>Ga0182015_10002751_pt1 | contig 20654 bp, 19 predicted proteins | sample 712P3MmetaG_FD_120478 | JGI IMG/M metagenome (GOLD analysis project Ga0182015, IMG submission 120478) | Permafrost microbial communities from Stordalen Mire, Sweden - 712P3M metaG | ecosystem: Environmental > Terrestrial > Soil > Wetlands > Permafrost | place: Sweden: Stordalen | collected...
ATGCGCCTCGTAGCGGTCGCGCAGCCCCTTGAGGATCTCGACCGTCTCTTCGACCGTCGGCTCGCCGACCATCACCGGCTGGAACCGCCGCTCGAGCGCCGAGTCTTTCTCGATGTGCTTGCGGAACTCGTTGAGCGTCGTCGCGCCGATGCATTGCAGCTCGCCGCGCGCCAGCGCCGGCTTGATGATGTTCGACGCATCGATCGCGCCTTCGGCCGCACCGGCGCCGACCAGCGTGTGCAGCTCGTCGATGAAAAGGATGATCTCGCCGGCGGCGCCGCGGATCTCGTCCATCACGCGCTTCATGCGCTCTTCGAACTCGCCGCGGTACTTCGTTCCGGCAACCAGCCCCGCGAGGTCGAGCGTGATCACGCGTTTGTCGCGCAGCGGTTCGGGGACTTCGTTCTTGATGACGCGTTGGGCGAGACCCTCGGCGATCGCCGTCTTGCCGACGCCCGGTTCGCCGATCAGCGCCGGGTTGTTCTTGGTGCGGCGGCTCAGGATCTGGATGACGCGCTCGATTTCGTTGGCGCGGCCGATCACCGGGTCGAGCTTGTTCTCGCGCGCGAGGGTCGTCAGATCGCGCCCGTAGGCATCGAGGGTCGGCGTCTTCGACTTGCCCTTGGGCGCCGGCGGTTGGCCCTCGGCGCCGAGCAGCGAGGTCGTTTGGACGCGCACCTTGGCCGGGTCGACGCCGAGGTTGGTGAGCACGCGCGCAGCGACGCCCTCGCCCTCCCGGATCAGTCCCAGCAGCAAATGTTCGGTGCCGATGTAATTGTGGTTGAGCTGGCGCGCTTCTTCAAACGCCAGTTCGATCACGCGCTTGGCGCGCGGCGTGAACACCATCTCCTGCTGGACGGTCTGCCCGCCGCGGCCGACGATCGCTTCGACCTCTTGGCGCACCTTGGCCAGGTTGACGCCGAGCGTCTCCAGCACTTTGGCCGCGAGGCTTTCGCCTTCGGAGATGATGCCGAGCAGAATGTGCTCGGTCCCGATGTAATTGTTCCCGAGCCGTTGAGCCTCTTCTTGGGCCAGCACGATGCTGCGCCGGGCGCGTTCGGTGAACGGTTCCCACATTGACATGACGCTACGAAACTCCCCGAGCGGCCCAGCCGCTCCCTGCCTCCAAGCCGCACGAACGCGGAATCCGCCCGCGCGACCTTGGTGGTGGTTAAACTCTCACCCGGCTTCGTCAGTTTCAAACCGCTGGCCCAACGTAGCATGGAACCACGCCCCTGTGAGGCGAACGGAGGGGCTTCCGTCTACCCCCTCCCGCCCGCGAGAGGTCGCCTGCGATCCACCTGACACTCGAACAGTTGACCGATCAGCTCGTCAACGGCGTCACGCTGGGGATGCTCTACATTCTGGTTGCGCTTGGGTTGAACATCATCCTGGGCTTGATGGGCGTCATCAACTTCTCCCACGGCTCCTTTTTCATGCTGGGCGCGTACCTGATGTATCAGTTCAACGGGATTATCGGGTTTTGGCCGGCGATTTTGGTCGCGGCGATTCTGGTTGGCCTGCTGGGCATGGTTTTCGAGTCGCTGCTCGTACGCCCGCTGTACCGGCGCATGCCCGAATACACCCTCCTGCTGACGTTCGGGACGGCACTGATCTTCGCTCAGATCGTCCGGCGCGTATGGGGTGATGACGCCGTACGCGTCGACACGCCGGCGTACATTCCGGACTCGATCAACGTGGCGGGCCTGGCGTTCCCATTCTACAAGGACGTGTTCCTTGTGCTGCTCACGGTCGTGATCCTGGCCGGGGTCTGGCTGCTGCTGAACAAGACCAACATCGGGATCATCATCCGGGCCGGAACGCGCGACGCCGAGATGGTCAAGATCCTCGGCATCAACATGCCGCTGATGTTCACCGTCGTGTTCGGGCTGGGATCGCTGATGGCGGGCCTGGCCGGAGCGCTGGCGGCACCGATCTACGCCATTCAACCGAGTCTGGCATCGGAATGGATCGTGCTGACCTTCGTGATCGTGATCGTCGGCGGGATCGGCTCGTTCTGGGGCGCGATCGTGGGCGGGCTGCTGATCGGGATTCTGACCAGCCTGATGGCGCTGTTGTGGCCGCCGGCCGTCGAGATGACCGGCTACTTCATCATGGGAATCATCCTGCTGGTGCGCCCGCGCGGCCTGTTCGGCGTCGAGGGTCTGTTCGAGTGACCGCGGGGAGCCAGCTGCGGCGGCTGCTCCTGCACCCGCTGTTGTGGACCGGGCTGCTCTTTGTGATCCTGCCGAACGTCGCCGGCGCCGATCCCTTTCACGGACAGTGGAGCGGCTTCGTCGGTATTGCCACCACGATGGTGATCTTCGCGCTGTTTGCCAGCGGGTTCAACCTGCTGTTCGGTCATGTCGGCGAGCTGTCGTTCGGTCACGCAATGTTCTTCACGTTGGGCGCCTATGCGACCGCACTGTACGCGAACGGTTTCAACGTCACCGTACTGGGCGCGGTGCTCGCGCACGGCAAGGGCGACAACATGTTCGTCGCCCTGGTCCTCTCGATCATCATCGCGCTGCTGTGGGCGTGGCTGCTCGCGCGGATCGTCATCCCGCGCTCGAGCGGGATCTACTTCTCGATGATCACGCTCGCGTTCGCGCAGATCGTGTTCTTCGCGACCTACCGCTGGAGCGATCTGACCGGCGGCGAGGACGGTCTGCAGAACGTCGCGCGGCCGACGCTCTTCAGGGCCGACGTGCTGCGCGACTCCGGGCACTTCTATTGGTTCGCCGCAGTCTGCGTCTTCGTCTCGCTGTGCGCGCTGTACTGGATCCTGGCCTCGCCGTTCGGGAGCGTGCTGCACGCGATCCGCGAGAACAAGCAGCGCGCGCGGTTTCTCGGCTACGACGTCGACAAATACCGCGTCAACGCGTTCGTGCTCTCGGCACTGTTCCCGGCCATCGCGGGTTGGCTGTGGACGTACTTCCAGCAGGCGATCAACCCCGATGCGGGCTCGGTCGAGTATTCCGGCAACGTCGTCATGATGTCGCTGCTGGGCGGGATGCAGACGTTCCTGGGGCCGCTGGTCGGCGCGTCGATCTACTACGAACTGCAGAACGAGGTCTCGCAGGCGACCAAATACTGGGAAGCCTGGATCGGCGTCGTGTTCGTCGTGTTCGTCCTGGCCGGGCCGCGCGGGATCATGGGAATCATCGACGACGTTCGGGTCAATGGGGTCGCGGCGATCCTGCGGAACCCGTTCGGGCGCCGGACGCCGATCGAACCGGCCTTCGACGAAGCCCTCAAGCCGCTCGACGAGAGCCCCGCGGTCAGCGAAACGGGCGTCCCGTGAGCGCGCCCGCACCGGCGCCGGCCGCTGCCGCCGGCTATGTCTTCAAAACCAGCGGGCTGACGCGACGATTCTCCGGCTTCACCGCGGTCAACGACGTGTCGATCGAGATCCCCGAAGGCGGTGTCCGCACGATCATCGGACCCAACGGGGCCGGCAAGACGACCTTCTTCAACCTGCTCTCCGGGCTGCTGCCGCCGAGCGAGGGCCGCATCTGGTTCCGCGACCGCGAGATCACGGGATTGCCGGCCTACCAGCGCGCGCGGCTCGGCATCGCGCGCTCGTTTCAGATCACCAACATCTTCGGCCGGCTGACGGTCTACGAAAACGTCCGGCTGGCGGTTCAGGCCGTCCACGACGGGAAAGCAAATTTCTTCTTACCGACGGCGCGCATGGGGAAGCTCGCCGAGCGGACCGATCAGGTGCTGCACGACATCGGCCTCTCCGACGCGCGCGAGACCCGCGCGGAGAACCTCTCGCACGGCGACCAGCGCCGGCTCGAGATCGGTTTGGTGATCGCGCGCGATCCGCCGGTGCTGCTGCTCGATGAACCTCTGGCGGGGATGTCGCCGACCGAGACGCACGAAACGGTTGAACTGATCACGCGGATCTCGCCGGGCCGCACGATTCTGCTGGTCGAGCACGACATCGACGTGGTGATGACGATCTCGACGACGATCACGGTCTTTCAAACCGGCGGGGTTCTCGCGGTCGGGACGCCGACCGAGATTCGCGCCAACGAAGCCGTCCAGCGCGCTTACCTGGGAGAGATTGCGTAGTGCTGCTCGAGCTCGACCGCGTCAACGCATATTACGACAAGAGCCACGTCCTGCAGAACGTTTCGCTGGCTGTCGACGCCGGCGAGGTCGTCGCGCTGTTGGGTCGCAACGGTTCGGGCCGATCGACCACCTGCAAGACGATCATGGGCCTGGTGACCGCGAAAACAGGGACCATCCGTTTCAAGGGCCAGGTGATCACCAACAAGTCGCCGTTCGTGCTGGCGCAGCTGGGGATCGCGTTCGTTCCCGAAGACCGCCGCATCTTCCCGAACCTGACCGTCGGCGAGAACTTGCGGCTGGCAGCCCTAGCCGGGCGCAAGGGCGCCTGGAACGAGAAGCGCATCTACGAGTACTTTGCCGTGCTCGGCGAACGCAAAGACAAACCGGCGAAGCTCTCCGGCGGCGAACAGCAGATGCTCGCGATCGCGCGGGCTCTGGTCGCGAATCCCGACATCATCCTGCTCGACGAGCCGATGGAAGGGCTCGCGCCGCTGATCGCGCGCAGCGTGGAAGAAGTCGTGCGCGGGATTCGCGCCGAGGGCAACACGATTCTGCTCGTCGAGCAGAACGCGCGCGTTGCAATGAGCCTTTCTGACCGCGGCTACGTGCTGTCGAACGGTCGCGTCATGGCGTCCGGGACGATCGCCGCGCTCGAGGCCGACGAGGCGACGATGCAGCGGTACCTGGCGGTCTGATCGCCGGCGCCGTGCTCGACCGGTCCCGCCGACGCCCTCGGTGGAACGCTGGCTGGACGGCGGCGCGACCTGGACGGTGATCGGCCGCGGAACCCAGACGCGGCCGGCGGCCGTGGCGCTGGAACTTCGGCCGGGCGGCGGGGATTGAACGGTACGCTATGGTGACGACTGAGGCCGTGCGCGAAGCGCTCAAAGACGTTGAGGACCCCGAACTCAACCTGGGAATCTTGGACCTGGGACTGGTCTACGACGTGACCTGCGAAGGCGAGAGCGGGGAGGACGTCACCGTCCTGATGACGCTGACCTCGCCGATGTGTCCGGTCGGCCCGATGTTCAAACAGGCCGTGCAGAGCAAAGTCGAGAGCGTCGACGGCGTCAAGAAGGCCAACGTGGAGATCACGTTCAGTCCCCCGTGGGACCCCCGCACGATGGCCAGCGAAGACGTCAAACTCGCGCTCGGCATCTGGTAAAGCCGCCGCAGCTGGGTAGGAGGACCGCGTGGACATCACTGCACGTCTCCTCTACGGCCTGCGCGTGCTCGTCGCCCTGGGCATCGGCGCCGTCGCCGTGGGCACCCCGGCATTCGCCTCCGGCGGCGGCCCCGTGCCGGCCGGCGCGCTGCCGATTCCGACCGACACGCCGATCGTCAACCTCGCGAACCCGCCGCTGAGCGTCGCGGCGCCTTCGGCCGTCGACAGCTGCGCGAACGACGACTTCCTCGCCGATCGCGCGATCCCGCAGCCGTGGACGCGCGAAGTGACCGTCTGCGGAACCGTTCTGGCGGCCGCGACCGCGGGCGCCGGTTTCGCGCTCGATGTCGACGGCACGCCGTCGATCGCCGTCATGGCCGCCGGCGGCGTGAACGCGCACCCCGGCGACACGGCGGTCGTACGCGGCCGCTATCACCGCAGTAATTCGGGGGCGGAATGGATCGACGGCACGCAGCGCGTCGTCAGCGGCAACTGGGCCCAGCCCGGTTATGTGATCATCAACGGCACAACGCACGAATAGGCGCAGCCGGGCCGCGGGTGATTCCGGCTTAGCGCGCGCCCCAGGGCGGCGTCGGGTACATCGGCTCCGCTTCGGCGAGCCGGTACGGGTAGATGGTCACCAGTTTCCCGGCCTGGATCTGGTTGACGACCATCGGTTTGAACACGTTGAGGCCGCGTGAGTCGAACTTGAGCAGGCCGAAGAACGTCACGACGTCGAGGTTGGCGAGCGCGTCACGAACGCGGGCCGGATCGAGCGTCCCGGCGCGCTGAATCGCATACTGAAACGCGAGGCAGGCTGCGCTCGACTCCGCGTTGTGATAGTCCGGGGCATGTCCGACGGCGCGGGTGAACGCGCGCGCGTACTGCTGCGCCGAACCGTAGAATCCCGGCGCCCCATGGTACCGCACCGCATCGGACCACTGCGCGCTGCCGAGCACGTAGTTCGCATCGCGGCCCAGACCGTCGCGGAAGTCGGGCGTGTCGGGCCCGACCGAGTAGCCGTAGATTTTGGCCTGTACGTTCTGATCTTTGAGCGTGCGGTGCATCAACAGCGCGTCCTGAAGATGCCCGGCGTTGAGGATCATGTCGGCGCCCGAGGCTTTGATGCTGGCCACGATTCCCGAAACGTCGGAGGTCGTGGTGGAATAGCGTCCCGTGTAGACGACGTGGATGCCGTGGTCGTTGGCGAGTTCGATCGCGCCCTGCTGAATCTCGAGCGAAAACGCCTCGTCGGTCGCGGTAATGGCGATCGCGGTCGGACGCGGTTTGCGTTTGGTAGCGAACTCGATGATTCCGGCTAAGTATTTGCGCGCCGGCGAGAGCACGCCGAACGTGTACTTATAGCCCTGGTTGAAGATCTTCTCGGCGGCGCCATTGCCCTCGACCATCGGGATCGCTCTGCGCTCGGTCACCGCCGCCACCGCGAAGCTGGTCGCCGAACCGTAGGGGCCGAGAATGAAGTTGACATGGTTCTGATCGATCAGTTTTTCGACCAGCTTGGCCGCATTTTGCGGGTTGGACTCATCGTCGTAATAGTTGATGTCGACGTGGTACACTTTGCCGCCGACCCGCAGGCCGCCGTGCTCGTTGACGTAGTCCTTCCAGAAATCGTAGCCTTCGCGCGTGAGCCGGCCCTCTTTCGCCAGCGATCCGGTGAACGACACGGCGGCCCCGAACAGGATCGTATCGCCCTCGACGGGTGCCGGCGACGGCGCCGCCGCTGCAGTCGAAACGGTCAGCGCCGCGATCGCGGCGGCGACGAACAGATGGCGAGGGGTCACGGGGATTCTCCGTTCACGGGGACGCTGGGACGAAACCCGCATTCCCGATGGCATTCTGTGCATCGTCGCTCGCGAGGTACGCGACGAACCGGTCCGCGTCGGCGTTGTCGCCGCGCGCCGGTGTGTACAAGCCGAACTCTATCGACAGCGGGTAGCTGGTACCGATCGTCAGGACGCTCGGCGGAACGATGCGATGGTTGGGCGTTTCAAGCGCGACGACTTTGGCGGGACTGGAATCGCTGAACGTAACCAGACCGATCGCGTTGGCATCGTGCGCGACGGCGCTCGCCACTGCGCGCAACGTCGGCTTGCGGGCGGCGTTCGCCGTAATCCGGTCGGACCGGAGCGCGCGCGCTGCGAACACGTCGGCGACGTCGGAACCCTCGTCCGGTGCGACGACCGCGATCGGAAGCTGCGCGCCGCCGAGCGCCGACCAATTCGCTGCGGCACCCGTAAAGGCGCGACGCACGGCGTCCAGACTGAGGTGATTGATATGATTGGCCGGATTGACCACGACGACGACGCCGTCGCGGGCAACGGGCCGCGCGAAGCCGCCGGGCGCAGCCGGGTAGCGGGCCCGGATCTTGGCGAGTTCGGCGGCCGTCGGCGGCCGGCCGGCAATCGCGGCTTGGCACGTACCGGCTGCGATCTGGGCGTACGCGGCTGACGAACCGGCGGCCGTGATCGCCACCCGCGTCGGGTTGCCCTTGACGTCGGCGGCGACGGTTGCCTCGCCGGTCCCGTCAAACGGGGTCACTTCGAGCGCCGAGCCGCCCGCACGTGTCAAGAAGCCTTGCACCAGATCGAATCCCAGCCGGCCGCCGAGCGCGTCGCTGCCGCAGAGGCGAAAGGCGACCGCAGCCGCAGCCGGCCGGCTTGGAAAGACGGTCCAGGCGACCCCGGCGGCCAGCGCCAGCGCGCCGGCGGCGGCGACGCTCGTAATGAGGAGGCGACTGGGGCGGCGCGCGGGCGGCGATTCCTCGGCCGCGGCCGAAGGCGGCTCGACCGCGGCCGGCGATTCCTCGGCCGGGGCCGAAGGCGGCTCGACCGCGGCCGGCGGCGGGTCGTGAGCGGCGGCGTGCGGCGGGCTCACGGCCGCGGCCGGCGGCGGCGCTTCCGCAGCAGGGGCCGGTGCCGGAACCGTTGCGGGATCGGAAAAATGCTCCGTGCGCGGGCTGCGGGGCGCCGCCGGCGGAGAGAGGAGCGTTGCGGCTGCATCGGGCGGTCCCGACGGCGTTGCGAAGCGGACGCCCTGGGCGCCCTCGCGGTTCGCGGAGGACGCGACCAGCAGCGGTTCGAGGTCCGCGATCGGGTGCAAGGTCAGCCCGCAGTCGGGACAATGATCGAGATTCAGCTTTAACTCGACCGTGCTTTTCGCGTTGGCCGTGCCGCACGGTCCGTAATTCGAACAATAACCAACCGTCGCCATAGTGACCCCTCGCTAGAGTGTCGGCGATCTGTCGCGAGAACTTTACGGAAACGCGCACCGTCGGCGGAGGGACGCGGCCGCCGGGCGAAGGCCCGCCCGATGTCCACCGTCGAGTCCGGCCACGAGCAGGCCGCCCGCCGCCTCGAACGGATGCGGGCGGAGTCGCTGGCACCGGCCGGAGAGGCCGCCAACGAACGCCAGCGGGAACGCGGAAAACGCACCGCGCGCGAACGTGTCGAGGCGTTGGTCGACCAGGGTTCCTTCGTCGAAATGGACCGTTTCGCGGTCCACCGCACGACCGCGTTCGGCCTGGACGAACGGCAGTTTCTCGGCGACGGCGTGATCACCGGCTACGCGCGCATCGACGGACGCCAGGTCTTCCTCTTCTCGCAGGACTTCACGGTCCTGGGCGGTTCGCTCGGCGAAGTGATGGCCGAGAAGATCTGCAAGACGATGGATCTGGCCGTGCGCACCGGCTCGCCGATGATCGGGATCAACGACTCCGGCGGCGCACGGATCCAAGAGGGCGTCGTCAGCCTGGGCGGTTATGCCGAGATCTTCTGGCGCAACGTGCAGGCCTCGGGCGTGATCCCGCAGATCAGCCTCATCGCCGGACCGTGCGCCGGCGGCGCCGTGTATTCGCCCGCGATCACCGACTTCACCGTGATGGTCGAGGGCATCTCGCAGATGTTCATCACCGGGCCGGACGTCACCCGAGCCGTCACCGGCGAAGAGGTCAGCTTCGACGAACTGGGCGGGGCGCTGACCCACGCCACCAAGAGCGGTGTCGCGCACCTGATCGCCGCCGACGAAGACGAAATGAACGAGCACTGCCGGCGCCTGCTGTCGTTCATCCCTTCGAACAACCTCGACGACCCGCCGCTGGTGCCGACGAATGACCCGCCGCTGCGCAGCGCACCCGAGCTCGACGACCTGATCCCGGATGCGCCGAGCAAGCCCTACGACATGCTCGACGCGATCGTGCCGACGCTCGACGACGGTGACTTTTTCGAGATCCTTCCGCTCTGGGCGCCGAACATCGTGACCGGTTTCGGCCGCGTCGGCGGTCGCAGCGTCGGGATCGTCGGCAACCAGCCCAAAGTGCTCGCCGGCGTGCTCGACATCAATGCTTCGATCAAAGCCGCGCGTTTCGTACGCTTTTGCGACGCCTTCAACATCCCGCTCTTGACCTTCGTCGACGTCCCCGGGTTCTTGCCCGGGACAGCGCAAGAGTGGGGCGGGATCATCAAGCACGGCGCCAAGCTGCTCTACGCGTTCGCTGAGGCGACGGTTCCAAAGATCACCGTCATCACGCGCAAAGCATACGGCGGCGCGTACGACGTCATGTCGTCCAAACATATCCGGGCCGATTTCAACTTCGCCTGGCCGACGGCGGAGATCGCGGTGATGGGCGCATCCGGGGCGGTGAAAATCCTGAACCGCCGCGAGATCGCCGAGGCCGCCGATCCCGAGGCCGCAGCGGCCGAGCTGGCGGCCGAGTACACCGGCCATTTCGCCAACCCGTTCATCGCCGCGCAGCGCGGCTACGTCGACGACGTGATCGAGGCCGGTGAAACGCGGCGGGTCGTCGGGCGCGCGCTCGACGCGCTCGCGAACAAACGCGTCGCGCGCCCAACCCGCAAGCACGGCAACATCCCGCTCTGAGGTGGATTCGCCTGACGGCGAATCCTTCGCGGTCCTCACGCCGAAGGCGCTCCGGTCCGCCGCGGAAGGGTTGCACCGGCCGGAGGGACCATCGTTCGACCTCGTGGGCCTGCTCGACGGAAAGACCATCCTCGTCACCGGAATCGCCAACCGCTGGTCGATCGCCAGCGGGATCGCGCACCGGCTGCACGAGCACGGCGCCCGGCTGATCCTGACCTATCAGGGTGAACGGGTCGAAGACGCGGTCCGCGAGCACGCCCGAGCGCTGGGTGACGCGGCGCTGTATGCCTGCGACGTCACCAGCGACACATCGCTGAGCGCGCTCGCCGAGAGCGCCGGCGCGATCGACGGGCTCATCCACTCGATCGCCTTCGTCAAGAAAGAAGACCTCTCAGGAAAGGTCTACGACACGTCGCGCGACGGCTTTGCGCTGGCGATGGATATCAGCGTCTATTCCCTGATCACGCTGGTCGGCCACCTCAAAGACAACCTCAACGACGGCGCGTCGATCGCGGCGCTGACGTATCTAGGCGCCTCACAGATCGTCCCGAACTACAACATCGCCGGCATTGCCAAGGCCGCCCTCGAGGCCAGCGTGCGGTACCTAGCCTTCGACTTGGGCGAACGCAGCATCCGCGTGAACGCGATTTCGGCCGGCCCGATCAAGACCGCGTCATCGCGCCAGGTGGCCGGGTTCTCGTCGATGCCGGCCAAGGTCGCCGCCGCGGCGCCGCTCAAGCGCGGCATCAGCAGTGAGGACGTCGGGAACTGCGCCGTGTACTTGATGTCGGATCTCTCGTCGCAAGTGACCGCGGACGTTCACTTCGTCGACGGCGGCTACCACGCGATGGGAATGTACGCAGATCCGGCGCGGCCGTGATTCGCGCCACGTCGGCCGAACTCGCGGCCATCGCTGCGGCCTACGCAGTGCTCGCTGCCCGCGCCGCGCCCCCCGCGCAGCCGCAGCCCTCGCGCTGGCGGCAGGCCTGGCGTCCGGGCAGCGCCGAGCGCGCGTTCGCGCGCCGCGACGCTTGCGCATCGCGCTGGTCGCGCGCGGGCCGCGTCGGTGACTGAGGCTCCGTTCCGGCGCATTCTGGTGGCGAATCGCGGCGAGATCGCGATTCGCGTGATGCGCAGCGCAAAGGAACTCGGATGCGAGACGGTCGCGGTCTATTCCGAGGCCGACCGGGATGCGCTGCACGTGCGCTACGCCGATTCGGCGTATCTGCTCGGCCCGGCCGCGCCGGCGCAATCGTATCTGCACGCCGACCGGCTGTTGGAAGTCGCCGCGCGCGCCGGCGCCGACGCGATCCATCCGGGCTACGGCTTCTTCGCTGAAAACGCGAACTTCGCGCGTCGCACGATCGCCGCCGGCATGACCTGGATCGGACCGCATCCCGACGCGATCGACGCGATGGGCGACAAGATTCGCGCTCGCGCCGCAATGGTCGCGGCGGGCGTTCCGGTCGTGCCGGGCGGCAGCGCGGCAATCGCCGACGCCGAGGATGCGGCGGCGGCCGCGCGCGCGTACGGCTTGCCGCTGGCGCTCAAAGCCTCGGGCGGCGGCGGCGGCAAGGGTCTCAAGATCGCGCGCAGCATCGACGAGCTCGCGGCCGCGTTCTCGACCGCGCAGCGCGAAGCGACCGCATATTTCGGTAACTCCGCGATCTACGTCGAGCGCTATCTGGAAAACCCGAAACACATCGAGCTGCAGATCGTCGCCGACAAACACGGAAACGTCGCGCACATCGGCGAGCGCGACTGTTCGCTCCAGCGGCGCCACCAGAAAGTGTGGGAAGAGGCGCCGCCCCAGCTTCCCGACGCCGTGCGAGCCGGGCTGCGCGCGGCCGGACTGCAAGCAGTTCGCGCGATCGCCTACGACTCGGTCGGCACGATCGAGTACCTGGTCAGCGGCGACGCGTTCTACTTCCTTGAAATGAACACGCGCATTCAAGTCGAGCACACCGTTTCCGAAGAGATCTCGGGGATCGACCTCGTGCGCGAGCAGATCCTGGTCGCCGCCGGCCGGCCGCTCTCGTTCGCCCAAGCGGACGTCGTCCTGCGCGGCCACGCGATCGAGGTCCGCGTGAACGCGGAAGATCCGGCCCAGGGATTCCGCCCGGCACCCGGCACGGTCAGTGCGTACCGCGAGCCGGGCGGGTTCGGCGTGCGCGTCGATTCCGCCGCGTACCCGGGCTTCACGATCACGCCCGACTACGATTCGCTGATCGCGAAGCTGATCGTGCGTGGCCGGACACGCGACGAAGCGCTGGCGCGGCTCGGCCGCGCCATCGACGAATACGTCATCGACGGCGTGCAGACGACGCTGCCGATGCTGCGCGCGCTGATCGACTATGCGCCGGTTGCCGACGCGTCGTACGGGACGGCGACGCTCGAACCATTTGCCGCGACGCTGAGCGGTGCGGCAGCGAACGGCGCCGCACCAACGGACGCCGGCGTGCCGCCGCCGGCGCGTGACGACGAGACGATCCGGGTCGAAGTCGACGGCCGGCTGTTCCGGGTACGTTTCGTCGACCTCCCGCTTTCGCAGCCGAGCCTCGCCCTGCCCGCGGCTTCCAAGCCGGTGACGAAAGGCCGCGCCGCGCGGACCTCGGGCGCCGTTGCGGCCGGCGACGACGTCCTCGCGCCGATGCACGGCGTCGTCGTCGAGATCCCGGTCGCGGTGGGCGCAAGCGTGAGCGCCGGCGATGTGGTGGCCGTGATCGAAGCGATGAAAATGATGAACGAAATTCACGCGCACAAGGAGGGCACCATCGAGCGCGTGCTGGTCACCACGGGCGATACCATCGAAGCCCGCAGCCCGCTGCTCACCATTCGCACGCCGCCGCCCGGGTGACCATGGCGGCCCGATTCGTCTGCGTCAACGACCACGTGCCGCCGCCGAGCGTCGACCTGCTGCGCGCGGCCTGCGACGAACGCGAGCTCGACTACGAAGAAATCGAAGCGGCCGATTTCGACTACGATTCCGCGCGCCGGTTAGGCCTCGGCGATCTGATGTACCGGCCGGCAGCGACCAGCGCGGCAATTCGCGTCGAACAGTTTCTCTTCGCCCCGAACGTGGCGACGTTTTACGCCGGCGACGACCGGCCGTTCTTCGCCGAGACCTCGCAGCCGCTGCTCTTCGAGCGCGCCGGATTGCCCGTTCCGCCCAATCTGTACTGCACCGGCAGCGACCGTGCGCGTCTCAAAGCATGGGTCGAACGGCTCGGGGGATATCCGATCCTGGCCAAGATGGGAGGTCAGGCCGGAGTGGGCGTGATCATGCTCGACTCCTACGCCTCGCTCTGTTCGTTCGTCGACTACGCGCTCGCGCTCCGTCGCACGCCGCAGCTCTGCGCGTACATTCGTGACGCGATGCATTGGCGCGTGGTGGTCGTCGGCGCGCGCCCGGTCGCCGCGTACACGTGTTACGCAGAAGCGGGCGACTTTCGCGCGGTGATCCCGGATCGCGACGGGATCTTCACCACCGAACCGCCGCCTGCCATCGGGGCGCTCGCCGTCGCTGCCGTGCGGGCGACTCGGCTCGAGTTCGGCGGTGTCGATATCCTCGAACGCGAGGGATCGTTGTATCTGCTCGAGTCGAATTTTCCGTGCTATTACCCGCATGCGCAGCAGATTGCGGGCATCGACGTGGCAGGCGCAATGGTCGATCACCTGCTGCGAAAAGCGGCCGCCTTCACGCAGACGATCGACCCCGCCGCCGTTTAGGCCTCGGAGTGCGGTGCGACCCCGCCGGCGATACCGTCCAAATCCTCGACCTCGATCGCATCGTCAGGAACGATTCCACTTTGCTCGTCTGGGTTTTTCATGGCCACTCCTCGCCCCGCCGGGGCTCGTCGCTCGTGCGGTGAAACGGTCCTTCGACGCTCCGGTCCGATAGTGCTTGCGCAGGAGTGTGCGCAGGCTTTCTTTCTCGATCGGAGCAGGTCGGGGGCATGACTCTGGAGCGCGCCGTGCGCGTCGCCCTCGTGGTCGGGATCGTCATCGACGGGTTCGCCGGCCTGCTCTCGCTGATCGCGCAGCCGCTGCTGCCGGTTCTGCTCGATGTCCCGGTCAAGGACCCGGCGGCGGTAACCCTGCTGGGCGGCGAGCTGCTGGTTGCCGCCGTGATCTACACCTTCCCGCTGCGCGATCCGGCGCGCTTCCGGCCGCTGTTGTGGCTGTGCGCGCTCGATCAGACCCTGGGCGTCACGCTGCCCGGGTTCGAAATCCTTCACGGGCACATCCCGGCGACCGTGAAGACGCTGGGGCCAATGCCCTTTCAGCTGATGCTGGTTGCGCTCTACGTCGCGGGCGCGGTTCGCCCGGGCGCGAAGCGCAGTGCCGCGCCGTTCATGCAGTAGCGCAGACCCGTCGGTTTGGGTCCGTCGTCGAAGACGTGCCCGAGGTGGCTGAGGCAGCGGCGGCAATGAACTTCGGTCCGCATCACGCCGAGGTCGAAGTCGCTCTTCGTGGCGACCGCGTGCGGCAGCGGCGCCCAGAAGCTCGGCCAGCCGCTGCCGCTGTCGTATTTCGTCTTCGAGGAAAACAGCGTCAGATCGCAGGCCAGGCAGCTATACAGCCCGGGACGTTTCTCTTCATCGAGCGGACTGGAAAACGCGCTCTCGGTCGCTTCCTGCCGCAGTACCGCATAGGAGGCAGGCGGCAGCAGCCGGCGCCAGTCGGCATCGCTGTGCCTGACCTCGCCGTCATCGGCGCGCAGCGGGAGGGGACGGAAGGCAAGCGTGAGGGCGGCGAGCCCGATGAATGCGGTGCGACGTGTCATGTCAGACCTAACGATACCGCATCGAGGCCCGGATGTTGCGTGGGCTCGCTTACCGGATCGTGCCCGCGGGCGTCCTCACGGCGCCAGGGGATTGGGATCCGATACGTCGGCGCCCGCAATCAAGCCATCGTCGTCGACCGCGAAGACGTACAGCAGCGTGCGCTTCTGGGTCTGCAGGAGGTAGGCATACGTCGACGTCGGCGACCGCCGGTCGACGCTGACCAGCGTGTACCGGCGCGGCCCGTAGAGGGCCAGATTGCGCAGCGCGGTCCGCGCACGCGGCAGGCGCACGTCCGCTGCGAACGACGGCCGCAGCTTTGTCAGATCGATCGTGCCGGCGACCGCGTCGTCGAGCCAGCGGCGTGCGAGCGCGTCAACCGAGGCTTTCGCGTACGGCATCGCCGGCGGCACGGCATCGTCCGCCGGCGCGAGCGCCGGCGGTACGACCGGTGCGGCTGCCTCGCTCGAGCCGACGACCGCATAGACGGCGTTCACGATCGCATTGTAGGCTGCCGGCTCTTGATTGGTCAGCACGATGATATCGAGCCGCTCCTCGACGAAACGCGCGTCCTGGGTGCCGAAGCCGGTCGTGTCGCCGCCGTGCAGCACGAGGTGCCGGTTCCCCCCGAGCGACTGCAGAAACAGTCCGAAGCCGTAGTGCGTGTCGGTCCCGTCGGCCAAACGCATCGGCGTGTGCATCATCGTTCTCGATTCCGGCGAGAGCAGCGTCCCGCGATCGATCGCCTCGTTCCAGCGCTCGAGATCCCCGGCCGTGCTCGCGATCGCGCCCGCTCCCGACAGCCAGCTGTAGTCGAGGTGCTCCTCGTGCTCCCGATCGCCCATCGCGAAACGCGTGTAACCCACAGCGCGATCGGTTTCGACCAGGCCCTGGTCCTCGTAGCGCGTTCGCGTCATGCCGAGCGGCTCGAATATCCGCCGGCGCAGGACGTCGGCGTACGGCATCCCCGACAGCTTCTCGATCACCGCGGTGAGGATGACGTAGCCGGTGTTCGAGTACTGCCACTTCGTACCGGGCCGAAATCCGAGCGGCCGTCCCGCAATGGTGGCGAGAATCTCATCGCTGGTGGCGGGGCGCGCCGCCAAGCGGTCGATGTCGTCGAGTTCGGTGAACTCAGCATAGCCGCCGGTATGGGTCAGTAATTGGCGAATCGTGACCTCTTTGCCGTGCGGAAGATTCGGCAGGTAGCGCGCGACCTGCGCGTCGACGTCGAGTTTGCGGTCATCGCGCAGCAGCAGGATGCAGGCCGCCGTAAACTGCTTGGTGTTCGAACCGATCCCATACAGCGTGTCGGCATCGGCCGGCACGCGGTCATCGAGGTTGCGATACCCCAGCGCCTTGAGGTAGACCATGCGGCCCGCTTTGGCGACGCCGATGACGATCGAGGGCGACGCCTTTCGCGCCACGATCGTCTCCGCGATCGCGTCGAGCGCCGCGGTCTGCGCCGGCCCCAGCGCCCCCTCGCCGGTCGCCGGTGTTTGCGCCGCGCTTGGCGACGCCGACGCGAGCAGCGCCGCCGCGACCGCGGCCGCGCGCAGCCGGTTGGACCTCGACCCTTGCAGCACGTCCCTCAGGCGCGCGACGCGTCGCCGGATGACGCCTCCGGCAGCGCGGGAAGAATGGGCGTCAAGGCGCTTTCAAGATCGCCGAGCGCGGCGCTTTCCTTCAGCGCGACCTCGATCAGCCGGCCGTGCTGACGGACGGTCGCGACGCGTTCGACCGCCGTGCGGTCGAGCAGCGACTGCAACGCCGCGCCGAACCACAGTCGCGGCGCCATGAAGCGCAGCCGGCGTTCGGCCCAGGCGCGGGTGTTGAAGGTCTGGCGGTCGACAATCCCTCGCTGCAGCGCGAGCTGTTCGTAGGGCGTGCCGTGCACGGACGCGTCGGTGCGATAGCCGCCGAGATCCGGAATCCAGGCCGCGCGCGAACTCCAGGCCTGAAGCGCGTCGCTCGTTGCGAGCCAGTTCGCAAAGACCGCCGTCTGCACCGCGCCCGTCGTGCCGAATCGCGCCTCCACCGCCGGGTGCTCGATCTGCCACAGGCTGCAGTTCAACACCTCGCCGGAGTTCGTGGGCGCAGCCGTGCGGCGGCCGGAACTCTGGAACAGCGCTCCCGCTTGCGGATAGTCGTGACCGGCGGGCGTCAGTTCGATCCGCACCGTGCGATAGTCGCGCTGGGTGCCGAAAAGGTCGCGCCAGCGCGCGTCCGCCGTCAGCGACGCGAACGGAACCGTCCAGTGCGTCTTCGAGACCGAGAAGCTGACGCTCTCATGCTTCTCGGCGCGGACGGTCGCGGTCGAGCCGGGCTCGCCGTGAATCCCGTCCAGCCAGCGTTCGAGGAGCGAGCGTGCTTGCGCGCGTTCCGGCTCGCCGTTGGCGGGCAGGATCGCGACGCTCAACGCGACCGCCGGCGCGTTGAGAAGGCGGCGCAGCCTCGCCATGCGTTCCTCATCGGTGTGGCGCGCCGTCGCGATGTGCTGCGCTACGGTGGTCGGATTATCGCTGGGTCCCTTCCACGGCCGGTACGGTTCATGCGCGAGGGCATCGGCGATCAACTCGCGCATCTGCTCCTGGGCGACGCCGGCACTCCGCGCCCAGCCGGCGATCCAAAGCGCGCAATCATTCCACACCCGCGCTTCCACACTGGGACCGCGCGGGATCCAGACCGGCGTGCACGTCGCCAGCCGGACGGGCGGAAGCTCGATCGACGCGGCCGCCTGCGAGGCTGCCTCCATGAACGGTGTCGCCGTAACCCAGCCGCCGTCCGGAAGATCGACCGCGATGCACACGATGATGAGGAACATGCGCCGCGTCTGCGGGTCGACGCCGGGCACGCGAAACCCCGGCGCTTCCAAGACCTCCGGCGCATCGCCGACGAGCAGCCCGGTCAGCTCGGTCCAGTCGTGCCGCGCCGGCGTGATCCCGCCCGTCAGCTGACCGTTGAAGATCGGCGTCGCGCCGGCCCACGCGGCTGCAATGCGGGCACCCGCGGAGCTTTCAATCCGCGGCCGCAGGCGGAGTCCGGTAAATCCCGGACCGCTAGTCAGCGCGTACCAGCTCATCGCCGCCGAGCCTGCGCCGACCGGCAGCGCGGCGGGGAACAGCCGCTGCGCGGCATCGTGGTCCTCGTCGCGAAACAGCTCGAAGATTTGCCCGGAGGCTGCTTGCCGCGTCGGCGCCGGCGGCGCCTTACGTTCGCCGAAGGCCAGCGTTCGATGCTCGATTTCGCCGCCGTCGTCGAAATCGGCGACGATCGCCGTCGCCCGTCGCGCCGGGATCCCCGCCCATTCGCACCAGCGCGCAAGCTCCGCTTCGGCGAAGACAACGCCGGGCGGAGCAGCCATGTCCGGCGCGCGGCCGAACATGGCGATCCATTCCTTTGCGCGCTGTTTGCCGGAGAGCATGCGCAAGCCGCCGGTATGACCGTCCGGATCGCTGACCGCAGCGTCTTTTTGCTTTCCCTTGTGAAAGACGATGAACTCGAAACGGTCGCTGTCGTAGACGCTGGTGAGGATCACCGCGCTTTGAAGCCGCTTCGAAAGGAGGACCGCGAGATCTTTGAGATCACCGCTGTCGAGCTGATCGTTGTCCGAGTCGTACATCGACAGATAGCGATCCGCATCGCGGCCCGCGAGCAGGACGCGCCGCGCCGGCGGAACGTTCCCTTTGCGCGCAATGGCGAAGCCGAGCTTCTTATAGGCGCGCTCGACTTCCGGAACCAGAGCCGCGACGCCGGTCCCGGGCACCAGGACGTGCAGGCTCGTGGCCGTCGTTCCCATGCCTGCTCTTCTTTCGCGGCAGCCGGGCCGTGCCCGCTCGCACGCGGGCTGCCGGTGCGGACGCGGCGCGGGCCAGGGGATCAGCGTCCCGGGCGGCGCATCGATACGCCATGAGCGCCCGCGATGAGAATGCAAGCGGCATTCCGCTCGAGCCCTACTACGATACGCCCGAGCCGCCGATTCAGCGTGCGCCTCCGGGTGCGTTTCCGTTCACCCGCGGCATTCGGCGCGACATGTACCGCGGACGCCACTGGACGATGCGCCAGTATGCCGGCTTCGCGACCGCGGCCGAATCGAATGAGCGCTACCGCTACCTGCTGGCCAACGGCGTCAACGGTCTCTCGGTTGCGTTCGATCTTCCGACCCAGCTGGGCTACGATTCCGACGCGCCGCAAGCACGCGGCGAGGTCGGCAAGGTCGGGGTCGCGATCGACACCCTCGCCGACGTCGAGACCCTCCTCGACGGCATTCCGCTCGATGCGGTCACCGTCTCGATGACGATCAACGCGCCGGCGGCGATCCTGCTGGCGTTCGTCCTCGCCGTGGCGCGCCGCCGCGGCATCCCGTTCGAGAAGTTGGGCGGCACGGTGCAGAACGACGTGCTCAAGGAGTACGTCGCGCGCGGAACCTACATCTTCCCGCCGGGTCCCTCGAGCGTCTGGTCACCGACGTGATGGCGTACTGCGCCGAGCGGGTGCCGAACTGGAACACGATCTCGATCTCCGGCTACCACATTCGCGAGGCAGGCTCGACCGCGCTTCAAGAAATCGCCTTCACCCTTGCCAATGCCAAAGCGTACCTGCGCGCGGCGGCGGCCAGCGGGTTGAGCATCGACACCGTCGCGCCGCGCATCTCATTCTTCTGGAACGCGCACAACGATTTCTTCGAGGAGATTGCGAAGTTCCGGGCCGCGCGAACGCTGTGGGCCGAGATCGTGCGCGACGAGTTCGGCGCGACCGATCCCCGTTCGCAGATGCTGCGTTTTCACACCCAGACGGGCGGTTCGACGCTGACCGCGCAGGAGCCGCAGAACAACGTCGTGCGGGTGACCCTGCAGGCCCTGGCGGCCGTTCTCGGCGGAACGCAATCGCTCCACACGAACGGTCAAGACGAAGCGCTCGGTCTGCCGACCGCGCAGTCGGCACGGGTCGCCCTGCGCACCCAGCAGATCATCGCCAACGAGACCGGGGTGACCGATGTCGTCGATCCGCTGGCCGGGTCGTATTACGTCGAGACGCTGACCGACGAACTGCTCGCGGGCGCGCGGACGCTCATCGCGGAGATCGACGCGATGGGCGGCGCGGTCGCGGCGATCGAGAGCGGCTGGATGCAGGATCAGATCGGCGAATCGGCCTACCGCGCGCAGCAGGCGATCGAACGCGGCGACCTGGTGGTCGTCGGGGTCAACGCCTTCGCCGACGCCGGCGACGCGGTTGCGATCCCGATCCAGCGCATCGACCCGGCGATCGAACGCGATCAAGTGCTGCGGACGCGCGCATTCCGGCGTGAGCGGGACCCCGCGCGCACCAGCACCGCGCTCGACGCGATCCGGCGCGCCGCCGAAGGGACCGCGAACGTGATGCCGGTCTTCATCGACGCGGTCGACGCCGGCGTCACGCTGGGCGAGATCTGCACGGTGCTGCGCGAAGTCTTCGGCCGGCACGTCGCCCACGAGCGGATCGCATGATCGACGCCCCGATCGATCACGTCGCGATCGTGGTCAAGGATCTCGGCGCGACGCTGCGTCTCTACACCGAAACGCTGGGATTCTCGCTCGTGTACCGTGAGATCGTCGCCGACCAAGGCGTGGAAGCCGTCGGTCTGCGCGCGGGCGACGCGGTGATCGAGCTGCTGCGGCCCCTTAGCGACGACTCGCCGGTCGCGGTCTATCGCGGTGACGCGCAGACGCGGCTGCACCACACGGCCTACC
>Ga0182015_10002752_pt1 | contig 20653 bp, 23 predicted proteins | sample 712P3MmetaG_FD_120478 | JGI IMG/M metagenome (GOLD analysis project Ga0182015, IMG submission 120478) | Permafrost microbial communities from Stordalen Mire, Sweden - 712P3M metaG | ecosystem: Environmental > Terrestrial > Soil > Wetlands > Permafrost | place: Sweden: Stordalen | collected...
AAGGAACCCGCGCATCGAGCGCTTCATCCTTTCGGGCAGATTCCGACCTATGAAGAAGGCGATCTTGCCCTGTTCGAGTCGGGGGCGATCGTGTTCCATATCGCAGAGCGCCATGCAGGCCTGTTGCCTGAGGATGCGAATGCCCGGGCGCGCGCGATCACGTGGTTGTTTGCCGCGCTCAACACGGTTGAGCCGCCGATCCTTGATCTCACAATCGCCAAGTTCCTGGAGGGGGACAAGCCCTGGTACGAACAGCGCCTGCCTGTCGTCAAGGATCGCATCCGTGATCGGCTGGGCGAACTTTCCGGTCGCCTTGGCGATGCCGACTGGCTTGATGGTGCGTTCAGCGCGGGCGACCTGATGATGGTGGCGGTGCTGCTCAGGTTGAAGGCATCGGGTATGCTGGACGAATATCCGAACCTCTCCGCCTATGTCGCCCGCGGCGAAGCGCGGGCCGCCTACAAGCGTGCTTTCGACGCTCAATTGGCGGTTTTCACCGGCAAGCCACCGACCGGCTGATGAAAGTCAGCGCTAGGCTCAACGCCCAAGAAAAGTATCCGCGCAGGCCGTGGCGAAGCGCAAATGACGGCCTTTACGTGGACCGTGAGGGCCATAGGCGACTGTGCGCTTGTTGGGGGAGACCCTTGGCTTTGTGACGGCCGCGCGCGAGCATATGTGGTGGCGACGCGAAGTGCATTGTGGGTTTGGTGCCTGTGCTCCTTGGGGGCGGTCGCGGCCAGAGGCGCCGAAGCACCAGCGGCCAATCTTAAGAGCGATAACCCCGTTCACTCGACACTCGACCACGCGGTCGACACCGAGTCGGTCAGCTATTTCCATTCAGGGTGTCATGTCGGACTTTCGCTCGCGGTCGTCAACTCCGATGGCAGTCATTATTACGATTACGGCGAGACCACGCGCTCTGGAGCAAAACTGGCGGACAGGCGGAGTATTTACGAAATCGCGTCCGTGACTAAGGTTTTTACCGCCGCGCTCGCCGCCAAAGCGCTAGTCGATAAGCGTATGACGTTGGATGGGGACTTCCGGTCCTACCTGCCCGACACATATTCGAACCTTGCCTGGGACGGACAGCCCATCACGTTGCGATGGCTTGTGACGCATCGTTCGGGGATGCCGCGGGACATACCAGATACGGATGCTATCTTTGCCAAAAACCACTTCCATACGCGACCGTATGAGTTGGTCGCTATTGCCAGAGGCTACAACCGCAGCCGCACGCTGGCGGCGCTTCACGGGGTTCACCTGCAGAGTCCTCCCGGAGAAAAGGAGAGCTATTCAAATGCCGGCTTCCCTGCTCTTTCCGCATCAGCACGAAGGGTACGTGCTGCTAGCGAACGATGCCTGCATGGGCACCGAGAGTGCGCTCGCAGATATCGCTATGTCGCTGCATCGAAAACTCCGTTCGGGCGAGCCGACTTCATGAACGAAGTCGATTCACGTTGCGCCAGGCAAGCCAGGCATATGCCTTGGTCGGCGGCCGACACCTGGCGTTTGAGGTGCGGGAAGCGCAGGCTTATGAGCGAAGCGGCGCCTATAGACAGTCTGCAGCAGCTACTGAACGCCCGAATCAGCACACGATGTTGTTTCTACGCGGATTGTTCGATCGTCTGTTTATAGCCGGCGCTGTAGTGGCCGGGGGCCTGGTGCCAGGCTTCATCGCGCAGTATCGCCAGCGGTTAGGGGGGCGACTCGATCAAGCCCGACTTGATCTCGAACCCTGGCAGAGAATCGCAGACCAGTTCTATCAGGGCGATCTCGACAAGCTGATCCAGTATCACCTGAACAGCAAAGATGCAACCTTTCACGCGGAAGGCAGTGTCATTCAATCTCTCATCGTCACCGTGCAGCGACTGCAAAGCGCCGTCGACGCCTTGCATAGCAGCTTATTTCATCAGCTCGGGTATTTGACACTGCACGCCGACGCCGGCCTCATGCGCGCCACCGTCACTGACTGGGTGCCAACGTTCGCGCTCTCCATCGAAGGGGTGCTGTTCGCACTGCTATTTGCCGTTGCGGTCTGGTTGGTGTTTCATTTCTTTTGGTGGCTGTTCGCGCTGATCGGCAGCTGGTTACTGGGCGCGGTCCATTACGCCTACAGCGACGACGCCGCGAACCGAAGTCGCCGCCGAACGCGCGAGTAAGTCCCAAATCGGCCCCCGCAACCACTGAGCTCGCCCGCAGCAACGTCAGCAATTGACCGAGGCTGCCGGTGGTGGTATTTCGTAATCTCGTCGCCGCGGTGGTGTGGGGGGCAGGCTTCAGGCAAGCGCGCGTCCGCGCTCATTCTGTAGCCAACCCGCCACAATTGGTAATAGTTCCAAACGACGGGCTCGACGCTGGAGGCTTACAATGCGTGCCAGCGTTTTGAAGGCCCCAGGTAGGAGAATTTATGAAACTCGACGCTCTTTTGCTCGTTGCAGCCCTCTCGGCCGCCGGTTGCCTACAGGCTCAAACTCCTCCCAGCGGCGGCTCGCCGCCGTCGTCTGATCGGCAGGCCGCCCACGCGGCGGTGTTGCAGGCGTGCGATTCCGACATCAAGAGTCTTTGCGCAGGCAAGCAGGGACGCGAAGTGATGATGTGTCTACACAGTAACACCGACAAGCTCAGCGGCGGTTGCAAGGACGCCATGTCGAAGCTGCACAAGCCTACAACGCCTGCGGCTCAACCGCAGTAAAAGGCGCGGTAAAGCTGGGTCACCGACCGCCACCCGAGCGGCTATGGCGGCGTGGCGGGGATCGGTGCCAACGTCATTTCCGGCGTCGTATCAGGCGTAGATCTGGTAGATCAATAGGTAGCACGCCCCGCTACCACTTAGCTCGCTGGCAGTACCGTCAGCAGTTGAATCTCCCGCATCACGCCGCGCGCCGTCTCCCGGCCCGACTCACTACAGCAGGCGCCGGGCGAATAGCACCTCGAAGGGCGGCATCACGGCGTCGATCACGTCGCGGTACCCCGGCGGCACCTGCGGCAGGTGCCCGCCGCGTGGCTCGAATCCAGTCGAGTCGAGCACCTTCTCATACCAGTAAGGTGCCCATACGCCGTCACTGGCACGCGGACCGGGCGGCCAGCTCAACATGCGCGGGGTGAAGCCGATGCGCAGCAGGTCGCACAGCGCGCGCAATTGCGCCTCCGGCGCCTTGAGAAACTCCCCGGCGTCGACTACCGGGGCAGGCTTGCCGGTCAGGCGCTGCACGTGCTCGTAGATCTCGAGCTGTTGCACCACGCCGATGTCTTCAACCGTGACGTTGGGGCGACTCCTGATGTAGGAGGTCAGGACTTCACGCGGGTCGCGGATCAGGAACACGTGGGTCAGCTCGCCCAGCCAGCCGCGCTCGATATGCGGCAGCAGATGGTGCGTCATGTGCTTCTGGTAGAAAACGGCCTGGTTGTCGGGCACCGGTCCGGTGAGTTGCGCCGCGACCTTGCGCCAGTCCGTCTCACCGGCGGCGATTACTTTCTCACGCCCCGGGTGGTCGAGGCCCGTGCACGCAAGGTAGTGCGCGTACAGAGGCTCGTCGATCACCACGCAGTCGCCACGATTTTCCCACGCGCGCATCATCGCGGTTGAGATGTTGCGCGGACCGGACCACATTGCCAGACGCAGCGGTTTCACGGCACGGCGCGCGCCACGTCGCGATCGATCAACTCCAGGTACAGCTGCTGCAGGCGCTCGACGAGCGGACCGCGGCCCGCGCTGATCTGTCGACCATCGATCTCGATGACCGGAGCGACGCCTGCAAACGTGCCGGTGACGAACGCTTCATCCGCGCCGTAGACCTCCGTCAGGCTGAAGTCCTTCTCGTACACGGGGATTGCGTTCTCGCGGCATACCCGCAGCACGTTGGCGCGGGTAATTCCGGGAATGCAATACTTACCGGTCGAAGTCCACACTTCTCCGCGCCGTACAATGAAGAAATGCGTCGAGTTGCAGGTGGCCACGAAGCCCTGCGGATCGAGCATCAGCGCCTCGTCGGCGCCGGCTTTGGTCGCCTGGATACAGGCAGTGATGCAGTTGAGCTTGGAATGCGAGTTGAGCTTCGGATCCTGCACGTCCGGAGCCCCACGCCGCACGTGCACCGTGAACAGACGCAGGCCGTGTGTCAGGGTGTCCGGGCGTGGCAACTTGTATTCCGGAATGATGACCACTGTAGCCGGTCCGATGCAGGCGCGCGGGTCTTGGTAGGGGGTGCTTTTCAATCCGCGCGTCACCATCAGCCGAACATGGACGCCTTCGGTCATATGGTTGGCCGACAGCGTCCGGTAGAGGGCGGCGGTGAGCGCCGCGCGATCCATGCCGATGTCCAGATCGATCGCCTTGGCAGCCTCGTACAGACGGGCCAGGTGCATCTCCAGAAATGCCAGGCGTCCGCGGTGCACCCGCAGTCCTTCCCACACCCCGTCCCCGAGGAGGAAACCGGCATCGAACACGGATACCAGCGCGCGCTCGCGAGGGTGGAGCTCGCCGTTGACGTAAATGAGGATGTCCCGGTTGCGTGGATCGTCCGCGTGGCTGTGGGCGCCGTGTGTCATCTGCATGTCCTCGCGTAGTTACCCACACGCGCAAAGGTCGTGGCGTTTGTGATCATAGACCTGCGATCATCTGACCAACAGATGAGCGGTCGATGCAGTCAACATGCCGCCATGAGCCATCCTAAAGCGGGTGAGGCGTGCCAATCAAAGCTTCGACTCAGCGCGGGCATGCACCTCCGCGAACATGGCATATCGCGCCCCGCTACCACATCCCTTTCTTGCGCCGATTGCTGCGAGCAGCCTCTCTCCCTCAAGCTCACACTTCGGACGCCATCGGAGAGTGATCAATGAACTGGGTCTCCGGCTTGCTTTGGAAGGATCAACTCTTGTGAGTTGGCGAGGGTGGTTTGCGTTTGCGGCACTGGGAGTTATCTGGGGCCTGCCATATTTTTTCATCAAGCTGGCGGTCCAGGAGCTCTCGCCTTTTGTCGTGGCCTGGGGCCGTATCGTGCTTGCCGCATCGATACTATTACCGATCGCCTGGCATCGTGGCGCATTGCGCTCGTTGGGCGCTCATAAGGTGGCCGTCTGCTCCTTTGCGGTGGTTGAGTTCGTTATCCCATTCTCAGCCATCTCGATCGGTGAGCGTTGGATCGACTCCTCGGTCACTGGCATTCTCATCGCCGCTGTCCCACTGACGATTGCCCTGATCTCCCGCTTCTTTGGCGTGCATGAACGGCTTGGAACCGGCCGCCTGCTGGGCCTCGCGCTCGGTCTCTTCGGTGTCGTGACACTGGTAGGTTTCGGCACGATTTCCGGCCCTCTCGGATGGATTGGGGTCGCCTGTATGCTGCTCGCGACCATCGGTTATGCGATCGGACCCCTGATCATTCAACGCTACCTCAGTGCGCTCGACGCGATTGGCCCCCTTGCAGCGAGTCTGCTAGTCGCCGGCGTCATTTTACTGCCGCCCGCACTTATGACCCTTCCCCAGCATGTGCCAACGGCTGTCGCGCTCTCGTCAATTGCGGTCCTCGGCGTGGTCTGCACCGCCCTGGCGATGCTTCTGATGTTCTATCTCGTCAGCCACGCAGGCGCGTCACGTGCGTCTGTCATTACGTACATCAACCCGGCCGTAGCAACAACGCTGGGTGTGCTGCTATTGCACGAACACCTGGGCGTCTCCGGCTTTACAGCATTCGGGCTTATTCTGCTCGGCTCGTGGCTTGCAACCCGTGGCACCGTGACAGCGCACGGCGATGAGTCGCGGGTTTCAACGGACGGCTTACAGTCCGCCGTGGAAACGACCGAATGTGCGGGCAAGCATCAGTGACATGAGAAGGATGCCGGCTCCGAGTGCGAGCACGTGCGTGGTTTTGCGCAGGTTGAAGGTGCCGACGCGACAGATGAGCAGGTAGGCGACGACAAGGTTGAACAGGCCCCAAAGGACATTGATCGTTGAGGAGGACAAGCCTTCGCCGGGCGGCGATGCGAAGGGGCTTTGGAAGGCATTGCCCGAGACTCCATTGACAAAATGGGGCACTGTGTTGGCCAGGAATGCGCCCCCGAAGAAGTTGGCGATGTAGTGATACCAGCGCATGGCGAGATCCCTGCCAATTTCGGATGCGATGTTAGCAGGTTCCCCGGGAGTGCCGAACAAGAACCCGGCGCCGGGCGACTACCGACCCAAATCCAGTAGGCGGCAGCGTCAGTAGATCAACCTCAGCAATTGACCCCAGGGCTCGATTGCGTGCCCGAGCTTAGTTTCCCACGCTTTTCAGAGTGTATTCGTGCTCACTCCGAGCGCTCCAGCGATACAGGTCTTCATCCCCACAATGGGGGCATTTGATCGCTGTCAATTGATCGTCGAATTCGGGCACTGCCGCTTTGTTTCCCGCTGGTGGGAGTGCAATGGCAATCAGGGCTCCGCATGACCGGTTCTTACACAACCACCCCACGTAACGATTCCCTGAAACCATCTGCGGTTTCGACCTGACGTCGACATGGCGCACGGCAACTGAGGTCACCGGCTTACGTATCGGCGTGCCCCGGCTCTTGGTCGGACGTTTGATCGCCATTGCTCTCTCCACTTGAGAACTTCGGGGAGCCTACTGCGCCTGCGACAACTCTGCTAGCTCCCAACCAACCGAACAGGGCACAACAGCTGACCCGCGCTCGGCTCTGCCTGAGCTGTCGCCCGAGAAGCTGCTCGCATCAGGGCCGCGAATAGTCGCCAATGACGGCGAACTCGTGGACGCCGAGTCCATTGAAGTCGGTGATAAGAGCGCTCGAATACGCGCCCATCATGCCGAGCTGCAGCCAGTCTCCCTCCCGAAGCGCCGCTGGCAACTCGAACGGAACCGGGATTGTGTCGTATGAATCGCATGTCGGCCCAAATACCGTGTAATGGCGCAGCATTCCGGTACGTTCGGTTCCGTCGCGCATCAGTACCCGCGTCGGCGGCTGTATCTTCGAGTGGATGAGTTCCGCCAGTGCGCCGTAGATGCCGTCATTGATGTAGATCGAGTTCTCCTTGACGAGCAATACCTGCGTTAGAACGCCTCCGCCCGGATGCGCAAGGGCGCTGCCAGGCTCGCACTTCAGTGGCGCGGCCGAGATACTTGACTCGCCCGCATGGGTGGCCCCGATGACATGGAAGTAGTCCTTCAGGGAAGATCCCTTCGGCAAGAGAACGCTGGGGAATCCTCCGCCGACGTTGACGTAGGCCGGCTGAATACCCGCCGCTTCGACCACCTGCGCGACCAGTTGCAGGCCTTTACCGAACGCTCCGGGGTCCGTTGTCTGATATCCGAGGTGAGTCGACACCGCGGCAGCAGCGCCCCGCTGTGCGAGCGCGCGCAGGAGCGCGACAGCCTCGCCCGGCGTGGCCCCAAATTTCGAGTTAAAGCTGAGCCTCGCGTGCGGGTTTGGCGTCGCGACTCTGACCTGCACGACGATGTCCGAGCCGACTACCTCCAGTAGCTTGTCGAGCTCGGCCATATGGTCGACAACGAAGTCGCGGATACCCCAGTCCCGGTGGGCTGCAACGATCGCATTGCGATGCTTGACCGGATGATTGAACGAACAACGCGCGTCCTCGAGGATCCCTCGAACCAGCACTATCTCCCGGATCGAAGCCGTATCGAACTCTCGCACACCACCCTCGACAATCCAACGAACGACATGCGGACTCGGGTTCGCCTTGACTGCATACAGGACCTGGCCCGGGAACCCTTCAACAAAACATCGGGCGGCCGCGCGCAACGCCTTTGGGTAAAAGCAAAACACCGGCGTGTCGGTCGTCTTCTTGAGGAGTAGTTCCTCCACGCTTCCAAAGGCTGCCAGCGTCATCGCGTCTTCGCCCGCCGTGTGCTGATCGAAGGGTCCCCGCACCCGCAAGTGCGCCGCTTCGCTGCCAGCTGACGCCGTTGCTCGCATTCTGGTTTGAAGTCGGGCAGTTTGCGCCGTCGTACGTTGATAGTCGACCCGCGCATACGGCGCTCGGCTCCGGGCTTCTCCAACAGTGATCGCCCGGTGGCGCCGGGCCTGTCCCACGGATGTCTGTTAGGGTGCGTGCGCGAGCTTCAGGCGCAGTAGTCGCACTCCATACACCAGACCGCTCAGCGCCAGCATCACCGCGAGGCCGCCGATCTCAGCCCAGCTCGCAAGCACGATCATCATGACCATGCTTGCGATGCCAACGCTGGCCGCGGCCGGCAGCCACGGCGAGACCTGCGTTGGATCGAACGTCGCGGAGCCACGCCGCGCAAGAACCCACACCGCGGCACAACTGCCGATATACATCAGTGCGGACGCGAGCGCCGACATGACCACGAGCTCCGCGAAGGTTCCGGTCAGCGCGAGCAGCGCCGCAATCGCGGTATAAGCGAGGATTGCGACAAAGGGAGCATGGGTGCGGGGATGCAATTGTCCCAGGATCCTGGGGAGCATACCGTCACGTGCGAACGCGAACAGCATGCGCGGTGTGCCAAGAATATCGCTCGCTAGATAGGCGAACATGGAGAAGAAGGCTCCGACGAGCAGCAGAGCCTGCAACGCCGGATGAACCTTCGCCATCGCGTCCGCGAGTGGCGCCGGCGATGTGGCGAGGGCCGACCCGAGCATCCCCTGAGCCACGACCTGAAGGGAAACGTACAGCAGCGTTACAAACCCCAGGGCCAACCCCAGCGCCAGCGGTATGGTGCGTCTGGGCTGTGCCACTTCGCCGCTCGCGATCAGTGGGATCTCAAATCCCGAGAACGCAAAGATGCCCAGGATCATGGCGCGCCCGAATCCCTGCATCGCGGGCGCGCCCGCCGGCGCGTGTACTCCTGCGGGAAGATTCGCCAAGCCAACCGCCAGAAACACCAACAGCGGAACCAGCTTCAGGGGCGTGGCGACGGCCACGAAGCGCGCGCCCCACGCCACACCGGCAATGTTGACCGCTGCCACCAGCCCCAGGATCCCAAGCGTCATGACGACGCGCACTGTGTCGGCGATCGACGGCGGCGCGATGCTCGAGGCGGCGTCACCCAGAGCGGCGGCAAACGCTGCGCACGCTAGTACATTGCTGACCCACATCATCGTCCCCGCGACGCACCCCGCGAGCGGTCCAAAAGCACTGCGGATGTACCCGTAAGGTCCGCCGCTTGTGGCAATGCGGCGCCCGCCCGCGGCAAAACAAGTGACGATTGCGGCTGTCGCAACGGCGCAGGCAAGCAAGGCGAGTGACGCGTAGGCGCCCACGGCTGCTGCCATGGCGGCTGGCAGAACGAAGATGCTCGATGCCACCACGCTGTTGACGAAGCTCGCCGCCAGAGTCAGTGGTCCGACTGCTCGCACAAGCCCCGCGTCGCGTGCAGGTTCCGTCATGCTGATTCACCCGGCGCGCGCGCGGGCACGCTTGTTTGAAATTAGAATAGTCCTCGGCGGCCTGTGCGTCGGGCGCAGCCGATGTCATTGTCGGCGGGGTGGGCTAGACACGCTGATCAGAGCCGGCAAAGACCGCTAGGCGAGCCGAGCGATGTGGCTCCGACCGCCGCTGAACAGCGCGCGCAATCGCTGCGTGTCGCCAGTTGGTTTGCGAATTGACGCTTCACGCCACTCTTCAGCCGGCACCTGCGGCATCTGCAGTATCGCCTGGCGCGCTTCCGCCAGCTGATATTTGAGCAGAGGTTGCAGCGACTCCATCGGGGCGACGTTATTCTTTTCTTCCTCGGTCTCGGCCAACGCCGCGTCGCAGAATGTCCTGAAGTATTCCGCGTACCGCTGCTCGTAGATTTGCAGCGGCTCGTCAAGCGCCGCGTCTCGCATCAGATGCTCGCCGAGATAACTCATACACAGATAGCTCGAACTGCAGCGCACGTAGTTGCCGTGCTCGGCGAGCACGGCATTGGTGTAGTCACGGAAGCCGTAGAAGATGGCAAACAGTCGGTGCCGCCTCGCGCCCGACACCTGGTAATCGCGCAGATATTCGAACATCGCCTTGCGGTGCACGAGCGCACATGCTGCGGAGCGCAGCATGACGACCTGACGAGACAATTGCGCCTGCTCAGAGACCGCGCGCAGCAGTTGAGCGTGCTCCGCCTCCCAGCGGCGATAGGCATCAGGGCGCTCCAGTATCCGGCTGGCTACGAGCCTGTCGGCCTCGGAATCAAAACACCCCGCCATTTCGACACGCGCTTCGGACTCATCCATAAGACGCGCGTGTTTGTACGCCTGTGCGTGCACCCCTCTCCTCCCCCGACAGGCAAGCGTTCTTAAAGACGTTATGTCTTGAGTCTCATCCTGCGTGCGAGGGGATGCAAGTGCTTCGCAATATGGTAAACGGCGGGAACCTGAGTCTAGAGCGCGGCGAGACGGGGCTGGAAGAAGGCGAATACACCGGGCAGTTGTTGCCATTGCGCCCGGCGGGGTTCAGCTCGGCCAAGACAGAATCCCGGACGGATCAGGAGTAGACATGCACCATGTTCGACGGCGTGGCGGCGAAGCGGACAATTTTCCAACGGCCCGACGAGTGATCTTGCACCTCGACTCGCAGGTGGTGCACGCCGGTTTCGCTCAGTGAGTCGGGATCAGTCCACATTTCCTTCTCGGCGCCTCGGGAGACGCGGCGCGGTGCGTCACTCACAGGCTCTGATTGTGTCGGCGATCCTGGCGAGCCGTTGGAATCGATCCCGCGATCGACTCGTTGCTCCACGAGATACGGGATTGCAGAGGTGCCCATATCGGCTTCGCGTGCGCGCGTGACCTCCTGCTCGACAACGGGCACCACAGCTGCGGAGGCGAAGCTCGAGCGCACTTGGACAGCGACTTGCTTCGCAGAGATCGGATCTGCGAAGAACCCCAGCCGAAGAAAATTGCGGGAATGCCCCTTTCGGCGACTTTCTGTCGCGTAGAGCGTATATGCCTTGAATATGGCGAGCGACGGCACGCGGCTGAGCTCGATCGGCTGCGCCGACCAGTGGAGCTGCACGGCAAAGGAAACCGGAGTACCCTGAACGACAGCCTCCCTCAAAGCCTGCCGAGTACCTGTGTCGTCGGGGCGGAGCAACGCGATCTGATCGCAATTACTCTCATCAACGTCGTCCTGGACTGCGGAAACACGGCGCGTTTCCAGAATCTTTAGGACCTGTGTGTCGGTCAACGATTCATCTTTGACCGGTGCAGGGTCGCTGCTTTGGGGAACTACCGGCTGAGAAGCAGCGGGCGGCGACGAAGGCGCCTCGGAATTGGCCGGCCGCAAAAACGCGACCGGTGCGATGGTTGCGAACGCGTTGGGATAAACGCGACGTACGGATTCCACCCATCTCTCGGCATCCGCCAGCGTCTCGAAGTACCCCATGTGGAGGTACAACCGCTCACTGCCATCCGGCTGACGCGTACGACTCATGAAGAATGTGAAAGGCTTTAGCTGCGGTGATTGGGGCGGCCGAATGGACACCGGTGCAGCCAGCGGGCACAGCGTGAGCATGAAATGGCCAGTACCAACCTGCGCCCGATGCACTGGATTGGGGGTCGATGACCCAGTCGGCTTTGCCGATGTTGATGTCATAAGCTCTCCCTGAAACGAACGTTCGAGTCACGGTCGGGAAAGCGCCAGATCTAAGGCAGGCGAGCTTGCACGCTCACACCCGGGAGTGGGAGTGGCAACCCCGCTGTCTTAGGCTGTTACGCCCTTAGACCGGTAGCTTTGCGTCCCCGCCTTTCGAACGGGTTTGCCCTTATCGGTGCTTAGCTCGGTCTCAGGACGTGTCCGATTGGATCGCATCTCAAGATCGCGCTGTCATAAGGATGGCCGCTTGAGGAGCATATGTCTAGTGGTATAGCACTCAGGGTAGTACCCCGGAGCGCCTGAACCGAGCCGCGCGCCGCTCCCAAGTCTGAGCGAACGCCGTTTTCACGTACCGTGGGCGACCAGCCACGTGCCGGCTCGATCTGGACGCTGTCCGGCGCAGGGAGGTAGCGGGCAGACCATCGTTCACGCCCGCGAACTCGGGACGGGAGCCCCTCTTCCGCCGTAAGCCTGCCAGCCTCGCCGATTCAACGAGCGAGCTTAGAGATAAGGGAGCATCAGCCGCGCGGCGCTGTCTCGCAACCGAACCGGAAGCGAGCGCTGGCCCAGCGTGGCTGCGGTAACCTGCCTGCCCTGGTGGTTCGAGATCAGCTCATTGAGCTGTAGCACCAGTTCGGAATGATAGACTTCCACATCCAGCTCGAAATTCAAGCGGAAGCTGCGCACATCCCAATTGGCGCTGCCAATCAAGCCCCACAGACCATCCACCGTCATGAGTTTGGAATGATCGAACGGCGGGGGGTGGGTCCAGATTCGACATCCGGCCGACAGTAACGGCTCGAACTGCACGGGCGCAGCCCAATCCAACGCCGGATGATTACTATGCTCCGGCAGTATGACATCGACTTCCACGCCCCGCAGCGACGCCAGCGCGAGAGCTGTAATAAGTCTTCCGTCCGGCAGAAAGTATGGAGTCATGACTTTCACCGATGTACGGGCGCAGCCAACGGCTGCGAGAATCAGGAGCTCGATCTTTTCAAGATCCTGATCCGGACCGGACGTTACCACCCGCGCCACGGTCTCTCCGGACGGCTTCAGGACCGGAAACCACGCCTCACCTGCAAGTCGCTGGCCCGTACTGAACAACCAATCGTCCGCAAACACATCTATCAGCTGCGCAACTATCGGGCCCTGCATTTCAAAATGAGTATCGAAGACTGGTCTGCGCGGGTGGCGGAGCACCAGGTTCTCTGCGCCGATGTTCAGACCGCCAGTGAAGACAATGCGGCCATCCACGCCAAGAATTTTCCTGTGATTGCGCAGATTGAGAAACGGCATCCGCCATGGCAGCGGCGAATGCAGAAACCGCGCCGCCGGCACACCAGCGCGCCGCAGCCGATGAAAGGCGGCGGAACGGAAATACCCGCCGCCAAACCCATCGATTAGCACCCGCACTTCAACCCCGCGTCTGGCCGCTTGCATCAAGGCCTCGATAAAGCCATTCCCGGCAGCGTCGGCTCGGAACAGATAACTCGATAGAGCGACACTGTGCTGTGCCCCTTCGACAGCCGCGATCATCTTGGGATAGGCCTCATCGCCGTTGCGGAGCACGGCTATGGCGCTACCCGCCTCCGCGCTCCGCTGCGTGATGCGCCGGCAGGCGCGTTCGAGGGGAGCGAGATGATCCTCGCGTCCGATCGCCGCAGGCGGGTCTGCTATCCCGGAAGGCGCCCGGCGGCCTCGCAGGCTCCTGGCGCGACGCCGAACACGGTTGATGCCCAACAGCAAGTAAAGCACGCTGCCAAGAATAGGCGAGAGCCAGGCGAGACCGATCCACGTTATGCCCGAGCCGCTATCGCGCTGGTGCAGAAGTACATGAGCCGTAACGCCGGCTGCCAGTCCGATATGTACCAACAAGACGACGGCGTGACTTACCACGCTCATCAGACCCGACATGCAGAGGCCGAAAATAGAGGGTCCATAAGTCAGTAAGGTACTCGCCGGCTCACCATCAGCTGTGCAGCCAAAGTCGTCCGGGGCAACACCACCATGTACACGGAGAACACGGCGCAGGTAACCCATTCCCAAAAGGCAAAACTCAGGTAGACGGGGACGCCGCGCGCTCGCCACGCAAGACTCACCCACGGCAATGCCGGCAGCGCGTGGGAAACATAAACCTGCGCAAGAGCCGCCAGCACGATCGGAGACAACGCGATGCCAGCGAGGAGGCCTGCATGGAGCCGAGGACTACCGGCTAGCTTGCCCAACGGGGCACTGCGCTCAACGGCTTTGAAAGTCGAATGCACCATCCCAATGCATATACCCACAAACGCCGTCAGCGCGAGGAAATCGTGACCTTTGGGAATCGGCAGTAGCCGCTCGGGCAGCAACGCACAGCACATCATGCACAGATAGCCCAGTCCCAGGGCCCAGATTCCGATTGGCCGTTTTGCGACGCCCGCTTGCCTCCCGAGCCGAACCACTACCGTCGTCCAATACAACCCGGCCAGCCCACATAGCACAATGCCAGCCCGCGCCCACAAGTATCCGTGGGGATTACGGTCACCGTAAACCAAGCTCGATATGGTCATGTACCGCCAGTCGTACTCCGAAGGATAGCTTCGCCACGCCATCGACATCCCGCCCCAGAATGCGAGCACGCCAAGGCAGGCCGTTACACACAACGCTTGCGGCGCGAATGCCCGCATCGAAGTCCGTCCTTCCGCCACACCGAAGTGTTTGCAGTCTATCGCCGTGACCGTACAAAAGGGTCTGCTGCGGAAAAAAACGTAACGGACTTGTACCATCCAGTGTTGCGAGTCCCCCGGCGCGCTGCCTGAAGTCCCGTCTTCCGAGGCGCCCCTATATGCCGCACCGTGCTTGAACACTATTGGCCCTGACCGACTCCGCTTCACGCCCACTGCGACTAGATTCATCGCGGTGGCAGCGGTGCTCAATGTATTGCTGTATCACGTGCCGCTGTTCTCATTCGCGGCGGCCAATCTGGATCTGTCTTCTGTCACGGGGGATCTAACGCTGGCCACGTTGCTGGTTGCGCTGCTGACCCAGATCGTTCTCCTGCTCTGCCTGCTGGCCCTGCTCTCTACCCGGCTGCTGAAACCATTTTGCATGTTGATTGCGATGGGCAACGCGGTCGCTGTGTATTTCGTGGCCACCTATCACGTCATGCACAGCGATGCGTATAGGGACGAATACGACATCTTCAGCGAGACGTTTTCCAACAAACGATGAACCTGCCGGCTGCGGCTATGAGCACGTACAAGCAAAGACCCCGGCAGATGCCGGGGTCTTTGATCGGTCGGTCGACGGGAAGCGCTTAGCGCTTGCGACGCATCAACCTCAGACCCGCAAGGCCGAGCCCCAGAAGACCCAGCGTCGCCGGCTCGGGGACTTTGGGTGGCGGCGGCGGGGTGCCCGAAGGGGGTGTCAGCCCGAAGCCAGCGAATGAGTACGTGACACCATCCCCAGCCACCGTGAAGTTATTCGGATCCACCAGGGCACTGACCGGTGCGTTGGTGTAGATCACGTAGCCGTCGGTGGCCACGCCGACGGGGAAGCCGTCGACCGATATCGGATGCGACGGAAGGAAGTTGGAGTCGGCGGGGTTGTCCGGATTCGCGAACGTGATGGAGTTGCCTGTGCCCGCGCTGCGCGTTGCGATGCCCGCAGTGCCTGTCGTGCAAGCCTCGAGTGCAGCTCCAAAGATCGGCCCGCAGGCCTGCACCTCGGTGTCATATCCGCCGAGCGAGGAGAGCGTGACCGAGTCAACCCCCGCAGCCGCTTGAAACTCGGTACTGCCAATGATGAATGCAATCGCGAGGTCACTGGCGCCGTAGGGATTGAGGTTCGTGGTCCCAGCCACCTCTATGAAGCCCCCGTTAGACCCAAGAATGGCTACGCCGGTGCTCTCAAGGTCCGGAACGCTCGTGCCCGTTGTGCACGAGCCGCCGCCAAAGTAGCCGCAGGTAGCCGCGAGCACCGTGGCCGTTGGTGCCGGCGGAGTGCCTATCACGTAGGACGGCACTGAAACCGAGCCACCCGGTAGAACCGCCGCCGCCTGTGCCATCGCGGTGCCCGCCACAAGTGAGGCGGCCAGACCCGCCGCGCGAACCGAGAATACGATGTTCATGACGGAATTCCTCTCTGCGAGCCAGCTGCGCCGCTTCCGCGCGGGTCGAGGCTCGGCCGCCTCACGCGCTGGCGCGTTATGCTCATCACTGTGATGACTAGCAAGATCCATGCTACGAGCACGACTGCTTGTAAATTCAACTTATTACAGGACTGAGCTGAAGTCAGCTGATCGCATTCTGTAAGATCGTTCGACACTGAAAACCGTCAAGCCCCCGCCCTTGACGTCAGATGTTGTGCGGACGCGGATGGTCAGGTGCTGTGCTTTGGGGCCTGCGACTTGGGCCAGGGGTGCTCGGACTTACCGCTGAAGATCGCCTCCGGCTCGGCGCGCTTGAGCGTCCAGTCGCCGTTTGCGATCTCGGCCTGAAGTTGACCCGGTGCCCATCCGGCGTGGCCGACGAAGATCCGCAGACCGTCCATGGGCTTGTCGCGGCCCAGCAGCTGAAGCAGCAGCTTCCGGTCCGCGCTCAAGTAGACGCCGTCACACGCTTGAATCGCATGTTCGGGCGGCGTGGTGGCGCGAAACAGGAACCACACGGACCCGAACTCAACGGGTCCGCCGAAGTACACCTTGTCGCGCGCCTGCGCGAGGCGCTTGAGATCTGGAAAGAGACGCGAGACAGGAATTGGCATCGGCCTGTTGATGATGATGCCAACGGGGGCGGCAGCGAGGTTGTTCATCACGAGCACAACCGAGTCCGAGAAATCGGAATCGGGCAGGTCACCTCTCGCGATGAGGAGGATTGCCCTTAAGGGCTTCGGGTCGGCGGCGGACGTTGGCCACGACGACCCGCAAAGGAGCAGCAGAGCGCAGAGTGCTCCAGTCACGTAACGCTTCAGGCAGAAACCGCTTCTCACTGGCAACGCTCGCCTCATGGTCATCGCACGGCGTTCGACCGCTCACATCTCAGGCAGCGTCCGCCCGGCGGCTGCGCCGCATCAGCAGCAGCGCCAGGGCGGCGGAAGCCACCATCAGGAACAGGCTCACGGCGTTGAGCACCGGGGTCGCGCCCTCGCGCATCCGCCCGTACATCATGATCGTCAGCGGCGTATCGGACCCGACCAGCATCAATGTCGTGTTGAAGTCCTCGAAGGACATGAGGAAGGCAATCGCCGCCGAGCCGATCAGTGCCGGACCCAGGTAAGGCAGCGTGATGTGCCACAGGGTCGCCGCGCGCGAGGCTCCCAGGTTGAGGGCCGCATCCTCGAGGTCACGGTCGAAGCGCTTGAGCCGCGCGCCGATGGTGAGTGTGGCGATCGCCGCAAGGTAGGAAAACTGGCCGAGCACCACCAGCGGCAGCCCGGGCCGCAGGATGTCCGCCTCGACACCGAACAGATCGCTGCACAGGTCGGCGACGCGGCTCGCGAAGGCCAGAATCGAGATGCCGAGGATCACCCCTGGGATGACCAGGGGCGTGAGCATCAGCATCGACAGGGCGCCCTTGCCGCGGAACCGTGCGCGCTCGATCAGAAGCGCGTTGGCGGTACCGACCAGCACCGACAGCGCGGCCACCCACAGCGCCACGACAAAGCTGGTCCAGATGCTGCCGAGCAGCTCCGCATCGTGAAACAGCCCGACGCGGCCCGCGCTGTCGTTGCCGAGGAACCAGTCGAGCGTGAAGCCGCGCCACGGTGGCGCTGGGTATGGCGCGTCGTTGAAGGCGAACACCGCCACCACTGCCAGTGGCAGAAACAGGAAAATAAAAAACGCGACGACGTAGAGCAGCGTCGCCGCGCGCAGCCATCCGGAGCGAGGCAAGCCCGGGATCACACGCGCCTCATCACGTCGCCGAAGCTCTGGCGACTGAGCTTCAGACCGAGCCACACCATCGCGCTGGACAGGGCCAGCAGCAGAAAGCCGAAGGCGGCGCCCTGCTCCCAGTTAAACCGAGTGATGAATTGCGTATAGATCTGCTCGGTGAACCACAGCGAGTTCTTGCCCCCGAGCAGGGTCGGCGTCAGGTAATTGCCGAGCGTCAGCATGAATACCACGATGCAGCCGGCGGTGATCCCGGGTGCGGCGTGCGGAATGATGATGTGCCAGAGAATCGACCAGCCCTTGCCGCCCAGGTCGTAGGCGGCCTCGATGAGCGAATTGTCCAGACTCTCGAGGCTGCCGATCAGCGGCACCATCATGAAGAGGAGCGAGCTGTACACCAGTCCGACCAGGATGGTGGCATCGTGGTAGAGCAGCTCCACCGGCTGCGCGGTCAGCCCAAGGCGCGCCAGCAGTGCCGGCAGCACGCCGGACTCGCGCAGCAGGATCATCCAGCCCAGCGTGCGCACCGTTTCGCTGACCCAGAATGGAATCAGGCACAGGAGCAGCAACAGCGCACGCTGCCGACCGCGCGCCAGCTTGGCGATGCTCCAGGCGACCGGAAACGCCACCAGCAGCGTCAGCGCCGTGGCGAGCGCCGCCAGCACCGCGGTCCGGGCGAACACGTGCCAGTAGAGCGGCTCGCGAAAGAAGTTGCGGTACTGGGCGAGACTGCTCACGTACTTGCCCGGCCCAGCGCGCTCACGCAGCGACAGCAACGCCAGGTCCAGGTGCGGCAGGATGATGAGCAGCAACAGCCACAGCAGCGCCGGCGCCAGCAGCAGCGCGAGCACCAGGCGCCGGTACCCGGCAGCCTCGGCCGCGCCCTCACGCATGCGCCGCCTCCGTGCCAAAGCAAATCGCCCGCTGCGGGTCGTGGCCGAAGCACACGCGTGCGCCAGGGCGCAGGTGGGTGCTGGCCTGACCCTGCGGCAGCGCCACGCGCAGCTCGAGCCCGCTTTGCAGCTCGCGCAACAGCACGGCGGAGTTGGCGCCGTCGAACAGCAGGCTTCTCACCTCGCCGTGGTGCGCAACGTGCGCCGCCGGCAGCTCCGCCGGTGCGCCGCCGAGCGACATGTCCTCTGGTCTGATGTAGGCCTGCACCTCGGCGCCCGCAGCGATGGCACCATGCCCGCGGGCGCGCACCGCCCAGCCGCCAGTGCTGACCAGTTCCACCACCCCGCCCGCGACCGTAAGCGCCTTGCCGGCGACGGGGTTGTTCGTGCCCACAAAACCGGCCACGAAGGCGCTGGCCGGCGAATAGTAGAGCTGCTGCGGCGTGCCGAGCTGCTCAAAGCGCCCGTGATTCATTACGGCGACCTGGTCGGACAGCACCAGGGCCTCGGACTGGTCGTGGGTGATGTACACGAACGTGGTGCCGAAGGCGCTCTGGAGCTGCTTCAGTTCGATCTTCATGTGCTCGCGCAGCTTCAGATCGAGCGCCCCGAGCGGCTCATCCAGCAGCAGCAGCGTGGGCTCGAGCACCATGCTGCGCGCGATCGCGACGCGCTGCCGCTGACCGCCGGAGAGTTCGTCCGTGCCTCTGGCCTCTGCCCCCGCCAGGCCGACCCGCTCCAGCATGGCCGCGGCGCGCCGCAGGCGCTCGGCGCGCCCCACGCCGCGCCGCGCGAGCCCGAACGCCACGTTCTCCGCCACCGACATCATCGGAAACAGCGCCAGGTGCTGGAACACCATGTTGACCGGGCGCCGGTTGGGCGCGACCCGCGTCATGTCCCGGCCGCCGATCACGATCGCACCGTGATCGGGCTGTATGAAACCGGCAATCATGCGCAGCAACGTCGTCTTGCCGCAGCCGGAGGGCCCCAGGATGGAGAAGAAGCTGCCGTGCGCCACGCTGAACGACAGCTCCTTCACGGCCGGGTGCGCGGCGAAGCGCTTGGTCAGCGCCTGCACCTCCAGATCCGCCGTCGCCGCCGGCGCGGCCGGCGCAGAACCGCTCACTCGGCCGCCTTGATGCGGTCGAGGACCGCGCCCTCGATCTCCTCGAGCCCCGGCGGAATGCTCGGATACCATCTGACGTTCTTGAGGCCGTCCGGGAAGCTCGCGGCGAACTGCGCCCGCAGCCGCGGGTCCACGAAGCGGTCGGCACCTTGCGCGGCGGTGAAGTTCCCGATCGACTTGGCGACCTTCGCGGCATTCTCGGGACGCATGACGAAATTGATCCAGGCGTAGGCGGCCGCATCGTTACGCCCGCGCGCCGGCAGCGCGAACGTATCCATCCAGGCGATGGCGCCCGAGCGCGGGTCGATGAAATGGATGTCGGGATTCTCCCGGTTCAGCAGCCAGCCGCCCGAGTCCCACATCATCGCCGCCCAGACCTCGCCGGAGCGCAGGCCGTTCAGCAGCTGGTCCTTGTTGTCGTAGAAGAAGCGGAAATTCGCCTTGCACGCGATGAGCGTCCGGCCGACCTGATCCATGAGGGCACTGTAGGCCTTGCTGTCACCGTAGAGCGCGAACGGGTCCTTGCCGAGGGCAAACGCGAAGGCCATCAGCGTCGGGCGCCTGAGGCGCACCGCTGTCCGGCCCTTGAGCTCCGGCTTGCACAGGTCGCGGTAGTCGCTGATCTGCGTGCGCCGCGAGTTGTAGATCAGCCCTTCCGTACCCCATACATAGGGCAAGGCGTACAGCTTGCCGTCGAGCGTGGCGTTCTGGCGCACGCGCTCGAGCAGCTCGGGGACGAACTGTACGAGACGCACCCGGTTCGGGTCGATGGGCTTGTAGATGCGAAATTCCTGCAGCGCCGCCAGGATGCGGTCCTGCGAGGGCTGGGCCAGGTCGAACCCGGCGCCACCGGTGGCGCGCAGCTTGGAGATCATCTCCTCGTTGTTCGAGAGCGTCACCTGCACCTGGATGCCGGTCTCCGCCCGAAACTGCGCGACGAGCTCCGCCGGCACGTAGTCCGCCCAGCTGATGATGCGCAGCACCTTGCTATCGTCGGCGTGCGCTGCCGCGGTGACGAGTAGCGCCAGCGCGGCGAGCACGCGCAGCACGACACGCCGCAGCCGCATATGCCCGCAGATCCGATCGGTGAAAATCATGACGTGCGCCCCGTAGATGGCCTCGATGGCGCTTTAATAATACAGTGCGCGGCGCTCACGGGAGTCGCCGCGGTCATGCCTTGGGCGGCGCACGCTCAGGATCCACTCAGAAAGAGAACATCA
>Ga0182015_10002753_pt1 | contig 20652 bp, 9 predicted proteins | sample 712P3MmetaG_FD_120478 | JGI IMG/M metagenome (GOLD analysis project Ga0182015, IMG submission 120478) | Permafrost microbial communities from Stordalen Mire, Sweden - 712P3M metaG | ecosystem: Environmental > Terrestrial > Soil > Wetlands > Permafrost | place: Sweden: Stordalen | collected...
CCGGATCAGGATTCAGCGGCTGTTTTAACAGGGTTAGGACGCCAGGGGGTAGTGGCTTATCTGCGTTTGCCAGCAACAGCGACACTTGCCACATCTGTGTCTGGTTCAGAACATGGTTGAAGGCTGGCATGCCTGAAAGCCGGATACCGTTGGCGACCTTCCAGTATGTCTCCCCGGGCGGATCGTCGCTCACGCCGACGACTCCGTCGCGATGCGGTTCCCAAAGTTGAGGAGCCTCAGGGAACATACCTTTGGCGAAGCCGGCGGGAAGTCCGTAGAGCCCGTGGCAGCCCGCACATTGCTGGCGGTAGATATGGGCGCCGATCTCCAGGTTGGTGGGGCTGGCCTCTACGGGTGGCGTCTTCACCATCTCGCGTTCGATGCGTGCGTGAAGGGGAAAGTGGACGATCCTGCCCTCAAACGGAAACGGCGCGTCGCCCGTGGCGACTGGGGGACTACCGGCCGTGAGATAGGCCCAGATCGCTAATGGTGGAATCAGCAGGCCGATCAGCAGACCGACAACGAAACCTCTCATTTTGTTCGCCTCATTTTTTTTGCGGCTGCCAGGGATGTTTCTCCAGGAAAGCATGGCCCGCGTAAGGATGGAAGTGCCTCATCAACCAACGGCTGCACATAACCACCGTCCACTACACCACATTAAAAGTGAAAATGCTTTAATACTAACCAGGACACCAAGCGTTTTTCTTCGCCCAGGGCGGCAGGCAGTGGAGGCTTTCAGGTTCATGCATCATAGCAAGCGTTTTGGATGCCAAGTGCATCCGCTTCTTTTTTTATTCATTTTTGCGGTATCAGGACTCAGGGCGCAGAATCCCAGCGGTAACCCTACCCCGACCTCGCCGCCGGCTCAGGTGCAGCCGGAGAATCCGCAGGAAAATCAGATTCGCCTGGCCCAGGAGGCTCAAGCGAGGATACGCGCACGCCGCCGGGAGCGAACCCAACGCGTTGTTGAGGACACCTACAGCCACAGGTTTGAGGTCTATGGAGGGGGTGGCTACACCCGCTTCCGGCCGGGCGGCCCGCTCCAGCACATCAACGAATCGGCCTGGAATGGGGGCGTCACCGGCTATTTCCGGCCACGCCTGGGGATTACGGTGGATCTGCGCGGTTATTACGGAAACGCCTTCGTGACCCCCAATCCATTCAACATATTCAAGCCCAGCATCAGCGAGTACACCTTCATGGCGGGTCCGCAGTATCGCCTCGTGCGGAGAGAGCACTGGGCCATCAGCGGCCAGGTTCTGGTGGGTGGGGCCAAGGGCAACTTCAATGGAAACAGTGCCCAGTTTCCCGGCACGCTGATCGGACTTTGGAGCAACGGAACCAACCTCAGCCTGGCGGCGGGTGTCCCGGTCGACTACAACCTCGGTCCTGGGCTCGCGGTACGGCTGGAACCAGGCTATTGGCTGTCGACTTTCGGCGGGACCGCGCAGGTGAAGAATCTTGGCTTCACCGCTGGCCTCGTGTACCGATTTGGGCGTCAATGAAGCGGTCGGTCCCTGCGGTTTCACTTCGGACCACAAACTAGACCACCCGCCTTTTCGTGGTGCTTCCAGCCGTTGCCAAACACCAATGGCGGCTTAATCCAGGACTTGTTTCTTATCAGAAAGCCGCATGAAGCTCGCGGAACCCCTAGACCACCCGTGGGCTGCGGCAGCCTCAGGCGGTCACCGGCTTGTCGCGTTCTTTTGCTGCTTCCAACGGGTACTGCGGCTCTGTCATCCTGACCGGGTCCAGGATCTCCGCAATCTCCTCTTCGCTGAGCAGATTTTTGGCGCGTGCGATGTCGATGATCGATTTCCCGGTGGCCACCGACTCTTTCACGATGTCCGCCGCCTTGGCATAACCGATGTACGGGTTCAGCGCCGTGGCCAACGACACTGTGCTCTGCGCGTAGAGTTGGCAGCGCTTTTCATTCGCCGTAATACCGCGGACGCAACGCTCGTCGAACTGACGCAGCGTGTTGCCCAGGATACTGATGCTGTGCAGCACGTTGAAAGCCATGGTCGGCATCATCACGTTCAGCTCGAGTTGCCCGGCCTGCACTGCGTACGCCACGGCCGCGTCGTTGCCGATGACCTGGAAGCTCACCATGGCTGCCAGTTCCGGGATTACCGGGTTGATCTTGCCGGGCATGATGGATGACCCAGGCTGCAGACTGGGAAGGAAAATCTCCGCAAAGCCCGTATTGGGTCCCGAGCTAAGCAGGCGAATGTCATTGGAAATCCGGATGATTTCCAGCGCAATACCGCGCAGAGCTGAACTCACATCGGCCATACAGGCATTGGATTGCATCGCCCAGCGCATATCCTCGGCCGGCACCAGCTTCTGCCCGGAGATGCGGGCCAGATTGGCAATTGCTTTCACCCGGTAGTCCGGATGCGTGTTGATGCCTGTGCCGACGGCGCTGCCCCCTAGCCCCAACTCGCGCAGCGTGCCGGAGGCCATCACCAGGAACTTCCGCCCCTTTTCAATGGCCAAGCCATACGCCGCAAACTCCTGCCCCAGGCGCATGGGAACCGCGTCCTGCATGTGGGTGCGCCCCGACTTCATGATGTGGTGAAACGCACGCGCCTTTTCTGCGAAGCCGGCTGCCAAATTGTCTAGAACCGGGTACAACGTATCAAGTGCCAGCAGCGTGGCCACGCGCATCGCAGTTGGGTAGACGTCGTTGGTCGATTGCCCGTAATTCACGTGGTCGTTGGGGTGCACATGGGCGTACTCCCCCAGCTTTCCTCCCAAAATCTCATTGGCTCGGTTCGCGATTACCTCGTTGGAGTTCATGTGCAGGCTCACGCCCGCTCCGGCCTGGTAAACGTCGACCACGAACTCGCCATTCCACTTGCTGTCGATCACTTCCTGGGCCGCCTGCACGATGGCATCCGCGCGCCTGTCGTCCACCAGGCCCAGCTCCTTGTTGGCCTCCGCGGCGGCTCGCTTCACCATCCCCAAAGCGCGTGTCAGGTACGGATGAGCACGCATGCCGGAAATCGGATAATTCTCTACCGCGCGCGCTGTCTGCGCACCGTAATAGGCCTTCGCAGGCACCTCGACAAAACCGAGCGAATCTTTTTCTTGGCGGAGATCGGACATAAGAAGATGCCTCCCGAACTGCTGTTTAGCCGTGCTTCACACCGTGGCCTCTAAAGCATTTTCACTTTTACTGTGAGTAGGGGGGGTGGTTATGTGCAGCCGTTCATTGAGGAACGGCTACGCGAAGCCCAGTTTCTCCCATGACACCAAAAGTAAAAATGCTTTAGAACGCTCGATTATAACGATTTCGACCGATTTCGGTCACCGCCGGGAAAGGACATAGCAAGCGGACAAATGCTTTAAGCTATAGAAATGGAGCAGAAACCGAGTGCCCTGAAGGAAAGCTTTGACGTGCTGGTTGTGGGCGCCGGTCCTACCGGCCTCGCCTGCGCCATTGAGGCGCAGCGCGCGGGCTTGCGCGCCGTCCTGGTAGACAAGGGCTGCCTTTGCAACTCTCTCTTTCACTATCCGTCGAACATGACGTTTTTTACTACGCCCGAGCTGCTGGAGATTGGAGACATGCCGTTTTCCAGTCCCAATCAAAAACCGAGCCGCAACGAGGCGCTCGAGTACTACCGAAAAGTCGCGGAACATTACCAGCTGGAGCTTCGCCAATATCAGACGGTTTCCAGCCTTACCGGTGAAGACGGGGATTTCTCCATCACCACCATCGACCGGTTTTCCCGTCACCGGTCATACGCCGCCCGTAAGGTTATTCTCGCTACCGGCTACTATGACCTGCCGAACTACCTCGAAGTGCCCGGAGAAGACCTACCTAAGGTGCTGCACTATTACCATGACCCGCACCCTTATTACGACCAGAATGTTCTGGTGATCGGGGGCAAGAATTCCGCGGCCATCGCCGCGCTGGACTTATGGCGGCACGGCGCGCATGTGACCTTGGTGCATAGGGGCGAGGCCATGCACCACCACGTCAAATATTGGATTTTGCCCGATATCAACAATCGCATCAAGAACGGCGAAGTAACTGCCTACTTCTCCAGCTCCGTGACCAGCATCTCGGAAGCGTCGGTCGAGCTGCTCACTCCGCGTGGACCGGTCACCCTGGAGAATGACTATATCTTTGCCTTGACGGGGTATCATCCCGACTTTGATTTTCTGGCTGCGCTTGGCGTACGCATGGAAGGGGAAGACCGCTGCCCGGAATGCGATCCGCAATCCCTGGAGAGCAACGTACCTGGTCTCTACCTCGCCGGAGTCATCGTGGCGGGTGCGCGGACCAATGAGATCTTTATCGAGAATGGCCGTTTCCATGGCCGTCAGATCGCGCAGGATATTGAAGCCAAGCTGGCGGGCCGAGCTTCGGTAAACGTTGGCTAGAGCGTTTTCACAGTAGGGCCGGATATTGGTGGTTTCTCCAGAGAGAGAACCTCACTTCGCGATCTTTATGAGACCAGAGTAACTGTGACCCGGGGCATTTCTCCTGTTACTGTGATGGGTGGGATCAAAAGCCATGCTGATTCACTTCAAGCGTGGTAGGTCACCCCGGCAGCGATGCCGGCGCGATGGAAGCAAGTGAACTTTTTGCTGCTTTGACCGTGACACTCATGACTGAAGGAAAGGTAGCCGTCATATGAGTTGGCTCAAACCTCGCTCGATCCGAGGTCAGCTCATCTCCGGTCTTATCCTCTTCGAAGGCCTCCTGGTGGTAGGCTTCGCTACGCTATTGGTGCGCGAACAGGCCACTGAAATTCATGAGCGGGCTCGCGTGCGGCTGGAATCTGAGGTGAATCTGCTGGCGCTGCAGACGCAGGAGTCGCTGGCCCACGGCCAGGCCGGATATCTGGTGCCAATCCTCCGCGCCATGATCAACTCGCCCAGTATCCGTGCTGCGGTAGTTACAGACAGCAACGGCCAGGTCATCGCCAGCAGCGATCCCGGCATGAACGGCAAGAACCTGCTGACACGGCTGGAGAGGAAGCACCTGACAGACACCCCCGGCGCGGTGCTTTTTCGCGCCCCCGGAGGGGCTCGTGAGGCGGTCGAGGCCATCCACGTCGATGGTCAGCTCAGCGGGTTCGCCTGGGTATACGAAGACGCGACTGCGGCATGGCAGCAGATTTACTCGCTCATACGTATAACAATTATCTTCGCCGCGCTCGGGGCTCTGGGCACCGCGATCATTGCCGGCTCCCTCGCCCGCTCCATCACTCGCCCGCTCCGAGCATTGCTGACGGCGACCCGCAAGTTGATCCGCGACCCGGAAACCAAGGAGGGATTTCCACTGGAAGTAACCTCCGCCAACGAAGCAGCGGATCTTACTCGAGCCTTCAACCTTATGGTGACTTCCATGGAGGAGCAGAGAGCCGGGCTCAGCGATACCCTGGCGCTGCTTGACTCCATGCTGCAGAACGCGCCGATCGGCTTCGCCTTCTTCGATCGCAAGTTTCGCTACGTCCGCGTGAATCAGTTTCTTGCCGAGATGGATGAAGCGCCGATCGGCAGGCATCTGGGGCGCACCATCGCTGAGGTGCTCCCCGATCCAGCCGCTGCGGTGCTGCAGGGCTGCATACAGAATGTCTTTGAAACCGGAGAGCCGGTGGCTCAATTTGAGCTGGACACGGACATTTCCGGGAACACCGGCCAGGTGCGTAGTTGGCTCATCAATGTGTACCCGGTCAAAACTACGTCCGAGGCTGTTCGATGGGTGGGAGCGATCATCGTCGAGGCAACCGAGCGCAAACGCGCGGAGGAAGCGCTGCGGAAAACGGAAAAGCTGGCCGCCGCAGGCCGTCTGGCGACTTCCATCGCCCACGAAATCAATAACCCGCTGGAGGCGGTCACCAATCTTCTCTACCTGCTGCGGGGTCAGCCATCGCTCGATGAGCAGGCCATTTCCTATGTCGACATGGCGCAGCACGAAATCTCCCGTGTAGCCGAGATGACGCAGCAGACCCTGGGCTTCTACCGCCAATCCACCTCGCCGGTAGTGGCCAATTTCGCTGAGTTGTTGGACTCCGCTCTCATGCTCTATACGGTGCGGCTCCACGAGTTGCGGATCGAGGTCTCTCGCAAGCAGGGGCCGGATATCGAGCTCTATTGTTTTTCCGGAGAGTTACGCCAGCTCTTCGCCAACCTGATCGGCAATGCGATCGACGCCATGGCCGAGGGGGGGCATCTGTGGTTGACCGTACGCCGATCTCGTTCATGGGTGGACGGCGAACCCGGTATTCGAGTATTCGTCGCGGACAATGGTTCTGGGATGACGCAGGCAACGCGCCGGCAGATTTTCGAGCCGTTCTTTACTACCAAGGAATCAACCGGCACCGGCCTGGGCCTGTGGGTGAGCAGCGAGATTCTTAAGAAACACGATGCTACGGTCCGAGTCGCCAGCCGCCCGGCGGGAGCAGCGATCGGTAAACAGTCCGGCACCGTGGTTATGCTTTTTTTCCCTGATGGCGGAATCGGTTCACCTCCGCTGCCTTTCCCGATCTCTGCCACGCAAGACGCGTAAAAGCCTGATTCTGTTACACCAAACCGATGCGGGCTGAGTAACGGAGGGTGCCCCACGTTCACGCCGGCGTACGTGCGAGGAAAAGATGGGCCGCAGCTCCATCATTGCTTTTGCCGTACAACCGCGAAGGTCAGTGCGGTTGCGCCCTTCTGGGAAAGCAATGGAAACAAATCATCATCATCCCAGGTACGCTGGATTTCCTGTCGAGGTTGGTGGCGTTGTCGAACTCTATGCGGCTTTCCTTGAAGAAAGCCGCATACGCGGTCCTGTCTGGTGCCGCGTAACAGGAAATCCGGTACGCTGGGGCGAACCTGGGGCACCCAGCGCTGCGCTTAGGATTATCGACTGACTGCGGTTGCCGTGGACACAGGGGCGCAACGGGAGACCGGCGGCGCCGGGGCGAGCTTTGACCGCGTGACGTGCAGCCGATTGACGCGCATATAGCGCAGCCGGAGGCCACCCGCCAAGTCCGGCATCGATTCTGGATTCTTCGTCAGATCCACCAGCACCAGCAACGCTGCTTCTGCCGGATTGTCATAGCTCTGGGTCACACCCACTCCAAAAAATGCCGGATCTGCCATCAACTGTGGCGCGGACTGCTGCTGCACCGCCGCAGCGGCCCGCAGAACCTCAGCCGGCAGATGGATGCCCTCCACCTGGTTCAGAGTGGTGGGCGCGGTGCCTGCGCTCACGCTGGCCGCATCGGTGGGGATTACCAGCGTCCGGACGCCGTTGATCGTTTTGGGAACCGCGATGCCCGGCCTGTTCTTGTCTACGTAAACAATCACCGCTGCTTCGCCCGGGCTGTCCAGGCTCTTTCCGGTGCTAATGCCCAGGATGCCGTTATCCGGCCTCATCAGCTGGACGGTCGCGATGTCGGCCGCCGACTTCGCAGCCGCCACCTGGAATGAGCTGACGCTGCGAGACGCCGGCGCGGTGTGCTCGTCATAGTTGGAGCAGGTGATGGGGTGGGGAGCGCCACCCGCAATCTGGAACTGCTGCCCTTCCACCTGGCTCTTCTGCGCCAGTTCGCTAAGAACATCCTGAATGGGATTGGCCACGCTGAAGCCGTGATTGCTGTTGTCGGCGCCGCTGGCAAAAAATAGCCCTACCGGCTCGGCATTGCTGGCGTCGAGCACCAGGGCCCCTGAGTCTCCGCTGTCCGCGAAGCTGACTCCGGGCATGCCGATCTGATTGACGTACGTCTTGGTGTAGTAGGGCTTCGTTTCGGCGCAATCGTAGTAGTAATCCACCTGCACGCTCAGGTCGACGGTGTTGACCGTCGAGCAGGTTAATCCTGTCGTTCGCCCGCTCTTGACCACGCGCAACTGGTTCAGGAGGCCTGCGGTGAGCGTCTCCCCGGCGCCTGCCGCCGGCGCCCCGGGGCTCAGGATGCCATTGATCGGCGGACCCAGCTGCAGGATCGCTCCGGTGCCATCGACCGCGGGAGTTGCGGCCGCCAGCGCCGCGTCCACGTTGGTCTGACTACTCTCGATGGGCACCACATAACGCAAAGATCCCACCGTCCGGCCGGCTTGCGGATTGCAATTCAGGTCGACCAGTGCGGGTTGCACGATCGTGTCCCCGGCTCGCGCCTGGTCTGATTCGGCGAGCACGTGGTTGTTGCTCAGAATGAAGAGATTGCTGTTCCGGTCCGCGACCAGCGCTCCCAACGTCCCCCCGCAGCAGTCGTTGACGTACTCCTTGCCGCCGCCGTCCTTCCTGGAGTCGTAGTCGTTGGCATTGCCGCCGGACGAGCCCATCTCGACGTAGCCCGTCTGTGCCACCTGGTTTTGCAGGGAAGAGCTGTTGAATCCGGCGCCGTTGAGCAAAATATGGAGCGCCGCCGCGGAGTGAGGATTTCCGGCTGCAAGCCCCACCATATAGATGGAAGGGCTGCCGGGGGGCAGCGCGCGCGGAGCGGTATATGTTGCGGTGCAGTAGGTATAAGTGCGGCTGGAGTGATGGCACGTGGTTTCGCCGATGCTGCCGTAGCTATCGCCTGGATTGATACCGCCCGCCGGTGTAGTCGCCAGCGACCAGCGGATAGAGCCGGAATTGACTTCAGCGATCTCCCCCGTCACTTGAACGGCTCCGCCGGAGGCCATGTTGGCGGTCTCGGGCGTAAGCACCTGGACAAATCCGGGCGTAACCGCGAGCAGATAGCTTGCAGTCGCCGCCGGGTCGCCCAGGGACGTCGCCCTGACCTGGACCTGCACCTGGTCCTGCGAAAGCAGCTGTGGTGGCGTATACCGGCCGTTGGCGCTGATTGTGCCCTGGCCGAGGGAAGCATCGTTCTGTCCCCCCACGATGGACCAGCTCACGTTTGCGGAGCCGCCGGAAGCCAGCCTGGCGCTTAGCTGGTCCGTGGTGGTGGTGTCGATGGTGGCCTTTGCCGCATAAATGAACATAGCGCCCAGGTTGGAGCTTGCAGGGGCACTCACTGCTCCGCAGCCAGCGACGAGCAGCAGCAGAAACGGTGCGGCGACAGAGAGGATCCACCGACTGTCCCGAGCCACTACACCATAGCCGCGCATTACCGCTCCATCTGCTTCCGTTTCTTCCGCATCGTTCCCACCTGGATATCAGACGCCACGGGCTGCGGAAGGCCAACCGTAAAAGGATATGCCAGCCGGGATGCAGAACTTCATGAAATTACGCCTTTGAGGAAACCTTAGATACCTGTCCCTCCTAAAATGCCCAAGGAAACCATGGGCGATCCATACTCTGAAATTTGTCATCCCGCCCGAAGTGAAGCGTAGTGGATCTGTGGTTTTTTCTCCACGCTCAGGCCGGCGCAAGCAGGATGTTCCGCCGGACAGAGAGAAGCTCCGCTTTAGGCTGCGAACTCCTAACAAGATCAATACGTTGGCTCACCCCTTCAACTTATCGAACATGTCAAGTCTTCCTCCTCCGGCCTACACCGAAAGTGCGGAAGATCCGATTTAAGGGCAGCGTGACACAGGGCGTCGCAAGCAAGGGCGAATTCACCGCTTGGGTATGCAGCTCTTAACGGTCTTTCAGATGGAAGGAAATAAGCTCTCACTAGCCGGGTGGCGGAGCAAGGTCGAGCATCAACCCCACGACTGCTCGATCGCTTCCAGCGACTTTCCCTTGGTTTCCGGCAGGCGGAAGACCAGGTAGACGAAACCGAGAGCGCAGATGCCTGCGTATATCCAGAACGTTCCCGATGCGCCCAACGCGTGGTTTAGAAAAGGAAAGGTATAGGTGAGCACAAAGCAAGCGCTCCAAAGAGCGGTGACGGCAATGGAAACGGCTGCCCCACGGATCCTGCTAGGGAAAATCTCGGAAATCACGACCCAGGTTACCGGTGCGAGGGACATGGCAAAACATGCAATTGCCGCCACTACCAGGAACAGCATAACGATGCCGCGGACGTGCAAGTAGTAGAGGAGACCGAGCAGGGCATAGATGATCGCAAGCCCCGCAGAGCCGAGCAGCATCAGCGCTCTCCTGCCGTAGCGGTCCACGGTCCGCAATGCAATGATCGTGAACAGCACATTGACCGCGCCCGTAACCACGATGTTGAAGAGGATATCGGAGACGGGGAAGCCGGCTGCAGAGAAGACTTCTTCAGCGTAGTTGAAGATAACGTTGATACCACACCATTGCTGCAAAACTGCGAGGAAGATTCCCAGCCAGAGTATGCGCCTGATCTTTGGATGAAACAGCGTCTGCAGAGAAGCTTCTGCGTGCTCAGCTGCGATCGAAGATGCTATTTCTGAGTAAACCGCCTCGCTATAGGATTCACCGCCGATGCTGGTGAGCACGGCCTTTGCCTTATCGGGCGCGCCATGCCTGGTAAGCCAACGGGGACTCTCTGGAACGAAGAACATCGCAGTAAGGAACAGCAGTGACGGAATGGCCGTCACGCCGAACATCCAGCGCCATCCGACCTGGCCATTCCATGAGTTTAGGATCTCGCTCGCAGTAGCGGTGGGTGAGATTGGCCTCGCGATGAGCCAATTCACAACTTGCGCCAGCAGGATGCCGCACACGATCGTGAGCTGGTTCATCGAAACAAGTCTTCCACGAAGATGAGCTGGGGCGAGTTCGGCAATGTACACGGGAGAGAGACTCGAAGCCAAACCAATCGCGAAACCTCCCAGGATGCGCCAGAAGACAAATATCTGAAAGTGATCCGCCATCCCTGTTCCAATGGAGGACAGACAGAAGATAACGGCGGCGAGGATCAAAGGGTTCTTTCGTCCGAACCTTTCGCTGAGGGCGCCCGAAGCCAGTGCACCGAGCAGACAGCCGATAAGAGCACAGCTCATCGCCCATCCCTGCTGCGAAGGCAGGGTTAAGGCGAAAAATTTTTCATAGAAGGGTTTAGCGCCTCCGATCACGACCCAGTCGTAGCCGAACAAGAATCCCCCGAGTGCGGCAATCGAGGCCACAATCCACACGTAGAGACTTTTCACCGGAGCACTTGCCGGGGGAACCTGACTCTCGCTGGCCACAGAGACAATGTTCATTTCCGGCCTACTTTGCGAGCCATGACGTGGATTCGATGACACTGTCTCCGGTGCGGCCTATCTGTGCCAGCATGGTTTGCGCAGCGAGGTGGTTAGGATCCTTGTCAACCACTTGTTGGAGTCTCCGGGCCGCGTCCAATTCATTGCCCAGCCCCAGCTCCACGAGAGCTTCGGTGAAGGTGCATTCAATCTCTTTTCTGAAAGCGAGATCGTCTTCGAACACCAGGAAGTTCGCGAGGGAAGTAGCAAAGTAATCGATACTGGGCTCGGTTTTGCGCTCCGCGTCCAATAGCTCGTTCATTTCTTGCAGAATCTCGACCGCCGCCGAAGCCTGTCCCAAGCTGCGCAGAGCCAAAGCCTTGTAATAGCTCATCCACGGCGATGCGGGGTCGCTGTCTGCCGCGGACCTGAATGAGTTTCGAGCCGGTTCGTCCCTCCCCAGTTCGCGTAGGGCTACTCCGGAAAAATACGCGAGGTCTAATTCCTGGGTTAGGAAATGCTTTCCTTCGCCTAGGTTGTGAGGATACGTTCGCGCGGCGCTGAAGTGTTCCAAAGCGTCTGCGAAGTCTCTGTTGTTCAGGCACGAAATGCCCAGCAGGCGATGTGCCCAGACATATTGCCCGGATACCAGCCCTTCGCCACCTTCCCACGGATGAAAGCGTCGTCCAAGAAGGATTTCAAGCGCTTTTCCCGGCTCCCCGATCTGGTTGTAAAGCGTGACCAGCTCTACGGTCAGATCATCTCTATGGGCGACGAGATGCGAACGTTTCTTGAGGAAAGCCAGGCGCTCGATTGGCGGAACACCGGTTCGTTTGCGCAACTGATCCAATTCGTAAACCACGCGCGCGTCCTGGGGGTTAGCCAGCAGCGCCCGCTCGTAGGCATGGACCGCCTGCTCGGTGCTGCGGCGAATATTGAAATACGCGATGCCAAGGTTTCGCCAGGGAATGGAAAATCCATCCTCGAGCTCAACACTCTTTTCCCAAAGGGAAATGGCGTCTTCATAGCGCTTCTTATCGTAGTAGAGATTCCCGAGGTAGTACGAGCCCTTGGCGTCAAGTGGGTTTCGATCCAATGCTTCTTCGAGGATCTTCATCTCCTCCAGCCTCGATGGAAAGCAATAATCGGGGGACGCCATCGCAACCAATGTTCGATATTCAGCCGACAAATCCCGGTCCCCCTTCTGCACCGCCAATTGTGACAGAAAGTAGTAAACCATTGGATAGGTCGACGAAGATGGGTTGGAAACGACAGCAGACAGGAGCGCGAGCGCCTCGGGGAAGAGACCCGCAGCGGCGTAGTCGAAGGCGAGATCCAGGTGCAGCTGTCGATCCTTATGGGTCTGCTGAGCAAACCGCTGCGCAGCACTCTCGGGATCTGGACTCTCCAGGAGCAGAAGTTCGAAGCGCGAAAGGAAGTCAAGGGGGTCTTTCGATACTGTGTCGGAGGCGATGGCCAAGGCCTCGTCAGTCCGCTTTAACCTGCGCAGGATGGCCGACTGTAACCCCCGCGCGTGCAAATGGTCCCGATTGGTGGCGAGCGACTGGTCGAGATGTTCCAGAGCATGTGACCATCGCTCCCGGCGGGCATCCAGACAGGCGAGCCGGTAATAAGCGGCTGACCTCCATTCGTAATTCCATGTGGCCTTGTAGAAGGCCGCGGATGCCTCGACATCCCGGTCCTGCAGGAGCAATGAGAGACCGAGATAGTAGTGAGCTTCTCCCGTTGCCGGATTGGGGTTACGCGCCGTCAGCCGCTGGATCGCGCGGGTCAAGTGCTCTTCCGCTCTCAAGAAGAGACCGCGTCTAAGGAGCAGCTTGCCGAGCGCGGTATTGCAGCGGCTGTCTAACGGATCCCGCCGCAAGGCTTCTTCCCAATAGGTTTCCGGGTTTCGCGTCGCATGGCGATACTGCTCGAGGTGCAGTCCGGTAACGTAGAGTTCCTCGACGGTCTGGATATCGTCCGGCGACGGAGGCTCTTTGGCTGGAGCCGGAATGTGTTCGGACGGCGCGGCGCTTTGCGTAGTCCAGGCGATAAGTTCGCTCCCGTCAGCCATGAGGACGCGTAGTGTAAGTGAGGGAATCGGCGTCGCAACGCTCAGGCTGGCGATGAAGGGCGCACCGGGCAGGATCTCGGCAGTAGTTTCAAAGAATATGTGGTCACCGGATGACAGGATGACACGTGCTTTTTGAAACGCCTCGGTGACGCAGGCGCCAATCCGAACCGCGCCGTTTTCCTGTTCGAGATTGATGGCAATTCTATTGTTTGCGTTCTTCGCGGGACCAATCTGCTGGATGGGATACCAGTATTGGCTGAACGATTTGGTTTCATAAGGCAGAAGCCAGGAAAAGTCAGGTTGGTTGTCGGTGTAAACGCCGGCCATCAGTTCGATATAGGGGCCGTCGTTGTCCGTCAACTCGCGATCCCACGCATACCCGAAGTCGCCGTTTCCCCAAGTCCAGAGCTTCTTACCGGGGGCGATGAATCGATCGGCAACGTGAACGATGCCCGCTTGTGCGCTGTAGTCGTACCCGCCAAAGAAATCGTATTGGGATTCGGTGACCATGTAGGAGGTAGGTACAGGAATATTTTTGTACCAGGAAATATCGACTCCCTGGCGGTAGTCCACTCCGTAGTAGAAATTGCGCGCCACGGGAAACGAGGACATCGCACGCTTGGCATGGTCCGCGACGAAGGTTACATCAGGAGGAAAAAACGCCTGGTACTGGTCGTGGACGCGAATGCCGACATTGGCCCACCAGAGAAAAGTCTGCGTAAAGGGGGTGCGATTGTAGAGACGGACTTTGGCTTCAATCAACGCCTTGGCGGGATGCAAACAGATCCCGACCATGCCCTTCATCCGATGCATGGGCTCATGTTCGCTGAGCCATACAGTTTTGCTGCCATCGGGCGACTCCTCGATTTCCCAATGGACCGGCATATATGTGGAGGGGCGATGATGCTGGGGCCAATTGAACTCGACTCCACCCGATATCCAAGGTCCGAGCAGGCCTACAAGCGCGGGTTTGATCACATTTTGGCGATAGAAAAAATCGTAATCGTTGGTTTTGTCCTGGCCGATGTGAATGCGCCCGCCGATTTCGGGCAGGATCATGAGGCGTAGATACTCGTTTTCGAGAAAGACAGCCTGGTATTTCTGATTGCGCTTCTGGTCTGAAACCCGGTCGGTAAAGGGGTTCGGATACACCTTCCCGCTACTGCCTTGATAGACCCGCTTTTCCAGGAACATGGGATTCCGGTCTGGCGGTTGTACGGGGTAGGTCGGTATCTCTACCTCGTCCTGCCATGCGCGTACTGACGTGGAAGCTATCGTATCGCTCATATCACTCCGGCGGTGTTACTGGTTCAATGAATTTTCAGTGTACAGGTACCACAGCTTCGAAGTTGGAGCGTAAGTAAGCTAAGACCGTTAACGTACCCGATCGAATGGCCCTCTGTCAAGCGGAATGATCTCCCCAAAGGCGTGGTTGCAACCGCGTTCCAGCATTTTTCCCAAACACCCGGCGTCACCGGGATGACCCGATTGTCTGGGGTCGCGATCGCCCTCCAGACCGCGAGCTACGGCCCGGAGGAGTGGCTTAAATCGAGTGCCGGTGACGTTAACGATAAAGTTCTTGACAGACACGAAAAGCCGTTCATATAGTTGTTGGCCACTGGTTTGATGCCTGTCAACCGTTGCGAGTATCGTACCCGGTATTAAATAGCGAGCCGCAGTCTGACGGCGTTCTCATTTCTTAGGAGGAGCGGCGCATTATGAACAAAATATCAAGCAAGCGTTGGACGCCAGCATGGTTGGCCATCTTCGCATTGACTCTCGGCGTTTCCATGGGATTCGCTCAAGTGGATACCGGCACCATCCTGGGAACGGTAAAGGATCAGACCGGTGCGGTCATTCCTGATGCGAGAGTGACAATTACCAACCAGGGAACGTCAGAGCAAATCGCCACCACTACCCGGTCGGACGGCACCTATATCGTGACCCCACTCAAGATCGGCAGCTATCGAATCAGCGTCGAGCATGAGGGTTTTAACCGGGAAGAAAATACCGCGTTCGACCTCAATATCCAACAACAGGCTGTGGTGAATTTCGTGTTGCAAGCCGGAGCAACCAACCAAACCGTGCAGGTAACCGCCCAGGCCCCTCTCTTGCAGACGCAAAGCGCCGCCGTGGGCCAGGTGATCGGCGCACAAACGGTGGAGAACATGCCGCTCAATGGCCGCGACTGGACCATGCTGGCTACCCTTACCCCCGGCGTGACACAACCGCAGCAAGGCGCCCGGGCAGGCAACCAGTTTGCCGCCAATGGCACCCGCCCTGCCCAGAACGATTACCTTCTCGACGGCATTGACAACAACAGCAACGATGTCGACTTTCTGAGCGGCGAGGCCGATGTGGTGAAGCCGCCGGTCGACGCCATCCAGGAATTCGATATTCAGACCAACAATTTTAGCGCGGAATTTGGACGCGCCGGCGGCGCGATCGTGAATGCCACGATCAAGTCCGGCACCAACGGCTTTCATGGTGCAGCCTGGGAGTTTTTCCGCAATGATGCCCTGGATGCCAACGCCTATTTTTCGGACCCAGCAACCCAACGCAAACCGGAACTGCGGCAAAACCAGTTCGGCGCCGTCGCCGGCGGCCGCATCATCAGGGACAGGACCTTCTGGTTCGCAGACTACGAAGGCACGCAAATCCACTCGGGGGTGCTGCAGAGTGGTATCTGGGTGCCTACCGCGCCGCAGCTAAGCAGCGGCTTCACCAACTTCGCGGATCTTATGAACGCAAGCGGAAACTTTACCCGCACAGACGCGCTGGGGCGCTCTTTCAGCAACGGGCAGATTTTCGATCCGGCAACGACGCGCGCGGTGACCGCCGGTCAAGTGGATCCTGTAACTGGAATCATGGCCACCACCAATGGCTACGTCAGAGAGGCTTTTGCCAACAATCAGATCCCCGCCGGTCGTCTGGACGCCAATGCCGTTAAGCTTCTCCAGCTCTTTCCGGCGGCAAACCTGAGCGGGGTGGAAAACAACTATCAGACCACTACGCTCAATACCACCGGTCAAACAACCTTCGATGTGCGCATCGACCAGCATTTCGACGAGCATAACCAGATGTTCGGGCGCTACAGCTACATTCACAATACGCAACAGGTGCCCCCTCCATTTACAGGAGTCGCCGATGGGGGCGCCTACGGCGACGGCACACAGAAATGGGATGTGTATGGCGTGGCCGTCAGCTACACTCACGTCTTCACGCCAACCCTGGTCAACGAGGTGCGCTTCGGGTATGGCCAGGAGCACACCACCCGCACGCCTTCCACAGCAAACACCTTGGGTATTCCTGCCCAATTTGGGATCGGTGGGATTCCCCAGTTTGCCGGCAACGGTGGACTACCCTATATGAGTCTTGGCAATGTCCACAATCTGGGCGGCTCCGAGTGGCTCCCTGGAGACCGCTACAGTGATACCACGCAACTTACCGAGAACCTGACCAAAGTCTATAAATCACACAGCTTCAAAGGTGGGGTCGAGTTCCAGTACCTATACTTTCCGTGGCTTGCGCCGCCGGAATCAAAGGGCGCCTTCGACTTCGACGGCAGGTATGCCTCGATTCCGAATCAGACGGACAACCTCACCGGCACAGCCCAATTCCTGCTCACGCCAACGGCCGCGACCGTTCCTAACGGCGTGAACTACTCCGGCGGTTCCGACCAGGTGCAGGCCTCAAACTATGGTTACCTGCACAGCAACCGGAACTACTACGGAGTCTACTTTCAGGATGATTGGAAAGCGACGCCCCGGCTGACATTGAATCTCGGTTTGCGCTGGGAATATTTCGGGCAGGTCGGTGATACCAATGGAGCCCAAGGCAACTTCGTACCTGGAATTCCAGGCTCAACGGCGCAATTCATCCTGACTTCGGCGAACAAGACCAAGACACCGCTCTCCACCAGTTTTACGCAGGACCTGGCGAAAGATGGAATTCAGTTGGTCTATACCAATCAATACGGCACTGGCCTCGGCATATCGCAAAAGACCAATTTTGGCCCGAGATTGGGAGTGTCGTACCAGATAACACCTAAGCTCGTCGGCCGCGTGGGCTTTGGGATCTTCTACGGAGCATTCGAAAACCGGGGCGGGGATCCTAGTCTTGGTTATAACTATCCCTTTGAATACGTGCTGGCTTTCCAGGACTCTAATAATGGAGGAGTCGGCAGCGTAACTCCCACGATTTTTCCTAATGGCTCTTATGGCACGTTGGAGAACGGATTGCAGGGTATCAGCCTGACTCCCGCGAGCGTGAGCGGGAACGGATTGCAATTTCGCGGCGTGCAACTCCACTACCAGACGCCCTACACCGAAGGATTCAACCTGATGTTGCAATATGCGTTGACTCCCCAGGACTCGATCCAGGCGGGTTACGTCGGTTCCGTTGGCCGCCACCTCGAAGCCTTTGCCGGCACCAACAACCCATCGGAGATTCTGCCGCCGGGCACGCCCATAACTCCGTACATCCCGTTTCCTGACTTTGCCGCCGGTGCTTCTTACGACATCACCGCGGGATCCACCAGCTATAACTCCTTGCAAACCAAGTACGAGCGCCGTTTCAGCCATGGCTTGAACATGCTGGCCGGCTTTACCTGGGCCAGGACACTGACGGATGCCGGAGACTTATTGAGTAATGGTGGTGTCGCTGGCTACCGTGCACCATCCATCACCGGAATCTCGTATGACCGGGGTCTGGCTTCCTTCAACATCAATCATTCCTTTGTGGCCAGCGGCACCTATCAACTACCGGTGGGCCAGGGTAAGGCATTCCTGAACAATCTTCACGGACCTGCTCAAATGCTCCTTGGAGGCTGGATAGCCAACGGGATCCTCACTCTCAATAGTGGCCCTCCCCAGGCCATTTCTTGCCAAACCACCACCGCAGCCGGTTTGGGTGCTTGCTATGCGGACGTGGTGCCCGGGGTCAGCAAGTATCGCTCGGGCGGGCCGGCACACTATTACAACCCCGCGGCGTTCGCCGAGCCGCCGGTGGCGACAACCATCGGCACCAGCGATCTTGCCCCGCTGGGTGGATCGAACACTCAAGTCAATGGTCCTGGCTTTCGCGATCTGGATTTTTCGATCTTTAAAGAGTTCAAGGTAACGGAGACGACGCGCCTGCAGTTCCGGGCCGAGTCATTCAACCTGACGAATACTCCGAGCTTCAACTTGCCCTCAAATAACAACTACAGGGACACGGCGAATTTCGGTGAGTCAACCTCCACGCGCAGCTCCCCACGTGAAATTCAATTCGCATTGAAGTACTACTGGTGATTGTCGCACCTCCTCCCCCCGGCAACGGTCATTGTTGCCCGGTTGCTTTTGCGGGGCCTTGGGGTGCAAGTCCGCGGCAATGTCGGCTAGGAGTTATACTCGTCCGGATGTGGCAGAAGGCCTCAGGTTGGTTGCGTATTGTTGGGATCGTGTCTCTGGTCATTTACCTCGCCACGATGACAGCGTTCGCCTTCCAGTCCAACGCCGGAGCCGGCGGTAGCAGTCATCCCGGGCCTGGTCTCCAGCAAGTGGAGCGGACCCTGCTCGAAACAGCGCGGCAAAGCCCCAACGATTTTGCTGCGCAGCAGCGCCTTGGCGAATTCTATCTTCAGCAGAACCGCTTGCCGGAAGGCATCCTCTATCTGGAGAAAGCGCAGCAACTCAATCCGCAGGACTACGACACTGGCTACGATCTGTCTCTGGCATATCTGAATTCTGCTGACACCGTGAAGGCCTCAGCGCAACTTCACCAGATGATCACGCGACACGAGACAGCAGAACTCGATGATCTGCTTGCCGAGGTGAACGAGAAATCGGGGGATTACAAGGGCGCAGCGAGCGAGTACTATCGGGCCGCTCAACTGGATCCAACTGAGGGAAACATCTTCGATCTCGCCTCGTTCCTGCTGCAACATAAGAATTACGAGGGCTTTCTTGATAATGCACTTACATTCTTCCGCTACGGCGTACAAAAGTACCCGCGATCGGCCAAGCTGACGGTTGGCTTAGGGGTAACCCTCTACGCGGAAGGCAGGTATGACGACGCTGTCGAGACCCTCTGCGCGGCAGTCGATCTGGATCCAACGGATCCAAGGCCGTTTCAGTTCCTGGGCAAGGTGAGCACGGTCTCACCAGCGCATATGCCAGAGATACGCAAACGGCTGGAAGGGTTTGTGCATCTCTACCCCAATAACGGCCCAGCGAACTATTACTACGCCGTGAGTTTGTGGGAGCGCCCGGAAGGGGAACCTGTCGCCGATATGGGCGTGATCGAGGCGCTGCTCAAGAAGGCGATCGCAGCAAATCCGGATTTCTATGAAGCTCATTTTCAACTCGGAGTACTCTATCAGGACCAGCAGAAATACCCGGATGCCATCCGGGAATTCAATCAGACACTTACCCTTCGCCCCGATTACAGCCGCGCGCATTATCGTCTGTTTCTCTTGTACAGCCGGACCCACCAGAAGCAGCTAGCCGACCAGCACCTGGCGATACTCAAGCAGATAAAACAAGAGGACGCACAGGCGGAAGAAGCGGGAGACATTCCTGGGAACACCCAGGCAAAACAAACCATGGAGACACCACACTAGTTTCCGGGTGGAAAATAGCGAACCAAATGGACCCCTTCGGTACCCACAACGATCCCAGACGTACGAGGTTTCCTGAGCTCTCGCGCTTCCGCGACTCGGGGTCCTCCAAAGGGATCGAGGGCGCGATCTCGTGGAGCCGGCGTGAATTTCTTCGCGCAGCCACCGGAGCGACCGCCGCCACCGTGCTGTCCGCATTCTCTCCGCTGCGCGCTATGGCCATGCGCAAAGGGCAGAAGGCAGTCGTCGTTACCTTCGGAGGAGGCACCCGCGATGAAGAGACGTTCATGCCGGATGGGCAGGAAAACATTCCCCATCTGTTGCGGGAGTTCGTTCCCCAGGGAACGTTCTTCACCCAGGTAGTCAACCGGGGAATCCTCGGCCACTATGTCGCAACCGCAAGCCTGGTAACGGGCGTCTATGAGACCTTCAATAACTTCGCCGCCGTCTCGCCGGAGAACCCGACAGTCTTCGAATATTTCCGTAAGGAACTGCATCGCCCCGCATCCGATACCTGGGTCGTCGCACCCAGCAATGGTTTCGGCCTCATCGGCGAGAGTAGCCACTCCTCTCACAGAGCGGGGCAGGGTGCGGGCGTCATTCTGCCTAAGCGCCTGTTAGCCGCAGCGATGGCGACCCATGACAGTTCAGGCTACGAGCATCTCTTGCGCGACAACTACGAGAGCCCGGTCTATGCGCCGGCGTTGGGCGTCAGTGACGAGCAATTGCAGCAGATGGCGCAGATGCTGAAAGTCTCGGTGACGGATTTTGCCGCTCATGCCCGCAGTCTCCGTAGTCCAGACGAACTCTCCGTTTATGTTGCCCGGCAACTGATGCGTCAACTCGCTCCCAGCCTGCTCTGGATCACTCTGCACGATATCGACGTCGCTCATTCAGGCACTTATTCTCTCTACGTCGATGCCATACAGCGTTCCGATCGGCTCTGCGGCGAGATTTGGCAGATGATTCAGAG
>Ga0182015_10002754_pt1 | contig 20647 bp, 17 predicted proteins | sample 712P3MmetaG_FD_120478 | JGI IMG/M metagenome (GOLD analysis project Ga0182015, IMG submission 120478) | Permafrost microbial communities from Stordalen Mire, Sweden - 712P3M metaG | ecosystem: Environmental > Terrestrial > Soil > Wetlands > Permafrost | place: Sweden: Stordalen | collected...
GGGCGCGTTTTCGACGATGATTAGAACCTTTGTCTTGGTGGCCAAGATGTCCCTGTCCTACAGCAGTTTGTAAAGTCCGGTGAGCGCGCAGAACATCGTCGCCTGCCCCCAATGCAAGGTGGGGGTCTTGTTCACGATCCGTTGCGAATAGCGCCGGTAGTAAAAATATCCGGTGCGGTCCTGCATGTTGTCGATGGTCCACTTGGCAACGCTTAGGGCCAATTGCAAGTTCTCAGGATCTCGGTCGTTAAAGAAGACAAGCGTGTCGATTGCCTGCGACGCGCACTGAATATCGATCGGCAGAGTTTTGTAGTCGTAATACCTGGGAGTGCCGTCAGGCAAGAAAAATGTGTCTTTCCAAAATTGATAGCCCGCGTTCATCTTCGCGTCGAACTCTTCATCGTTTGTAGCCATTTCGTAATATTTGAAACAATCCAATACGTACCCTGTGTGAAAATTATCGACCCAATGTACGTTGGGCGCTTCACCGTAATACCAGGATCCATTCGCTCTTTGGTGTTTGGCCGTGTAGGCCATCCCCTTTCGCGCGAACGATCGGTAAGCCTCATTTCCGGTGTGAGAATACGTGCGGGCGAGCAAGCTGGCGCCCAGTGTATTGGCGTTATGAATGTGGCCGTCGAAGCGCGGAAAATAATTAATGCAATGTTCGTCGCCCTCGACATGAGCGCCGAGGTCGCGCAGGATGTGCTCGCAAGCGCTGACGGCAACCTGAAGGTAGCTTTCATCCTTAAAGTGGTCGTAGCCATCCAGGAACGCGTGCCCTATATGGGAAGTCCACACCACAGACGGTGTGCCCTTCGGCTGAAACCCGTCCCGCGATTGATAATCGAAGTGATTCCCCCAACAGGCACCTGACCATCCTGGGGATTCGTGTTCGACGAGCCAGGCAAAGGCGGTCTTGGCATTCTCTGCCCAAGTGTCGTCGCCAGTCGCCTGATGGAGCCGAATAAAGCCTCTGGCCAGAAAGCCCATTCCCTTCGTGGAACGTTCCCTAGGAATTCCCAGCAAGGGGCGCAGGTTTAGCGGGAACCGGCGAACGCTTTGTTGAAGCGCGATTCGCAGGAAATTATTTTCAAACGTCAGCGGACGAAGATACTTCGCGCTTAGACCATCGAACGTGTCGTAGCCGCGAAAGTCGTTCTTCTCCAGCCAGTCGAAGAGCCGGCCAATCGACTCATAAATCTCGCTCTTCGAAATTCCACTCACAGGAGTAACTTCGGATCGCTTACCAGCTGAGACCGTCATACTTCCCATTTTCGCTCCTATGACTTGTAATTCGCACGAAATCCACAAGATGCTGGCCATCGCGCAGACGATCGAAAACGCTCTTGAACGCCGGATCGGAATTTCCAATCACGATCGTTTCGGCGTGTTCGAGAACCGCTTCAATGCGGTCGACCATCAATCGCGAAATGTGCGGAATGTGGTTGAGGATAAAATCTCGGTTGGCGCCAACGAGGCTGGCAAGGCTCACATTTTTGTCATAAATGCGTAAGTCATAGCCTTTGCCGATTAGGCGTTCTATTACTTCGATCATCGGACTCTCTCGCAAGTCGTCCGTTCCCGCTTTGAAGCTGAAACCCAGCACACCGACCCGCTTATGGCCTTGGTCCGTGATGAGCTGCACGCCCTTTGCAACTTGCAATTCGTTGCTGGGCAGGATCGCGTTCATGATCGGAAGTTCCAAATCGTTCAGTTTGGCTTTGTAGGCCAGGGCCCGCAGATCCTTCGGCAGGCACGAACCCCCAAATGCAAATCCGGGCAAGAGATAGGCGGGGGATATATTGAGCTTCTTGTCCTGACAGAAAATCTTCATGACCTCGTGCGCGTCGATCGAAAAGGATTTGCACAGATTGCCGATCTCATTCGCAAAGCCGATCTTGAGCGCATGCCAGCAGTTATCAACATACTTGACCATCTCCGCGGTCTCGATGTCGGTACGAATAAACGGGGCATGCAATTTCGCATACAGCGAAGCCAACAGGTCACCGCTGGCGCGATCCAGTTCTCCGATGACCGTCTTGGGGGGCGAACTAAAATCTTTGACGGCCGAACCCTCGCGGAGAAATTCAGGGTTGTTGCAAACGCCGAAATCAACCCCTGCCTTCTTCCCCGAACTCTCCTCGAGCGTAGGGATCACGATGTCATGCATCGTTCCGGGCAAAATCGTGCTGCGAATAACCACCGTGTGCCGGTCGGTCTTCTTCTTTAGGCTTGTACCGATTGTCTCGCAAACACGTCTGATGTACTTCAGGTCAAGATTGCCATTGGCCTGGCTTGGAGTACCGACACAGACGAACGACAGCTCGGTATTCTTGATGGCCTCTTCGTGGTCGTCAGTCGCCCGGAGCCGGCCGCTTTTCACGGTCGCCGCGATAATTTCTCCGATGTCCACCTCAATAATGGGACACCGGCCGGCGTTTATCAGGTCCACCTTCGTGCGGGACGGATCAACGCCGATGACCTCATGACCGTCCTGCGCCAGGCACCCCGCAGACACGGCTCCGACGTATCCCAATCCGAAGACGCTGATCTTCAAAGGAAATTCCTTTCGCCGGCGTGCTCAGGACTTGCCCGAGCCACGGCATTCATGCTGCGAAACGCAATCGCTCAACGCTTTCGCCGCGGCCGAAAAACCAAAACTGTCGGGCGCCCTGGCCTTGCGTATTCCGTTGCTTCGACGACGTCAAATTCACGCTTGATTAAATCCAGTTTGGCGGTTACGCGTGGCTTCAATTCGTCGCTCTCCAGGCTCCCGGCGTAAAGGCGAACGATAAACACGCCTTCGGGCTTCAGGTGCTTCCCAAATTTATCGAGTATCGGTCGTACCTGGCCGAAGGGTACGTGATAAAGCGACTCACGGAACAAGATCACGTCGAAATCCTGCGTCGGCTCGTATCCTAGAAAATCGGACTGCGCAAAAGTATTCTTGCCCTCGCGCCCGCACTCTTTCGTGCGCCGTACGGCTTTGGCCAGCGCGGCGTCGGAAATGTCCACGCCGACGTACGAAGCGTAGGTCGTGTCCGCCATCTCATTCGCCGTATTGCCCGGCCCGCAGCCCAGATCCAGAATGCTTCCATTCCGTGCGAATTTTTCCAGGTGCGCGTAGACGCAGTCGCCCTTGGTGTTATCTATGAAATCCCACTTGGTCCCCGAGAACTCTTTATCCCACAGCCATTTCTTCAGACTGGTCGGACCGTAAACCATGATCGCCCTTACGGCAATCGTCTTCGCGCGTTCGGCAATAGCCATGTCCTGGTCTCCGATGAATCTCTAGCCCTCGACGTTCTTGCCGCTTTTTCTTTGTCATCAATGGTTCCACACCTGCCGACAACAACCGCTATGTTTCTTGGGAGGTAGTTCCTATTCCCAAACGCTCGAAGCAAGACCGGCCCACGGCGAAGTGGCGCGGACCAGGCTTGTTGTATTCATTGCAATACATGTTCTTGTCTGGGCGATCCGACCCCGACAGCCAGTGCCTTTGGCGGCCGGAGGTCTGGCTTCGGACCTCGCGCTAGAACCCAGTTCATGATCCGAGTCACGATCTGGGCCTTGGCGTCCCAAGTTAAAAAGTCCTTCGCGTAAGACATGCCTTGGCGTCGCAATCGGTCAAGACGATCCCGATCGTTTATGAGTTCGGCCAGAACCGCTTCCAACTGCGCCACCATGTCACTTTCATTCGTCAGAGATACCTTGTAGCCCACCTCCGGGTAAACGATATCCCCAGGTCCGCCGAAATCGGCGACAACAGGAACTACGCCGACGGCCAGAGCCTCGAAGACCACGCCTCCACCGAATTCGCGAACGGACGGAAACACCATCACGTCCGCCGAGCGCAAACGCTCCATAGCTTCGGAGTGGCTTAGCATCCCGCAGAATGTGACGGCTTCCTCGATTCCCAAAGTTTTCGCGAGTTGCTCCAGACGGCTCCGCTCGGGGCCGTCGCCAACGACGGTAAATTGCGCGGATTCGCTCCGCAAAAAGGGCGCCGCGGCGCGCAATGCGAGATCGCAAGCCTTGTAGGGGACCAGGCCCCCTATAAAAATCAACTGAAGTTTGCCCGCTCCTTCAGCTCGGTGCGGGGTGCCGGAACAGAGCGACATGCTGACGGCGTTCTCGGGGACAAAGAAAAGCTTGTCGCGATGGGCGGCAAACTCCGCGTAAGTCTGCGATGAACCCGCTATGATCGCGGCCGCCCTGCGATATGTGGATCGAGCAAAGGGCATGAATCGGTACAGATTCCGCAGGTTGTCGAACCACGCCTTTTGGTTATCAGCCTGGCTGAAGCCCTGCGGCCAGGGTAACCCACCGTTGATCGGCCCGATCACGAAGGGTACCGGGCCTTTCCGCAGAAAAAACGGGAAGGCACTGGGTACGACGGAGTTTACCGGGGAAAGGCGCAGGACAATGTCGAACTCCCCCGCGGCAATGCGAGATCGCATGCTTTGCCAGACGCTCCACTCAAAAGCGATCAAAAACGGGCACCAGAAGGCCGTCAGGGCGCGGCTGTGAAAATTGTACTTAAAGATCCGTTTTAAGCTCCAATCGAAGATGCGATCGAGCCACGGATTGCCGAACACCTCGATGGAGTGAAACGGCGCCGGCGCACGGCGCAAGGCCTCCTCATTGCGAGGATGACCGACCAACGTAACATCGTGGAGATGGGCCAGGGCCTCAGCGTGGCGAAAGCAAACGAGATTAACGCTGATGGACTCTGGGTTGGCATCCGGCGCCAACACTAAGATCCGAAGACGACTCACGTGTGATCTCCTATTAAACTTTCCGTCGTAGCGATCGTTCGCAGCGACCCTCCCCGCAAGCGGAGCATATGTCCGGCTCCAAGCCGCGGGTCGCTGCTTCCTTATGATTGTTTAGCTTCCAGCTACGCGCGAGGCAACTTCCGGTGCCGTAGTATGCGGGGCCATGCTACTGTCCGTAGTGTCCTCAGACTGTTCTTCGGGCCAGTAGGCTCCGCCTAACGTTCGCGCTTAGACTGTGGGCGTTTCGAGATCTTACGACCGTCGGCTGCCCCGCCAGCGCTCATCGGCGAAGGGCCAAGGAGTTTATGTGAAGCTTTTTAGACAACTTTTCATCCTCGCGTTAGTGATTTCGGCGATGCCAATCGCTGCCCGAGCACAGCTTTGGAGCGGCGTTATCGACCCAAGCCGTGCGATCGATTGGACAAGCGCCGGATTCCCCGGCGTCACGCCACCTGACGCCGCATGGACTCAATGCGGTTCGACCATAGCGCCCTACGGTTCAAGCGGAGCGCCCGCCAGCGGATCGACCATCACTAATGCGACGGCGGCTTGCTCCAACGATCAGTACGTCCAGCTTGGCGCGGGCACGTTCTACATAAACGATGATTTTTTCGTGGCTCATGATTACGTGGTTGCGCGGGGCGTTCCCGGCGCGACGTTTTTCGTGATGAGCGGCCACGGCGGATGTCTATACAACTACGCGGCAGTGTGTCTTGATGGCGGCAGCAATAATGGCCCTGACCAAGCGGAAAACATCTGCGACTGGACTGCGGGCTACGCGCCTAACACTACAGTAGTCACGCTCGCCCACTGTGGCGCGTACGTCGGCACGGTGAACACGAACGGAACTTCGGTGACGCTCGTAAGTGGCGACAATTTTGGACTGAAGTGGAACATCTCACCCATGTCGGGAGCGATTACGATTAATGGCACGAGCTATTCGATCTCTGCAATCAATTCTCCGACTTCAATCACTTTAGGTGCTTCTGCCGGGACCCAATCGAATGTTTCTTACAGCGTCACAAGCGCCGGAAGCGCGAGCAACCTCAAGGTTGGGGGATTACTGGTTCTCGACCAAGCCGATGATGCAACGGATACGGCGAGCATCTTCAACTGCAACGGTCCCCAAGTCGGGACGCCTCAGTTTTGGGCGTCATGCGTTGGGGGAGGGCCGTCAGTGCAAGGATACCAAGCAGGCTTTGACCGCACCTTCGGCCCGTGTGTCGGTAATTGGTCTTGCTCGCGCGGCCAAGAGCAAATCGTCGTGATTACCAACGTCGCCACAAGCGGCGGCTCCTGTTCCTCGGCCACACCTTGCGTAACCGTATCCCCCGCTGTTCGGATGCCGAACTGGAGAGCGGGGCAGCAACCGGGCGCTTGGTTTGCAACCAACTCTATAACTGAGCGTGGTTTAGAGGACGTTTCCATAGACAACACCAACACCGCGAACCATAACGATGCGGTGGAGATTAGCAATTGTTACAAATGCTGGGTAAAAGGCATTCGATCTGTATATCCGGCGCGCGCGCATGTGGCCGTAATCTCGTCGAAAAATGCCGTCATTGAAAACAACTATTTCTATCAAGGCCAGTCCCACCAGGCGGTCAGTTATGCGGCGGAGTTCAATGGTGCCGCCGACGATGTGTTCGTCAACAACATCTGCCAGCAAGTAACAGACTCCTGCCCGAATAACAACGGCCCTGAATCAGGAGACGTGCGCGCCTACAACTTGGCCCTCGATCTGATCTTTGCCGACAACAACTTTTTTGTAACCAGCGAATACCAGCATGGCGGCGGCGACTATTTTAACCTGCATGAAGGAAATATGATGTCGGGGTTCAATTCGGACTCGATTCATGGCACGCACCAACTTGAGACGTTCTTTCGTGGCATGTACATCGGAAATCAGAACGCCGGATGCGGAGACGCGACGACGGGCAATGTCTGCAATAACGGCAATGAAGCAATGGCATTTTTCGCAAGCTCGCGTTACTACAACGTGATCGGGAATGTCATTGGCGACCCCGGAAGAAACACAGTCAACGTGTATTCCTACGACGCCAACGTGACGCAGAGTACCTCGCACGGCCAAGCGCCCGGTTGCACCGCAAACGGCGGGGGATGCGATCCAGAATTTCAGTTGGGCTACACGGATAACGTCGGATGGTCCTACAACGGAAATTACAACAATACGTGGTGCCAGACCAGCGCGTGCTCCGCGACGGAAGGTTATGACTCTCTGACCGGGTTGACTCTGATGCGCTGGGGCAATTGGGACGCGGTGACGAACGCCGTGCGCTGGTGCGGAAATTCCAGCGATACCGGATGGAGCACGACGTGCGGTAGCGCGAGCGAAGTGCCTGCAAATCTTTGGAACTGCAATGCATCAACAACTGTTTGCAATGGCAACGTAACATTCTCTAACCCTGTGCCATCTTTGGGCGATACAAGTGCAGGCCAAGCTGCTATGCCGCCGTCGTTTTATTTCACCGGCGGGACGGTGGGCACTGGCTGCGGCCACAGCAATTTACCGTTCGGCAAGAATCCGACAACAGGCTACTGCCCCGGCTGGCCGATCATGGGGCCGGACGTGACCAGTGGGAACGTCGGGCGCTGCAGCGGCGGAACGTATGCTTTTATGCAGGCATCATTATCATCGGATTGCTCGCCCGGGGGCGGCACGCTGATAACGGCCTTCGGCGGACATGCCAACGAAATCCCGGCGCTCGAATGCTACTTGCATGTGATGAATGGGCCACCGGACGGGACAGGAAACGCACTCAATTTCAACGAATCGCTCTGCTACGCGAATGATCCGACCGGGACCGTCGCCTCGCAGCCGATCGCGCCGGCCACTGTCAACGCGACAGTAACCTCTCAGCCTTAAACTTGTCACGCGCCGCGCACCGGCCTCGCGCGCATAAGCTTAGCCGCGAGGGCGGGCCGGCTTCGTTCGCGGACCTGGCAGTATTCAGGCGAAGCGATCGCGAAACGTTGCTTGTTTAATCGCAGCGCTGATGCGCCCTTAAAATTGAACGCCCGGCCAGCGCGAGAGGATCATTGAACGGTCCGATCGCCGCGCCTGACTCGCGTCTCAACCTTCAGATATTTCGCCGCGACCTCAAAAAGCTCGTCGCCCGTTGGCGCAGTCGCGACACCCACCGTCCAGTCCATCGAATCAGAATGATTGCGCAAACCGGTTCCGAAAAGGACTGGAGTGCAACCTGCGGCCCGAGCAGCCAGCACGTCTGTCTCAGAATCGCCGATAAAAATTGATTGGTTCAAATCGATATTGAAATCTTCGGCCGCGCTCAGAAGCAGAGCCGGTTTCGGCTTTCGGCAAACGCAATTGTCGCTCGGCTTGTGCGGGCAGAAATAGGCCGCGGTAAGCTTTGTGCCATCCGCCAGCAGCGCTTGACTCATCTGCGCGGTGATCTCTTCAAGGCCACCTGCGTCCAGCAGGCCTTTTCCGATCGCCGCTTGATTCGAGATCACGATCATCGGCAGGCGAAGCGATGCAAGCTGTTTCAATGCCGCCCGAATGCCTGGCACGAATGCGAACTGCGACCAATTCAGAACGTAGTCCCCGGGCCTTCGTTCATTGATCACGCCATCGCGGTCGATGAAGATGGCCGGCCCTCTGACGCTCTTCCTGACTTCAGAAAAAATGGTTCGTATCACGATGGGAATGCCGTTCTATTCGTCGAACAGCATCTCCTCTACAATTTCGCAAATCAAATGGCCGGTCAAAATGTGGCATTCCTGGATTCGCGGAGTTTCATTCGACGGCATGCACAAAGCGCAATCCGCCAACTCTTTCATCGCGCCTCCGGATGCTCCAACGAGGGCCACTGTATAGATCGATTTCGCTTTCGCGGCTTCCATCGCGCGGACCACGTTGCTGGAATTGCCGCTCGTTGAAATGCCCACGGCGACGTCGCCTTCTTTACCCAGCGCTTCGAGCTGTCTGGCGAACACGAACTCGAATCCGTAGTCGTTTCCGATGGCGGTTAGTGCCGACGTGTTGGCGTGCAGCGCCAACGCCGGCAGTGCGCGGCGCTCCTTCAGGTAGCGTCCGGTAAATTCCGCGGCCAGATGCTGCGCATCCGCGGCGCTTCCGCCGTTTCCGAAAAAAAGCACCTTCCCGCCGGCGCGAAGCGATTTCACGATTTGCATCGCCACTTGCGCGACGAGGCCGTGAAACGCGGAATCCTTCAGCAACGCTTGCTTTGCGTCGATGCTGCTTTGAATCCGATCACGCACCAGATCTTGCACGCGCTTCGTATTGTTCTGCGATTTCATGCTCGGTCGCCCTCGGGGCCGGATCGGCGCTCGCCAACCTCGGCGTTGGCCAACGATTCTTGCGCGCTTCGATATCGTTCCGGCGTCCCGATGTCGATGCATTCGCCGGGATAGCGGAATGCCCTTAGATACTTGCCTTCGGCAAGCCATCGCGGAAAAAGCTCTTCTTCCAGCGACATCTGAACTCCCGCCGGTATCTCACGCAGAATTCGTTTCGCCGCGATATAGATTCCGGCGTTCACTTGGCCCGTCCCAACCGAAATCTGCTTTTCCTTGAAGCCAATTACTTTGCCCATGGGATCGACCGCGACCAGTCCAACGTCAGCGCGGCCGTCCGCCGGAACCACAACCATCGAGAAGTCGGCCCTCGCTGTGCGATAGTCCGCCGCGAACGCGGACAGATCAGCATCGGTGTAGCTGTCTCCATTCATAATCAGCGCGGTGTCCGAGTGAATGAAATCGAGCGCATTGCGCAACGCGCCGCCCGTGCCGAGTGGAGTGGACTCCGTCGAGTATTCCAAGTCCAGGCCAAGCGCTCGATCGCCGAAGTGCGAGCGAATCGCGTCGCCGCGAAAACCGACAGCCAAAATCGCGCGCGCGAATCCGTGTCTTCGCAGCTGATGGAGCAGCAATTCCAGAAACGGCCGGTCGCCAATATTCGTCAACGATTTGGGGGCGTTTCCCGAAACGCTTCGCAGCCGCAGCCCGGCGCCGCCGCACAGTAAAATCGCATCAACTGCGCTGGGCATAGATTTCGGACCGGTCGCTGGCAAGCGATTTGTCGTAAGCGGTCTCCGGCTCATAGACGGCGACATCGCTACCCCTATCGGAGAATCCAAATGGAACGCACAAGAGCTTTTTCAAACGCGTGCGCAGCGCTTCCCTGCGTTCCGGCGGCACGAAGAAGAGCATGAAGCCGCCGCCGCCCGCGCCCAAAAGCTTTCCTCCGAGCGCGCCGGCGCTGAGTCCCGCCTCGTAGATTTCATCGATGTTGGAATTAGAAATCTTTTGCGTCAGCGATCGCTTGATGGTCCAACCCGCGTGCAACAACCTTCCAAAGTCATCGAGCGAGCGGTTGGGATTCGCGACGATGCCCTCCGCTTCGTCGACCATTTGATGGATTTCCTTCAATTCCTTCTGGCGGTTGGGTGTCTCTTTCAGCTGTTCCTTGGCGATCTCCGAAGCCGTTCGCGCGAACCCGGTGAAGTAAAGCGCCAGGTGCTGCTCCAGCGCCGCCAATCTGCTGGGCGGCGCGAGAACGCGCTTCACGTCGATCGCCCCATTGGGTTGAAAGTTGATGCGATTCAATCCGCCATACGCGGCGCTCACCTGGTCTTGCGCGCCAACAGCTTCCTGGATCAAGTCCTGTTCCACGTGAATCGCATCGGCGGCAAGCGCCTGCTTATCGCGCATCTGATTTTTCAGCGCGTAAAGTCCCAGAAGAAGACCCACAGTGAACGCCGAGCTCGTGCCCAATCCAGTTCGGGCGGGCAAATCGGCAATGTGATGAATTTCGATCCCTTCCTCGATGCCCAGAAAGTCCAGGCACGCACGCACGGATGGATGCTGAATTTCGCTGTTCTTCGCGACGTTCTCCACCTTCGTGTAAGAGATGCGGCTGTGGTATTCAAAAAACGGCGGCAGCCACCGCGTCGTGATGTAGCAGGATTTGTCGATGGTCGTCGACAAGACGGATCCGCCGTGCTCGCGGTACCAAACCGGGTAATCGGTACCGCCGCCAAAAAAGGAAATGCGAAGCGGAGTGCGTGTAATGTTCATTTAGTTGCTCCAGAAACTCGGCTGGTTAATCCAGCGATTCCGTTCATCGGTCCGTACGATTACGCTTTTCGTTAGAGGCTGTCCGCTAGCTTGCGATTCTCAATTCGATATAGCATGTTGTCCCAACTGCGGGTCATGTCCCACTTCATTCCCGACAGCCGCACCTGCGCCCGCCGGGCGAAGGGCCAGCCAAACAGAGGTTTCATCCAAGCATAGGTCCATTTCATATGAGGCGGGTGGAGTTTTCCGCCAAGCTCCCCAGCGATTTGTTGCGACTCCTCGACAAGGTCCATCCGGCTTGGATAGAAAGAGACCAGCCAGGTCTGAAGGAACGTCACGCACGCGGCGCGGGTTCGGTCGCTGTCTTCCAACGAACGAAGATAACCGATGTGAAGTTTCATCGAGCACATCTGTGCGTCTTGTTTCCTGCGCGAAAGCCCGACATAGCTGAGGCTGCTCGAACCGGACAGGCGGTAGTAGACTTTCGATTCCGGGACGAATCGAACTCCGTCACTCGCAAGCAGAACGCGGCAAAAGTACTCGCCGTCGTCGTCCCCCAGCAGCCTGGTATCCCAGGGGCCAGCGGCTTCGGCCAACTCCCGGCTGACAAGCCACGAGGCGGTTTGCATGTACAGATTTAGTCCCATCTTGCGCACGAGCCATTCGACCGGAGTGAGATCGTTCCAGAGCGCACTCGGAATGAATTTCGTCCTGTAATAGCGGTACATGAAGTTTCCCCAGCTGCCGGACAGGAGAATCCGCTTGTCCGGCGTCTCCCCCAATGCCTCCACCTGCTTGGCAATTTTGTCGGGGCCCATGAGGTCGTCCGCGTCCAGATATTGGATGTAATCTCCGCGGCTCAACGACAAAGCCTTGTTCCGGGTAGCGGCTGCGCCTTGATTTTTATGCGTCACAACGCGGAGTTGGTCAGATTCAAATTGCCGCGCAATAGCCAGCGTCCGATCGGTCGAACCATCGTCAACGACGATGATTTCTTTCCGTTCCCACGTTTGTGCGACCGCGGAACGAAGCGTATCCGAGATCCACGCCTCCGCGTTGTACGCAGGGATAAGAATTGACACCAAAGGTTTCATGACAAATTCCTCGCCAACATCTTCGCATAAGCGCTGCGCGTCAACTCGGCAACTGCATGCCAAGAGTGGTTTGCATTGGCATAATCCTTGAGCTCCGGACGGCGCACTTTCAAATTCTTGTAGAGATCGCTCGCGAAGTACGTCTCAAGGGCTTTTGCCAATTCCGCCGGGTCGCCGGGCTTGCATAGAAACCCCGTTCTGCCCTCGACGATTTCTTCCCGGAAGGATCCCACGTCGGTCGCCACGACCGGCAAGCCGAAGCTATAAGCCAGGAAAAGCACTCCGCTCTGAAAGATCTCCTTATACGGAAGCACCAGAACATCCGCACCTTTGAGATACAATTCCATATCCTCATCAGGGATGAATTGGATTCTCAGAATCACCTGCCCTTGCGCAAATTCCTTTTCGACCGTTTGCCGGATTTCCTGCAGATACTCTTCGGATCCTTTCTTCGGCTCACCGGCAACGATCAAGCGATAATTCGCTCGCTTGTCGGCTAAGAGCAGGTGATATGCGGCAAGAAGGTATTCGAGGCCCTTGTATGGCCTGATCCTGCCGAAGAAAAGGATTGTCTTATCGGAGTCCTCGACGCCCAGTCGGCGCTTTGCCTCAGCCGGCGTCAGCTCCGTATCGGGGAACGCATCGTTTACTGGGTGCCGAAGCACTGTGACCATCGTCTCGGACACTCCAAAATCCTCGCACAGCTCGCCTTTCATCTTTCGCGTGTGGACGAAAATGTGATCACACAGCCGGTATTGAATCTTGAGCGTGATGCGGTTGAGGAACGAGTCTTTCGCGTCTCGCCTCGCTTGATTGACGTTGTGCGCAGTGAGGGCGACCTTTTTCCCCCGCGCCTTGTAATAGAGCATCAGAATCGTGCGATCGAAGAACTCGAACTTGTTGTTCCACAAAATGTGCAATATTTTGGGCTTGGAACGCGCCGCATATCCGATCAGCTTCGCGTAGTAGGCAAGCGACTTCGACAGCTTCTCAGCGACGCCCGCCGTGCTCCTCTGCCTGTCGCGGAAATTCAAGAATCGCAAATTCGGCGTGACGTGCAGCTCGGGGCTGTCGATCTCTTCGCTGCCAATGAGATCTACATGTATGCCCCTCGAAATGAGAGACATCGCCAACCCGAATGCGTAGGGCCTGTCCTGGCAGCCGGTCAGCAATCCGATCTCGATTTCAGAAGTGGCCGGGACAGCTTCGATCCGAGTTGCGTCAGCCACGCGAGTCGAGGCCTTGGCTTCAGTAAGATTGACCGGCATTGTGGTGGAATTCATCTTGGATTGCTCGTGGAGTGTAGCTTCCCCAGCGCAGCTCGAACGTCGTCCCGGAGGATTGCTCAAGCCGCACACACCCACCGCAACTAAGCGAGGCCTGGCCCGGCGTCGATAGACTTTCGTCCCTCAGTGTCTTGCGAGCCACGGGAAACACGACGAAGTTTCGCAATCTTTCGCCGAGCTAACGTGAAGACCAGGGAAGCATAGCCGTCTCCCATCGTCCGCATTCGCCTGATTTCCCGAAGCGCCGGGCCCAACCTTCGGCGGCGAATTTTGGACTCAGCTGAGCTAAAATAATTCTCTCGGAGCAGTTCCCGAACTGGCCGCTCGTATTCACTTCCAGCCACCACAGGCAGCGTGAGCCAATTGCTGTACAGCGTCCTCAAGCTGTCAAACACCCGGTCGTCTGCCTGCGAATACAAATTGCACAGCCCGACCGAACGCGATGGGTTCCTGTCAATCCGGACGAGGGGCTCTGAGGTGAAGCAAAATTTTGTTCTAAAACTCAGGCGAAAAAGCACGTCCACATCTTCCCGAAGCACGAGAGCATGATCGAATCCATCCGCCCCCTCCAACAACTCGCGTCGGACCAACAGGCTCTGGGTCCAAAACGGCATGCGATCGGCAAGGACGAACTTCACGGGATCCTCCAACGGGCCGAACTGCGGGACATTCACCAAACCCACGAGCTGGAAGGCGGACAGTTTCATGTCCGGGTTCCCGTCGAACACGCAATCCGTGAAGCACAACCCGAATCCTTCGCCGAGCGCAGCGAGCGCTTCAAACTGGCGCTCGATCTTCGTCGGCATCCAAACGTCGTCGCTATCGAGAAACGCGATCCATTCACCGCGGGCTTCGCCGATGCCGAGATTCCGCGCGGCGGAAACTCCCGCGTTTTTCTGCTGGAGTAGCTTGACACGTGACCCGTATTGGCTGCGAATCGCCTCGGCCGATCCATCCGTCGAGCCATCATCTACTACGATGATTTCGTCGACGGGCATGGTCTGGGCGAAAACGCTGTCGATCGCCCGTAACACCTGCGTTCGGCGATTGTAGGTCGGTATGAGGGCCGAAACTTTCACGACTCGTCGTCCTCAGCGTCTTGCAATAACATCGACGGAGTCGCACTCGCGCCCCGTGCTCCGAATCCGCGCGCTAGCTTTGCAATCCTGTGGGACATCAAGGTGCCGATGATGGAAGCGTAGCTGTCACCCATCGCCCGCAGTCGATTGATCTCTCGAAACGCCGGCCCGATTCTCAAATCATGAATTTTGGCCGCGGCGGAATCAAAATAGATCGCCCTGAGCATCTCTCTCACCGGTTCTTCATATTCACTCTCGGCCACAACGGGCATTGACAGCCACTTGATATACCGGCGCTCCAAGGTGTCGTATTTCCGATCGTCTCTCATTGAGTACAGATTCAAGAGACCCACCTCTCGAGACGGAGTCCGGTCGATCTGCACAAGTCGCTCGGAGGCATAGCAAAATCCTGTCCTAAAGCTTAGCCGAAACAGCAAATCCGTGTCTTCTCCAATCAGCAGAGCCTCATCGAACCCACCCGTTTCTTTCAGAAGACCGTTCAAAATCATCATGCTCGAGGGAAAAAGGAACGGCTCGCGGCCTGCCAACATGTAGTTCATGGGCATTTCGACGGTGCCGAAACTCGCCCCCGCCTCAAATCCGGTCTCCTGAAAAACGGATCGTTTCAGATCGACATTTCCTCCATACACGCAGTCCGTGAAGCACATCCCAAACCCGTCGCCGAGCGCGGCCAAGGCTTCAAACTGGCGTTCGATCTTAGTCGGAAACCAAACGTCGTCGCTATCGAGAAACGCGATCCATTCACCGCGGGCTTCAAGGATACCAACATTCCGCGCGGCGGAAACTCCCGCATTTTCCTGCTGGAAGAGCGTCACGCGTGATCCGTATCGGCTGCGAATCGCCTCGGCCGATCCATCGGCCGAGCCATCATCTACAACGATGATTTCGTCCACGGGCACGGTCTGGGCCAGAACACTGTCGATCGCCCGTAACACCTCCGTCCGGCGATTGTAGGTCGGTATAAGCGCCGAAATTTTCACGACCTGTCGCCCGCCTCTCCGTTTTGCGATAACGCGGGCGGAGTCGCCGCCGCTGATTCAGATCTGTGCCGCAGCTTCCCAATCCTATTGGAGATCAACGTGCCGATGATGGAAACGAAGCCGTCACCAACCGCCCGCAGGCGATTCATCTCCCGAAACGCCGGACCGATCCTAAAATCACGAACCTTAGTCGCAATGGAATCGTAGTAAGTCTCCCTGAGCATCTGCCTCACGGGTTGTTCGTATTCAGTGCCAGTCACGGACGAAAGCGCCAGCCACTTGGCGTATCGTCTCTCCAAAGCCTCGAATTTTCGATCGTCCCGCGTGTCGTACAAAGTTAAGAGTCCGACCGGCCGGGACGGGGCCCTGTCGATCTCGACAAGCGGCTCCGTGGCGTAGCAAAATCTTGTTCTGAAGCCCAGCCGAAACACTACATCCGTATCTTCTCCAAGGCTCAGCCATTTGGGGTGCGATAGGTCGTTCGGGTTTCCAAGACGCACTACAAGAGACTCGTCGAAAGCGTCATTCCCACTCAACAAGCTGCGCCGAATCAACATGCTCGAAGGAAAAAGGAATGGCTCCCGCTTTTCCAGCATGTATTTGGCGGGTTCCTCAACCGCCCCAAACTCCGGGGCACTCTCAAACCCCATTTCCTGAAAAACGGACCGATTCAGCGCCTCATCTCCAGAATAAACGCAGTCCGTGAAGCACATCCCAAACCCTTCGCCCAGGGCCGCCAGCGCTTCAAACTGCCGTTCGAGCTTCGTCGGAAACCAAACGTCGTCGCTATCCAGAAACGCGATCCACTCGCCCCGCGCCTCCCGGATGCCTCGGTTCCGAGCGGCAGAAACCCCGGAATTCTTTTGTTGAATCAGTGTGACGCGCGACCCATAAAAGGAGCGGACCGCTTCGGCCGATCCGTCCGTCGAACCGTCGTCCACCACGATAATCTCGTCAACGGGCGAGGTCTGCGCGAGCACGCTATCGATCGCCCGAAAAACGTGCTCCCGGCGGTTGTACGTCGGAATGAGAGCGGAAACCTTCACAGCTTGCCTACAGGTGATGGGGGCACTTCAACGACAGCCGGTCCAACCAGCTTCTGAACGTAGTTGCGCCCGAGCGCCGCCCTGAACTGTTCCCGCTCGCGTTCATCGAACACGAGCGTCCAGGATCCGATTGCGTACAGCAATGTTGCGCAGATCGCTGAACTGATTAAAAGAACATAACTCGGCCGCAATCCCCAAGCCACCACCGCCATCGCCGCGCCCATAATGGCGCTGCAGTAAAGCAGGTTCTTGTTGAGAAACCGCATGTAGCCTGCATAGTGGTATCCGGTCACCTTGCAAACCCACCAAGGCTGCACCACCACACGGATGATAAACGCCCCAATCAGCGTACCCAGCGCCACTCCGAGCACTCCAAGTGGCCGAGCGAGTACGACGCTGAATGCCAGATTGAGCAAACCTTCGGCGGTGTTCAAATAGGCATAAGATCGATGGTTGAAAGTGGCAAACAACAAATCCACTTGGGGTTTCTGACAGACGTCGAGCAGCACCGAGACCGAAAGTACGACCAACGGAAGGTACGCGTCTTCATACCTCATGCCCATCCAACGAGCGATGAATGGTTTCCCCCAGCCGATCAGTGCGAAGCAAAAGAAGACAGAAAGACCCACCGAGAGTTTCGTGCCGAAGAAAAATACCCGCTCAAGTCCGGCCTTGTCGCCCGCGCCATGCATCCGGCTGAATACTGGCTGCAGCATGCCCACTGAAAAGACCAATATCTGAATGAAATACTGCGCAAAAATACTCGCAACTCGATAATGCGTGACCGCCGCTAGTCCGATCAGGCCTGAAATAACAAGCGGATCTATTTGAAACCGAAGCATATCCGCGATTGAGGTCATGAACGAATAGATGCTGTACGAAAATAGACTTTTTGCCCGCTTCAGCTCGATCTTCCCGATATCGATTCGAGCCCAGGAACTCTCGCGCCTTGCGTACCAGATTTGAAGCACGCTCACCGGCAACGTCGCAAACAGCGTCGCCCATGCCAGCGCCAGCAGCCCGTGCCCCGCCCAGATAACGCACACCACCAACCCGGTGCGCAGTACCAGCCCGAGTATCGCCAGCCATGACTGGATATCAAATCGAAATTGCGTGTAGAGGACTCCGCCGTAAACCCTGACCGGAAAACTGAGCGCTGCGCTGGTCCCCAGGATCGCAATCACTTCCCGGAACGCGCTAACGTCCGCACGGTTATGGCAGAACCACGGGGTGCACGCCACAAGAACAGCGGTTGCCAGAAATGCGGCGACGCCCAACATCAACTGAATGCGGAATGCCGTATTGAAAACGGCTCTGCATTCGGAGTCATCTTTTCGCGCAATCGCGATGGATATGTACTGGGAAACCGCCGTCGAGAGTCCCAGGTCCAGCAATCCGTAGTAAACGATGAAGCTGGAAGACAGCGACCAGAATCCGTAAATCCTGTCGCCCAGATGATGCACGACAAAAGGCATCAGGAAAAAGGCTGCGATGGCTGACGCGACCATGTTTCCCATCTGCAGGACGGTGCCTGAGATGAGTCTGTGGCCTACGGACCTGGATTTTTCAACCATTATCGATGGCGTCCTGGAATGTGGGCGCTGCGCCCAACTGCATGAAATTCAATCGGATCTAACGAATCGCGAATCAGAGCAGGCGCGTCGGAGAGCGGCGCTCGATGGAATCAGTCAGGCTTGATCCGTCGCCCGCCGAAGCCGCCAACCACAACGGATACGGTTGAATCTCTGCGTCGAGAATGCGCGCCAGGACCCTGGCAGTCATTCCTTGCGATATTGATTCCAAATTGGGGCAATCCGCGCAGGGTGGCTTGAATCGGCTCGCTCTTTCCCGCTGAATGCGGGTTTGCGACCAGCTAGCGTGGCCCTCGATAGCTCTGCACCCTGAACCGGACCCTCCGACGCCGTAGCGCCAAAAAGGCCCGCGTTAACACCCTCCGCACTCACTATGGCAAGCAAGAGAAAGACCCAGGACGCGGTCAGCACCCTGAAACCTACCTCGGTTACGCTGTAAATTGCCATCGCGGCAATATACGCCAGACACAGGCTCCCAACTTCGGGAATCCGCTGAAAAGCCATGAAAGCGCGGCGATAGCCGCTGAGTAAAATGATCCCAATCAATACTATGCCCGCCCAGCCCAAATCGAGGTAAAGCTCGATATAGCCATTGTGTGCCGAATTGAGATTGCTGATATTCCAATATCCCGGGAGGTTCCGCGCAACTTGGCCGGCATAGCCGTTCCAGAAGCTCTCGAACCCGGCGCCGATTAACCAGTTTGGACAGACTGGAATCTCAGCCGCCCAGATTTCAGTGCGTCCAGTTAGATCCGCATCCCTTCCCAGCGCACTCGTGACGAGTGACTCGCCCCCGGAAAGCACCAAGAGACCCCCACCGAGGACAATCGTAAGCAAGAGCGCGTGCACTCTGGCAGGTCGGACCTTGAAAGCGGGCAGGCTCGTCGCAAGGAGCACGCCGGCGCCAAAGATGAAGCAAGCGACAGAAGTGGCCGAGTGGGCCATTTGCAAAACCACCACGCCGAAGGCGAACAGCGTTCCCTGAGCCACCAATCGCCTGCCCCGATTAGGTGCGCCTTTATCGACGAACAGCGTACGAAGGCTCCAAAGCACACCCAGCGAAATGACGCACGCGATCAGACCCAGAGAATTCTTGTTCGTGGTTACACCGGTGTTCGAGGGCTCTCCCGAAGGGTTATATCCCCGGCCCAGGTCGGTATAGCGCGTCAAAACGATGGAAAGTGGCAAAAGAATAAAACCTACACGGGAGAAAATTCGCTTGAGCGCCGCGGCCGGGTGAACGTCCGTCACGATTATAAGTACCATCACCAGATCGCCCACGTACTTCGTCCAACGCTTGAAGGCTGCATCTGGGAAGGGCGACCAAGACACGCTAGCTAGGCAATAGAAATAGTAAACAAGTATGGGGCCGCTTAATTTAAGCAAGGCCGATGTCAAGCTTCTCCGGTTCAGCAGAACTAGGATTCCGGCTGCCAGAAGAACCGCAAAGACGGCCGCGTCCGTAGGACTCCCGTCGAGTGTCGCATCGAGTTGATTAAACCGACCGGGGCCCCCGCCGATTCCGACGATTCCCAACCACGCCGACACGGGTCGCGATCCGACAATCCAGATCCACATGACCGGCAGCCAGAGCGCTATCGAGGTGCGGACAGATTTGTCCCGGTCAAGGTAAAAGAGGCCTGCGATTCCGATGCTAAAGATGGCGAGGGCGAGCGGCGCGCCCATTTCATGCTCCTTTGAAAGTGCCTTGTCCCTGAACCGATACGTCGATCTCCGCGTCCAACAATGGACTTCGCATCACCTGCACCGATGGTGAACGCGTAGAATTCGCAGCTTCCAACTCTTCACGCGAACACCGCTTTGTACAACCTGTCCATGCTCGTCGCCTTTGCTCTCGCGCGATCCACCACTTCCACACTCAATATCGTGAGGAAGAAGGCTGCGCAGAACGTTAGGCCCAACCCACTCGGCCCGAGATCGACGTGGCGAAAGCCGGCACGAAGGAATTGCAGGATCGCGATTTGAGATATATATCCAAACAATGAGTATTTCCCGAGCAGAATAAACTCCGCTCGGATCCTGCCGGGTTTGCCATCCGAAGAGCCCGCCAGGTAGATCGCCATCACACTCAAACATACGCCCACGATCAGCAGCGAGAACGGCACATTCCAAACGGTGATTGCAGCTATGTAGCAGAGGTAGGCCGCGCCAAGCAGATACGGGTGTTGCACGAACTTATTAATCCTGGCGATCGGGATAAATCCAGCCGCTACGCCCAGCAACCCAATCGTGAGAGCTTCCAGATTCCAGCTGGGTAGGCCGAGAAAATCGAGCGTCAGCGCGGTCAACAAGCAGGATACGCCGACGACCTGAAACGTGGGCCGGAAGACCCTGTATGGCAGGATGAGCGCTCCCGACAGAATCAGTAAATAGCTGATCGGAACCAGAATGGAGAAGGAGACGACTTTTCCAGGCAAAACCGATACGTTCCCCGTAATAAAAATAGCAAAGAGGTTCGTCAACCCTGACTGACTTGCCGCGACGCTTCCACCGGACAATACAGGCACCAATAAAATTCGAGCCATATTCAGGACGACAAATAGGGCCAGAAGCTTTAAACCTCTCACGAACAACCTTTTAGGAAGACGCGGGTCGGTGGCGTCATACTTACTGAGATAAACATTCGAAATCATAAATCCAGTAATAAAGATAAACGACGGCGTCAA
>Ga0182015_10002755_pt1 | contig 20646 bp, 18 predicted proteins | sample 712P3MmetaG_FD_120478 | JGI IMG/M metagenome (GOLD analysis project Ga0182015, IMG submission 120478) | Permafrost microbial communities from Stordalen Mire, Sweden - 712P3M metaG | ecosystem: Environmental > Terrestrial > Soil > Wetlands > Permafrost | place: Sweden: Stordalen | collected...
CGGGCTCCTCGGGTTCCACGGGCTCCTCGGGTTCCACGGGCTCCACGGGCTCCTCCGGTTCGAACGGTCCGCCGACGATCACGCTTCGCTCCGGCTTCGCTGCGGTCGCCGGCTACCCGACGCTCGCCAAGGACTTCGAGTTCTCCGGCTCGAGCCTCCCGAGCGACTGGGCGGCCGGCAACGACTTCAACTGGGGCTACGCGGCGACCGAGTGGATGGGCTCGCAGGTCAGCATGACCGGCTCCTCCGCGTCGCTGACCGCGACGCAGAAGACCACCAACGACGGCTTCCCCTACGAGTCCGGCTGGCTGTCGACCTCGGGCGGCTACTCCTTCCAGTACGGGATGGTCGACTACCGCGCCAAGATGCCTGCCGGCCAGGGTCTGTGGTCCGGGCTCTGGATGATCAATCCCGGCTATCCGACGACGGGCGAGATCGACATCTCCGAGCAGCTCCTCGGCAACCTGCGCAGTGTCTACGGCAGCGCGCACGCTTGGAACGGCAACACGCAGCTGTGGGGCGAGACACAGACCGGGACGCTCACCTCCGACGCGACCGGTTGGCACGATTACCAGCTGATCTGGCAGCCTGGGCTGCTCACGTGGGCGATCGACGGCGTGGCGTACGCCCAGTACTCGAAGGCGCAGGCAACGGCGGCGGGACAGAACTGGCCGTTCGACACCGACTCGATGTACCTGATCGCGGATCTCGCGGTCGCCGGCCCCGACGAGTGGGGTGGCCCGCCGAACGCCGCGTCCGTGCTGCCCGCCTCGATGCAACTGCAGTACGTCAAGATCTGGCAGTGACGCCCGCGCCGTGTTGCGGCGCCGCCGACCCGGCGCAGGCCAACCCTAATCCACCAATTAGGAATGGTCAGTAGCGTACGCCGGCGTTGACCTCGAGCGTCGTCACCAGCGGTCTGACCAAGCGCTTCGGCACGCGGCTCGCAGTCGATGCCGTCGACATCGACCTACCAGCGGGGGTGGTCAGCGGTTTCGTCGGTCCCAACGGCGCCGGCAAGACCACGACGATCCAGCTCCTGCTGGGCCTCTGCCGCCCGACCGGCGGTAGCGCGGAGGTCCTCGGGCGTCCGATCAGCGATCCCGCGTCCTACCTGAGCCGGGTCGGCGCGCTGATCGAGGCGCCATCTTTTTATCCGACCCTTTCGGGTCGACGTAACCTTGAGGTGCTGACGCGACTCGGCCGCATCGATCGCGCCAGGATCTCCGAGGTGCTCGCGATGGTCGAGCTGAGCGACCGTGGCAACGACTTCGTGCGCGCGTACTCGCTCGGGATGAAGCAGCGACTGGGCGTCGCCGCGGCGCTGCTCCCCGATCCGGAGCTGTGCATTCTCGACGAGCCCACCAACGGCCTTGACCCGGCGGGCATTCGCGAGATGCGAGCAGTCATCCGCGGGTTGGCCGACCGCGGCATCTCCGTGTTCGTGTCGAGCCACCTGCTGGCCGAAATCGAGGCGGTCTGCGACCACCTGGTGATGATCGACAACGGCCGCATCGTCTTCCAGGGGGGCGTCGAGAAGCTGATCGCCGCGCAGCACTCGGACATCATCGCGACGCCCGAGCACGCGACCGACGCGCAGGCGCTGGCCGCTCTGTGCACCGCCGCTGGGAAACCGGCCCGCGTTGAGGGCGACGAGGTTCACGTCCAGGCGCCCCAGGATTGGGCGCCGGAGCTGAACCGGGCGGCGATGGCCGCCGGCATAACGCTCCGCGCCCTGACCGTCAGCCGCGCCTCACTCGAGCAGGCGTTCTTCGCGCTCACCGACGCCGCGCAGGCCGAGGGGGAGGGGGAAGCCTGATGCTCGGCGCTTTCTCCAGCGAGTGGGTCAAGCTGCGCCGGCGGGCGATGCTGCTCTGGGGGCTCGGCGGCGGGCTGTTCTTCGCGCTGATCGCGACGATCTTCACGATCGAGCGGGCCGTGAAGAACCCGGGCCTGTTTCCGCTGCGCCGCGGCCGCGTCAGCTTCTACCAGCTCGAGATGCCGACCGGCCTGGTGCACGGCGTGGTCGACATCAGCACGCTGATCGGGATCGTCGCGCTGTGCCTCTTCGCAGGCGCCTTCGCGACGGAGTTCAGCCAGGGCACGATGCGCAACCTGCTGGTGCGCGAGCCGCGCCGCGCACAGCTGTTGACCGGCAAGTTCCTGGCGATCGCGGTGTTCATCGGCGTGGCTGTCGTGCTCGAGATCGTGGTCTCGTGCGCGGTCGCCTTCATCCTCGCGCCGGGCCGGGGCATCACGACCTCCGCCTGGACCAGCAGCACCGGGATCAACGACCTGCTCCAGGCGACCCTGCACGTCTTCCTCGCCTCGGTCGGCTACGGCATGCTCGGCGCCGCACTGGGAGTGCTGCTGCGCTCGCCGGGGGTGGCGATCGGCGCGGCCGTCGCCTACGTCGTTGCGATCGAGGGGATCGTCGTCGGCGCGATCTGGTCAAACGGCGACCGCTGGCTCCCCGGCCAGCTGCTGAGCGCGGTCGCGCACGGCGGCACGACTGACTCCTCCTACCACCACTCGCTGATCACGCTCGCCGTCTACATGGTGCTGATCGCGGCGGGCACGCTGATCGTCTTCACGCGCCGCGACGCCTCGTAGGTCCTCGCCACGGTGCCGCCCTCAGGCGGTGATGGGCACGTGACCGCGCTGGCCGGCGACGCGGTCGATCCAGCTCAGGATCGCCGGGTAGCCAGACAGGTCGAACCCACCTTCCCCCGCGACGTGCGTGTAGGCGTACAGCGCGATGTCGGCGAGCGTGTAGCGCCCGCCGACGAGGAACTCCTCGCCTGTCAGGCCGCGCTCGAGCGCGTCGAGCGCGCGATACCCGGCGGCTCGCTTGGCCTCGATCTCGGCGGAGGGGGGAGGGGAGGCCGAGAAGGCGACCCAGAAGCGGACGACCGCGATCGTGGGCTCGAGGTCGTACTGCTCGAAGCAAAGCCACTGCAGCACCTTCGCCCGCTCGTAGCGATCCTCGGGCACAAGCGGGGTGCCCTCCGCGAAATACCAGGTGATCGCATGGGACTCCGCGAGCGCGCGGCCGTCATCGAGGATCAGCGTGGGCACGCGCAGCGCCGGGTTCAGCTCGCCGAGGACATCCATGCGGTTGGAGCGGTCGACGACGCTCAGCTCACGTCGCTCGTACGCCAGGCCGAGGTGGGCGAAGACCAGTCGCACCTTGTAACAGTTGCCGGAGACGCTCGAGTCATAGAGCAGCATCAGCGCTGACTCCGGGGGCGCGCCCTTCGTGCCGGCGGGACGGCGATCGCTGCCACGCCCGCAGAGTACCGCCGCGGGCAAAGCGGCGATAATCACGCGATGGCAGCCTTTCACGATGATCAGACCGTGACCGGCGGGTGCCTCTGCGGCGCCGTTCGCTTCGAGCTCACCGAGCCTCCGACCGACGCCGGCTACTGCCACTGCACGCGCTGCCAGCGCCGGACGGGCACGGCCGCGTCGGCTCAGGCCCGCGTCGACGGCGCCACATTCCGCCTGACCGCCGGTGAGGAGCTGCTCGGGGCGTGGCGCCATCCCGACGGCGGCTTCGAGAAGTGCTTCTGCACCCGCTGCGGGGCGCATCTGTTCAGCCGCAACGAGGACGGGACGCAGATGGGCATTCGCATGTCCGCGTTTGACGGCGACCCCGGCGTGCGGCCGCGCTGGCGCGCGTTCGTCGCCTACGCGGCGTCGTGGGAGCCGATCCCCGATGACGGTCTCGAGCGCCACCAGGAGGGTCGCCCTCGTTAGGGCTGTGTGGAGACCTCCGAGCGGATCACCACCGCGACGGCCAGCACGATGATCGCGCCGCCGAGCAGCGTCACCGCCGTGATCGGCTCTCCCAGCACCAGCGCGCCCAGCGCGACGGCGACGATCGGGTTCACGTAGGCGTAGGTCGACACCTGCGAGATCGGTGCGTGCGCCAACAGCCAGACGTACGCCGTGAAGGCGAGGATCGAGCCGAACACGACCAGATAGGCGACCGCGGCCAGGGAGTCGGGCGATGCGTGTTCGCTGAGGGCGCTCCAGCGCTCGCCGCTCAGCGGTCCGATCGCGATCAGCACCACGCCCCCGATCAGCATCTCGATCGCGGTGCCCGCGGTCGCATCGGCCGGCATCGGGAGACGTCCCGACAACCATGAGCCCAGCGCCCAGCACGCCGACGCGGCGACGACGACCAGCATCTGCGCGATGCTCACGTGTTGCTCCGCACCGCCGCGAAGGACCAGCAGTCCGACGCCGACGAAGCCGATCGCAAGGCCGGCGAGCGTCGCGCGCCGCGGCGCCTCGCCGGCGAGGATGCGGATCACGAGGATCCACAGCGGCACCGATGCGACGAGCAAGGCCGCAAGGCCGGAGGCCACGTGGCGCTCGGCGTAGCTGACGCCGCCGTTGCCGGCCACCAGCAGCAGCACGCTCACCAGTGCCAGCGAGGCGAGCTCGCGCGCGGCGATGCGGGGAAGGCGCCGACGCCAGAGCGTGAGGCCCACGGCCAGCATCGCACCGGCGGCAAGGAAGCGCACGCCGGCGCCGAGCAGCGGCGGGATCGTGCGGTCCATCACGCGTATCGCCAGGTAGGTCGAGCCCCACGCGACGTACACGACGCCGAGCGCGACCCAAACCGCACGCGTCCCCGTGCGCGGTTTGGCGGCGCCGGCGCCCGTTTGGTTCACCGAGTGGGCTTCGCCCGCTCGGGCTGACCTCACGCGGTCACGACGCTCCACCGGGACGAGTGTATCGGCGCCGAGCGGGGCCCCGATCGGCCGCCGCAGGAGGTGCGGTTACTGCCAGACCTTGACGGACTGGATCTGCATCGTGGCGGGGAAGACCGTCGAGGAGGTCGGCGGGCCGCCCCAGTCGTTCTGCCCCGCGACCGCGAGGTCGGCGATCAGATAGAAGCCGGTGCCGTCGTCAAACGGCCAGGACTGGCCGTTTGACGCGGCCTGCCAATCGGAGTACTGAGCGTAGGCCACGCCGTCGACTGCCCAGCTGATGTAGCCGGGCTGCCAGACGACCTGGTAGTCCTCCCACTCCTGCGAGGCATCGTCGCCCATGGCGAGGGTCTGCAGCTCGCCCCAATCCGGGCCCGGGGCCCAGTTGTGAAGGCTCCCGTAGACGGTGTGCGTGTCGCCGAGCAGCATCTCGGCGACGTCGATCTCGCCCCACGGACTGCTGCCGTCGGGCTGATCGAGCCAGAGTGCCGACCAAAGGCCCTGGCCGGCCGGCATCTTCGCGCGGTAGTCGATCATCCCGTACGTCATCGAGAAATTGCCTTCAGTCGAGATCCAACCCCCCTGGTTCGGATCGTTCCCGTCCGGCTGGTTGTTCGCGCTCAACGCGACGGACGAACCCGTCATCGTGACCAGCGACGGCTGGAAGTCGGTTGCGGAGAACCCGTGGTTCCCGGTTCCTGCCGACCAGTCGGCGGGGAGGCTGGAGCCGTCGAACTGGTAGTCCTTGACGAGGTTGCTGTAGCTCTTGATCGGCGCAAAGCCGCTCGGTGTGGTGATGATCGGGTTGCCGCTCGGGCCGTAGGTGACGACCGGGGCGGCGGGCGCCGGGGGCGTCGCCGGCGGCGTGGCCGGGGCGCTGGAGCCGCTCGCGCCGGTCGACCCCGTCGACGCGCGCGTCGTGGTCGTGGCCTTGGCCGGCTTGGTGACCGGTCCGGACGCACGGGTCTTGCCCTGCGCCGCGGGAAGGACTGCGAGGGCGATGCTGCGCGCTGCGGTGCCGGCGGCCACCGCGCCGAGGCGACGCAGCCGAACGCTCACATGCGGGCGCGTCCGGGCGGGGGAGACGCGAACCGTGAAGTCCCGCCGCGTGATCGCGAGGCGCAGGTCCAGGCTTGCACGATGCTCGCGCTGATCGATCGCGGCGCGGCGCGCGAGCGAACCGACTTCGACGTCGACGAACCTGCCGGCGGACGAGTGGGTCGTGACCGTGACGCTCAGCTCGTAGACACCGGCTGAGTGGAGCTGTTCGCGGACCGCGGTCGCCACCGGCGCGCCGGCGCTGACCGCCGGCACCTGCGCCAGCGATCCAACCGGGAATGCTGACGCCCCGGCCGGGAGCGCCGCTGCAAGCGCCGCGAAGCACGCGATGAGGAGGGCGGTGAGGCGATGTGACAGCACCCCCATCCGATCGGGCTGCGGCCGCCGTGCGCCAACGGAACGCCGACCTGCTCGACATCTGTTCGAGCGTTCGAGCGCTTCGGCGACGCTCGCGTTGGACGGACGTACGACTTCGTCGCCGATGCTGCGAGCACGCCCGCTCGGGCGCGCCGCTCGCTCTCTGGGACGAGCTTGGCGGCCTCACCCCGGTCCGCGCGGTCCCACCGCTCGAAGGCGTCACCCACGGCCTGATGCTGGTGATTTTTCTCCCCAAGCGGCAATAAGCCGCCGGTGCAGCCGTTACATTGCGATGCACAGCGCGAACGTCATGGCGATGCACACTTGCGCCCTGGGCTCGGGGACTGCGTGGAGCGGAGGCTGTGCGGCATCGACGCCAACACTCGATCAGGCTCCATCGCGGCGGAGGTAGTACAAGGATGAGCGTCAGGGATACGACGGCAGGGACGGCACTCTTCTCCGTGGGGGGACGGGTCGGCCATGCGACGGCGGCGCGCTCCTCGGCGACGATCAGCGTCGTCATCCCCACGCTCGACGAGGCCGCGAACCTGCCGCACGTGCTCGCCCGCATCCCGGAGATCGTGGATGAGGTCGTGCTCGTCGACGGGCATTCCAAGGACGGCACAATCGATGTTGCCCGCACGATCCGCCCCGACGTCCGTGTCGTCCTGCAGAACGGCCGCGGCAAGGGCAACGCGCTGGCCTGCGGCTTTGCGGCCGCGACCGGCGACATCATCGTGATGCTCGACGCCGACGCCTCCAATGACCCGGCGGAGATCCCGCAGTTCGTCGCCGCGCTGCTCGCGGGCAACGACTTCGCCAAGGGGTCGCGCTTTGCGCTCGGCGGTGCCAGCACCGACATCACGCCGATCAGGGCGCTCGGCAACCGCATGCTCGGGCTCGCCGTGAACGTGCTCTTCGGCACGCGCTACACGGACCTCTGCTACGGCTACAACGCCTTCTGGAACCACTGCCTGCCGCACATGCACGTCACCTGTGACGGCTTCGAGGTGGAGACCCTGATCCACGTGCGCGTCGCGCGGGCGGGCCTCGAGGTCGTCGAGATCGCGTCGGTCGAATACGAGCGCCTGCACGGCGAGAGCAAGCTCAGCGCCGTGCGGGACGGACTGCGGATCCTGCGTATGATCCTGCGAGAACGTGTTCGACGCGACCCCGCCGCCCAGCATGAACATGGATGGCGGCCGGCATTTCACGAGCTGCCGCCTGTCGCCGATGGCCACGAGCACTCGATCGCCGGAGGCATGCGCGACGGCGACGACCGCGCCCACCTGTCGCTGCTTCATCCCGCGCGCGCAGACCTCTCGCCCGCCGGCTGAGTGGACCGCGACGCCGTCGCGCACGCCCGGGCTTCGCGCGCGGACTCCGTCATGCACAACGCACCTTCAGCAACCGCTCCGATGAACGGCGCCCCGCCCGGGCCCGGCGCATCGGAGGCCACGTTCACGCCCGAACAGGCGCAACGCGAGGCCAACCAGCGCGTCTGGGGGTCAGGGGGTCTGCTGCGCCGCTACGGCGGGCGCAGGCTGCGGCCGGCCGAGCGCGTGCTGTTTGACACCCACGTCGACGCCCTCTCGGGGACCGTGCTCGAACTCGGCTGCGGCGGCGGACGCCTGACCGCGCACCTGATCGAGAGGGCGACCTCGGTCACCGGCGTCGATCTCGCCGCCGACATGATCGCGTATTGCCGGCGGACCTACCCGCAGGCCGCCTTCCGCCAGGGCGACCTGCGCGAGCTCTCGGACTTCGAAACGGGGGGCTGGGAGGCGATCGTGGCCGGGTATGCCGTGATCGACGTGCTCACACACGATGAGCGCGGGGCCTTTCTCGACGAGCTCCACCGCCTGCTGCGGCCGTCCGGCCTGCTCATCTTCTCCTCGCACAACCTGGCCTGCGCGCCGCTGTTGCGGGGACCCATTCGCAGCATCAACGCGACCAACCCGGTCAGCTTCGCGAGCCAGGTGCTGAGGCTCCCGCGCAGCATTCGCAACCGCCGGCGGCTGCTGGCCTGGGAGCAGGTCGGCTCGGACCACGCGATTCTCAACGACGCCGCGCACGACTTCTCGCTGCTGCACTACTACATCACGCGCGACGAACAGGAACGCCAGCTCGCCGCGCACGGCTTCGAACTGCACGAATGCCTCAGGCTCGATGGCGAGCCAGTTGGCCCGGGCGAGAGCGCGAGCGGTTGGCACGAGCTGCACTACGCCGCGACGCGGGTGGAACTCCCGGGAGCCGGCGCGTGATCCGCCGCGGAAGGGTGGGGGCGACCGCTGCCACGTCGCGTCGCGACGGCGTGGTGGTCGGCATCGACCTGATGTCCGTCGCCGCCGTGGAGGACTCAATCCGCGTCCACGCCGGGCGCTATCTTAGGCGGGTGTACACGAGCCGCGAGCTGCGCGACTGCGCGAGTGCTGGCGGAGCGCCCGACGCCCGACGGCTCGCCGCCCGTTTCGCCGCCAAGGAGGCGGCGCTGAAGGTCCTGCGCGCCGGCGACGAGGCCGTTCCCTGGCAGGCGGTCGGCGTTCGCGCCGACCGCTTCGGGCGACCGACGATCGAGCTCACGGGGGCTGCGCGGGAGCTCGCGCTCAGCCGCGGCGTCGAGGGGCTTGACGTCAGCCTCACCCATGAAGGCCCGTTCGCGGCTGCGGTCGTCGTCGCCCGGGTGCGTGGCGAGCGTTGACCGACGACACTCGCATCGTGATCCGCCGCGTGCTGCGCGAGCACGCCCGCCTGCCCGTCGATGTGGACACGCTCGCCGACGACACGGATCTGTTCGCCGCGGGCATGACGTCGCACGCGAGCGTGAACCTGATGCTCGCGCTGGAGGACGCCTTCGACATCGAGTTTCCCGACCGGATGCTGACCCGGGGCGTGTTCGACAGCGTGTCGGCGATCGCGGCGGCGGTCGCCGAGCTGTCAGCCGACGGCGCGCCGTCGGCGGCGGGCGGTGGCGCGTGACCTGCGGCGCCGCTCGATGAGCGTCCCGGTGGACTCCGAGCGGGTGCTGCTGGAGGCGGTCCGGCGGATCGCCGAGGATGTCGCGGCCGCGGCGGCCGACAGCGTCGACCGCGAGGCGCGCTTTCCGACCGAGGCGATTGACGCGCTGCGCGCCGCCGGTGCCCTGTCCGCCGCGGTGCCGGAGTCGCTCGGCGGCGACGGCGCGTCGCTTGAGACGATCGCACGCTGCTGCTTCGAGCTCGGGCGCCGCTGCAGCGCGACCGCGATGGTTTTTGCGATGCACCAGATCCAGGTGCTGACGATCGCGCGCCACCTCGACGGCGCTCCGTGGTTCGAGGGCTATCTGCAGGACCTCCATCGCGATCAGCGGCTGATCGCCTCGGCGACGTCGGAGATCGGCACCGGCGGCGACATGAGCCGCTCGATCGCCGCAGTCACGCCGGAGGCGGACGGCGAGATGAGCTTCGAGAAGCAGGCTCCGACCGTCAGCTACGGCGCTCACGCCGACGACCTGTTGACGACGCTGCGCCGTGCGCCCGAGGCCGAGCCCGGCGACCAGGTGCTCGTGCTGACGAAGTTCGGCCAGGCCGAGCTCGAGCCCGCCGGCGCCTGGGACACGCTGGGCATGCGAGGGACGTGCTCACCCGGGTTCGTCGTGCGCGCCCGCTTCGCCCCAGAGCAGGTGATGACGGCGCCCTTCGCCGTGGTCATGAACCAGTCGATGGTTCCGCTCTCGCACATTCTCTGGTCGCACGTCTGGCTCGGCATCGCGAGCGACGCGTTCGAGCGTGCGCGCGCTTTCCTGCGAGCCAGCGCCCGCCGCGCGCCGGGCGAGCCGCTGCCTGCCGCGGCACGGCTCTCGCACGTGATGGCGGAGCTCACCTTGCTGCGCGGCGAGGTGTCTGCGGCGCTGCACGACTTCCAGGCCGATGACCTCGATGATCGCGCTCGCCTGATGACCATGGCGAGCGTGCTGCGTTTCAACAACCTGAAACTCGCAGCATCCGAGCACGCGCCGAGCGTCTGTGCCGGCGCGCTCGAGGTCGTGGGCATCGTCGGCTACCGAAATGACACGCCCTACAGCATCGGCCGTCACCTGCGTGACGCGCTGTCCGCTCGCCTGATGGTCGCGAACGAGCGCCTGCACGCCACCGACGCGGCGCTGCTGCTGATCGCCAAGGAGCCCTGATGGCGGAGGTTCGTCAGGCCACCGCGGATCAGGCGGCGTTCCGCGACGAACTGATCGCGCACGGGCTGTTCATCTCCAGCGGCGTCCCCGGGCTCTATGGCAAGGGCGCCGTGTTCGAGGACGTCCGCACACGCGTCGACGCGCTGATCACGAGGGCCGCTGCGGTTGACGCCCCCGAGGCGATGCGCTTTCCCCCGCTGCTCCCGCGGCGCCAGATCGAGACGATCGGCTACCTGCACTCCTTCCCGCACCTGGCGGGATCGGTCTTCGCCTTCGAGGGCGGGGAGGATGAGGCGCTGGTCCAGGGCGAGCGTGCGGACCGGCACGAGGATTGGAGCGAGTTCCAGCGCATGACCGAGCTCGCGCTGGTGCCGGCGGCCTGCTACCCGGTCTACCCGGCGGTCGCCGCGCGTGGCCCGCTGCCCGCCGGCGGCGTCGTCGTGGATGCCGGCGGTGCGTGGGTGTTCCGCCATGAACCGTCCGAGGATCCGGCCCGCCTGCAGATGTTCCATCAGCGTGAGATCGTGCGGCTCGGCGCGCCGGACGAGGTCCGCGCCTGGCGCGACGGTTGGTGCGAGCGCGGGCTCGGTCTGCTGCGCTCGCTCGGCCTGGACGCCCGCCCCGATCGTGCCACCGATCCGTTCTTCGGGCGCGGCGGCCGCATGCTGGCCGCCAACCAGCGCGCCCAGGAGCTGAAGCTCGAGCTGCTGGTGGCGATCGCCGGCGACGAGCCGACCGCCGTGGCGTCGTTCAACTACCACCAGGATCACTTTGCGGGCATCTACGACCTGACGCTCGCTGACGGCGGTGGCGCCCACACGGCGTGCCTCGGCTTCGGCCAGGAGCGGATCGTGCTGGCGCTCCTGCATGCCCACGGCGTCGATCCGGCGTCGTGGCCGGCAGATGTCCGGCGGGAGCTGTGGGTGTGAGCGCTACGCGCACCGGCACCTACCGCAGCCTGTTCGGCCTCGACGCGGCCGGCTACCGGTCGCACGCGGTGCATGGCAGCGGGCGAACCTACATGGAGACCAACTGCTACACCGACATCATCATCGAACTGCTGCACGGCCGCGGCGATGAGCCGCTGGCGGTGCTCGGCTGCCTGGTGAGGACGGACTTCGAGGGCGATCAGTGGACTTTCTTCAAGCCGCCGCCAGAGGATCTCGAGTCGCTGTTCGGCATCGACGTCCACGAGATGCAGCCCTACCGCCCGCTCCCGCTGCAGATCGCGGAGCAGATTGACAGCGGCCGCACGCTCATCGTCGAGCTCGACTCCTGGCATCTTCCGGACACGGCGGCGACCAGCTACCGCACCGAGCACGTCAAGAGCTCGGTCGTCGCCGAGGCGATCGACCTCGAGCGCGGGTGGCTGCGCTACTTCCACGGCGCCGGCCTGTACGAGCTCGACGGTGACGACTACACCGGCATCTTCCGCCTGGACGCCGAACCCTCGCCGGAGATCCTGCCGCCCTACACCGAACTGGTGCGCTTTGACGCCGGACCGCGGCTTGCCGGCCCGGAGCTGCGCGCCGGCGCTCTCGCCTCTTTGCGGCGGCACCTCGCCCATCGGCCGGCGAGCGATCCCTTCGAGCGCTTCGCGCAGGCGCTCGATCGCGACCTCCCGGTGCTGCTGGAGGCCGGCCCGGAGGCCTACCACGCCTACGCCTTTGCGACCGTCCGCATGGTGGGCGCAGCGTTCGAGCTTGCCGCGACGCAGGCGGAGTGGCTGCTCGGCGCCGAGGCGCGGGCGTGCACCGCGCCGATGCGCGCGATCGTCGAGGGCTGCAAGGTGCTCGGCTTCCGCTTGGCGCGCCGGCGCGCGTTCGATCCCGAGCCGATCGTCGCGCCGCTCGGCGACGCGTGGAAACAGGCGATCGGGGCGCTCGAGGAGGTCGTCGGATAGACGCGGACCGCGCCCAGCTCCTGCGCGTGGCGTGCACCTCTCGCGGCGCCGTCGAGGGGCACGAGCGCGAGGATCTGCGCGACGGCTGGGAGGCTGCCGACTCCGAGCCCGGCGCGTACGCCGACCCGGTCGGGCTCGAGGCGCTGCTCTGGCGCCCGGCGCGCGTTCCCGGCGCCGCCGCCGACGTTCTTGCTCACGCGGGCGTGCCGCGCAGGGAGATCGCCGCCGCGCCGCTGGACGCCCGCGACTGGTGGTTCCGCCGTCGCCTCATCGTCGCTCCAGCTGGGCCGGGGGAGCAGCTCGTGCTCGCGTTCGACGGTCTCGCGACGGTCTCGGAGGTCTATCTGAACGGTGAGCGGATCCTCGCGGGCGATTCGATGTTCGCCCGCTCGGCGGTTGACGTCACGGCGCTCCTGGCGGCCGAGAACGAACTCGCGATCTGCTGCCGCGCGCTCACGCCGCTGCTCGCGCTCGCGCGTCGTCCGCGCGCGCGCTGGCGCACGCGGCTCGTCGGCGAGGGCGGTCTGCGTTTCTTTCGCACGATGCTGCTCGGACGCGCCCCGGGCTTCGCGCCCGGGCCCGCGGTCGTCGGGCCCTGGCGCCCGGTCGCGCTCGAGCGCCGCCGCCGGCTCGAGCTCAGCGGACTGCGCCTGCGACCCCGCGTCGAAGGGAAGGGCGGCGTTCTCGCGGTTGCCGTGCGCATGCGCATGCTGGAAGGGCCCTTCCCCGAGCGGATCGTTGTTGCGATCGATGGCCCTGGCGGAAGTCACACCGCCGAGCTGGCGCTCCGGGCTGGTGCACACGAGCTCGAGGCTGAGGGCGAGCTGGCCGTCCCGGATGCGGCGCGCTGGTGGCCGCACACCCACGGCGATCCGAACCTCTACGACGTCACGCTGCAGGTGCAGGGCGAGCCGGGGAGCCTCACGATCGACTGCGGCCGGGTTGGCTTCCGCGAACTGGGCGGCGGCGAAGCGCTCGAGCGCGACGGACTTCAGCTGACGATCAACGGCGTCGCCGTGTTCGTGCGCGGCGCGGTGTGGACACCCCTGGAGGCCAGCGGCGGAGCAACCTCGCGCGCCGACCTGCGAGCGCTGCTTGAAACGGTCCGCGCGGGCGGGATGAACATGTTGCGCATCCCCGGTACCGCGGCGTATGAGTCGGTCGCCTTCCACGATCTCTGCGACGAGCTGGGCATTCTCGTCTGGCAGGACTTCATGTTCGCGAACCTCGACTATCCCGAATCCGACCCGGCGTTCATGGCGGCCGTTGCGAGCGAGGCGCGCCAGCTGCTCGACGACGTCGGCGGCCGCCCGAGCCTCGCGGTCCTGTGCGGCTCGAGCGAGGTCGCGCAGCAGGTCGCGATGCTCGGTCTCGACCCGGCGCTCGCCGACGGGCCGCTCTACGGCGAGCTCCTGCCGAGTCTGATCCGCGAAGCCGAGGTCGACGCCGTGTGGGTCCCGTCCGCGCCGTGGGGCGGCTCGCTGCCGTTTCGCCCTGATCGTGGTGTCGCCAACTACTACGGCGTCGGGGGCTACCGGCGCGCGCTCGACGACGTGCGCCGTTCGCAGGTGCGCTTCGCCGCGGAGTGCCTCGCCTTCGCAAACGTGCCCGGCGAGGCCGTGCTCGACGAGCTGGCCGAGGGATCCGCGGCGCGCGTAGCCGTTCACGACCCGCGCTGGAAGGCCGGCGTCCCGCGCGACGCCGGGGTCGGCTGGGACTTCGACGACGTGCGCGACCACTATCTCGCCGAGTTGTTCGCGGTCGACCCATCCGAGCTGCGGCGCAGCGACCTCGAACGCTACCTCGAGCTCTCGCGGGCGCTGAGCGGTGAGGTGATGTCGGAGGTCTTCGGTGAGTGGCGGCGTGAGCAGTCCGGCTGTGGGGGGGGCCTCGTGCTGTGGCTGCGCGACCTCTGCCCGGGCGCCGGCTGGGGCGTGCTCGACCATCGCGGCGAACCGAAGGTTGCCTACCACCATCTGCGCCGCGTGCTGGCGCCGCTCGCCGTGTGGAGCACCGACGAGGGGTTGCGCGGGATCGCGGTCCACGTCGCCAACGACGGCCCGGAGCCCGTGCGCGCACGGCTGCGCATCGCGCTCTACCGCGACGCGGAGGTGAGGGTCGAGGAGGTCACGCGAGAGCTGGAGCTCGCACCGCACTCGGGCTGCGTGCACGACGTCGAGGACCTGATCGGCCGTTTCGTGGACGTGTCGTGGGCCTACCGGTTCGGCCCGGTGGCGCAGGATGTCGTCGTCTGCAGCCTCGAGCGCGACACCCAGGACGGCGTGGAGCTGCTCTCACAATGCTTCCGGCTGCCCGCCGGGCGTGCACTTCACCCCCAGTCCGCGGCGCGGCTGGGACTGGAGGCTACTCTGAGCGCTACGGGCGACGGTGCGGCTGAGCTGAAAATACGCGCGAAGTGCTTCGTCTACGGTGTGGGTGTGCACCTTCCCGGCTTTCAGGCGGACGATGACGCGTTCTCAATCGAGCCCGGCGGCGAGCGACGAATCGCCCTGCAGGCTGCTGCGGGCGAGGGTCGGCCGGGCGACGGAGCGCTCACAGCGCTCAACCTCGCCGGTCGCCTGCCGATCATGTAACAGAGGCCAGATGACCGAACTCGTTCCAGATCTGCTCGCCGATCGGCCGCTCGCCGCGCGCGGGCGGCCGTTCTACCTTGCAACCGAGCCGGATCCCGTCTTCGTCATGGCGCATATGCCGCGCGAGCGAGAGCGATCCGCCACCGGCGTGATTCTGTGCTCCCCGTTCGGCTGGGACGAACTGAGCTCACACCGCAGTCTCCGCTCCTGGGCCGGCGCGCTCGCGGAGGCCGGCCATCCGACGCTGCGGTTTGACCTGCCCGGTTGTGGCGACAGCGGCGGGTCGCCGCGGGATCCCCAGCGCCTCGAGGCCTGGACGGCGGCGCTCGAGGGCGTCACAGCGTCCCTGAGGGCAACCGAGGGATGCGAGCGGATCGTGGCGATCGGGATCGGGCTCGGCGGCATCGTCGCTGCTCGCGCGCTTGCGCTCGGAGCGCCGATTGACGATCTCGTGCTCTGGGGCGTGTACTCGCGCGGCCACGTGTTTATGCGCGAGCTCCAGGCCTTCGCGCGGATTCTCGACGCCGAGGCGGTGCACCTCGGTGCTGTGAAGGACACACCGCCGGCGCCCGCGGACAGCGAGGTGCTCGGCGAGGGCGCCGTGAACGCGTCGGGCTTCCTGATGACGGCCGAGACGGTGGCGGCGATCGAGGCGCTGAACCTCACCGAACTGCCGGTCCCCGACGCCGACCGGCGGCGAATTCTCTTCCTGCGGCGCGACTCCAGCGAGGTCGACCAGCGGCTGCTCGAGCACTACGAGCGCAGCGGGGCCGAGGTCACGGTTGCCGACGGCGCCGGCTACGGCGCGATGATGGTCGACCCCCAGTTCTCCAAGACGCCGTGGGAGACCTTCGCGTACGCGACGGGCTGGCTCGCCGACGCAGTCGCCGGGGCGGACGTGTTCCCGCCATTCGCGGCGCCGCCCCCGCGCAGCACCGAGCTCGAGCTGACGGTCGCCGAGCTCGCGATCCGCGAGACGCCGTTTGAGTTCGAGTTCGCCGGCGAGCTGCTCAGCGGCGTGCTGACCGAGCCGGTCGCATCCTCCGTCGAGGTCGGGCTCTGCGCGATCCTGCTGAACCCGGGCGCCGTGCGGCGCATCGGCCACCACCGAATGTGGGTGGAGGTGGCCCGCCGCTGGGCCGCGCGCGGGGTCTCGACACTGCGGCTCGACGTCCTCGGGGTCGGCGACTCCGACGGCGCCGAGGACCTCTACGCCGCGCGCACGTCCTTCCAGCGCCACGAGCTCGCAAAGCAGGTGATCGCCGCCTGCGACGAGCTCGAGCGCCGCGGCCTTCCCGGTCGGTTCATCGTCGGCGGCCTGTGCTCGGGCGGTTACTGGGGCCTGCACGCGGCGCTGGCTGACGAGCGAGTGCGCGGCCTGTTGCTCGTGAACCTCCTGGCCTTCTACTGGAGCGACGATTTCGGCGCGATGCGAGACGCCCGGCGCACACGGGCGCTGCTGCGCGAGCGCGATCTGGGCACGATCGCGCGGATCGTTGCCGCCGACCGCTGGCGGCTCGCCAGAATGGCGCGCGTGACCGCGCGGCGCGTGCGCTCCGGACGCAGCGGCAACGCGACCGCGACCTCAGACGCGGACATCGTCGGAGCCCTGGAGGCGCTGCGTGAGGGTGACGTGGAGTCCCTCCTGCTGCTCTCGCTCGGCGAGCCGCTCTACGACGACTTCGTCGCATACGGCCTGCTGGAACGACTCGATGAGTGGCCGAACCTGCACCTCGAGCGGATCCCGACGGCGGAGCACGTGTTCCGCTCAGCCTGGTCGCAGGTGTACATCCACGATGCCCTGGACGCCGCGCTCGCACGCACGTTGGGCAGGGAAGGCCGGCGATCGGGCCCCGGCTGACGCTCGCCGGCGGACGTTGGGCGCCGCCAAGTGCGACGGTACTGTGTCGATGATGTCCGCGACGAGCCTCCAGCCGGAGACGATCTCGGTGATCGTCTGCACCCACACGCTCGAGCGCCTCGCCAACCTGCGCGCTGCCGTGGCGTCGGTCCTCGCGCAAACGCCGGCGCCGCTTGAAGCGATCGTCGTGATCGATGGGGACGAGGCGCTCGAGGAGCACGTGCGAGCCCGGCTGAGCGGTGCGCAGATCGTGCGCAACAGCCACGATCGCGGCCTGTCGGGTGCCCGCCAGACCGGCGCCGAGAAGGCGCGGGGTTCGATTCTCGCGTTTCTCGACGACGACGCCATCGCGCAGGAGCACTGGCTGGCGCGGCTGGTGGAGGCCTACAGCGACTCGAAGGTGCTCGGCGTGGGCGGCTCGATCGAGCCAGCCTGGGAACAGGGCGCGCCGCGGTGGTTCCCGCCGGAGTTCAACTGGGTGGTCGGCTGCACCTACGCCGGCATGCCGACGAGCACCGCCCGCGTCCGCAACGTGATTGGCGCGAACATGTCGATGCGTGCCGCGGTCCTCGCGCGCGCGGGCGCCTTCGACGCGCGGCTCGGTCGCGCGGCGGGGTCGAGGACGCTGTCGGGAAGCGCCGAGGAGACCGAGCTGTGCATCCGCGCGACACGCGCTCACCCCGGGCATTACTGGATCTACGAGCCCCGGGCACGCGTCGCACACGCCGTGCCGCCCCAGCGCGGTACCTGGCGTTACTTCGTGCGCCGCTGCGTGGTCGAGGGCACCGCCAAGGCCGTTCTCGCGGGCATCGCTGGCGGCGACGAGGGCCTGCGCTCGGAACGCGCGTACGTGCGCTCCGTCCTGCCTCGCGCGCTGCTCCGTGAGCTGCGTCTCGCCGCGAGCGGGCGCAGCGACGCCATGGTGCGTGCGTCGGCGATCACGGCGGGACTGGCGATCACGGCGGCCGCCTACGCTCGCAGCCGCTGCTTCGCCGCCGGGCGCGACAGCGCCGCCGGTGAGGGTGCCGTAACGACGCCGGTCGCGCCGGGCTCGCCCCCGGATGAGGATCGCTCACCCCAGCGCGCGCCACTGGCTTCCGAGCGGCTGACGCCATGACCGAGGAGCCAGGGGAGGGCGGAGCGCTCCGGCGCCCGCAGGACCACCGGCTGAACGTGCTGATGGTGACCCCGCGGTACCTGCCGGAGATCGGTGGGGTGGAGCGCCACGTTCATGAGGTGGCGACGCGAATGGCGCGCAGCAGCGAGGCGTCCGTGACCGTGCTCACGACCGTCAGGGACGGCAGCGGAGCGAGCGCCGATCGAGACGGCGAAGTGGAGATCCGACGTGTCGTCGCCCACCCGCGTGGACGCGACTGGATGTTCGCGCCGGAAATCGCGACGGTGATCGCCGAGGGCGGGTGGGACGTCGTCCACGTGCAGTCCTACCACACGTTCGTGGCGCCGATCGCGATGGCCGCAGCCGCACGGCGTCGCATTCCCTACCTCCTCACCTTTCACGGCGGCGGGCATTCGCAGCCCATGCGCAACCGGGCTCGCCGCGCCCAGCGAGCGCTGCTGCGCCCGTTGCTCACTCGGGCCGCCACGCTTGTCGCGCTCGCCCCGTTCGAGATCGAGACCTACTCGGCGGAGCTTCGGATCCCAGCGCAGCGTTTTGCCCTGATCCCGAACGGCGTGGACCTTCCGCCGCCCGCGTGGGCGCTGGGTGGCCGCGCGCCGGCCGCGCATCCGCTGATCGCCTCGGTCGGGCGGCTGGAGCGATACAAGGGCCACCACCGCGTGATCGCGGCGTTCGCGCACGTGCTCGACGCCGAGCCCGGGGCCCGACTGTGGGTGGCCGGGGCGGGCCCGTACGAGGCGGAGCTACGGCGTCTGGCCGCGGATCTCGGGATCGCCGCCGCGGTCGAGATCAGCGCCGTCTCCGCCGATGACCGCGCCGAGATGGCGCGCCGGCTCGCGGAGGTTGATCTCGTGGTCCTGCTCAGCGACTACGAGACCCACCCAATAGCGGCGCTCGAGGCGATCTCGCTGGGGCGCCCGCTCCTGGTGGCCTCCGGCTCGGGTCTCGGTGAGCTCGCGCAGCGCGGTTTGGCGCGCGCGATCGAGGTGGACATGCCGCCTCAGGCGGTTGCCGAGGCGATCCTGCGCGAGCTGCGCGACCCGTTGGTGCGCGCGCCGTTCTCGCTGCCGACATGGGACGAGTGCGCGGCGGCGCTGCTCGAGCGCTACCGTCGCGCGGCAGGTGGGCGGCGTTGAGAATCCTGATGCTCGCCCAGTTCTACGCGCCGATCGTCGGCGGCGAGGAGCGCATGACGCAGTCGCTCTCGGCCGCCCTCGCGCAGCGGGGCCATGAGGTCGCGGTCGCGACGTTACGGCAGCCCGGTCTTGAGGCGCTCGAGGAGATCGACGGGATCCGCGTGCACCGCCTGCCGGGGCTCGCGCAGCGCGTCGGGAGCCTGTTCAGCGAGCCGGGACGACGTCACGCGCCGCCGGCCCCAGACCCGGAGACGGTGCTGGCGCTGCGGCGCGTGATCGCCCGCGAACGCCCGGACGTCGTCCACGCGCACAACTGGCTGGCGCACGCATACCTGCCGTTGCGCAGGCGCTCTTCCGCCGCGTACGTGCTGAGCCTGCACGACTACAGCCTGCGCTGCGCGACCAAGCGACTGATGCGCAAGGGCGCCCCCTGCAGCGGTCCGGCCCTGGCGAAGTGCGCGGTCTGCGCGGGGGAGCACTATGGCCGCGCCGTCGGGCCGCCCGTGGCGTTCCTGACGATGCTCTCGGGCGCCGCGCAGCGGCGTGCGGCCGACCTCCTGCTGCCGGTCAGCAACGACGTCGCGCGGCGCTGCGGCCTCACCGGCAGCCGTCTGCCATACGAGGTGGTGCCGAACTTCAGGGCTTCGGACGCCGCCACGGCTGGGTTCGATCCGGCGCTTGCGAGCCGGCTTCCCAATGAACCTTTCATTCTTTTTGCCGGCGACGTCACTACCGATAAGGGAGTCGGGGTACTGCTCGACGCCCACGCTCGAATGAGCACCGCGGCACCGCTTGTCGTGGCAGGACGGCCGGTCGAGCCGCACCTGCTGCCAATGCGCGACAACGTGATCAATCTCGGGCTGCTGCCCCACGACGCCCTGCTCGCCGCGTGGCGGCGCTGTGCGATCGGCGTCGTCCCGTCGATCTGGCCCGATCCGTTCCCGACCGTGGCGCTCGAGGCGATGGCCGCAGGCACGGCGGTCGTGGTCTCGCGGATCGGCGGGCTGCCCGAGGCAGTCATCGACGGGGAGAGCGGACTCCTCGTCACGCCGGGAGACGCCGGCGAGCTGGCCGGCGCCTTCGATCGGCTGATCCGCGATCCGGCGCTGCGTGAGCGCCTTCGCGCGGGCGCCCGGTCGCGCGTCGAGGCCTTCAGCGCGCCGGCGGTCGTCCCCCGCTACGAAGCTGCCTACGAGCGAGCCCTCGCGAGCCGGAGAGCAACCCTCGCCGCCGGTTGAGGCGCCATCCATGACCCTTCTCGTCGCCACACCCGCGCAGCCGGCGACGCCGGCTGAACCCGCGAAGCAGTCCTCGCCGCTCGGCCGCCTGCCGTGGATCTTCCTCGCGGTGGCCGCCGGCGTGATGGTGGTCAGCGTCGCCGATGCGCTCTCGCGAACCGGACATCGGGGCGCCTCGCTGCTGTTCTGGCTGGCGATGATCCTGATCATCTTCCCGGCGGGCGTGCGCCTCGCCGGCGCTCGCGTGCGGCCGGGAGAGCGTCTGGCCACGGTCGTGCTCGTGGGCATGGCGCTCTACGCCGTCAAGGTGCTGCGCGACCCGTTCGCCTTCACCTACGGCGACGAGTTCCCTCACCTCTACAACCTCCAGACGATCCTCTCCACCGGGCGGCTGTTCGGCTCCAACCCGATCCTCCCGATCACGCCCCGCTACCCCGGGCTCGAGCTGGTCGCGGCGATGATCGCTCGGGC
>Ga0182015_10002756_pt1 | contig 20643 bp, 18 predicted proteins | sample 712P3MmetaG_FD_120478 | JGI IMG/M metagenome (GOLD analysis project Ga0182015, IMG submission 120478) | Permafrost microbial communities from Stordalen Mire, Sweden - 712P3M metaG | ecosystem: Environmental > Terrestrial > Soil > Wetlands > Permafrost | place: Sweden: Stordalen | collected...
ACGATGAGCACCGCCAGCATGATGAAGGTGTACGGGCGTTGCAGCGCTACTCTAACGATCCACATGATCCCCTCCGAGGCATGCGGTGTTGCTGGGGTTCTCCGCAGCGCCCCGGCACCTCATTACGACCACAGTGACTTCGGCCCGTACCGGCGGACCTGTGTGATGACTGCATATCCTCGCACGAACCCGGTACCGCCATCCGACGCGATTGCGTGGTCTTTGTCCTACTCGAGTTGTCGGTCCGGCACGCATGACATCGCGAGCGATGTTTCCAATAATCTTAGCGCACAAAATGCTTGTGCAGAAGCGCAGCTAAGGCTGCGCCCGACACCCAATGAAGGAGAAGACGATGAGAAAAATACTGGCGCTGGTCGCTCTCGTGAGCCCTCTGGCGCTCGCCCCCCTCGCGTTCGGCGCGGATGATCCCGACGCGACTTTCTACAAAAAGGCGGCTGAAGGCGGGATCTTCGAAGTCGATACCGGGAACCAAGCGGCCAAGTCGAGCAATAATCAGCAGGTCAAGGATTTCGGATCCATGCTGGTTACCGACCATACCGCGGCCAACGAGAAGCTGAAGGGCATCGCGGCGTCCAAGAACATCTCCTTGCCGACCACCTCGAGCGTCGGCCAGATGGGACAAAAGGCGAAGTTGGACGTCCTCACGGGCGACACCTACGACAAGTCCTTCATTAATACGCAGATCAAGGCCCATGAGCAGACGATTGCCCTGTTCAAGAAGGAAATCGCCACGGGTCAGGATGCGGATGCAAAGGCTTTCGCCACGGCAACGTTGCCGACCCTGCGGAAGCACCTGAAAGAAGCGCGCTCGATTGCCACTCAAGCTGGGTATTCGACGAAGTAACAGCCTCGGGACGCGCCGGCACGGAGAGGTGCCGGCGCCTCCGGTTAGCGCAGCTCGGGCGTCGCGAACAAATCCGCTCGCGGCGCAATCCAGGGCGGTGTCCGCGGACAATCGCTCGCGACGGCAGGTGACGGCTCATCGAGTCCAACCTCGAAGCTTCCCCGCTCGCGCCCGCGATCGAATCGCAGATCGCCCAACAGCGTCCTTGGTTTCGTGCTCGAGAAGGGCGCTCGTGCGAACTGCATGAACGCATTCGCGTCGCAGGTCGAGGTCGCTTGGCGCAAGAGTTCGGGAAGCGCAGTGGAGTATTCCCCCATCCAGCGAAGCCCATCGGAATTCTGTTCGGGGACGGGCGTAAGCCGCGCCGTATGCGGTTCGACAGAGGCGGGGCAGGCGCTAGCTTTCTCGACCATGGGGGCGATCGACAGGACAACGTGCCGGGCAATATATCGTTCCCCGCGCGTTCCCAGCAGCCAAACATCCCAGCACATCGGATTTACGGGCATCGGCGTGAGGACATGATCCAAAGCCCGCCCGGCACCGTCGCGAACGCGACCGAAGAGCTCCTGGGCAAGTGCGTCCGCGTGCTGTGCGGCGACTTGGCCGGCCCAAACGAATGCGAGGGTGACGGATACGGCGACGCCCACGCTCAGCCGCGAGGCGGACACCGCCGACATTCGCCTACCGAGCAGATCGAGAGCCAGCGCGCCGATCAAGAGGACCGCGCATGAGCCGACCGATAGGAGACGGGTGGCGGCGCCCAGCGCTACGACGACAGCGATCGCCGATACGAAGAGCGCCCGCGACAGGCGCGACTCGAGACGCCGGAAGAGCGGGGCCGCTGCAACCCAATAGAGCGGCTCGACGATGAAGACGGAATCTCCGTACCGCCAGTGGTCGTCCACCGGCCAGTACGGATGAACCCCATAGCTATTGAGATAATCCATGGCCAGATGCAGCGCCGTCGTCATGAACGCCGTGCCGAAGAGCAGCGCTCGATCCACGGCCGAAAGCCCGACTCGGCGTATCCGAAGCCACACTTCGGCACATCCATAGAGCAGCGCCGCCAACGCAGCACAGCCCAAGACGGTGTGCGTGTAGCCCCGGTGGCTCAGCATGTAGCGCAGATGGTTCCCGGAAGAGCCGCCGTAGCTCCACAAGAGATCCACATCCGGCAGATTGCTGCCGATGATTGCGACGGCCACCAAGGCCGAGCGGCGCACACGCGCCGGTAAACCGCGCGGCGCGCCGCCGTCCCGTATCCGCCGGTCGGAATGCTCGAACACGGTCTCACCGGCGATGAGCCCGATCATCGTATGGGTTACGTTGTCCACGTTCGTTGCCTCATACTTGCATACTATGGAGCTGCAAACCGTCGTCGTCGGCGCAGGCGCGGTCGGGCTCGCGGCAGCCCGCGCCCTGGCGGTGACCGGGCGCGAGGTCGCCGTCCTCGAACGCGCTGCCTCTCCCGGGACGGCCACCAGCAGCCGCAATTCCGGGGTCATCCATGCGGGAATTTACTATCCGCCAGGTTCCCTCAAGGCCCGGCTCTGCGTGCGGGGTAAGGAGCTCTTGTACGAGTATTGCGCGCTTCAGGGCGTGGGTCACCGGCGCTGCGGAAAGCTGATCGTCGCTGCGACGCCCGCCGAAATACCGGTGTTGCTGGAGTACCAGGCTCGAGCGCGCGAGAGCGGGGCGGGGCCGCTCGGGAGGCTGTCGGCAACCCAGGTGACGGCGCTCGAACCCGCGGTGCAGTGCGTTGAAGCGTTGCACTCGCCTTCCTCGGGCATCGTCGACGTTTACGGATTGATCGACGCCTTCGCGCGGGATATCGAGTCTTGCGGCGGACACATCATCTACCGATCGGCTCTCGAATTCGCACAAGCGGGGGCGGGCGGGTTCCACCTGTCGATCGATGATGGGCGGAAGACGAAGCTGCATTGCCGGGAGCTCGTCATCGCCGCAGGGCTCGACGCCCCGGCGGTTGCCGCTCGCATCGCCGGCCTCGATCCGGTTTTGGTTCCAGCCGCTCGCTACGCCCGAGGATGTTACTACGCGCTATCGGGCGCGGCGCCGTTCGACAGGTTGATCTATCCGATCGCCGATGCGCACACGCTGGGCATCCATGCCACCCTTGATCTCGCCGGCCGCGTGAGGTTCGGCCCCGACATCGAGTGGATCGAGGGCATCGATTATCGATTCGGCGCGGACCGGAGGGCCGAATTCGCCGAAGCCATCCGCCGATACTACCCGGCCATCGAAGCGGAGCGCTTGGTCCCCGACTACACGGGAATTCGGCCGAAAATCAACGGACCGGAAGAGTCCGCTGCCGACTTTCGCATCGACGGGCCTGCGGTGCATGGCCTCGAAGGACTCGTCAATTTGTTCGGGATCGAGTCGCCCGGACTCACCGCCTCGCTCGCGATCGGCGAGGCGGTGGTGCAGGCCATCGGCGGATAGAATTGAACCGCCCGGTGCAGTTCAGGCCCAACTACCCCCGCGCGTTCGCATCGCGCCGCAACGCCTGCGCCATGCAGTGTACGCCGCCGCCGGTCTTCGAAATCTCGCTCATGTCCACCTCCGCCACCTTGAAACCATGCGCTCGGAGTGCGACGATCAGGGAGCGGCTGGAGGCCGGAACGATCGCACGATCACGGCCGAGCGACATGAAGTTGCAGCCCAGGTTGACCGTATCCTCGAAGGGCACATCGATGATTTCATGGCCCTTGGCCTTGAGCCACGCGACGATGCCGGGCTCGGTGCAGGCGAGACACACCGCCGTCAGCTTCTGGGCAATGGGCACGACCATGAGATCGATGTGCACGTAATATTCGTCGAAGAAGGCAAGCCGGGTCTCCCAGCCCTCTTTCTTGAACCAGCCCTCGACCTGGCGGGCGCCTTCTTCCTGCGTGCGGCCGCCGCCGCAGCCGATCAAGACGCAGCCTTCCTCGATGACGTTGAAATCACCGCCTTCGAAGGTGCCGGCCGTGACCATGTCGTAAATCGGAATGCCGAGGCGCTCGTAGGTGCGGATGGCCGCGAAGTTCTCGCCGCGCCGCCACCAGTTGGTCATTGCGGTGATGATGGCGCCGTAGGGGGTCATCACGCTGGAATCGCGTGAATACACCTGCATGGGCAGCTCCTGCTCGGCCTCGTGCCAATGGATCTTCACGCCGAAATGCTCGTACGCGCTCGAGAGCGCCCGATGCTGCCGCTTGGCGGCCGCAATGTCGGCCGGGTGCTCTCGCAGCGTCTTGCGCGACAGCGAGCTCGTGGCCATGTGCCTCAGATGATCCGCGGGACCGAGCAAGACGTCGGTCAGGGTGTCGGTTTCGTTCTTGAATCCCCAGTAGCCGAGCGGCCGGGTGCCGCCGCCGGGCTGACGACGCTGAAGCTCAAATGGATCGTTAACGACCGAAGCCTTGGCGGTAATCATGGTCCAACTCCTATCGGTGCTCTTTGAAAGAATAGTTCAAGTCCAGCCCGACCGTCCTCGGCCGACTGACGAAATAGGCGCGGTCGTGAGCGGGGCCGGGGGTGGTCGACACCGACGTCGCAGCCTCCTGGTTGGTGAGATTGTTCACGAAGGCATCGACACGCCAGGCTCCGGCGAAGCCGAAGCCCGCGCGCGCATTTACCAGCGCGAAGCCCGGAAGGTCGGTCGCCGTGGGCGAATGCGGCAGAGCGGTCCAGAAGTCGCTGCGGTACGATGCATCGAGACGGGCATGGAAATCGCGGTTGCCGGAAATCGGCAGCGAGTAGTCCAAGGCTGCGGTGGCTTGCTGCTTCGAGACCTCGGGAAGCCGGTCGCCGGACACGCCGATCAGATCCGGGATGATGCCCCGCTCGAAGCTCGAGGTGAGTATGGCATCGGTGTAGCTGTAGCCGAGCTCGAGCTTGGTGGAATCCAACAGCACCAAGGTCAGTTCCGACTCGGCGCCCCGCGAGCGCGCGGTGTTGCCGTTGGTCACGAAGTCGAAACCCCCGGTGACGGTGTAGGCCTCGATCTGCGGGTCCTTCCAGTCGATGTTGTAGAGCGTGAAGGTGTAGCTCGAGCCGTGGCCGAAGGAGCCCTTGATGCCCACTTCGGTGTTGCGCGCTTCGTCGGGCTTGTACGTCTCGAGCGCCGCCGTCTCGCAATAGTAACAACCGCCGATCGGCAAGGCGTTCACTCCGCCCCGCCGGAAGCCTTCCGACCAGGTCACGTAGACGAGGGTGTGCGGAGCGATCTCGTAGGAGGTGTTGAACTTGAACACCTGGTTGCGAAATCCTTTGGCGTTGGAGTCCTCGGTCAGGCCGTTCTGCGCCGTGCCGGACTGCGAGCAGAAGGTCCCGCACATCGGCAGGGTCTGGATCAGGCTTTGATCGTAATGCTGCCAGAAGACCCGCGCCCCGCCCGTTGCCTGCCACTTGTCGGTGAAGTGATAGGAGGTCTCGTTGAATAGCGCGAAATCGGTGAATTTCACGTGGCGATCGAGGGTGAAGTTCAGGTCCGGATCGGGATTGAGCGACGGGCGCACTCCGCCCTTGTAATACTGAATGACGTCGCCGAACGACGGATAAGGACACGACACAGGATTGAATGTCGTGCAGCCCGCCGGCATTCCCGTACCGGGAAGCTGGCTCCAGCTCGCGAATCCGAGAATCGGCTCGACCTGAGACAAAGTCTGCGTTCGGGTGTTGTAGTAGGCACCGGCCACCCAGTCCCAAGGACCCGACTCTTTCGACACGAGGCGCAGCTCCTCGGTGAATGCTTTGTCGGTCGAATTATCGATGATGGGCGACAGTATGCGCGGATAGTTGCCGTAGTAGGCGGCCAGCGACTCGATCAGGCCGGTCAGGTCGTACTGGCTGAACGCGGACTGACTGGTATAAGAAGAGTCCGTGGAGACGGTCGCGAAGCCCGCGTCGTAGGAGAGATCCACCGCGCCCAAGTCGGTCAGAAACGAGCCGGGCTGGTCCAGGTACAAGGTCTGGTCGTAGCGTTCGCCGGGGAGTACCTGCGAATAGCCTCCGGATTGGTCGGTCTGGTGCTGGTAGCTCAGCGTGAGCTTCAAGGCGTCGCTCGGCTTCCACAGAAATGCGCCTCGCGCGTACCACGTCTCCGAGCGGTCGATGCCGCGCTTCTCGGTGAACACCGGCGGGCTGCCCACGGGATTTGCCGGGTCGGCCAGGATGGGCTGCGCGTTCGGTCCGAGCTCGGCGACCTGCGAGGCATCGGTGAAGCCGGCGAGCTTCTCGTATCCGCCCGAGCCGCGGATCGCCATCGTGTCGCTGATCGGCAGATTGCCGATGAAGTCCACGGCTTCCGACGGATTTGCCGCATTGGCCGTATGCGACGCTCGGGTCGACACGTCGAATTCCGTGCTCGTCGGATCCGGCTCGTTGTGAATCATGCGCACGGTGCCGCCCACCGAGCCCGAGCCGTACAGCGTGCCCTGGGGTCCGCGAAGCACCTCGACTCGTGCGATATCGGTCATCTTGAGGTTTGCGAACAGCGGAGTTTCATCGACGTACGTGGATACGAGCGGCGCGGCGATTTCCTGGCTCTCGGCATTCACACTGCTGGCGTTGAGTCCGCGAATGGTGAGGGTGTCATTGATGTTGCTCGCCCGCGGACCCAAGTCGGGTGAAACCAGACCCGGAATCATGTGCGTGAGGCCCTGCAGATCGGTGACACCCGCCGCGGCAATGTCGGCGGCGCCCACCGCCGAAATATTGTAGGGGATGTCGGAGACGGTCTCGTTGCGCCGCGTCGCCGTCACCACGATCTCCTCGATGTCGTCCGCGGCGTAGGCCGGAACGGCGGGCAGCTGCGCTGAGGCGGCCAGCACGGCGGAAACGGCTGCCGCAAGGCGGGTACGTGCGACCAATGTGGTGGGCCGCATCGGCCGAGTCGGATCAGTCATTCGGCATCCCTCGCTTGAGTCATGGGTGCGCAGGCGCATCGGAGTATGGTTGAGCGCTAGCCCGGTGCAGTGCATAATTTTCAATTTTGAGGTGAATATTTCTCACCCCACGAAATCCAGGATTCCTCCGCTCCATGCGCTGATGGCGTTGGATGCCTTCGCGCGTCTGGGCACTGTCTGGGAGGCCGCCGAGGATCTCGGTATAACCCGCAGCGCCGTCAGCCATCGGCTGGCGATGCTCGAATCCGCGCTCGGATTCGAGCTCGCGACGCGAAGCGGCAAGGGGGTGGCGCTGACGGCCCGCGGCAAGCGCTACGCGGAGGATGTGCGCAGATCCCTGACGCTCCTCGCGGACGCGCACGAAGACACGGGGGGCAAACCCGTCGAGGGCGAACTCTGCATCTCGAGCACGCCTGGATTCGCGTCCATGTGGCTGTGCAATCACATCGCATCATTCCACGAGCAGTATCCCAATCTGACCTTGCACATCGTCACCGGCCGCGAGCTCGATGAAGCCTCGGACAGCGGCGTCGACCTGTTCATCGTGTTCGGCGAAGGGAGCTGGCCGCGGCATACCGTGCAGCATCTGTACGACGTGGAATTCCTGCCGTTGTGCAGTCCGGCGCTGCAAAACATGCATGGGGGTTTGAATCGCGCGGCCGACGTGCTCCAGCACCCGTTGCTGCACCTGCGGCAGACGGATGAATGGCGCCAATGGCTTGCGGCGCACGAGGTGGATCTGGCCCGGCGGCGCTCGGGCGTGATCTTCTCCGACATGATGCTGGTCCAAACGGCGGCGATCGCCGGTCAGGGAATCATGATGGGCGACGAAATCACCTGCGCCGGAGCGCTCGCCGCAGGGCAACTGGTCGCGCCGTTCTCGAGCAAGATCAAGGCGCGGGGGGGCTATTATTTGCTGCGCAGCCGGCAGCGGCGGCCCAATCCGGCCATGCTGGCGTTCACCCGCTGGCTGAACGCGCTGTTCATGCGGATCGGCACGGAACTGCGGGGTGGCAGATTCTAGCGCTTGGGCGCCGGGATCGGCGGCGCGAACACCTCGAACTTCAAATCGATCACCGAGCCCGATTCCTGGTACGGGATACAGGTCGTATTGCTCACAACATTGCGTGTGGTGAACATCGGCAAAACTTGCGAGCGGAATTGCTCGACCACCTCACAGTCCCCGATACGCAGATCTTCGGGCGAGTGGGCCGACAAGGTGACGGGTCGCCACACACCATTCACCGGCTTCGCGTCGGACGGGGCGCCGGGTTTGGCCGGAGCCAATGTTGCGAACGTAAGGTCTGCGCGCGCGAACTTGTCCGGCCGTCCTAATTCGGAAGCGCAGGCGCCGGGTTGCGACTTTACGTCACTGCGGGCACCGGCCGCCAGCAGCAGCGTCCTGAGCTTGTCCGCCAACCCGTCGCAGGAGTAAGTGGACGTAAAGCCCATGAACTGAAAGGAGTACTTGTGGCTTTGCCAGGTACCGGGAGAACCGGACGATGCGGCATCGTCGGCCCGGGCTGGAACCGACAATAGCGACGCTCCGGCGATGGCCAGCGCGCAGGCTACACCGGCCGTGACTGCGAGCGAATGACGGCGTGCATTCATGGGGGTTCTCCATCTTTACCTACGGCGCGACTACGAGAATAACGCATCCGCCGCCAAAAGGTTGACCGGCGGGAACGGCTCGCGAGGGACCCAAAAATACAATTTCCCCGCCCCAGCTGCCATACTGAGACATTGAGTTCTGGCGCATTGAGTTCCCGGAATTGCCGATGAAGACCAACGACGCGAAGGAAGACCGGCGCCAAGCGGCGCTCGACTATCACGAATTCCCGACGCCAGGGAAAATCTCGGTCGCACCCACCAAGCAACTCGTCAATCAAAGCGACCTCGCGCTCGCCTACTCTCCGGGCGTCGCGGCGGCTTGCGATGCGATCGTCCACGATCCGCTGGCCGTGTTCCGATTCACCGCCCGCGGCAACCTGGTCGGCGTCGTCACCAACGGAACCGCCGTGCTCGGCTTGGGAGCGATCGGCCCGCTCGCGGCGAAGCCAGTCATGGAAGGCAAGGCGGTGCTGTTCAAGAAATTTGCAGGCATCGACGTGTTCGACATCGAGATCGACCAGCCGGATCCTCACAAGCTGGTCGAGATCATCGCTTCGCTGGAGCCTACTTTCGGGGCGATCAATCTGGAGGACATCAAGGCACCGGAATGTTTCATCGTGGAGCGGGAGCTCCGGCAGCGGATGAAGATCCCGGTGTTTCACGACGACCAGCACGGCACCGCCATCACGGTGGGGGCGGCCGTGCTCAACGGGCTCGCGGTATGCGGCAAGGAGATGGCCAGCGTGAAGCTGGTGGTGAGCGGGGCCGGAGCCGCGGCGCTCGCATGCGTGGACTTGCTGCTCGACTTGGGGCTCAAGCGCGAGAACATCTGGCTGACCGACCTTGCAGGCGTGGTATTTGCCGGACGCAAGGAACTGATGGACCCCGAGAAAGCGAAGTTCGCCCAGGCGACCGCCGCCAGAACGCTCGGCGAAGTCGTCGGCGGCGCCGACGTCTTTCTCGGGCTCTCCGCCGGCGGCGTCCTCACGCAGAACATGGTGCGGCAGATGGCTGCGAAACCTTTGATCCTGGCGCTTGCGAACCCCATCCCGGAAATCCTGCCCCATGAGGCGATTGCCGCGCGTCCGGACGCCGTGATCGCGACCGGCCGCAGCGATTACCCCAACCAAGTGAACAATGTGCTGTGCTTTCCGTTCATTTTCCGCGGAGCGCTCGACGTGGGAGCGACGACCATCACCCGGGAGATGGAGATCGCGGCCGTACATGCGCTCGCCGATCTCGCGCGGCAGGAGCAGAGCGATATCGTCGCCGCCGCCTACGGCGGAGTCGAGGATTTGAGCTTCGGTCCGGGCTATCTCATCCCCAAGCCGTTCGATCCGCGCCTGATCGTGAAGATCGCTCCCGCGGTCGCCAAGGCTGCGATGAATTCAGGCGTGGCACGGCGCCCGATCGCAGACTTCGACGCTTACCGCGAACGGCTGCAGAAATTCGTTTACCACAGCGGAACGCTGATGCAGCCGATTTATGGCGCCGCCCGCAAGATCGCACCTGAACGCAGCCGGATCGTTTATGCGGAAGGGGAAGATGAGCGGGTGCTTCGCGCGGTCCAAATCGCAGTCGATGAAAAATTGGCTGTACCCATTCTCGTGGGCCGCCCATCGGTGGTCGATCGGAGCATCAAGCGCCACGGACTTCGTATCCGCATCGGCGAACATGTCACCGTCGTCAATCCGGAGCACGACGACCGCTATCGGGAATACTGGCAGTCGTATTACCGTCTCACCCGCAGAAACGGCGTCACCCCGCAATATGCCAAGCTCGAGATGCGGCGGCGCACGACGCTGATCGCCGCGATGCTCTTGAAGAAGGGCGAAGCCGACGGGCTGATCTGCGGCACCATCTCGACGACGTCGAGGCATTTGAAATACATCGACCGCGTCATCGGGCGGCGCTCCGGCGCGACCGTGTACGGCGCCATGAGCGGGCTGATCCTGCCGGGCCGGCAGGTTTTCCTGGTCGACACGCATGTGAATCTGGATCCGACGGCGGAGCAGCTGGCGGAGATCACGCTGCTCGCGGCAGAGCAATTGCGCGCTTTCGGTCTCGTCTCGAAGGTCGCCCTCCTGTCGCATTCGAACTTCGGCACGAGCGATGCGCCGTCGGCGCTCAAGATGCGTGCGACCCTCGCATTGTTGAGTGCACGCGCGCCCGATCTGGAGGTGGATGGCGAGATGCACGGCGACTGTGCGCTCGATGAGGCCGCCCGCAAAGCGGTGCTGCCGGACTCGTCGCTCGAGGGGAGCGCGAATCTTTTGGTCTGTCCCAATCTCGACAGCGCGAATATCGCCTACAACCTGCTCAAATCAGCGGCGGGGAACAACGTCGCGATCGGCCCCATTTTGTTGGGCTGCGCGGCGCCGGCGCATATTCTCACCTCGGCTGCGACCGTGCGGCGCATCGTCAACATGACGGCGCTGACGGTGGTCGAGGCCAATCGGGCGAGCTCGGTCATGGGGGAACCGGGCCTGCGCTAGTTTTCAAGCTATTGCCGTCTGTGCCACCCGAGGCGGCATCGACCAATGAATCAAAAGAGAGGAGGGGGAGGGCCCCGGGTTTCGGGGTGGACTCCACAAGCCTCCCGCCGGCTGAAATTGTGGCGAAAATAATTCGCTGCACTGCAGTTGCACTGCAGTTGCACTGCAGAGATGTAAAGAAAAATCTACGCGACGTGCGCTTGGCTTCGGTTATCTTTGACCTGGTGCGATATTCCGTCGACCCCGCCGCCCCGATCGACCTGCGCAGCGACACCGTGACGCGGCCAACGCCCGGCATGCGCGCCGCGATGGCGGCCGCCGAGGTGGGTGATGACGTGTACGGCGACGATCCGACGGTCAATCGGCTGCAGGCAAGCATGGCGGAGCGGTTCGGATTCGAGCGTGCGCTGTTCTTCGCCTCCGGGACCCAGAGCAATTTGGCCGCGCTGATGGCGCACTGCGGCCGCGGCGATGAATATCTGGTCGGGCAGGAGGCGCACACCTACCGGGACGAGCAGGGCGGCGCCGCCGTTTTAGGAAGCATCCAGCCGCAGCCATTGGAGAATGAGCCGGACGGAACCATCTCGCTCGGACGCATTGCGCGCGCCATCAAGCCGGACGACCTGCATTTCGCGCGCACGCGGCTCTTGGCGCTGGAGAACACCATGGGCGGGCGGATCCTGCCCTTGGATTATCTCTGCCTCGCGACCGAGTTCGCGCATTCGCGAGGTCTCAAGACCCATTTGGACGGCGCGCGCATATTCAATGCAATCGTCAAAATGCGAATCGATGAGCCGACCGCAGTAGCCGGATTCGATTCAGTCTCGGTGTGCCTGTCCAAGGGTTTGGGCGCACCGGCAGGATCGATACTACTGGGACCCCAGGAGTTCATCGCCACCGCGCGGCGCTGGCGCAAAGCGCTTGGCGGCGGCATGCGCCAGGCAGGCATTCTCGCCGCCGCCGGCTTGTACGCGCTCGAGCACCACGTCGAGCGGTTGGCGGAGGATCACGACAATGCCGCGCACCTGGCCGAAGGGCTCAGCGCAATCGGGCTGAAGGTCGAGCCGCCCCAGACCAATCTCGTGTTCGTGGAGATTCCCGAGCGGCAGGCCGAGGCCCTCGGCGCGCATCTCGCGAAGCGCGGCATCATTGCATCGATCGGCACGCGCACCCGTCTGGCCACTCACCTCGATGCGCCCCGGACCAAGATCGACTCCGCGCTGCGCGCGTTCCGCGAGTTTCCCGGCTGGCACTGATGGCGACGCCGACGCGCCCGCCGAAGATCCTCCAACGTATCAACATCCAGAGTCGCGGACGGCAGTTCCAGCAGCTTGACCTCGTCCTTCGGCAGGCCATTCGCCAAGTCCCGCAGGCCGAGGTCGCCTTCGATCCGCAGCGCCTTGGAATACAAGCGCCGCGGCAGAATGAGCGGCGTGCCGGCACGGACACCGACGCGACGGGCGATCACGGCGCGTCTCGACGATCGCCAGCGCGCGATCAATCGCGCGATATCGCGGCCATCGAGCCACGCCAAATCGACCGGCAGGACCAACACGGCGGCGCTGTAGCGCGCCCGCAGCAAGCCGCCTCTGACGGACGCCGACAATCCCCGGGCGCGATGGCGGCTCGTGGCGAAGTCCACGCGGTGGCCGCGTAGCTCGGCTCGCGCGCGGGCCGCCTTGGGCGGCAACACGACGACGACCCTGCCGTCCGCCAAGGGCGCCAATATTCGCACCGTTCGCCGGAGCAGCGTCTCGCCTCGGATTCTCGACAGGGCCTTGGGGCTGCCGAGGCGTGTCGAGAAGCCCGCCGACAGCACCACGATGCGGAGTCCCGAGGCGGCATTCGTTGGTATCATGACGGTATGAATATACCCGGCAATTTGCAGCGCCGGCCGTTTCTGGCTCCGATCGGTCTGCTGGCTCTGACGGCCATTGCCGGTGTGCTGGTGCTGATCGCCGCCGCTTGGCTGCTTATTACATCCACATCGACCACCGTCATTCTCGTGCGCCACGCACCGCAGATTCTCGGCGGCGGCGCCGATCCTCCGCTGAGCACAGAGGGAGAGGCACGGGCCGCGTCCCTGGCACGCGCGCTGGGCGACACGCATTTGAAGAGCCGCATCTCGGCCATCTATGTGACGCAGACGCTTCGCAGCCGCTCGACCGCCGCGCCGCTGGCGCAGAGTTTGGGAATCACGCCCGAAGTGGTCTCCGAGGACGATCCGAAGGCGCTCGCGCATCATGTGCTGCACGGGCATTCCGGGGAGACGGTGCTCGTGGTCGGGCATGCGAATACCCTGCCGGCGATCGTTTCTGCGCTGAGCGGCGTTGACGATATACCTCCGGTCGAGGCTGCGGACTACGCCACCCTCTATATCGTCACGGTACCCAGAATCGGCCGCTCGGGAGTCCTACGCTTGCACTACTAGGCCGCAGGGGGAGCTGCCGCGCGCAGCGCGATGGCCTTGCGCACGAAAGCGACGTGACGTGAAATCCGGAAATCGGCGAGCACGGCATCGCGCACGCGGCGCCCGCCGTCCACCAGAAAGCTGGCGCGCCGTACGCCGATACCGAGCGGGCCGGCGAGTCCGTACATCTTGATCACCGTCTTGTGCTCATCCGACAAAAGGGTGAACGGCAATTGGTATTTTTCGCGAAATCTTGCGTGGGATTCCGGTGATTGGGGGCTGATGCCGATGACGCGCATTCCGGCTCGTTGAATGTCGACATGAAGATCGCGAAGATTGCAGGCTTGACTGGTACAACCCGGGGTGAAATCGGCGGGGTAGAAATAAAGGATAATGGCCCCCGCACTCAACAGTTCGGTCAGCGACCGGTCGGTCCCAGTGTCATCCGGAAGAGTAAATTCCGGTGCGCGTTCACCCGCTTTCAACATTGCTTTTGTCCCTCTACGCTATCCTAAGCCAAGTTGGCCCCGCTTGGGGCGACCCTTTGGCATGTTCAGCCTTTGCTGCTAGTATGCGGGGCCCTTCGGGGGACCTTAAGTCGGGGGGAGTAGCTCAGTTGGGAGAGCGTCGCGTTCGCAATGCGAAGGTCGAGGGTTCGATCCCCTTCTCCTCCACCAACCCCCGGGTCCTTCACCAAGCCCGGTTGTCGTAGGACGCCGGCCTTCTCGGTTACACTGCTTTAACGTCCCCGTGGCACAACTGGATAGCGCGCGCCCCTCCTAAGGGCGAGGTTGTGGGTTCAAATCCCGCCGGGGACGCCATTCGCCTGCCATTTTCATCGGCGCTGTAGGACACCACCATACATCGCTATGCGCCTAAGGCGGACTGCCCGCCAACGCTCCGTGAGCTATCTTTTCGGCCAACTCAGGAGCGTATATGACAACTACACAACGAGTCGCCCAAGGCAGTTTCCTTTTGGCGTTGATCGCGATCGCCTCGGGCTGCGTCGTAGCCGAGCCTCGCGAGGGCTATTGGGATCGGGACCACAATCGTTGGTACCACGAGCATACGTGGCATGACTGCGGCGATCACGACGAGCATTGCCATTGAGACGAGCATGACAGCCTGAGCTGAACGCCGGAGCGTGATGCTATGATGGGTCAAAGAGCCCATGGCGACGCAATTCCGGATGTTCACAGCCGACTGCCGCTCGACCCCAGCGTGCCGTTGGCATCTCTTACCCTTCGCTGCGTTGATACTGACATTGCAGCAAGGCTGCGGAGGCTTGGAGCTCAATCCGCTCATCAGCGAGCATAGGGTCATCCGCGCCGAACAGGACACCTCCAAGTCCTTGACGGTCTCACGCGACCTCGTGTTGCATGATAAGCGGCGTCCCTCCCATGAAATCCGCCTCCCCTCAGGGGTCTATGCCTTGGAAGGCGAGGACGAAGAGTACTGGTATCTGCGCTCCGCCGTTCCTCTGCGGATGGTGGATTTTCACCACGGCGAGGAGACCGATAAACACAGCCTGCACGGTGGGATTGCGCTCGGAAAATATTCCACCCGCTCGGTGCCGGCGGCCGTTTACATCGATGGGGAAGGCACGGCCAAGGTCTTGATCTGGAAGCTCGGCAGAGAATTCATGAGCGGCGAAGGGCGCGACTGGCGCAGGTCGTTCTAGGCTACAACAGCCCGAAAACTGCCACGTAATTCTTGCCTCCGGAACTGGTATCCGCCTGAGTGCCCACGAATACCTTTCCGTTCGCGATCGTGGGCGGGGTGTACTTGGACCCGGGGCCGAACTGATCTCGCGTGCCGGCTTGGGCGCTGTTATAGAGCTCGGTGAGACTGCTCGCATCATAGGCATGCAGCACACCCTGGCTGGACGAACTTTGCACGGCCCAGAGGATGCCGTTTTGGGCCGCATTGGCCGAGACGCTCAGCGGCGCGCCCGGATAGCAAAACGGCGTGCCGGATTTCACAGTGGGCGAGGAGGGCAGCTTGGCGCCCGCAAGCCTGAAGCCTCGAATCACATCGCCGACGGCCGAGTAGTACACGGTGCCGTTGAAGTAGACCGGAGCCCCATAGACGCCCGCTGTCCCTCCACCCCCGCAAGTGGCCGAGGAGGAGGGAAAGGCGTTGAGCAGGGGCTGATAGGCGTTATCGTCGCTGCCGGTGTTGAACTTGCCGAGGCTGTCGCGATCGACCAGGTAGATGTTCTGGTCCTTGCCCGCCCCCACCGCCAGATGCCGCGTCGCTCCCGAGCCGTCCACTTGATCGGGCAGCAGCATGAGGCCCCCGGAAGCGAGGTCGACATCGCCGTCGCTCTCGGCGACGGTATTGAACATCGTGAAGTAGTCGAGCACGGTCAGCGCGCCGCCAGCGGGGGTTGAAAGTTTGAGGATCGAATTGCCGTAATCGTTACCGCTCGGAAAACCGTCGGCGGTCAGGGTGACGTCGAACACGCCGTTGGCCGACATCGCGTAAATATTGCCGCTCGAGTCCGCCGAGGGTCCCGAGTTCGAGTTCCAGAAAGAGGCTTGTCCTTGCTGGCCGTTCTGCGAGCCGCTGGGCTCGTCGTTGAAGACGGCGCTCTGCGGCAGCGAAGTCTCGCCGTAGGCGATGATCCAGCCGGTGTAGTTCTCCACATCGCAGTGGGAGGACCACGACGTATAGATCGTTCCCTGGCTCAACAGGAGCGCCGACCGCTCTTCGTATTGACCGGCGTCGAACACGATTCGTCCGCTCGTCGTGCCGGGCGCGCCGGTGCCCGCCACGGAGGCGGTGATGTCCACCGGGCTGTGGGCGAGTTCCGCTCCCGTGGAAAGGCTCAGCGCATGCAGCCGCTGATGGTAACTGCCGGTGCTGTCCTTGGACATGGCGACGACGAAAAGGCTGCCGGCCGCGCGGTCGATCACCGGCGTCGCAGTGACTCCGATCTCCGGGGTGACCTGCGTGCAGCCACGATTGTCGCTCGGCGTCTCTCCGCTGGCCAGCAGCGACACTTTCCAAAGCGCAGCGGCGCTGTCGGCGTCGAACGCATAAACGCTGTCGTGTTCCGTCGCGACATACACCACGTTGTGCGCCGTTCCGCCGATGGAGTAGGCGCTCAGCACGAGAGGTTGCGCGTCGACCTTGCCGTCGACCGGCAGCAAGTGCTGCAGGCCGAACCCCGATTGCTTCACGTTCGAGGCGGTGAGCAAGGTCTCGGCGAGGTTTTGTCCCGTGCGTTGGTTGTCGTTGTGATAGGTGACGACGTCGGCCGTGGCGGCCGGGGGGGTCGTGGCAGCCGTCACGGTGAGCACGGCAGCGGTGCTGGTTTTGGAGCCCAGCGAGTTCGACACAGTCACGGTGAAGCTCTCGCCGCTGTCCCCGGCGGTCGTTGCGGGGGTCGAGTAGCTCGCGGCGGTCGCCCCGCTGATGGCCGCACCGTTTTCCGACCACTGATAACTGAGGCTCGATCCCGTGGCCGTGACCGTGAACGTGGCCTCCGCCCCCACCGTGACGGTGGTGCTCGAGGGATTCTGCGTGATCTGCGGCGCGGTGGCCGTGACGCCGGGCGGGGTGGTATCGGTGCTTGCGCCGCCCCCTCCGCACGCGCACAGCGTCAGGGCGGCAAGCAAGGATGATAGGACGAGTGTTTCTCTCGATCTGCGGGGTACGCCCGCAACATCCCGGGTACTATGATGCGCGAATCTCAAAACTATCCCGTGGGGCCATAAGGCTCATATGGTCAGAAGTGGGCTGCAAGAGCCGCCATGGTAAGTCAATCGAGCAAACCCGATCCATCGGCCATTCCGCCTACATTGAGGGCTCCGCGGGCGCTCATTTTCTGGTCGGCGATTTTGATCACCGGCGTAGGAGCAGGGCTCGGAGCTGCAATTCTTACAAGGCTGCTCTTTCTCGTGCAGCACCGTGTCTGGCCCGGTCCACACCTGCTCGATGCCGCGAGGCAAGCGGACGCCTGGCACCATATCGGCATCTTGCTCGGCGCCGGGGTGGTGACGGGCATCGGACAGGTGGTCTTGCGCAAGCTATCGAGCGGCAACAGCATAGACATCACCGAGGCCATCACGAATTTTGCCGGGCGTTTGCCCGCGCTGCGCACCCTCGGCAGCGCGACTCTGTCGGTGATCGTCGTCGGCATGGGCGCCTCGCTCGGGCGCGAGGGCGCCCCGAAGCAGGCGGGAGCCGTGATCGCGAACGCGCTCTCCGATGGTTTCTCGCTGTCCGACGAGCAGCGCCGATTGTTGGTTGCCTGCGGAGCCGGAGCCGGGATGGCGGCGGCCTACGGCGTTCCGCTGGGCGGGGCGCTGTTCGCCGTCGAGGTGCTGCGCGGAGTGCTGGCACTGCGCCTCATTTTACCGGCGCTGCTGGCCTCGGCTGCGGCGGCGGGCGTCGCCTGGTTGGTCGCGCTTCCGAACGAGCCCACCTACGTCATTCCTTCTTATACGCTCTCGATCTCGGTCATCGCCTGGTCGGTCGTCGCGGGCCCCATCGCGGGAACGGTCTCGGTGGGTTTCGTGCGGCTGATCGCCTGGGCTGATCGAAACAAGCCGACCGGCGCGCGCCGTGTGATCGCGCCGGTCGTTGCGCTCGGATTGCTCGGCGCCGTATCCATCGCGTTTCCGCAACTGCTCGGCAACGGCAAGGACATCGCGGAAATGGCCTTCACCAACCAAGTTGCCCCGCTCATGCTGTTGGCGCTCTTCGTCTTGAAGCCCCTGGCGACGGTCCTGTGCCTGGGGAGCGGCGTTCCCGGCGGCCTGTTCACACCGTCGCTCGCGACCGGTGCGCTTCTCGGCGGAGCCCTCGGAGTGGCCTGGTCGTGGGTTTGGCCGGGCGCGCCGCCGGGATTGTGCGCCATCATCGGCTCCGCCTCGGTGCTCGCCGCCACCACGCACGGCCCCATTTCATCCATCGTGCTGGTCATGGAACTCACGGGGCGGGACCGCTCCTTCATTCTGCCGATGATCATCGCGGTGGTTCTGGCCACGGTGGTCGCGCGCACCCTGGACGCGCGTTCGATATACGATGCGCGCTTAAGCGACCGTGAGGTGAACGATCTGGTGCTGGCTCGAAAGCCGGCGGCCAGATGAGAAAGGCATGCGGATACTGGTGGTCGAAGACGATCGGATGATTGCCAAGGCCCTCGATCGTGCGCTCCGTCAGGAGGGTTACGCGGTCGACGGCGTCGCCGACGGGAAGAGTGCCGCGGAAGCGTTGCGGACCTCGACGTTCGACCTCGTCCTGCTCGACTTGGGCCTCCCGCTTAGGGACGGCCTCGAGGTATTACGCGAGCTTCGCGGCCGCGGCGATTCGACCCCGGTCATCATCGTCACGGCGCGGGACGACGTGCAAAATCGGATTGCGGGGCTGGATGGGGGGGCGGACGACTACATCGTGAAGCCCTTCGATCTCGACGAGGTCGCGGCGCGCATGCGCTCGGTACTGCGCCGCGCCGCGGGCCGCGCAGAGACCCGCATCCGACATCGAGGCATCACGCTGGACCCGATCACGCACGCGGTCGAGCGCGACGGGGAGCCCGTGCTTCTCTCGGCGCACGAATTCTCGGTGCTCGAGGCGCTTTTGCAACGCCCCGGCTCGGTGCTCTCCCGCGCTCAGCTCGAGGACAGGCTGTACGGCTGGGGCGAGTCGGTCGAAAGCAATGCGGTCGAGGTGTACGTCCATGGCTTGCGCCGCAAGCTCGGGAGCGATGTGATCCGCACGCTCCGCGGCGTCGGCTATTTCGTGCCGAAAGAGCCGTGATGTCCATACGAGCCCGATTGCTGATCGCGCTGCTCGCCCTCGTGGCGGTGATCTCGATGCTCGCAGGGACGCTGACCTATCGCCGCGTTCTGGCGGAGACCTCGACGCTGTTCGATTATCAACTGCGCCAGATGGCGCTCTCGCTGAGGAGCCAAATTCCCATGGCTCCGCGCCTCGAGCTGCCTCCGGACCAAGCCGACGCCGACTTCGTGATCCAGATTTGGGACGTATACGGAACGCGCATCTATTTCTCGCGGCCCGGACTGCCGCTGATCAATGCGACGGCGCTGGGATATGCCGATGTGCGCGCCGGCGGCCAACAGTGGCGCACGTATGGACTTCAGACCCTCGATGGGGTGATTCAGATCGCTCAGCCGGTCCGGGTGCGCGAGGGGCTGGCGCGCGGGGCCGCGCTACGGGTGGTGATTCCTCTGCTGCTCTTGCTGCCCCTTCTGGCCGCCGCCGTGGTGGGGGTCGTCGGTTCGGGCCTCTCGCCCCTGAGGCGTGTCGCGAGCGAAGTTCAGCGGCGCGATGTGCATAGTTTGGCGCCGATCGCGGCGGCCCGGCTGCCGCAGGAGATTGCGCCGATGGTCAACGAATTGAATCGGCTGCTGATCCGCCTGAATGCGGCGTTCCAGACGCAACGCGCGTTCGTCGCGGACGCCGCCCACGAGCTGCGCTCGCCTTTGACGGCGCTCAGCCTCGAGCTTCAGTTGCTCGATCGCGCGCCCGACGAGATGGCACGGCACGAGGCGCGCACGAACCTCGGGGCGGCGGTCGAGCGCGCCATCCACCTGGTCGAGCAGTTACTCACCCTGGCGCGTAACGAGCCGCGCGGGCCTGTCGATGAGCTCCCGAGCATCGCTCTCGATCAACCGGTCGCCGATGCCATCGCGGATGCGCACGGATTGGCGGCGGCGCGGAACGTCGAACTGTCACTGGAGATGGATTCGGCGCGGGTACGGGGCGACCGCGAGGCGCTGCGCACGCTCGTCCGAAATCTCGTCGACAACGCAGTGCGGCACACGCCCGCGGGCGGCCTTGTCCGGGTGCGGACGCGCAGCGGGTCGCGGGCCGCCGGACGCAACGAGCCGGCGCTGCTCGAGGTGGCAGATTCCGGGCCAGGTATTCCGCTCGCCGACCGCGAGCGGGCTTTCGATAGATTCTATCGCCGCGCGGGCTCGCCGGAGGGCGGCAGCGGCCTCGGGCTCGCTATCGTCAAGGCGGTCGCCGATCGGCACGGGGCGCAGGTTCTGCTCGGCGATGCGCCGGAGGGCGGGTTGCTGGTCAGCGTCGCGTTTCCACCCGCGGCTTAAGGTTCGCTTAAGGAGACCGGCGCAGGATCCTGCCCATGGTTCCGACCCCATTCATCCTTAAGGAGAATTGTCGATGAAGTCTCCCCAATCCCTGCTAGCTGGTGCCGCCGCCGGCGTATTCGCGCTGGGTGCCGCCGCCGGATGGATGGCGCCCACCGCGTTCAAGAGCGCGCATGCCGCCGACACGGTGGCGGCTGCGCCCATGGCGATGGACTCCCCGCAGCCGATCGCGCTCGGAACGGCGCCCAATTACCGCGCCATCGTCGCG
>Ga0182015_10002757_pt1 | contig 20640 bp, 23 predicted proteins | sample 712P3MmetaG_FD_120478 | JGI IMG/M metagenome (GOLD analysis project Ga0182015, IMG submission 120478) | Permafrost microbial communities from Stordalen Mire, Sweden - 712P3M metaG | ecosystem: Environmental > Terrestrial > Soil > Wetlands > Permafrost | place: Sweden: Stordalen | collected...
AATTTTCCTGACGCTGCACGACTGGAATGCATATATGGGCGGCGGAGGAGACGCGTCGATGGACGCGCTGTACGACTACGCGACGATCAACGGAAAGATGCTGGGGCATGGCGAGCCACTGCGGGTTCGCGAGGGGCAGCGCGTATTGCTGCATGTGCTGAATGCCAGCGCGACGCTGATGCACTGGCTGGCGCTGGCGGGGCATGAGATGACGGTGGTGGCGATGGATGGGAACCCGGTGCCGCAGCCGCAGAAGATGCGCGCGGTGCGGCTGGCTCCGGCGGAGCGGGTGGATTTGCTTGTGGAGATGAGGAACCCTGGCGTGTGGGTGCTGGGGGAGACGCGCAAGGATCTGCGCGATGCTGGGATGGGGATTGTGGTGGAGTACGCGGGGCAGACGGGCGAGGCGCGCCGGGCGGTGCCGAAGTGGATTGAACCAGCGGAGGCGGAATGGGATTACCGGCAGTTTGCGAATTCAGCGGCGACGACGAGCGCGCCGGATGAGGTGATCCCGCTGCTGTTCGAGTCGAAGTTTGAGGGGCATGGGGAGTTCGACTACTGGACGATTAACGGGAAGTCGTATCCGAAGACGGATACGATCACGCTGGTGGAAGGGAAGCGGTATCGGCTGGCGATGACGAACAAGAGCATGGACGATCATCCGATCCACCTGCACCGGCATACGTTTGAGGTGACGAGCCTCGAGGGCCGGTCGTTGAGCGGGTTGCAGAAGGATGTAGTGGTGGTGAAGGCGGGGACGATGGCGGCGGTGGACTTCACGGCGCGGAATCCAGGGCTGACGCTGTTTCACTGTCACCAGCAGACGCATATGGATTTCGGATTCATGATGCTGTTTCGTTATGCGTGAAGAGAAGATTCAGGTGGGGCCGGAGGATCGCGTCTTTGTGCTGACGGGGGCGGGCGTGAGCGCGGAGAGCGGGCTGAAGACGTTTCGCGATCAGGGTGGGTTGTGGGAGGGACATCGCGTCGAGGACGTGGCTACGCCTGAGGCGTGGGAAGAGGACGCGGCGCGGGTTTGGCGTTTTTACAGCGAGCGGCGGAGAGGTGCGCGGCAGGCTAAGCCTAACGCGGCGCATCAGGCGCTGGCGGAGCTGGAGGCGGGGATCGGGGACCGGTTTTTCCTGTGCACGCAGAATGTGGACGATCTGCACGAACGGGCGGGATCGCAGCAGCTTGTGCATATGCATGGGGAGCTGTTCATGTCGCGATGCGCGGAGGATTGCGGGCGGGCGCCGTTTGCAGATGATGCGCTGTACGAATCGGACGAGGCGATTGCGCGATGCGCTTGTGGGGGGCGGATTCGGCCACACATTGTTTGGTTTGGGGAGATTCCGCTGGAGATGGAGCGGATTCAGCGGGAGATTGCGCGGTCGACGGTGATGCTGGTGGTGGGGACTTCAGGGGCGGTGTATCCGGCGGCGAATTTTGTGCGATGGGCGGGGGAGCGGGTGCGGAAGTACTACATTGGTCCGGAAGAGCCGATGAATGCGCATGCGTTCACGCGGCTGGTGTTGGGAAATGCTGGCGAGATGTTGCCGGGGTTAATACAGGCAATAGGCAACAGGCAATAGGCAACAGGCAACAGGCAACAGGGGCGGGCGGCGAGTTAGTCGGACGCGGTTTGTTGGGAGCTGGATGATTCTGAATCGGAAGTTTCGGGCCAGTCGAGGGGAGGAGTTTCGCGGAGGGCGTAGCGGACGCGGGCGATTTCTTCGCTCATAGCGCGCATGGCCAACATGCAAAGGCGCGGCGAGCACTCGAGGATCTCGGTGGCTTTGGGACCGGGAATGAAGCCGAGTTCCGCATCTTCTGTGACGCGAGCGGAGAGGCTGTAGTGACCGGTGAGGGTTGCGGGAAGGCCGGCGACTTCTCCGGGGCCGATGGTACGGGGCGGGTAGGCGGTGCCGCCGTCGATGGACATGGTGACCGCGCCTTTGCGGACCACGAAGACTCCGGAAAGGGGATCTCCGCAATGAAACAATGCGGCGCCTTTGCGGAGGGAAACTTTCGACGCAGCGCGATCAAGTTCTGCAGCCAGCTCGGCTAATTCCTTCGACATACACCTCGCAGGGTCATCAACTTTTCGCAGCGGGTCAGACCCAGTATGCATTCTGCAGGGAGTGGGCTCGCGGGAGATGTGATGGTGATCACAATTTCGCTGGTTTTGGGCTCGAGATGACGCGACGCCAATGGTCGCGCCTTGATGCAAGAGCGTTCCTCAGCGGCTGAAGCCGTATTCAGTTTGGCGCACGGCACGGCTCGAAAACCGTGCCTCTTCAAAGCAGAGACTCGATCGCAACAGAGAGACTTCCTAGGTTCCGAGATACAGGACGTGGACGTAGACGCCGAGGCGGACGTTGTAGGCGAGATACCAGCCGTCGTCGTCAGGATCGGGATAGAGGACGATGTCGTCGGAATCCCAGAGCCAGCCGTCGCAGTAGGCAATGTCGGCAGGAGCGACGCTGAAGTAGAAACCGCCGAACCAGAAGCGCGAGGGACCTCCGCCGGCGATACGCCAGACCTGGCCGGCGCCGACGTGGCCGGGGAAGTGGCCGTGTTGCCAGGGTTGGTCGAGGTGGTAGGCGGTGGGGTTGGGCGTGTGGCCGACCCAGCGATCAGTGCCGGCGTCGACGTGGGGGGCGGCGGGGTGACCGGGCTGATCGGGCTTGCCATTGGCCGGCAGCGGAATGCCCTTGCCCTGGGTGGGGCCGTGGGAGGGAATGTGTCCGCCGCCGACGGCGGGACCGACGGGACGAGGCGCTGCGCCAGGGCCGGGATGTCCGCCAGCAGGACGCTGGGCTAGAGCAGGAAGTGCGAAAGCGGGCAGAATGAGGATCATCAGTGCGAAGATCGGGAGAGCTGCCAAAGGGCCGATGAGTCTTTTCATGGAATCCTCCGGAAGAACAGGGTACAGCGTGCAGGTTACAGGGTCCAGGGCTCAGGAGGCGGAGTCGGACTCGAGAAAATCCCAGGAGACGGTGACTTCGGCGCCGAGGCCTTCGGCGAGGCGCACGGCGGCGCTTTCGAGTTGCTGCATCAGTCCGGAGAGGTAGTCGCGTGAGGCGGAGATGGCGGTGATGCCGAGGGTGGCGGATTGCCAGGTTGGAGTTTCGTCCATTTCAGCGATGGAGATGTTAAATCCGTGGGAGAGCTTTTCTTTGAGGCTGCGGACGACCTGGCGGCGATCTTTGAGGGACTGGGCGTGCTGGATGCGCAGTTCGAGGAACATGGCGGCGATGGGCATGGGAGAGATTCATCTTACCGCCGGGGCCGTTGCGCCTTAAGACTCATGGTGAAGCGAAGTTCGATGCCTGAACGGCGGCGCAGGATGTGCGGCAAGTTCGGTCTAACTTCGGCGATAAAGGCTATCTGCGGCCGTCATTCGCGCATCCCACGAGATGTTGAAGCAGATCGGCGCACATTTGCGTTCGGGATGAACCTGAAACAGGAGAGTTGGGATTTATGAGGAAATATTTGATTTTGGCAGGGATGCTGGCGAGCTGGGGATTTCTCTCGGCGCAGGAGATGAATCCGACGGCGACGGATAAATGGCCGCAGAGCGCTGGGCAGCAGCCGGACTCGCAGACGGATGCGGGCATTCCGGTTTACAAGATTACGGTGGTAGCGCGCGACATACCGGCGATCAATTACTTTCACCGCAGCGGCGCGACGAAGATTGGATTCGAAGGTACACCTTTGCTGCCCATGGCGAAGGGCACGGCGGAAGTGAACAGCCTGAACGGGCGCACGGAGATCAAGGCGCACTTCGAAGGCCTGGGGCCGGCGAACGGCTTTGGCATTGAGTATCTGACGTATGTGTTGTGGGCGATTACGCCGGAAGGCCGGCCCGTGAATCTGGGCGAGGTGTTGTGGAGCCACGGACACTCGGACACGATGGTGACGACGAATCTGCAGTCGTTCGGATTGATTCTGACTGCGGAGCCGTATTTTGCGGTCACCATGCCGAGCGATCTGGTGATCATGCAGAATATCGTTCTGAATGACAAAACGACCGGAGTGCTGGAGACCATTAACGCCCATTACAGCCTGCTACCGCGCGGTGCGTACACGGATACGGCGGGGCGGCACACGGTGCTGAACCCAATTACTCGCGATGACCGTTCGCCGCTGGAACTGTATGAGGCGATCAACGCGGTGCAGATCGCGGAAGCCGCGGGGGCTGATCAATACGCCGCGGGGAGCATGGCGAATGCGAAGCAGGACTTACAGAATGCGCAGCAGATGGACATTCACCAGAAGGAGATGAAGCAGGAAATCACGTACGCGCGCGAGGCGGTGCAGACGGCGGAGGATTCGCGGCTGATTACGATCCGCAAGATCAAGGCGGGAGACGATGCCGCGGAGAGAGCCAGAATCGAAGCGGCGCGGAAGGCGGCACAGGACCAGGCAGCGGCGGCGCAGGACCAGGCGCAGCAGTCGGCTTTAGCTGCACAGCAGGCGCAGGATCAGCAGGCACAGGCCCAGGCGCAGGCGGCGACAGCGCAGCAGCAGGAAGCGCAGGCTCAGGCAGAGGCAGCCAAGGCTCGCGCAGAGCAGCAGGCGGCTGAACAGGCGGCGGCGCAGGCCGCAGCGCAGACGCAGCAGATGCGTGAGCACCTGCGCGAGCAGTTGAATACAGTGCTGCAGACGCAGGAGACGGCCCGGGGACTGATTGTGAATATGTCGGACGTGCTGTTTGCGTTCAACAAATATGAGTTGAAACCGGATGCCCAGGTGAAGCTGGCGAGGGTGTCGGGAATTCTGGCGACTTATCCGAACCTGAAACTGCAGGTGGAAGGCTACACGGACAACATAGGGTCAGACGATTACAACCTGAAGCTATCCGAGCAGCGGGCCACGTCGGTGCAGGCGTTCCTGATTGGACAGGGCGTTCAGCCGGACAACATCACCTCGCAGGGATACGGGAAAGCCGATCCAGTAGCGGATAACTCGACGAATTCCGGACGCGCGGAGAATCGCCGTGTGGAGCTGGTGGTATCGGGGCAGTCGATTGGGGTGCAGGAACAGGCCCCGGCGACTTCGTATACACAGCCGATGGCGCCTCCGGTGCGGCAACCCGCGCAACAGCCCGCGCAGAACAATAATGCGACGGGCGTTGTGAACATGCCGCCGCAGTAAGGACTCGCCGTCCAGGCGAATGCGCCCATCTGGCGCAAAAAACCACAGATGGTAAAGCAGAGAGACCGCCTTCGGGCGGTCTTTTTGCTGTCTGGAGCTTTTTCGTAAATGTAACTTGCAATTCACAAGTAAGTGTTGCTAGTGTGGCGGGCGTGGCGAAGAAGGCCATTGCGAAGCGTCGTTCCGCCTGCCCGGTCAACATTTCGCTGGAGGTATTCGGGGACCGGTGGTCGCTGCTGATCGTGCGCGATCTGATGGTGCGGGGATTTACGACGTTTCAGGATTTTGTGGAGTCAGGGGAAGGGATTGCGACGAACATCCTGGCGAATCGGTTGCGGCGGCTGCGGAAATCGGGGATCGTGACGGGGGAGGTAGATGAAGCGGACCGGCGCAGGGTAAATTATCGGCTGACCGAGAAGGGGATCGATCTGGCGCCGGTGATGGTGGAGTTGCTGATCTGGGGCGCGCAGCACGAGGAGACGGGCGCGCCGCCGGCGGTGATCGCGGAAATGGCGAGGAATCGGAGGGCAGTGCTCGAAGAGACGCGGCGGCGATGGCAGGAGCGGGATCCCACTCCGATATTGCTTTGGCTGGGTGGGACTAGCCGTCCAGGCGGTCGCGCTTCGCGCCAGGCTGCGAAGGAACGATTTCGGCAAGCGGCGATTGGCAGAGAGGAAAAGAGCGCATGAGGGCGGTTCGTGAGATGGTTCGTGAGATATAGGTACCGGTGAAAGCTCGATTTCAGCAGTAATAGCTAATCAGAGAAAAAGGAGGAAGTTATGAAGATTACACCGTATTTGCTGTTCAACGGACAGTGCGAAGAGGCGTTCAGGACGTACGAGCGCGTGCTGGGCGGAAAGATTATCGCCTCATTCACCTTTGGAAACAGCCCAATGGCTGCGAAGTTTCCAGAGCTGGCAAACAAGATCATGCACGCTCGCATCGATGTGGGCGACCAGATGATCCTCGGGGCCGATTGTCCGCCGGAGTATTTCAAGCAGCCCCAGGGGTCGTCGGTGATGCTCGATCTGGACGATACGGCGGACGCGGAGCGGATTTTCCAGGAACTTTCGGAAGGCGGAACGGTGACGATGCCGATTCAGGAGACGTTCTGGGCGAAGCGCTACGGAAGCTTCGTGGATCGGTTTGGGACGCCGTGGATGATCAATGTGGCCGCGCCGGCGTATGCTGCGGCGTGAAAAAGACAGCCGGTAGCCAGTAGCCGGTGGTGGGTAGCCGGTAGCCGGGTGGCGGCGAACAGGGTGCGGTTCGCTGACTCCCGATGTTCAGCGCAAGCCAGTGAGCGGTCAATTCGAAACCCAACACGGAGGAATTTATGGCGACAACGATAGCGGCGCCCGCGATTGCGGGGGAGGTTGAGATCCTTACACGGCAGACGCGGGCGACTCACGGGGTGCTTCGGCGGAACGTCGAGGGACTGACGCAGGAAGACTGTTTGAACCAGCCACAACCTGGCGGGAATTGTCTGAACTGGGTACTGGGACACCTGCTTTGTATTTACGACTCGGTGCTCCCCGCGGTTGGACAGGAACCGGTGCTGGATGCGAGCGCATTAAAGCGGTATGAACGCGGGAGCGCGGAGCTGCACGACGCGGGCGAGGCGAAGCCGCTGAGCGATTTGCTGGCCGCATGGGACGAGGCGGCGAAACGCATGGAGGCGGGACTGGGGGCGCTGACGGCGGAGAGGATGGACGAGCCGGCTCCGTTTTCTCCGACCAATAATCCGAAGGAGACGGTGCGATCGCTGCTGGCGACGGTGGCTTTCCATCAGGCGTACCACACCGGGCAGACCGGGCTGCTGCGACGGATGGCGGGCAAGGAAGGCGCAATCAAATAAGGCTTGCCGGGAGCTGGGAGCCAGGAGCTCGGAGTTGGCAGGCAGTAGCCAGCATGAGCCGGAAGCGAGCACTTCGCTTCGATGGAGATTGTTATGCAGACGATCAAGCCGTTCCTTTGGTTCAACGACAACGCCGAGGAGGCTGTGCAGTTCTATGTCTCGGTCTTCAGGAATGCGAAGGCTGGGGCAGTGACGCGTTGGGGGGAAGGTGGTCCGGGAAAGCCAGGGTCGGTGTTGACGGCGAGCTTCGAGGTTGGCGGGGTCGAGTTCGTCGTGATGAACGGCGGTCCGCACCATGCATTTACGGATGCGATTTCGTTCGTGGTGCCGTGCGAGTCGCAGGCGGAGATCGACGAGATGTGGGAGAAGCTGTCGGCGGGCGGGACCGAAGTGCAGTGCGGCTGGCTGAGGGATCAATTCGGCGTCTCGTGGCAGGTGGTCCCGGCGAACCTCGGGGAGCTACTTCAGGGCAAGGATGCGGACGGCGGGAAGCGGGCGATGCAGGCGATGATGCAGATGGTGAAGCTCGATATAGAGACGCTGAAACGAGCGGGCGGGCTCGCATGACCTCAGCCGGGTACGAACCGATTACCCTGGTGACTTCTCCCTCTGAAGCATCCTGAATCCAGAGCTTGCAGCAGAGTCACGCTATGACGCAGCCGCATCGTGGGTTCAGCGGAACCGCGCTCCCATTGACGCAACATATCGCATCGCGGCGTGTCCGACAGGGCGGGGCGAGAGCAAAAAGATCGACCTCGCAGAATTCGGTGCCCCTGGGAGGGAAGTTATTGCTATGATGTTGCCCTCCCGGCAAGGTGGGGGAACCGGGGACTTCGCCGGTGCGCGGCGGAAAGAGGGGAAAGGGCTGTGACGATCTCACGAAGGATGTTCATGACGGACCTGGCGGCGTCGGGAGCGCTGGCAGGATTGCTGGCCAAGCCCGATACGGCGTCGGCAATGGCGGCGGCGTTCTGGGGCAGCTGCAGGAGCGCGGACTGATGCGTAAATCGCACGGCAGCGGCAGTAGTAATAGTAGTAGTTCAAGAAAGAAGAGCACGAGCAGCGGAAGTAAACCTGCGACGACCACGAAGCCCAAGTAAGCGCCGGGCAGCCCACATCCAAGGGAGTTGGAAAATGAGAGCGCGCGGAACAGGAGCTGTGGCAGCGCTGGCTGTCGCGTTGACGGCGACGCCGGTATTCGCCCAGAGTTTTGGAGCGTCGAAAACTACGGTGAAGCTGCAGCGGAAGCTGCCCGCACTGGTTCATCTGCCGGGCGACACGATCCGGGTGAAGGTGACGGCCCATCAAAATGTAGCGAACGTTGCACCGGCGCTTGCTTCGGATCTGCAGTCACTGCTGGAGACCGAGCTGCTGAAGGACGATCCGAAACTGCGGCAGGAAGAGACCAATCCGGCGACGATGGTCAATTGTGAAATTACGGCCATTGGTCCTCCGCAGCGTACGGTCACGCAAAAGCCGAATCTGCTGGCCGGAAAGGGCGCGCCCAAAACGTCGGCCTATGTACGGATCACCGCTTCGCTGAGCGTTTCGTTTCAGGCGAAGAGCAGAGACGGGCACATGCTTGGGTCTGACAACGTAGCGGTGAATTACGACCAGGAGTTCGACAGCTCCGGCAACAACACATCGGGTGGCATCCCGGGGGTGTGGGGCAAGGTGAAGGACAAATGGAAGCCCGGTTCGAGTGAAAACGAGGAGGATCAGCCCCCTCCCACCGACGCCGAGTTACGCACCAAGCTGCTCGGCTTAGCCGTCCAGCAGATGGCGGAGCAGATTGTGAACACGGACGAGACGATCGAAGTGTACCTGGCGAAGGATAAGGGTCCGCTCGACGATGGCGACAAACTCGCGAAAGCAGGCTTGTGGGAACGGGCTCTGGAGACCTTCGAGACTGCGCCTCCGATCACGAAGAAGGATGGCGATGCCTACCGGCTCTACGACATAGGCGTAGCGAATGAGGCGTTGGGGTATGCTGCGGAGGATCCGAAGTCGGCGATGAAGTTCCTCGACGAAGCGGCCATTAATTACGGCAAGGCGATCGACGATAAACCGGGCGAGAAGTATTTTCTGGAACCACAGAAGCGCATCCAGACAGCGATTGCGCATTACAAGAAGCTGGAGGACGAGAAGAACGCGCCGCCGCCACCACCGCCGCCCGTTGTAGCGAGTGAAACGCCGCCAGTCCCCGAGAAAAAGACGGTAAGCGAGCGCGTCAAGCCGCAGCCACCCCCTCCGCCACCGAAGCAGGGGGTGACTCACCAGACGGGAAGTCCTGCGCTGACCAATGCGAGGGTGATCGCGATGGTAAAGGATGGGATCGATGACGAAACGGTGGCGCAGGCGGTGCGCAACGCCAAGGCGGTGGATTTCAATCTCAGTTCGGATGCGCAGCGAAAGCTGACAGCGGCCGGAGTAAGTCCGGCGGTGCTGAGCGCGATGAAAGCACGGGCGGCCCAGGAATTGGCGAAATGATGGGAGCTTTGCGATACAGGGCGGCGGGGCTGGTGTTGTTGGCAGCTATCGGCTGTGCGTGCGCACGTGCGCAGGATGAACGGTGCGGGGCAGGCAAGGATCTTGTCGTTCAGGCGCTGGAACGCGTGACGCCTGGCAGCAGCAACGACGAGTTTGAAGATGCGCTGCAGCTGCTGAAAACCGCGGTGTCGACCTGTACGGAGCTGGGTGACGCGTGGTACTTTCGCGGCCTGGTGGAGCGGCGGTTGGGGCACGCCAACCTGGCGGAATATTCGATGGGGAAGGCACGGATGTTCGGGTCGGATGCGCTGCGCGACGAGGTGAATCCATTTGTGCTGGCGACGCCGCCGGCTCGGCGCGCCTTGCCGGGCGGAACGCGGCAGGCAGGGAATACGGCACCGAGCGCTCCCGCAGTGGCGGGCCCGGTGCAGCAGAAATGGGCGCTGATCGTGGGCATCAGCCACTTCGAAGACCGCGCGGTGCCTTCACTTGGATACACGACATCGGACGCAAGCGCGTTTGCGGCGGAGCTGAAGGATCCGGCCATCGGGCGATTTCCGGCGAGTAACGTACGTGTGTTGACCGACGCTCAGGCGACGACGCGCAACATTAAGGAGCAGCTGAACTGGATCGCGCGGAATGCGGCGCCCAACGACCTGGTGGTGATCTACGTGGCGACGCACGGCTCGCCGCGGGAGCTGGATTCGGCGGGCGGCGCGAATTACATCGTGACGTACGATACGGAGATCAAGAACGCGGATAGTCCGGATGAAGATGCGCTGTATGCGACCGCATTGCCGATGGTGGAGCTGGCCAACGCGGTGGCGACGCGGATGAAGTCGCTGCGGACGGCGGTGATCCTCGACACGTGCTACAGCGGCGGTGCGGTGACAAACGAGTCGAAGCTGATGGGGAAGGGGCTGGCGAACTCAGCGCCGGGCACGAAAACGCTGGACCGCATGAGCGAGGGAACGGGGCGGATTGTGATTGCCGCGGCCAGCTCGGATGAAGAATCGCTGGAGAGCCCTGAGCTCCACCATGGGTATTTCACCTATTTCCTGCTGCAGGCTCTGAAGGACACAAAGGGGCAGACGCCGATGGGGCAATTGTTTGCCACGGTGGCGCAGCAGGTGTCCGATAGAGTGGCTGCCGATGGGAAGAGGGCCGGCCAGACGCTCGGGCAGCATCCGGTGATGAGCCGGAGCTCAGACGATGCGGATTTCGCGCTGGGGATAACGAGCGACAGCGGGGCGGCTCACGGCGGGCGGTAAGGCGCGTCGGACCGGCTCGCGATTTCAGAACATCTGAATGGGTCCTGGATAGCGGGCGATCAGCGGATCGACAGTGAGCAGGGACATGCCTTCCGCGCTGGCCTGGGCAATCAGCATGCGATCGAACGGATCTTTGTGCAGCGGTGGAAGGCTGCTGACGGCCACGGCGTGGCGGCCCGTGATGGCCAGCTCGGTGTAGCCATTGTCGAGCAGGCCGCGTCGCAGGAGCACTGGCTCGGCGCGAAAATCAGGACGGCCCAGCGTGTGCTTGATGGCGATCTCCCAGAGGCTCGCCGCGCTGAAGACGAGCTGATGGTCGGGGTCTTCGATCATTGCTCGCGCCTCTTCTGGCAGCTTTGCAGGATCGCCGGCGGCCCAGAGCAGCACGTGGGTGTCCAGCAGGAGCTTCATTGGGCGCCATCGAAGAGCTGGGCGATTTCGTCGCTGGCGATCTGGTCGAAATCGTCGGGGACGGAGATCTGACCGGTGAGGAAGCCGGTACGGTGAACCGCGGTTTCGGCGGGGGCGTCGATGGCGGTGACTTTGACCACGGGCTTGCCGGCTTTGGCGATGATGAATGGCTCCCCCTGGAGCGCCTGTTCGATAAGGCGGGAGAGGTGGGTTTTGGCTTCGTGGATATTGACTGTACGCATAGGACTAAGTTCTATTAGTCTAGGTCATATTTGATAGAAGAGCAAGCATTCGTCGCGGAATATACAGAAAAAGGCGGTCCGCCGAGGATTTTGCATCATCCGGCGGGGCGATTTGCGTATATGCGGGTACAGCGATCGAGGGCGCTCCCGGTTGGACCTTTCGCCGCAACAATTCCGAGCCATTGTGGAGCGCCATCAGGCGCGGGTGTTCTCGATTGCGTTTCGCATTTTGGGCGAGAGCGGTGTGGCGGAGGAGGTGGCGCAGGATGTTTTCCTGGAGCTCTATCGCACGCTGCCGCGCCTCGAGAGCGAGGATCATGTGACGGCGTGGTTGCGGAGGGTCGCGTGCCATCGCGCGACGGATGCGCTGCGCAGACGGGCAGCGCGAGCGGACACGGTGGCGGAGGAATACCAGGATGGGATGGGGCTGCGGACGGCGGTGCGGGATTTTGTGCCGCTGATGAATCGCGTGGAGCAGTTGCTGCTGACGCTGCCGCCCGGGCAGAGAGCGGTGATGTTGTTGCGGTATCAGGAAGACCTGGAGCCGGAGGACATCGCCATTGAAATGGGAATGCCGCTGGCTACGGTGAGGAGCCACTTGCAGAGGGCGGTGCAATTGCTGCGGACGAAGGCAGAGCGGACGCTGAAGGACTACAGCCGTGGTTGATCGAGGGAACGAGCTTATGGACGAGTTCGAGAGGGAATTGCGGGAGCAGTTGCAGGCTCGGTCCGCGCCGGGAGGATTCGCGGATCGGGTGATGGCGCGAGTGCCGGAGCGGCAGGCTTCGCGCCGGCTGTGGTGGGCCTTGTCGCCGGTGTGGAGGTGGGCAGCGGCGGCGCTGCTGGTTGCGGGGATGGTGGCGGGCGGGTTGGAGCGGGATCGGCAGCAGCGGATCGCCGGCGAGCGCGCACGAGCGCAGGTGTTGTTGGCGCTGAGGATTACGGGATCGACGCTGCGGGATGTTCAGCAAAAGATTCGCGCCGACGGCAGGCAGGAAAACAGCCGGAGGGATGCGGGCCGGACGGACGGTGAAAGAGATGTTCGATAAGTAAGGGGCAGTAGTGGGGACCTGAGGAGAAAGAGGAGTGAGCCATGAAGAGGAAGTTAATCCAAATTACAGTTTTCGCCGCTGCGTTGGTCGTGGGCGCGGCGCTCCCGGCTACGGCGCAGTCAACGGAGCCGCTGTTTCCCGTGACGCTGGGAAAACAGCTGGCGGAGCGCGCCTCGAATTACACAGAAGTATCGCTGGACCGGAAGATGCTGGACTTCGCCAGCCACTTTATGAACAGCAAGGACGATGCGGAAGGGAAGCGGATCGTTGAAAAGCTGAACGGCGTTTACGTGCGGAGCTACGAGTTCGATAAGCCAGGGCAGTACACGCCGGCCGATCTCGATGCGATCCGGCATCAGTTCGATACGCCGGAATGGTCGGCTCTGGTGAAGACGCGCTCAAAGGGTGCGACGGACGATGCAGATATCTATATGAAGCTGGTGAACGGCGAGGTGCAGGGAATGTTCATCCTGAACGCCGAGGAGAAGGAGCTGAATTTTGTATTCATCTCGGGACCGATTCGCCCTGAAGATTTGCAGGATATCAGCGGGAACTTCGGAATTCCCTCGGGAACCTACAAAATGACGATGAAGTCGGAGAAGGCCCAGAAGAAGGCCGATGAGAAGGCGCAGAAGCCGGAAGACAAAGCGCAGAAGGATGAACAGCCATGAGAATCGTCAACATCACCGCAGCCGCAATCTTCGCAACGGCCATTGCAATCGCTGTCCCCGTCACAGCCGCTCGAGCGGCGTCCGGGCACGACTTCGACTCCGTCGTGTCGGCGGTTGAGCAGCGCTACTCCGCGCACGCCGAGCGGGTGCCGATGATGGGGTTCGTGAGTTTGTGCGCGCATGTGGTGACAGCGGGCGGCGTGAAAGGCATGAAGATCGCCGAATTCGACAATCTTCCGAAGGCGCCCGACTCCGCCGAGCTGGAGCATCTGGTCAGCGATGCGCTCGGCGGTTCGTGGCAGCGTTTTGTCACCGACCGGAGCCGCAACGGCGAGGTCAGCATCATCTATGTGCAGCCCAACGGGGCTGCGATGCGGATGCTGATTGCGGACTACGAGCACGGCGAGTTGGATCTTGTCCGGATGGAGCTGAACGGGGAACGGCTGGCGCATTGGGTCCACGACCCCGAAGGGAGTGCGCGACGGCATGATTATGGGTCGGATGAGAACCGGGTTCCGGACTAGCAGCGATCAGGGGTCTCGCACTGAGGTAATTTGAGGTACCAACGCTCTTCGCTGTCGTGTACCGGGCGTGCGATACTGCCATTGGCATGTACAAACGCGTCGTTCTGAAGCTATCCGGGGAGGCGCTGGCCGGGACTGGGGAAAAGCGGTTCGGAGTCGATCCGATTCGCATTCACGAGATCGCCGGTGAGCTGGCCGAAATTCACCAGATGGGCGTTGAAATGGCCATTGTGGTGGGTGGAGGGAATTTTTTCCGGGGCGTGGCGGAGCAGGCCAAAAAGATGGACCGCGTTTCCGCCGACAATATGGGGATGCTGGCGACGGTAATCAATGCGCTGGCGATCCAGGATGCTCTGGAGAAGCGCGACGTCTTTTGCCGGGTAATGTCGGCGATCGAAATGAACCAGGTGTGCGAGCCGTATATCCGGCGGCGGGCGATCCGGCATCTGGAAAAGGGGCGGGTGGTTATTTTCGCCGCGGGAACCGGAAACCCTTATTTTTCAACAGACACGGCAGCATCGCTGCGCGCGATGGAAATCCATGCGGATGTTTTACTTAAGGCGACGAAGGTAGAGGGCATCTACGACGCCGATCCGGTCATCACAAGGGACGCGGTGAAATTTGAGCAGATTACCTATATGGAAATTCTGCGTCTGGGGTTAAAGGTGATGGATACCACGGCAGTGAGTCTGTGCAAGGACAATAATCTGCCGATGATCATCTTCAACCTTAACCAGCCGGGCAATATCCGCCGCGTCGTTTCCGGGGAGAAGGTCGGCTCTTTGGTGACGGCCTGAAGGTGTCTCCTGATCCGCCGACGATCGAGGGAGCAGTACTCCAGACCGAAGCCCGAACCTTTATCCGGAGACCGATTCTGAGCGCACAGGTACAAGTTGTTCCGCGGCCGACGGGCTCCTGGTATACGGGCGCGGCCACGGGCGCGGCCAGGCAGGCACCCTCGCCACGGCCGGTCATGATCAAGCCGAAGAAGGAACGGCTGCCGGCATTGACCGGGTTGCGCGCCTTTGCGGCTCTCAATATTGTCTTCTTCCATTTCTCGAATCCGAAATGGTTTGGGCCGTTTGCGCCGGTGGTCGACAACGGATACACGTCGGTCAGCTTCTTTCTGCTGCTTTCGGGATTCGTGCTGGCTTACAACTATTCCGATAAAGCGCAACAGGGACAATTGAACACGCGGAACTTCTGGGTGGCGCGGCTCTCGCGGCTCTATCCAATCTACCTGTTTGCACTGCTCATGTCGGTGGGCATGCTGATGGATGAGTGGCATGTGCGTTCGCATGCGCAGTTCACCTGGGGCGTGGTGCTGACGCCGTTCCTGATGCAGGGCTGGAGCCCGTCGCTATCGACGTTCTGGAATACGCCGGCGTGGACGATGTGCACCGAGGCCTTTTTCTACCTGATTTTCCCGCTGGTGATTCTGTGGAAGCGGCCGAAGAAGATTGGCGCGCTGGTGGGGATTCTGCTGGGGCTGTGGTGCCTGGGGATGGTGCTGCCCAGTTTGTACATGGGCCTGCATCCGGACGGGGATATGCACCCGGGCCGCTATACGGACGGCTTCTGGATGCGCGCACTGAAATTTTCGCCGCCGCCGCATGTGCCGTCGTTTTTGTTCGGGATTGTGCTGGCGGATCTGGATGCGCTGATTCCGAGGGGGGCGCGCAGGCGGCTGCTCTTCGGAGCGCTGGGGATGGTGGGCATCTACACGGTGCTCTATTTTGGCGATTACTTTCCGTATCCCATGATGCACGACGGATTGATGATGCCGTTGTACGCGCTGGCGGTGCTGGGGCTGGCGGGACGTAACCTGATCGCGAAGTTTTTTGGGTTCTTTCCGTTTGTCGCGGTGGGGCAGGCGAGCTACTGCCTGTATATTCTGCACTTCAATCTGTGGAATCTGATCCATAACTCCGGGGTTCTGGCGATGACGGGCCTCGAGCGGTTCGATCCGTGGCTGAGTTACGGATTGCTGGTGGGCGCGGCGGTGCTGGCGATGGTGTGGATCGAGCGGCCGGCGCAGCGATTTATCAAGGGGATATTGCTGCCGCAGCCGTCTGCGCGTCAGGCGGTTTCGGCGCGCTCTTCCTGAAATGTAGTGCGCAGGATTGTGCAGTTACGGCCCGCGTGCTTGGCCTGGTAAAGAGCGAGGTCGGCCAAGCTGAGAAGCTCCGTCTCGGTCTGAGGGTAGTCCGTCGCGACGGTGGCGCCGATACTGACCGTGAGGGGGATTTCCGAGCCGGCGACCAGGAACGGTAGTGAAGAGACAGCGGCGCGAATGCGTTCGGCGCTGCTCTCTGTCTGCTCGCGATCGCAGGCGGGGAGGATGACCAGGAACTCCTCGCCTCCGTAGCGGCCGGTCACGTCGTAAGGCCGGGTAGCCCGCGTGATGCGATGCGAGACCTCTTTCAGGACAGCGTCGCCGGCCATGTGTCCGAAGGTATCGTTGACGGGCTTGAAGTGGTCCACATCGAGCATGAGAATTCCCATGGAGGTATGGGTGCGCAGAGTGCGCTCGATTTCGGCGCGCAGCAGGTCGAGCAAGGCGCCGCGGTTCGACAGGCCGGTGAGCACATCGTGGGTGGCCTGGTAGCGCAGCTTTTCCTGCGCGACGAGCAGGTCGTGCTGCAGCGAGAGAACATCGGCGAGGGACTTGCTTTTTTCCTGATGGGCGGCCTCGGCTTGCAGGCGGAGCGAGTGAGCTTCCTCGAGCTGGGCGCGGATGACGCGTGTCTGCCCGCGGACGCGGCGGCGAAGAATGACGTTCCATGCCACAACCACCGTCACAACGGCGAAGAGAAGCGAGGAGAGGATAAGGGTATTGCGGGGCGTCCACCAGGACGGGCTTTGCAGGACCGCGACTGCAGCCGGGGATTGCAACAGGATCTTCAGAGCCTTCGGGGTTTTGCTCGGAGTGACCTCGATTAAACAGATCCCGATAATGCGGAGGCGGCTTCCGGGCTGGAGGTTGTCAAAGGTCTCCGGAGTATCGGCGGGAAGGGCAGCCGAGAAAGTGGTGCCGCCATCGGTGAGCAGCAGAGTTTTTTCGGCCGCGGTGCGGGATTTATAGAGCAATTGTCCATCGATGCGCACCAGCTCGGCGTCGTGATCTCCGGCCAGTGCCTGAACGGCGGTGAGGGTCACGGGCCCAGGGGGTCGCGCAACGCCGCTGCGGCGGAAGATGGCGTCGTCGAGAACCGAGGTGTAGTCGCCGAGCGAGGGAAAGCCGACCACGTCGAGCAGATCGCCGACAGAGACATCGGCAGGGACTTCGGTATGCACAAAGATGCCATGGGTCGCGTCCATGAGGGTGAACTGCATCGCACCCCAGGTGGAGATGACGACGCCGTGCACGTGAACACGATGGCCGCGCTCATGCTGGCTGGCGCGCATCACATCGGCGGTGTCGCTGATGGGTAACGAAAAGTAATCGGCGGGCGCGGGTTCGAGCACCTGAATATAGGAGATGTCGGGCATGTAGAGGTGAACGCCGATGATCTGCTTCCGCTGGTTGAATCGGGTACCGCACGCGGCCCGGAGTCTGACCGTGGCGTCGATCAGGTTGCTGTGGTCCCCGCCTCGAGGGTCCAGGGTGATGACATCCATGAGGTCCTGGCCGGAGGCGACGGTGACGATCAGATTGTTGCTGCTGGAAGCAGCATGGCCGGCGTAATAGGTCACATCCTGCGGCCTTCGGATGGATCGGACGATGCCTTCGATGGCCACCCAGCGTGAATCGTAAAAGTCGAGGGAGAGGCGGTCGAAGCCGATGAGCGGAGCGTCGGGGAGTGGTGCGTTGCCCAGAATCCGAAAGTGAGGGTGCAGAAGGACCGGCTCGACGTCTCCGGGGCCGCTGACCGCATCGATCTGGACGATATCGCCGGCTCGCAGGGCGGGCACCAGATCCCCGCGTGAATCCACGAAGATGCCGTCCGTGCTGTCCATCACGAACAGCAACCGGATGGCGGGATCGAAGAAGGTAATCTGCGCGCGATCGAGATGGACGGGATACCCGCGGATGGCCTCACGGGCAGGAAGGGTGTGCGCCTGGTGCACAGTATGGAGGACGGGCAGGGAATCGCCGGCGGCGTTGGCGTGGAGGGCGAGGAAAGCCGACAGGAGGAGCGCAAGCGTCCATCGAGCGACCCACGTTGCGATGATACGCCGCAGCGATGTGGCTGTGGGACGGTGACAGTGATGCTCGGGATCAGTCACGACTCTGACTGTATCCATCCAGCTTTTCCTCGAAGCGCGATTTTGGCGCACCTCTCTCAGGAAGTTATCGGCACGCGTGGGGGTAAGTATAGGTCATTGCGGCTGTGTTCTGAATGCCACTTTGGCGGGCTTATGCAACAGCGGTCACTGTGACGACGTGGAGCCGCCGCCGGTCCAGCGCAGGTTTGTCCGGGATGCGCACCGATCTTTCGTGGAATTACGCGCTGGCGGGATAACCCATGCCGGCAAGGACGCCGCGCATGTACGCAAAGCTCTTTGTAACTCCGGGCAGCGGATCGTCAGCGTGCACCTCGTATTCGAGGTCAACGAAACCACGGTATTTTGTAGCAATGAGCGCCTCGAAAATGTGGCGCACCGGCATCTTGCCGTCTCCTACAGCCACCTGACTGTCTTTATCGTGAAAATCTGTCAAATCCTTCATGTGGAGGTTAAACAGGCGCGGCCCAACGGCATGGATGGCTTCGACCACGTCGGTTCCGGCGCGGACCGTATGTCCCACGTCGATACAGCAGCCGATGCGGGGATCCATGCCCTGCACAGCTTTGTAAACGTCCAGCGGCGAGGGCCACAGCTTATCCTCGGGGCCGTGGTTATGAATGGCGACGCGGACGTCGTATTCCTTCACGAATTTCTCGACACGAGGCAGCGCCTGCGGAGCCGGGTCGCCGGCAACGAACAGGGAGAGTCCAGCTCGCTTGATGTATTCGAACTTGCTGCGCATATCGTCGTCGGAGTCGATGGCGAGTGAGATGACTCCAGCGGCGTGCAGGGCGATGCCGGCGGCTTTGTAATCGGCGAGGGCCAGTGCTTCGGCTGGGGGATCCGTCGGCAGGTGATCTTTTACGTCCTTGGCATTGAGGGCCTGGAGGTTCAGTTCCTTCATGAAGCCGATCATCTGGGCGCGGCTGAAGTTGCGGAAGGTATAACTGGCGAGGCCGAGGCGCACAGGGATGGAGGCATCGTCTGCGCCGGATGCGGGCTCTGCAAAGGTTGAGGCGGGAACGAGCCCGGCGGCTGTGGCCATGGCGCCGGAGAGGACGAAGTTACGACGAGATAACCGAGTATTCATAGAAGACCCCCCGCAAAAGAGGTTAGGAGATGGCATTGCCCGAAAGCTATTAAAGGTGCGGCTCCCAGCCCTTCTCGTACTCGCGTCCCCAGCCTTTCATGGCTTCCGGGTCGCCGACGACTTTACCGTTGCTGGTATCGAGTTTGAGTTCGCGCTGCACTTCCCAGGCGATGTTCGAGAGCTGGAGCATGGTCACCGCGACGTTGCCGACTTCGACTGGAGAATGCAGCTTCTCGCCCTTCGTGATGCCGGCGATGAAGTTCGCGAAGTGGGCTTCGGTCATCGAGTCGCGGCCGACCAGATCGGATGAGGAAGTCTTCTCGCCCTGGACGCGGAACTCATCGGTCTTATGGCCGGCGAGGTCGTAAATCTCATAGCCGTCGCGATCAACGAGAACGCTGCCCGTGGTGCCGAGGATGGTCGAGCCACGGTCGCGGTTATAGAGCTTCATGCCGCTGCAGCAACGCCCTTCCCAGGAGATGAGCTTGTCGTCGTATTCGAAATTGGTGACGAGGGTGTCGTAGAACTGCCAGTCATCCTTGAACTGATAGCGTCCGCCGGTGGCGGTGACGCGCTGCGGATAGTCGACGCCGAGAGCCCAGCGGCAGACGTCGATTTCGTGGGTGCCGTTGTTCAGCGTCTCGCCGGTTCCCCATGTGCGGAACCAATGCCAGTTGTAGGGCTGCACATTGTCCTTATAGGGCTGGCGCGGCGCGGGGCCCTGCCACAAATCCCAGTTGAGGGTTGGCGGTACCGGCGCTTCGTTCCCATAGCCAATCGATTTGCGAGTGTTGACGTACCAGGCCATGGCATAATACGGGCGGCCGATGAGGCCGTCGTGAATCTTCTGGACGATTTCGATGGTGTGCGGCGAGGAGCGCTGCTGCGTGCCCATCTGCACCACCTTGCCGTACTTCTTCTGCGCCGCGATGAGGAGCGCACCCTCGGCAGGATTGTGACTGCAAGGCTTCTCGACATAGACATGCTTGCCGGCTTCAACGCCCGCGATGGCCATGGGCGCATGCCAGTGGTCGGGCGCGGCGATGGAGATGGCGTCGATGTCTTTGCGATCGAGGAGCCTTCGGAAATCGCCCTCGGCCTGCGGGGCGTAGTCGAGCTCCTTCTGCGCTTCGTCGGCAAACTTCGCCATGAAGGTGCTCTCCACATCGCAAATCCAAGCGACGCGGGCAGTGTCGCGATTGGCGACGAGGGCGGAAAGGTGGGCGTAGCCGCGGCTGTGGAGCCCGATGACGGCGAAGTTGAGACGTTCATTCGCGCCCATAATCTGCGCATAGCTCTTGGCCGTGCTGTTCACGGCCAGGCCGGCCGCACCTACCGCCAGCGTGTCCAGAAATTCCCGACGTGTGATCATATGATGTCTCCCGTGAAAACTGAAAGTGGCGCGAGCGGTCAACAGGCCGCGCCCGATTGCGCCAAAGCCTTTTTCAGATCGGCCATACTGATCCGTGAAGAGGCCTCGGGTGTTCCGGCGCCACGCCAGTGCGTTTCGAGGCTGACCGCGAAGTGATAGCCGTCCCGGCGGAGCGCGCGCAGCTGGCCGACCCAATCGACCACGCCGGTGCCAACCGGCTCCCATTCGTACTTGCCGCCGGGTTGGCGCGTCACATTCTTCGCGTGGCA
>Ga0182015_10002758_pt1 | contig 20638 bp, 16 predicted proteins | sample 712P3MmetaG_FD_120478 | JGI IMG/M metagenome (GOLD analysis project Ga0182015, IMG submission 120478) | Permafrost microbial communities from Stordalen Mire, Sweden - 712P3M metaG | ecosystem: Environmental > Terrestrial > Soil > Wetlands > Permafrost | place: Sweden: Stordalen | collected...
CGACGAGCGTCCAGGCGTTCGAGTCGGCGTCATCCTGGATGCAGCCGATGCCAGCGCCGGCGTCGAGCGCCCGGAAGGAGCTACTCGACGCGCTCTCGCGTCGAATCGTCGCAATCCGTCCGACCAGGCTCCGCGTGGTCGTGGACGGTTACACCGCGAGCGGCAAGACGAGCTTCGGTCACGAGCTTGCAGCGGCAATTCGCGAACGCGGGCGTACAACGATGAGGGCAACGTTCGACGATTTCAAGAAGCCATGGAGCGATGCCCACGAGGAGGGATACGACCGTCTGAGCGGCGAAGGCTACTACCGCAATGCGCCCGACTTCGAGAACGCTCGCAAGCTGCTCCTGGAGCCGGCTGGACCGGAAGGCTGTGGGACAGTTGCACTGTGCGCACATGACCCGCTGACAGGCGAGGATCACCGTGGCGTCACCATCGACGCTCCGAGCGATGCCGTGCTCATCGTCGACTCCGTCTTCGGCATGCGGCCCGAGTACGACGACCTCTGGGACTACAGGATCTGGATAGACGTGCCTCCAGAACTTGCTCTGGCACGTGGTATCGCGCGCGATGCCGAGCTGGAGGGCTGGGACGGAGCCGAACGGCTGCATCGAGATCGCTACCACGTCGCTGAACAGATCTACGTCACTGAGGTCAATCCGAAAGCGAAAGCGGACGCGATCATCGACAACACCGACTACGCGAACCCCGTCGTCGTTTGGCCAGCGTCGATACCGAACCGTGTCCCAGAACGTGCAGGACCTTGACGAGGCGAACCTAGCTCCGAACGCCGGATCACTGAGCCACATTCCGCTCCACCTGGCATCGAGCGCTGACTGTCGCGAACGGCGCACCCCGCTCCCCAAGGTCGTCATCTCTCGAGCTAACAAGGAGATGGGAGCCCGCGCGTCCTGCCTGGGGAGGTGAGAGCCGCAGGAGGGCAAGATCTCCCCGAGTGCGGGCCACCTTTGGCACTAGCCTGCCGGAACTGCGGGGCTAGCCTACCGTCGCATGCGAAATTCTGAGGCCAGTGCGGCGCGACGCTCGCGGGCCCCACCGAGCGAGCACCAAGTGACCGGCGCCGGGCCCGGTCTAGGCCCAAGGTGCCGCCGCCCACCTCCACCGAGCTGGGTCACCTCTCGGTGCCGTCCAGCGACCTCGTCGGTTTCACGCCGTTCTCGAAAATGGACCAGGAAGAGGTGCGCGAGGGCGTCGGCGGCTAGTTCGAGCTCACTCGGGGCATCGTCGGCCGCTACGGGGGCGTCGTGCAGAAGTTCGCCGGCGACGCCGTCATGGCCGTGGAGGGACCCCGGTCGCAAGACAGGACAACCGCGAGCGGGCTGTCCGCGCCGGCCTGAACTGGTGTCCGCTGTCGCGGCCTGCGGATCCGAGAACGGGACCGATCTCGCGGCCCGCCTCTCGGGCGAAGAGAGCCCCGTCATCGGCGACCGCGTCACCGCACTCCGCATCCACTCCGCCTCCCCGGGGTGCTCGCATAGTGGAGAGGCGACCCTGCCGCCACCTCGGCTGGCATCGACTACGCCGGCGCCGGCGCGAGCACGGGAATGTCGAGCAAGACCTCGATGCGGCCGAGGCGGGCCTACCGGGATCTCGGTTACTCGTCCTGGACGCGCCCGTCCAACTCGCCCCGGGCGAAGTGGCTGGCATTGCGAGGAGGCCTGGTGGGCCGGCAGCTGTCGCCTTCCAGTCGGCATGGCTTTCGAAACGGCTAGGCCCGCGCCAATGCTGGCGCGGGCCTAGCGATCCCCGATGCCCAGGCCCTAGGGCTAGCTGACACATAAGTGTCATAACCTCACGCCTGTCGGGTCTTTCGCCTCTGTTTGACATGCTCGTGGCTGCGGACAATCAGATGGAGAAGGATCTGGAGGTTGCCGCTATGTCAAGTGCAACTGCAGTCGTCATCGGCGTCGTGCTCCTAGTCGGCGCCGTGATCGTCGGGGTCGTAGTCGGGCCGAAATGGTGGCACTGGGGGTCTTTCATCGTCTTGACCCTGGTCCTGTTCATTCCCCTGATGATGGCCTTTTTCATCCCGTTGCCGGTCGTGGTCGTGCTGAATGTGGCGATAAGCCACAGCATCTGGCAAAAAAACCACGCCACGGTGCCTATGGAGACCATCGCCTCTTCGAGCTGAGAACGGGATCGACCTGGGTTTGCGAAAGCCCCTATAAAGCGCCTTCCCGCGTCGGCCTACGGCCGCGCACGGCCGTGAACCTCCTGCAGGCTGACAACGGAAAGGCCGTGCTGGCGCCAGTCAGCTATGCCTGCCGAAGCCGCGCGCGCCGCGGCCACCGTCGTCAGACACGGGACCTGATGGGAAAGGGCGGCCGAGCGGATGCGCACGCCGTCAGCACGTGAGCCGCGACCACGGGGGGTGTTTACGACGAGCTGGACCCGACCCGAGGAGATCAGCTCGACGACATCCGCGGCCCCCATCTCGCCTAGGCGAGCCGCCACGGTCATTACCGGCAGGCCACTCGACTCCAAGAAGGCGGCGGTGCCGGAGGTCGCCGCGAGCTCAAAGCCCAGCTCGGAGAACGCCCGCGCCGCCTCGAGGGCCGCCGGTTTGTCCCGGTCGGCGAGCGACAGCAAGACGGTCCCCTTCTCAGGCAGGCGGTTGCCGGCCGCGATCTGGCTCTTGGCAAAGGCCAAGCCGAAAGTCCTCCCGATCCCCATAACCTCACCGGTCGAGCGCATCTCCGGCCCGAGCAGGATGTCGACACCAGGAAAGCGGCTGAAGGGCAGCACGGCCTCTTTCACACTCACCCAGTTCCCGCTCGAAGAAGGCGCCAGCAGCCTCTCTTCGCGAAGCCCCGCCAGGCTGGCACCGGCCATCACCCGGGCCGCCACCTTGGCGAGCGGCACGCCCGTGGCCTTGGCCACGAACGGGACCGTCCGGCTGGCGCGGGGATTGGCCTCGAGGACGTAGGCGACTCCGTCTCTCACGGCGAACTGCACGTTCAACAGACCGATGACGCCGAGGGCCACCGCGATCGCCCGCGTGTGGACCTTCAGCGTCGCGACCACCTCGTCAGCCAAGGTCTGTGCCGGTAGCGCGCAAGCCGAGTCACCCGAGTGGATCCCCGCCTCCTCGACGTGCTCCATGATCCCGGCGATGAGCACCTCGCCCGAGCTGTCACGCACCGCGTCGACGTCCACCTCGATAGCGTCCTCGAGGAAACGGTCGACGAGCACGGGGCGCTCAGCCGAGACGCCGCCCTCGGCCCGCAGTGAGCCCGCAAGGGCCTCTATCGCCTGACAGAGCCGGTCGTCGTCGTAGACGATCTCCATCGCCCGACCCCCGAGCACGTAGCTCGGCCGCACGAGCACGGGATAGCCGACCTTCGCCGCCACGACGAGCGCCTCGGTGACGTTCGTGGCCGTGCCGCCGGCCGGCTGGGGGATGGCGAGCTGCTCGCAGAGCGAGTTCCACTGTTCGCGGTCCTCGGCGAGGTCGATCGAGCTCGGAGAGGTCCCGAGCACGAGACCCGGGTCGATGACGTGCGCCAGCTTGAGCGGGGTCTGGCCCCCGAGCGAGACGATCACGCCGGCCAAGGGGGCGAGGTCTGTCCCGGACGCATCGAGTCCCGAGGCGCGCTCGGCGTCGATCACGTTCGCCACGTCCTCGGCGGTGAGGGGCTCGAAGTACAGCCGGTCGGAGGTGTCGTAGTCGGTCGAGACCGTCTCCGGGTTGCAGTTGACCATGACGGTCTCATAACCCGCCTCCCGCAACGCCATCGAGGCATGGACGCAGCAGTAGTCGAACTCGATGCCCTGGCCGATGCGGTTCGGCCCCGAGCCGAGAATGACGATTCGGGGCCGGCCGCTCGGGCACACCTCGTCGTCGTCCTCATAGGTGGAGTAGTGGTACGGGGTGTTGGCCGCGAACTCGGCCCCGCAGGTGTCGACGGTCTTGAACGTCGCCCGCACGCCCGCGGAGAGGCGGGCGGCCCTCACCTCTGCCTCGCTCGGGCCGCTTCCGGGCGAGGAGGACTTCTCCAACACATAGGCGATCTGCGCGTCGGAAAAGCCGAGGCGCTTCACCTCCCTCCAGGCGCGGCGGTCAAGGCCGCCCACACCCTTGCCCGTGCGGCCGAGCGCCTCGAGCCGGCGCCGGGCCGAGGTGATCCGTTGCAGCTGGTCCACGAACCACAAGTCGACGCCGGTCACCGCGGCGATGGTGTCGGGCGCTATCGCCCGCCGTAGCGCCGCCTCCATGTGGAAGACGCGTTCGGGGGTCGGCTCACACGCCTTGGCCATGAGCTCGGCGTCGTCCAACAGGTCATAGACGCTCTCGGACGGATCCGCGTTCAGGCCCGAACGGCCGTGCTCGAGCGAGCGGAGCGCCTTTTGTAGCGACTCGGGGAACGTCCGGCCGATCGCCATCACCTCGCCGACCGACTGCATGCGGGTGCCGAGGCGGTCGACGCTGCCGGGGAGCTTCTCGAAGGCCCAGCGCGGGACCTTGGTGACCACGTAGTCGATCGTCGGCTCGAAGCTGGCCGGGGTCGCACCGGTGATGTCGTTGGTGACCTCGTCGAGGGTGTAGCCGACGGCCAGGCGGGCCGCGATCTTGGCGATCGGGAACCCGGTTGCCTTGGAGGCGAGCGCGGATGAGCGCGAGACCCGCGGGTTCATCTCGATGACGAGGCGGCGTCCGTCAGCCGGGTCGACGGCGAACTGGATGTTGGACCCACCGGTCTCCACCCCGACGCGCCGGATGCACGCAAAGGCGTCGTCACGCATGGCCTGGTACTCGACATCCGACAATGTCTGAGCGGGGGCGACGGTGATCGAGTCACCCGTGTGCACCCCGACCGGGTCGAAGTTCTCGATCGAGCACACGACCACGCAGTTGTCCGCCCGGTCGCGCATCACCTCGAGCTCGAACTCCTTCCAGCCTGCGATCGACCGCTCGATAAGCACCTGTGACACCGGGCTTGCGGCCAGCCCCTCGGCGGCCACCCGGGCCAGGGTCTCGCGGTCGTTGGCGGTACCGGTTCCGGCGCCCCCGAGGATGAAGCTGGGACGCACCATGAGCGGGTATCCCACCGCCTCGCCCACGGACATGGCCTGCTCCAGCGAGGAGGCGAAACCCGAGGCGGGGACCTCGAGGCCGATCTCGCCCATCGCCTGCTTGAAGCGGTCACGGTCCTCGGCGGTCGAGATGGCCTCCGCGTTGGCCCCGATGAGCTCGACCCCGTAGTCCGCGAGCACGCCCAGCTCGGTGAGCTCCATGGCCAGGTTCAGCCCCGTCTGGCCCCCCACGGTCGGGAGGATCGCGTCCGGCCTCTCACGCTCGATGATGGCGGTGAGCACCGCGGCGTCGAGCGGCTCGACGTAGGTGCGGTCGGCCAGGTCGGGGTCGGTCATGATCGTGGCGGGGTTCGAGTTCGCGAGAACCACCCGGTATCGCTCCGCCTTCAGCACCCGGCAGGCCTGGGAGCCCGAATAGTCGAACTCGCACGCCTGTCCGATCACGATCGGGCCGGAGCCGATCACGAGGATCGTCTCGAGGTCGTCGCGCCGTGGCATCAGGCCTTGGCCTCCATGAGCGCGAGGAATGTCTGGAACAGGTAGCGGGCGTCATGCGGGCCCGGGCCTGCCTCAGGGTGGTACTGCACGCTGAAGGCCGCCAGGGCGTCGCAGGCGATGCCTTCAACGACGCCGTCGTTCAGATTGACGTGCGTCACCCGGGCAGCCGCGGCGCCGGTCCCGGGCAGGGTGGACGGGTCGACGGCGTAGTTGTGGTTCTGGCTCGTAATCTCCACCTGGCCCGTGTCCAGCCTGCGGACCGGGTGGTTGCCGCCGTGGTGCCCGAAGGCCAGCTTGAAGGTACGGGCGCCGAGGGCGGCACCGAGGAGCTGGTGGCCGAGGCAGATGCCGAACACCGGCACCTTGCCGAGCAGATCGCTGATGGTCCCGGCAATGGTGCCGAGAGCCGCCGGGTCTCCTGGCCCGTTCGACAACAAGACGCCGTCGGGCTGGAGGCTCAAGGTGTCTTCGGCCGAGAAACCGGCCGGCACGACCGTGACCGAGGCGAGTCGGCCCAGGAAACTCAGCATGGTCTCTTTCACACCGAAGTCGTAGGCAACCACCCGCAGCAGGCCCGAGCCCCGCTCGTAGGGCTCGTCGATGGTCACCTCCGAGACGAGGTCGCGCCCGGTCGTCCCCGGCTCGGCGGCCGCGGCGGCGCGCAGGTAGGCCTCGCCGGCTGTCCCGAAGGCACAGCTCATGGCACCGTCGTCTCGCAGGTGCCGTGTCAGCCTTCGCGTGTCGACACCTGAGATGCCGGGAACGGCGCTGTCGATCAGGAACTGTTCGAGGGACCCGCTCGCGCGCCACGACGAGGGGCGCTCGGCCAGGTCGCGCACGACGATGCCGCGGCAAAAGGGCCGGCGCGCCTCGTCGTCGAGCGGGCTCACCCCGTAGTTGCCGATGTGGGGATAGGTGAAAGCGACGACCTGGCCGGCATAGCTCGGGTCCGTGACCACCTCCTGGTAGCCGCTGAGGACCGTGTTGAACACGATCTCGCCGTGGGCGACGCCGCCCGGTGGCAGCGCCCCGACGGCCTCGCCCTCGAAGACCTCCCCGTCGGCGAGGACGAGCAGCGCCGGCGGCCGCTGCGAAGCGTAACCGTGGTGGGAGGGCGGGGCCTGTTGGGCCATGCTGGCGCTCACCTGGGGGCTCACTCGATGTTCGCGACTGCGATCCATCCCGCCCAACGGTTCCCCTCCGGGCCAAGGCGGGTGTTGTCCATGCCCATCCCCGTCAGCCAGACGTCGGGGACCTCAAAGCCGTACATGGCGATCTTGGCCTCGATGGGCGGGCTCTTCAGCTTCTTCACGAGCACGATCCGCTCGACCGTCTCGGCTCCGTAGCCGTAAAGGTGGCGCTCGGTGAAATCCGTCGTGCCGCCTCCGTCGACGAGGTCGTCGAGCAGGACGACGTGACGCTTGCTCAGGTCCCTGTAGTAAGGGGGCAGGTCAGTGACGAGCCGGGGCTCGCCCCCGTCGCGGCTGGTCCCGTACCGGCTCACGATCATGGACTGCACGTTCGGGTGGAAATAAGGATCGTGGCCTTGGATCGCCCTCATCAGCTTGGCCGTGAAGGGCTGGGCGCCGTTCAAGAGGCTGACGAACAAGGTGTCGGTGCCCTTGTAGATCCGCGTGATCTCGACCGCCATCTCGGCGATCCGGGCGTCGACTTCGGCCTCGGTGTAGAGGATCTCTTCGTACAATGGTGGTTGTGGCACGGCCTGCTCTCGAACTTCGGGCACGTCACTCCTCAGTAGATGCGCGCACTCTCGACGCGACGTAACGGCTCCCCCTCGGACGCTTTGTTGCTTGCAGGCTCTCCGTGCCCAGACGGACCGCCTGCTGGGGTGATCCTACGGGGCAGCCTCCCCCGTCCGCTCGAGCGCAGAGAGAGGGCCATGCGCCCCCAGTTCAGGCGTCGTCGCTCTACGCGGCCCTTGCCTCAGTCATCGCCCTCGCCGCCGGCGAGGGCCGCGGCGCCCTCGACAACGGCCGCGCGGCGATCGAGGAGTCGATGAACGGGAGCCTCGGCTTTGCCAACGAGACGGTGCGCACCGCCCTCCCCGTCGCCTTTGGAGGCGGTCGCGAGCCTCGGCGAGCTCGAGGAAAGCCAGGACAGGACCGACGACGCGTCCAGCCTCGCGGCCCAGGCAGCGAATCTTCGAGCCGCTAGGGACGATGCCCATGCTCGCTCGGGACCGGGAGCTCACAGAGCCGTTGGCGTTCGGGCCCGGTGCCGGGGCGGCGCTGCAACATAACCGCTGAGATCCGACGCTGGAGAAGTGGTATGTCGTGCCGGTATCGCAGGGTGAAGGGCTTGGCAGCCAGGCCCGGTGTCAGCTGAGCTGGCGGACCGCCGCCTCGAAGCCAGCGACTTCGGCCGCGCGCTCTCGCAGGTCATCAAGGTTGATGAGCACGTTGGCGAGGGCGCCTTCGCGCGCCGCGTTCAGCAATGTCAGCGCGACTGTCCAGTCGCTCTTCATGGTGGGACGGACCCGGTCGGCCGCCTCCCGCAGGACCTTCGCACAAGCCCAGGCAAGTCGCGCCGTTTCAAGGGGGACTTCAGCGGCATGCCTGATGGCAGTTGTCCAGGCCTGTTCGGTCTCCGGGCCCGGGTTCGCCTTGGTCGCCCGGCGGGCCACGACCGTGTCGGCATAGGCCTGGGCGTCCTCGTCCACGAGGGTCAAGAAACGACTCCGCGCCGAGGCCAGCTGTTCTCTTACCGGGTCGGGCGCGGGGTCATCCTTCGGGGTCGAGTAGGCCATGACCATCTCCCCCAAAGCTGCGCCCATAGCCCCGCCAGCAGCTGACGCGCTCCCCCCGCCCGGCGTAGGGGTGCGTTCGGCCAGCCGGGCGGTGAACTCCGACAGCGACTCGGGGGACTTCAAGGCACCTCGCACCTTGCGCTCGAGGACCGTGCTGCGGTCGAAGCTGTTCAGCTGCAGGTAGTACTCGGCGGCGTCGAACAGAGCATCCTCGGGGACGAGGCCCACCGCCTCGGTCTCCGCGATCTCGACGCCGAAGCGGGCCGCCTCGCGCCGCACCGCCTCGACGGCCCGGTGGATCGGGGTCCGGCGGTAGTCGGTCAGATTCATCGAAACCTGCGCTTGTTGCCTTTCGCGGATGTCGAAGCCGAGCGCCTTTACCTCCAACAGGCCCCCGTCGCGGGCACGGACCGCCTTGGCCACCTTCTTTGCCACCGCGACGTCGGCGGTTGTCAGATAGGCGTTGTAGGCGATGAGCACCGGGCGGGCGCCGATCGCCACCGCGCCTGCTGTCGGGTGCACGTGCGGCTCACCGATGTCGGGGTACCGGTCCGGGTCGCTCCCGATGGTGTCGCGGATGACTTCGAACTGACCGGCGCGGACCTTCGCCAGGTCCTGGCGCGCCAGGGTCCGGGCGGCTTGGCCGTAGAGGTAGACAGGTATCTGCAACTCGTCCCACACCCAGTTTCCCAATGAGACTGCCAGCTCGACAGCCTCCTCGGTGCTTGACTCGCCGAGGGGCACGAAGGGGACGACGTCGGTGGCGCCCATCCTTGGGTGCTCGCCCTGGTGCCTGGTGAGGTCTATGAGCGCCGTTGCCACCCGCATCATGGCCTGGAGCGCCTCGATGAGCGCCGGCCCCTCACCGACGAGGGTGACGACACTGCGGTTGTGATCGGCGTTCTGCTCGGAGTCGAGCACCGTCACCCCGGCGATGCCCTCGGCCCCGGCCACGATACGGGCGATCGTCGCCTCGTCGCGACCCTCGGAGAAATTGGGGACGCACTCGAACCAGCCCACGCGAAAACCTCCAGTATGTGCAGCTGAACCAACACGGGCGAGACTACTCCGGGGTCTTAGCCAGCCCGTGGGCCACCGCCCTGGCTCACGATCTCCAAAGGCGCCCGGGCGTCACCCCAGGCGCTCAGGGCGATTGTGTCGGCTCTCGGTGATCTCGCATCGGGATCCGCAGCTTGTGGGCGGCAGCAACCTGTTCGGCTTCGGGGTAGCCGGCGTCGACGTGGCGTATGACGCCCGAGCCGGGGTCGTTGGTAAGGACGCGTTCGAGCTTCTCCGCTGCGAGCGCCGTGCCGTCGGCGACGCAAACCTGGCCGGCATGGATGGAGCGGCCGATACCGACACCCCCGCCGTGGTGGATCGACACCCACGAGGCCCCTGAAGCCGTGTTCAGCAACGCGTTCAAAAGTGGCCAGTCGGCGATGGCGTCCGAGCCGTCGCGCATGTCCTCGGTCTCCCTGTAGGGCGAGGCCACGGACCCGCAGTCGAGATGGTCACGGCCGATCACGATCGGGGCCCGCAAACTGCCGCTCGCAACCATGTCGTTGAAGCGGAGCCCGAGCCTGTCTCGCTCGCCGTAGCCGAGCCAGCAGATACGCGCCGGCAACCCCTGGAACTGCACGCGCTCTCCGGCCATCTTTATCCAGCGCGCCAGAGATTCGTTCTCGGGGAACTCCGAGAGGACCGCCTTGTCCGTCTCGGCGATGTCGCGGCCCTCGCCCGAGAGCGCAGCCCAGCGGAACGGGCCCTTGCCCTCGCAGAACAACGGCCTTATGTAGGCCGGGACGAAGCCGGGGAAGGCGAAGGCGCGTGCGAAGCCGGCGGTTCTCGCCTCGGCGCGGATCGAGTTGCCGTAGTCGAACACCTCCGCTCCGGCGTCGAGGAACCCGACCATCGCCTCGACGTGGCGGGCCATCGAGTCCCGAGCCATGTTCGTGAGACCTACAGGGTCCTTTACCCGCAGGTCCGCCATCTCCTCGACGCGGATGCCCCGCGGCACGTACATGAGCGGGTCATGCGCCGAGGTCTGGTCGGTGACGACGTCGATCTCGGCCCCGGTGGCGAGCAGTTGCGGCACGACGTCGGCCGCGTTGGCGAGTATGCCGATCGAGAGTGCCTGCCGGCGGGCCTTGGCCTGCGCCGCCCGCCTCAAGGCGTCGTCGACGTCGTCGGCGAGAACGTCGAGGTAGCCCGAGTCGAGGCGCCGCTCGATCCGCGAGCGGTCCACCTCCACGCACAGCGCCACGCCCCCGTTCATCGTGACGGCGAGGGGCTGGGCGCCACCCATCCCGCCGAGCCCGGCGGTGAGGGTGACGGTGCCGGCGAGGCTGCCGCTGTAGCGCTTCTGTGCGACCGCGGCAAAGGTCTCGTAGGTTCCCTGCAAGATGCCCTGCGTTCCTATGTAGATCCACGATCCGGCCGTCATCTGGCCGAACATCGTGAGCCCAAGCGCGTCGAGGCGGCGGAACTCCTCCCAGGTGGCCCACTCCGGCACCAAGTTGGCGTTGGCGATGAGCACCCGGGGCGCCCACTCATGGGTGCGGAACACGCCCACGGGCTTGCCCGACTGGACGAGGAGTGTCTCCTCGGGTCCGAGCTCCCGGAGGGTCGCGACGATGGCGTCGTAGGCGGCCCAGCTGCGCGCCGCTTTGCCCCCGCCCCCGTAGACGATCAACTCGTCAGGGTGCTCGGCGATCTCGGGGTCGAGGTTGTTCATCAGCATGCGCATGGCGGCTTCTTGGGGCCATCCCTTGCACGAGAGCTGGCTGCCGCGCGGGGCTCGCACGCTTCGAGGCCCGCTCGTCATCGCGTCACCGCCCGGCACGAGCGACGGGCCTGGGAGGCACCTCGCGGGCAAGCGGAGCCGGTACGGGCGCCGGTGGGAGAACCTCGACGCCACGGTGCAAGCGGTAGTAGAGGCCAGCCGACACGATCAGGCCCACGATCCAGGAGATGTCCCCGCCACCGAGATGGGAGACCATGGGCCCAGCATAGAAGGTGGTCCTCATGAAGGGGACCTCGACGACGATCGCCACCAGGTAGGCGACCATGGTCCTCCAGTCGACCCGCCCGTAGATCCCGCTCGGGGTGAACACCGAGGAAGTGTCGTATCTGGCTTTGCGCACGAGATAGAAGTCGGTCAGGTTGATGGCGGTCCAAGGGATCAAGAAGTAGGCCAGGAAGAGGATGAAGTTCTCGAAGTTGGCGAGGAAGTTCGACGTCACCGAGATGGCCAGCACCGTGCCGATCCCCGCCGAGATGAGCACGAAGGACGCTCGCGCCCTCTCGCGCATCTGCATCGGCCAGATCGCGGTGACGGTGGTCGTGGCCGCCATGAACATCCCGTACAGGTTCAGCACGTTCACGGCCACGATGCCCCCGACGATGATCAGCGCGATCAGGCCGCTTGTGTGGCTAGTGCCTGGGCCGGTGAAAAACGAGACGCTCCCGCCGTCGAAGAGCTTCGGAGCAACGGCAAAAGCAATGGCTCCAAAGGCCATGACCCAATAGGAGCCGATCACTGAGCCTGCGGCGGTCCAAAAGAAAGTGGCCTTCTTACTGGTGCTCTCCGGCAGGTACCGGCTGTAGTCAGCGACACAGGGGGCATAGGTGATCTGCCAGGTGGCAGAAAGTGTGATGCCCAACAGAAAGACGACGAAGGGCACGTTCCCCGAGTGCCATACCGAGCCGACGTGGTGCACGGTCAGCAGCCTGATCGTCAGGTACAAAAAGCCCAGGCCGCATGTCAGGCTGATCAACCGCTCGAACTGGTGGATCATCCGGTAGCCGAAGATGGCGAGCACCGCGCACAGAACTGACACGAGGACCGTGGCGAGCCTGAGGTTGACACCCCACCACGCCGCCAGAGCCGCCCCGCCGAGGACGGCGCTCAGGGCGAAAAAGCCGAGGTACATCACCGCGACGAGCACAAGGGGCACGATCGCGCCATAGAAGCCGAACTGGGCCCGGCTCTGGATCATCTGCGGGATACCGAGGGTGGGGCCCTGGGCGGAGTGAGCCGCCATGACAGCGACGCCGAGCACGTTGCCGATGAGGAGTGCCAACAGCGCCCATGGGAGCGGAAGCCCGATCACCACAGCGATCGATCCGGCGGCTGCGGTGGTCACCTGCATGCTCGCCCCGAACCAGATCAACGACAGCCCGCTCGGCCTGCCGTGCCGCTCGCACGCCGGAATCTGGTCTATCGAATGGCTCTCGATCTTTAGACCGCTGGCGTAGTGCTCCTGAGCACCCAACTCGTACCGCCTCCTGACACCACACCTGACGCCGCCCAGGCGATACAACGAGCCCAAGCTTCAGGCCCAGGTGCCTAGGCCCGCACCAGTACGAGCTCCCGCGTGCCCCGAGAACTCAACATGAGCCTTCCGACCAGGGACTAGCCCACCAGATGAGTAACTGTGAGGGATCACACGTGCGGGATTGGTCTACCAGATGGCCTCTCTCACGAGCAAAACAAAGGGAGTTTTCAGCAAGCCAACTACCGGCTCCAGGTGTGCAGACTTTGCGTCCGCATCGCTGCCGCCCACGAACTCGCGGCAGACGGACCGCCAAGTGTTGTCCTCTCTCATCGAAAACGTCTCCAGAGGTCGCCGACGGGTTCGAGAAGGTGAGACGGAGCTTCGTTTCGCTCGTGCAGTCCCCTGCGACCGACGCTCGCCGCAGGCCGACTTCCCGCGAGACCAAGGGACGCCGTGACTGAATCCGCGCAATGGCCGGAGGTGACCGCGACAGCGGCGACGGCTCGCGCCGCCGCTGTGCCATCATTCGGGCCGATCGACCTTTCGCGATCGCCGCTCACCGTCGGGGCCCTAGGCGCTCCACGGGGGGCGTGTCACCTCCGCGACAGCCCGCACCGTCGCGCAGTTCACCCTCCAGGCTCCGGCTTTTCCCACGACGCCGGGCGAGGCCCGGCCTAGCTGGTCGGTCCTCCCTGAGCGGCGCCGTGCTCTTGGGCTTCGATGAGCTCGAGCACCTCGGCGGGCGCAAGACGCGTGAAACCATCGGGGGAGGAGGCTATGACTTCCAAGACACGGTCGTGAAAGACCTTCTCGATGCGGCCCCAGGAAGCCTGAATGTCCGCCATCTGAAGTTCAAAGAGGGTCTCTGGGGCGATCCCACTTTCTAAGAACGCCTGTCGAGCCGCGTCCTCGTCTCCCGTGAACCACCACGGCTCGAAACCCTTCCGGACGAGTTGGCGCACCCTGCCCAGCAACGAAGGCACGAAGCCCCAGTCGAGCACGACATCGGGCCCCCGGGCGATGAGGTTCTCGGCGAGGCCCTGGACGTTGAACACGTCACGGTGAACCAGCAACTGCACCGCTGCGTCGCTCTCCAGAGCCTTGTCGACTTCTATGTGGACATAACCATGAGTTTCCTCGAGCCACCGTGAGAAGCCGCTCTTACCTGCACCCGGGATCCCGGCGATCAACAGATGAGCCATGGCGTGATTCTCCCTCAGAAGCGACGTCGTGGCGCACCGTGACCGAAAAGCTCCACTCCGTGTTGTACCTTTGGCCTGAGCCGGTGAGGACGATCGCCAGGAGGTTCAACAGGGCCATGGCGCACAGCTCGACGTGTTCGGTCGGCTGACGACCCATGGTGGGGCGCCCTCGGATCTCGAACGGGCGGCACATAGCCCGGGGATTCGGTGCTGTGCTGATCGTCGTTTTCGTGATCTGGAGCCTCTTTGCCCTCTCGCCGGCCGTGCATGGCGCGCTGTCGGTATTCCTGGCTGGTGGCCTTCTCGCTGTTGTGTCACTCCAGGTGATGTTCTTGATCCGAAGCGACCCCTCTCTGCCTCCGCCCGGCACCGCTGGGGCCGCCCCGGTCGAGCTCGCGATGAGGCGCAAGCGCCTCGACCCTCGCCGTCGGCCTGTCGTTGCCTATCTGGAGATCGCGGCAATCTTCTTCGTCGTTCCGACCGTCATCTTGCTCGGGACGGCTTCGTCCGAAGGACAGGGCACCCCTTTGGCCCAAATCCTGAACGGGACTGGCCTCACGCGGTTCGTGGTGATCGGGACAGCCGTGAACTGCTTCGGGACCTTTGTCTGGATGCTCCTGAGCGGCTCACTCGAGCAGATGATCGATCGAAAGGGCCCGAGGCCACCTTGGGCGGTGAGCACGACGGCCCTCGCCGGCTCATCGGCGCCACTGAAGCCCCCGGCGCACGAAGCGGCCCGGAACCTATTCGCGCCGGTCAGCGGCGATGCCCTTGGCCTGGTCGACTGCCGGGCCTTTGCAGCTGTAATGGCGGACCGCATCGGCTCGGGGCTCGGGCCCGGTTTCGTTGTGTTCACCTGCGCCGAGGACGCGATCGGAATCCGGTACGACGGGCATGAGAGCATCATAGTCTTGCGAATCGGCCGCTTCCGGCTCGAGCCGCTCGAGCGGGCGATCTGTCTCGCGAGCCAACAGGTACTTAGCGAGGCCCAGCACCTCGCGTCAGGGATGCTCGGTCGGCCATGGCCCGAACGGGAGGACTCCGTCGGCGACCTGGAGGCGACGTCGGTCCGCTCTCGAGTGACCGAAGCCGACGGAGTCGTCCACTTGTCCTGGCGCGACAGCCTCGGCACCGTGCTGGATCTCGAGCCTTTCTCGGTCCGGGAGGTGCTCGTCACCGGCGATTGATCACTCGTCGCCAGATTAGAGCCGACCGCCGAGGCTCTGGATTGCCGCGAGCCGACCTTGCCTCGGCCGTCCGACTACGAGCCGGCCGCGAGATCCCCGTTGGGCCAGCCATGACACTTAGCGCTTAGAAGTTTCACAACTCGACACACGACGGAGAAAAGACCTGCTCAAAGGCTCGAGCTTCTTAGTGTCAAACTCGCTCCTCAAGTCACGGCCAACTCGTGCCGACGAAAAGTAATACGAGAGAACTCTCGTGTCAGGTATTTACCGGCAAGCGCGAGCTGAGCCGGTTTTCGGAGCTTCTGTGAAGAACAGTCCTGGGTTGACCAACCGAACTGGCCTGGAGGACGCAATCAGACGTGCAGCCGACCCTCTGGTGCTGATGAAGCGGGTTGCCGACGAGGCGATGGGTCTCGTAGACGGTATCGACGGTGTTCTCGTCGGCCTGGTTCACGACGCGGGGTGGGTCAGCTTCGAGTGCGGCGCGGGCTCTATCGCCGAGCACATCGGCAAGAAGATCCCCGTCGAGGGCAGCCTTGCCGGGCTCGCCTATCTCACCGGCGAGACCCTCCGGTCAGATGACGCCCAAAGCGATCCCTGTGTCGACTTTGATTTCAGCCGGGCAACAGGCGTGCAGTCATTGGTCTGCGTCCCGCTCTGGCGTCGAAGCGAGACGGTCGGCGTGCTCTGTGTAGCCTCGCGCCACCAAAGGGCATTCGAGGCACGAGACGTGGCGATGCTCACGGGCCTCGCCGAGTTCATAAGCGTCGTCATCGTCGTCGCATTCGACCTCGCGAGCGTGACGGACGCGTTGCTCTCCCAGTCCTCTCGCGACCGGGCCGATGCCTGTCCTCCGAGCCGGGATGACCAAGAAGCCGAGGAGCGTTTCGTCGCGAACGTGCTGAGCCCAGGCGCCATGCGCCGGGTGGAGAGCCGAAGCTGGATCGACCGCTTCCTCAGGGGAAGTGGTCTAACACATGTCTTCCAACCCCTCTACGACATCTCGACGGGGGAATGCTTCGCGGTCGAAGCCCTGGCACGCTTCTCGGGCCAGCCCAAGCGGAGCCCGGACCTATGGTTCGCCGAGGCCCACGAGATGGGGGTCGGAGCCGAGCTCGAGCTCGTGTCGCTAAAGAAGGCTCTGCGGGCCCTGGACCGGCTTCCCGCCGACATCGACCTGTGCCTAAACGCGGGCCCGGAGGTGTTGGTCTCAGACGAGCTGCACCGACTCCTCGCATCTGCTCAACCAGGCCGCGTAGTCATAGAGCTGACCGAGGAAGCCAAGGTCGACGACTACGTGAAGCTCTCCGGGGCGCTCGAGCGTCTCTATTCGATGGGGGTCCGCCTGGCCATCGACGACACCGGAGCCGGCTTCTCCAGCCTTGCCCACATTTTGAAGCTCGCCCCCAACATCATCAAGCTGGACCGGGAGCTCACCTCTGGTGTCGACCGCGACCCGGTTCGGGTCACGCTTGCTGCGGCCCTCGTCAGCTTCGCGTCCGGACTCGGCGCCGAGATCGTCGCCGAAGGCATCGAGACGGCCTCCGAGCTCGACATGCTCCGAGACCTGGGCATCCGCTACGGGCAGGGCTTCTACTTGTCCAGGCCAGTGACGCTCGATTCGGTGCCCCCTCGTCTCTCCGACGAATTGCTTTCGCGTCCGGAAAAGGAGATCCCGGGCGCCAAGATCGGGCAGCTCCTGGCTTTCGCTGGCCGGCGCTGATCATGAAGAGGCGACCCGAGGTGGCCGACACAGGACGCAGGTGCTTCCTCAGCTAAGGAGGACGCAATGACCGACGACGAGTTTGTAGAGATCACCGAGGCTCTGCGAGAAAGCGAGGCTCGCCTCGAGGCGGTGCTGTCCTCTCTCGATGACCTGGTATTCGAGCTCGACGAGTCCGGCACCTACTTGGGTATCTGGACAACCAACGACGCCCTGCTCGCTGCCCCCCGGAGCGAACTGCTCGGCCGGACACCAGCTGAGGTCATCGGCGAGGACATGGGGCTCAAGTTGAAAGAGATCACCAGGAACGTCCTAGAAACGGGCTCTCCGGAGATATGGGAGTACGGGCTCGAGGTGCCTGCAGGAGTCCGGTGGTTCCAAAGCCGCGTCGCTCCGATTTTCGGGCCCGATGGCCGCTCGACACGGATCTGCCTGCTGGTGAGGGACATAACCGAACAGAAAGAGGCCGAGCTCGAGATAGCTCGGCTGTTGTCGCGCGAGCAGCTGCTGACACGCTTGTCCGAGGCGCTCCCGGTCGGCCTGTTCGAGATGGACCTGACCGGCCGCATCACCTTCGCCAATGCCCGCGTTCACAAGATCTCGGGCCAGCCGGTCGCAAAAACCGTGAAAGGGCTTATGGCAGCTGTGATCGCCGAGGACTTCCCGATGCTCGAGTCCGCCCTAGAAGCCGTGTTCGCCAATCAGCCGGTCGACGACCTCGAGATGAGGCTCCGGTTACCGCGCCGTGACCTGGTTGCCGGCGAGACCGAGCGGGTCTGCGACTTGAGCCTGCGCGCGCTTAGTGACAAATCCGGCGCCGTCATCGGAGCTGTCGGGTGCCTGAGCGACATGACCGACAGCATCCAGCTTCGTCGCGAGCTCGAGGTGAAAGCCTCGGTCGACAAGCTCACAGCGTGCTTGAACCGGGATGCTTCGCTCGAGCTCTTAGAGCGCACCACTGCCGGTCCACTGGCGAACGGGCAAGGAAATGCCCTGATCTTCATCGACGTCGACCGGCTGAAGGCGGTGAACGACCGCTTCGGGCACGCGGCCGGCGACTACGTGCTGGACACGATCGGTAGCCGGCTGCTCTTAACGGCTAGGCGCGGCGACGCCGTCGGGCGCGTTGGCGGCGACGAGTTCATCGTGATCTGTCCGGGAGTGGGGAGCCCGGCCCAGGCGCTGAGTATCGCCAAGAGAGTGGCCGCGGCCACCACGGCGACACTGGAAATCGGCAACAAGTTGATCGAACTTCGCACCAGCGTCGGCGTCGCTTGGACCTGTAAGCCGCTCGACGCCGACGCGTTCCTCGCCCAGGCCGACGCCGCCATGTACCAGTCGAAACGCGCCTCGAGCAGCGGTGTGACGCTCTTCGCGCTCGCGAGCCAAGCCTCCTAGCCCTACGCGTCTAAGACCCGGGGCCGGATCCCCAACAGCGATGCCTGCCAGGCAGTGACGCGGGCGGGCCGTCTTTCCGGCCCGGGTTCGACCCAGGCACGCGCGAGCTTCGAGGGAGCGGGCCCGGGCATGACCGCCTCAGCTCGGGCGGCCCTTCTCGCAGGCGAGAACGCCGGTGTGCGGTCATCGTGCAACTGGGACCGCCTCGTGATCGTACAGGGGCGGTGGAACAGGAAAGTCCTGGCGAAGCAGTCCCTCTGCCACTTCTTAGGTCAGTCAGCGTGACGACTATGTTTCTGGCATGATCGAAATATTTCGATCTTGACATGAACATGTCGAACGTGTTACATTGATGACATGAAACGACACTCAACCAAGGCAATGGCCATAGCCCTGGTAGCCGCGGCGAGCATGTTGTTCGCCCTTGCTTCCTCTGCAGGGGCCCAATCCCTACGACCCAGCACAACGACCAAGTTCCAGCAAGCACAGCTGGCTGTTGAGCACCAGATAGTCGCCCGTCAGGTCCAGCTGGTCCTGCTCGGGACCGAGGTCGCCGATGCGGCGAACCTCACAACCACAGACCGCGCATCGCTGGTCACGATCATTACGAACGAGCAGACGGCTCTCGGCACCGACGCCAGCAACGCCGCCGCGGCGACTACTTACGCTGAGCTCGACGCCGTTCACCAGGCGATGATCGGAGACGAGAGGGTCTACGTCGTGGTCACCGACCAGGTGAACCTCGTGATCGCGGCCGACAACGCCACCGTCACAGAGACCGGGTACACCGGGCTTGCCACTGAACTGGCACCGTTGGTGTCCGAGCTCGGCTCCAAGCACGCTACCGACCTGCTGAGCAACATCTCCTCTCGGGTGACGGCGGCCACGTCGTTGACCACCGGCCTGTCGACCGAGGCCCTCGCCCTCACTCCGGCGGGCTACCCCGGCAACGAGAGCCAGATCAAGACCTACAACTTCCAGCTGGGTCAGGTTACCCGCGACCTCGTGATCGCCAAGGGTGACGTCAAGACCATCGAGGACATCGCCCTCGGGACCCACAAGTTCCACTTCGCGAAGTCCGTCTAGATCGGAACAACAGCCACTAGCCAACTCTAAGCGCACGGTCGGGGGGATCTCCTCGTCTCCGACGACTCCAGCGCGAAGACGCCCCCACCGTTCCGGTGGGGGCGTCTTCGCGCGGGGACACTGGATCAACCCGGCGCCTACAGGCAATACCGTGAGCTGCAATGGCGAAGCTCAGCGACGAGCTAGCCGGCGCCCGCTCTCGGTACCGATCGGCGTGTAGTTCATCTCGAAGTGGTGATAGAGGGCGGACTCGTCGGCCTGAGTCAGCTCCTCGCCGTGCATGTCGATATCGGGCGCGGACCGGACCTGGTCCTTCGTCACAGTTACCTGGAGGTCGTCGGGACCTATCTGAAGCCCACCCAGCGGCACGAAGGTCAAGTGGCGGTCGATGAAGCCTTCCTTGACCGTGGCGAACTGCGGCTCGTCAGTCTCGACATCGACGTAAACGTCTTGAAGCTTGCCGATCTTCTCGCCATTGCAGTCAACGAGCACCCTGCCGTGCCATTCAGCGACGTTCCACTTTGCCTGGTCTTGATCTTGGTTCATGTCGGCACCACCTTTTTCTGTGTGAGCCTTGGCTGCCGAGGAACTGTCCCCGGGCGGGCTCGAGACTGTCGTTGTCGCTGAGGGCTCCGTGCTGGCGCCCTTGGGGGGGGTTTCGTCGGGGACGACTCGGTCTTCGGGCATCACGACGCCTCCTCGATGAGGCACTCGATGGAGAAGGTGCCATGCTCGTCACGCTCGACCCCGTGGATGTCATGGCCAAAGCCCGGGAACTTGCCGTCGAAGTCCTCCAAGGCGAGCAGGTAGTCGAGCACCGGACCATCGATTGCCCCGGCACGCTCGCCGGGCATGAGGATCGGGATACCCGGAGGGTAGGGAACGACCATGACCGCAGCGACTCGGTCGGCCATCTTTGAGACCGGAACTCGCTCGGTCCGGGAGCGCACGAGACGGCGGTAGGCCTCGCCGGGGCTCGTCAGCGGCACCGGGAGCTCGCCAAAGGCGCGGTCCAGGAGCTGGATCGTGCCGTGGGCACGCACCTCGGCGTGCATCTCGTCACATAGCTCGCGGAGCGTCATGGCGCCGTAAGGGCCCGGGTGGGCCGCAGCCAGGTCAGGGATCGCCTCGCTGATGAGTTGTCCGGCGTCATAGGCGCGTTTGAAGGCGAGGAGGCCCTCCAGCAGGCTCCCCCACTTACCCCGGGTCGTGCCGATGGAGAAGAGCACCAGCAGGCTGTAGTCGCCTGTCTTTTCGATCTCGACCCGCTGACCGTCGAGATAGCTCGCCACGACCGGAGCCGGGATTCCGACCTCGGCAAGTTTGCCGGCGGCGTCGATTCCCGGTGTAGTCAAGGTGACCTTGGTGGGATCGAGCATGCAGTAACCCGAATCGAGCTCGCCGAAGCCGTGCCATGACTGGTCGGGCTCCAGGCTCCAGCACGA
>Ga0182015_10002759_pt1 | contig 20636 bp, 19 predicted proteins | sample 712P3MmetaG_FD_120478 | JGI IMG/M metagenome (GOLD analysis project Ga0182015, IMG submission 120478) | Permafrost microbial communities from Stordalen Mire, Sweden - 712P3M metaG | ecosystem: Environmental > Terrestrial > Soil > Wetlands > Permafrost | place: Sweden: Stordalen | collected...
ACTACGACCTGGGCTTCTTCGACGATCAGTGCAATCGCGTCGAATGTGCCCCAAATCCCTTCAGTGCTAATCTGTCAGCTATGTCTCCGGTATAAAACGTCAGCTATCTGACCGGAACAGACCCGAAAATGAATTTGCCGGCTGAGAGATTTGAACTCCCGACCAACGGTTTACAAATTTCCGAGAGATTTCTTGCACATTCGTAAGTGACTGATCTGATTAACACTGCCGGCGGGGCACCCATTGCATTTGTCACGACTGAGCAGCGACAAGCATCACTGATTCCCGCAAAAGTCCCATAACATCGGGCCCAAGAACCGTTCCGGCGCCCCCCCGCTAATGAGCACTCGTCAAGGCAGCGCCCGCTCCGTGCGCACGCAGTTCCCTCGCTATTGCCTGATCGATCGGGGCAGACGAGTGCGCAACAAGGTCGAGGATCGTGCCGCCGCCGACCATACGATTGGGATCGCTACCGTGCGACAGCAACAGGTGAACAGTACTGGGTCGATGCGGTCGCACAGCGTCCTCCAACGCTGTGTGTCCGCTCCAATCAACCTTGTCAACACTCGCCCCGTGATGAAGTAGCAATTCAGTAATGGAAGTGGCACCGCTCCCTCCTGCGGCAACAAGCGGCACGGAATCACCTATCCCGTTCACGGACGCTCCAGCCGCGATGAGTTGCTTCGCAACATCGCGTTGACAGGCAGCCGCAGCAAGCGTTAGGAGCGACATATCACTTACGGACTTCTCGCCGAGTTTTAGAACCGCGTTCGAATCCAGTCCGGAGTCGACGTCGCTCTTCAACGCATCCACATCACCGTTGATGATTTCGGACGCCACCTTGCTCATTTGTGCCGCGTGGAGAGGATCGTGGTTATGAAGGCGGCGCTCTAACCCCGCGACCCAACTTGCACGCTGCGCCGCGGTATGAACAACGCAGTCGTCCTCAGAAGCAACCGCTTCGAATGACCACAAAAGGAGGCTCCCAATAGCTGCCCAAATCGCAATCCGCAAGACGTTCATGTGCTTTCTCCTATATCGGATCGGTTAGCAACCAGCGGGCTTGAACCCTTCCTGCCATGCAAACGCCGAAATAACCTGCATCAGCCGCGAGGCTGTCAAGTCAGTCAAGTAGTCGGCGGCCGATCAGACCGGCGGTGGCGGTGGCAGTGGCGATGCGCGCTCCGGATGTTGCATGACGACGAGCGTCTTAAAGCTGAGCACGTGTTCCTCCGCATGGATCGCCCGACGCGTGAAGGCATCGTAAGTTGACATGTTCTGAGCTGCGACGTGAAGCACCAGGTCGTGGTCACCAGTCACGTACCAGACATCGATGACTTCTGGCGCCGCTCTCAATTTGCGTACGAGGTCATCGACAATCCGTCCCCTGTCACGCTCGAGCGTCACCAACACAATCATCGTGACAGACCATCCCATCACGCCCGGCGAAACCAGCGCTACCTCGCGCTCAACTGCCCCTGACTCGCGCAGCGCGCGGATTCGCCGATAACAGGCCGGCGCGGACAGGCCGACTTCCTCGGCCAGTTCGCTCACTGGCGTGCGAGCGTCCCGCTGCAGCGCGGTCAGAATCCGCAAATCAAAGGCATCGAGCGGGGTCACTCGATAATTTTTATCATAAGGCGCGAGTTTTCAACAGCCCTTATCGGCTCTCGCCGATAGGATCGGTCTCCATGAGATACCGACGCAGAAGGACAGCGGGAGTTGTTTGGAGCATGGGCCTGTGCATGCTGGCCGCCCGTTCGGCCACCGTCATCCCGGTCGCTTGCGCACAGACTGAGACGCTATCGCCCACCTCGTCGGTTGCGGACGCCCCGCCGCCTGTGAAGGGCAAGCCAGACGTCGGAACCTTCGGATTCAACGTCAGCGGTATGGACCGGTCTGTGGCGCCAGGCGATGACTTCGTCCGCTATGCGGTGGGCAAGTGGATCGACACCACGGAGATCCCGCTGGACCGGTCCAGCGTGGGCAGCGTCGCGGTAATCAAGGAGAAGGCCTCGATGCGCGTCCGCGACATCATCGAAGAGTCGGCAAAAGCGAACACGCCCGAGGGCTCCGACACCGGCAGGATCGGCGATTATTTCACCTCCTTCATCGACGAGGCGCACATCGAGCAGTTGCGCTCTAGCCCGCTGAAGCCCGAACTGGACGCCATCGCGGCCATCAACACCCGGAGGGGTTTGTCGGCTGCCTTGGGCGCATCGGTCCGGGCGGACGTCGATGTGTTGAATCTCGGGAACTTCTACACGCCCCGGATCATGGGCTTGTGGGTCGCGGAGGATCTCGACGACACCAGGGAGTACCGGCCCTACTTGCTGCAAGGTGGCCTCGGGATGCCGAATCGACAATATTATCTTGGGACGAGCCCGCATTATGCGGAGCTGCGCACCAGGTACGAAGCACATGTCGCTGCCATGCTGCGGCTGGCGGGCTTCACCGAACCTCTCGCGCGGGCCAAGCGCGTAATGGCGCTGGAGATGGCGATCGCCAAGGCGCACGTCTCGGTGGCCGATACCATTGATGTTGCCAAGGGCAACACCGTGTGGCTGCGTTCGCAGTTGTCTGCAAAGGCGCCTGGGATTAATTGGACGGCATTCCTCACGGCTGCCGGCATAAACAGCCAGCCGCGGTTCGGCGTCTGGCAGCCGAGCGCCATCGCAGGTATCTCCAGGCTGACGGCGAGCGAGTCTTTGCAGGCCTGGAAAGACTATCTGCGGTTCCACACTGTCGAGAATGCGGCGCCGTACCTCTCGAAGGCGTTCGTGGACGAGCACTTCGCGTTCGACGGCCAAGCCATTTCGGGCACGCCCCAGCAGCAGGAGCGCTGGAAGCGCGGCGTGGACGCTACCTCGGCAGCCCTGGGCGAGGCGATCGGCAAGCTCTACGTCGAGAAATATTTCCCGCCTGAAGCAAAGGCCCGAGCCGAGGAAATGGCCAACAACGTATTGAAGGCCTTCGCGGCGCGGCTGGACCGGCTGGATTGGATGGGACCCGAGACCAAGGCTCAGGCGAAGAAGAAGCTGGCCAACTTTCGGGTAATGGTGGGTTATCCGGACAAGTGGCGCGACTATTCTGCCCTGCGGGTCGTCCGTGGGGACGCCTATGGCAACTGGCGGCGCGCGAGCCTGTTCGAATATCGCCGCAACGTCGCCAAGCTGGGGCGGCCGGTGGACCGTGGTGAGTGGTTCATGACACCGCAGACTGTGAACGCGCTGTTCGCCCCTTGCCAGAACTCAGTGACCTTGCCGGCGGCGATCCTAGCCCCGACTTTTTTTGACCCGAATGCGGACGCGGCGGTGAACTACGGTGCCTTGGGCGCTGGGCTGGGCCACGAGGTCACCCACGGATTCGACGACAACGGCGCGTTGTTCGATGCCGATGGCAACTTGAAGAACTGGTGGACCAAGACCGACATGGACCACTTTAGGGCCGAGTCGAAAAAGCTTGCCGATCAGTACTCGGAGTATGAGCCCTTGCCGGCGCTGCACATCGACGGGCAGCAGACATCGACCGAGAACATCGCTGATTTAGGCGGCCTGGCGACCGCCTGGGACGCGTACCAACTCTCGTTGAAGGGACAGCGGGCGTCGGTGATCGAGGGCTTCACCGCCGAGCAGCGATTCTTCCTCAGCTTCGCGCAGAACCTTCGGGCCAAGTATCGCGAAGCAGCGTTGCGCCGGCAAATCGTCACCGACATCCTTCCGCCGACGCCCTATCGCGCGCTGACCGTGCGCAACCTCGACGCCTGGTACACGACGTTCGACGTGAAGCCGGGCCAGAAGCTGTACCTCAGTCCCGCTGAGCGGGTGAAGATCTGGTAGCCGTTGTCTTCAGTCCCACGCAAAATTGGGGCGACTCGGGGCACGTGGCACTCTTGAAGTCGCCGTGCTCAATTCACTGAACGGAAATGAATTTGCCGGCTGAGAGATTTGAACTCCCGACCAACGGTTTACAAAACCGCTGCTCTACCACTGAGCTAAGCCGGCATCGGGCGGGCGCAGATTGTACCTGCCCTACTTTCTTCAGGGCAGTTTCGGTGTCGCGGCAGCGGCGGCTTTCGGGGTCGAAGTCGCGGACGCCGTTGCAGCGGCGGGCTGGGCTACGGCCGGCGCGGCCGGAGCGGCCGGCGATGGACAGGCCTGGACCCCGATCTTGGAACCCACGCCCTCATCCAGCAGATCGTCAATCGGCACGCTCGTATTCTCCGTCGGCGGGTTCACGTCCACCCAGTACACCGAGGCCTGGAGCTTGCGTTCGGCGACCTCGGCCTTCAGCCCCAGGCTCAGTACCTGCTTCGCGCGCTTGTCGGCGCGCGCGCGTTCGCTGAAGAGTCCCACCGACACGCGGCGGTCGGCGGCGCCGGCATCCGCCAGCGCGTGGGCATCCGTGATGCCGTGGAAGATGAGGTCCTGGCGCACACGTTCGACCTGGGTGTCGGTGGTGAGTCCCCCGACGTACACCCAGAAGCCGTCCGAGGTATCACCCGCAACGGCGCGCTGCCTGGGATCGAAGCCCTTGTCTTTCAGCACCGCGGCCGCACGCGCGCTCGTGCCGATGTCGGCGAACGGCCCGACGGACACGCAGCCGCCGGCGGCCGCGCTCAGCGCTACCCTGTGCGCGGAACCTGCAACCAGCGCCGCCGCGGGCTCCACCACCTCGTTGACCATTTTCAGAGTGGGGAGCTTCGCAAACGCGGCGTTCGGAACGACCGGTCGTGGCGCATCGACCCAATGTGCCCACGCGAAGTAAGCGAGATTTGCCAGGAGCAGTGCGAAAAGGACATGACGCACCATTGGATTCCAGTTCAGCGGCGGCGGGCGCGGGGCCGCGGGGGCTGCTGCGCCAACACCGCCAGTCCCTTGAGAATCAGATCCGGAACGCCCGCCGCGGGACTCTTCAGCAGCGTCCGCACCGCGGCGGACTCCCCGCCCGTCACCACCACCAGCGGCCGCTTGCCGATGAGCTCTTCTGCCTCCGCCACGGCGCGATCGATGAGCGCTGCGGCCGCGAAGCGGGCGCCCTGGCGAATGGCCGCGCGCGTGGAGCGGGCCATGAGGCCCTTCGCGTCCGCCGCTCCACCGCGCGCACGGCGGCGGATGCCGGACGTGCGCCTGAGCAGCGTGTCCACCATGAGTGCGGGCGCCGGAACGATCACGCCGCCCTTGTGCTTACCGTCCGCAGCGATGAGGTCGAGGGTCATCGCAGTGCCCACGCCCACCGCCCAGACCGGCACACCTTTAAAGAGGTGATGCGCGCCCACGGCCGCGACGTATCGATCGACGCCGAGCCGCCAGGGTTCGTCATACCCGACCGTGACTCCGCCACCTCGCCGCGGCACTGACAGGAACTGCGTCTTCACCCCAACACGGCGGGCCGCGGCGGCAAGCGCCCGGTCGACCTTCTCGCCGGCGACGCTCGCGACGAGAATCCGCGTGACACCCCGTGCGGATCCGATCACGCGGCGCGCGTAATCCTCCACCTGCCAGCCGGCGTGCGCCGCGGCGCGGCGCGTACCCAGCCGCCCCTTGTCAAAGCGCGCCCACTTGATGCGAGTATTGCCGATGTCGACGAGGAGCATCCCCATCAGGCGGCCCTCACGGTCACATCGCCTGAGATGAATCGCCGCACGCCGTGCGGCGTTTCGACGAGCAGCGCCCCGTGTTGGTCGATGCCGCGTGCGGTTCCACGCACAGCCTCGGCTGCCTGCACTTCGACCACGCGCCCGCGCAGGACATCCGCCGCACGCCATTCTTCGAGGAACGCGCGCAGCCCCTGGCGCTCGAACTCAGGCAGCCCACGCAGCAGAGCCGCAACAAGCGCGGCGGCGAGTGAATTGCGGCACGGCTGCTCCAATCCCGCGGTCACGAGATCGGTGGCCGGCAAGCCGGTCGCGGCGATGGTGCTCAGGAGCGGCGACCCCAGCGCGACGTTTAGCCCTAAGCCGATCACGACGCACGCGGGCCCGGCCGACTCGGCACGCAGGTCGATGAGAATGCCGCCCAACTTGCGCTCATCGATCAGGATGTCGTTCGGCCACTTGAGCCCAACGTCGTTGAGATCAAACTCAGCGAGCGCGCGCCGCGCGCACACGCCGATCGCAAGCCCGAGGGCACTCAGGTCCTCCGGCGCCTGCTGGAACGTCCACGACAGCGAGAGACAAATGGCCCCGCCCGGCGGGGCGAGCCAGACACGCCCGCGCCGCCCGCGCCCGTGGGTCTGGTATTCCGCGAGCAGTACCTCGGCGAGGCCCGCGGGCGGGTTGGGACGCTCGAGCAGTACGGTGTTGGTGGAGTCCACCGACCATTCAACATCCAGTTGCTGCACGCGTTGCTGCGCCTCGCGCGGCAGTCGTGCACGAATACTCGCCGCATCCAGGGGCCCCGCGCCCGCCACCAGGCGGTAGCCGCGATTGCGCACCGCGTGCAACGTCGCGCCGAGATCCTTCAACGCCCCGGCGGCTTTCCACACGGCGCTGCGGCTCACACCGAGACGCTCTGCCAGCACTTCGCCGGAGGTGAATTGCCCACCCGAAAGCGCCGTGAACACCCGGGCGACGAGCGGTAGAGCGGCGCCCTTCACTACGCCGCTCCCCGGCGGGCGCCCAGGAGCCACAGCCGCTGCGCGCGCGGTTCAGTGCCGCAGCGCATGCGGGCGATGTTCCCGCGGTGGGTAAAGACAATGAGGAGCGCGGCCACTACCCCGAAGGTGAGGAGTGGGACGCGCGGCGTCAAGGTGCTCATGGCGATGGCTACCGCTGCCGCGCAGGCGGCCAGCATGGACGCGAGTCCCACGTAACCAAGAAGCACGGCAGCCAGGAGCCAGGTCAGGAGCACCGGCACCAAAAGCCAGGGCGCAATGCCGCCCACCGCACCCAGGAACGTCGCCACGCCCTTGCCGCCCCGAAACCCGTACCAGACGGGATACACGTGCCCGAGCAGCACCGCGACGCCGCACGCGGCGACGCACCAGGCGTGCAGTTGCGGTTCGGCGTGCAGCCCACCCGGCAACGCAACACGCGCCACCACCGCGGTGGCACACCACCCTTTGCCGATGTCGATGAGCATTACCCAGAACGCAAAACCCGCGCCCTGGGTACGCAGCGCATTGGTGCCGCCGGCGTTGCCGCTGCCGCACTGACGGATGTCGACGCCACCCTTGAAGCGCCCGACCACGAGGCCGCCGATCACCGAGCCGAGGAGATACGACAAGGTGGCCTTTAAGATGAGTTCGATCACGGGGGTCCGAACACTTCGGCGAGCATGCAGCGTACGCTGCCGCCGCCCACCGCTTCGATGGTGGGAACCGGAACCGCGAGCACGGTGTCCGTGCAGCCGGAGAGCTGCGCGAAAACTTCGGGCTTAAGCGCGCGGCGCGCGCGCTCTGACATCACCAGCACGCGGCAGTCCCCGAGTGCCTCGTCCCAGCTCGCGAGCTCCAGCATGTTGCCCGCGAACTGGCTGAGGCCGGCCTGTCCGATGTCGATGATCTGCCGGCCGCTCGCGGCGAGGCGCGAGAGCACCCGCTCCCGGTCGGAGGTCGCGATCGCCTCGCTGCCGATGATGACCGCACGCGCGCCGATGCACATCAGCACGTTGGTGTGATAGAGCGGCAGGCCCTTCAGGTCCGCGGCCTGAAAAATCACCGGCTCGTATTCAAGCTCGCGCGCCCAGTCTGCCACTACCTCCGGGTGGGTGCGCGCGGAGGCGCAGGCGTAGGCAACGCGGTTGAGGTGATCGAGCACCAGACTCCCCGTGCCTTCCAGGAACTTGCCCTGGGCCTCGTAGTGCGTGAGGTCGAGAAGGTGCGTGACGCGGAATCCACTCTGCTTCACCACCGCCTCGACCACATCCTGGCGGCGCTCGGGATGCCGGCTCACGCTCTGCAGGGGATACAGCACGAGCGTCCCGCAGGCATGAAAACTCACCCAGTTGTTGGGGAACACGGCATCGGGCTTCGGGGGCGCCGCGGTGTCGTCGACGGTGATCACCCGCACGCCCTCGCTCTGAAGTGCGCGCGCGAGCTGCTCGAACTCGGCGCGGGCCTTACCCGCGGTGGCGGCCGGGTCGGTGGCCTCCCGGTGTTGGAAAGCGTTGGTGGCGGCGGTCTCGGGGTTGAAGCCAAAGGCCGCGGGACGAATCATGAGCACGGCTTCCGCGCATTGCTGCGCCGGCGCGGCGGCGTGCGTGCTGGGAGCGTGGGCGGAAATCTCCGGCATGGCCCATTCTCGCACGTCCCGGATTGCCATCGTGACGCGTCGCTGGCACGTATCCGAAAGAAGATCCGCAGCTGGGTGTTAGGCCCGGCTCCAGGCCAAGGCGGAGCCCCTCAGGCGCATCCTGCGCAGCCTGTCAGGCCACGCGCAGCAGGAAGTCAACGTGGATTGCATCGTAGGGAAACACCACGCGACCCTCGTCGGTACGGTCCAGTACGCCCGCCTTGAGCAGTGCATGGACATCGCTGTGCACGGCACGCACATCCCGTTTCACGCGCCGCGCGATTTCCCGGATCGCCATCGGATGCTGCCCAGCCATCGTCCTGAGCAGCACCCAACGCTTCGGCGTGAGAGTCTTCCAGAGAAGATCCTCAGACGCGAATGAAACGCGTGCCCCCTGCTTCTTGCCGCGGAATGCAGCCGCCGTGCGCTGCTTTAGATCCTTCGTTGAAGACACCCCAATCGTTACGGTATTCACAATCACTTCCTTCGTGCCTGCACATCGGTCCAAAAATCCGCCTGCAACCTATCAAGGTCGGTGAATTGGTAAGGCACTTCGAACTCGTCGACGTGTGTTGTCAATCACAGCAACACCAAGGTCCTGCTGAGAAACGCTCTGCCGCGTTTAAGCGCTCAGCGCCTGTGGCCGCTCGCCGGTGCCGGTGGATTCGAGGTCGAGCTTCGGCAGGCGCTGGGTGAGATCGAGCGGTTTGCCGGACAGGTAGGCGAGACAGGCATCCGCAGGCGTCGGGCGTGCGAAAAGATACCCCTGCCCATAGGTACAGCCGAGCTGGCGCACTTTCTCCAGCTGCGGCCAGCCCTCGATGCCCTCGGCAACCACCTTGATGTGCAGGTGCCGCGCCATGGCGATGATGGCGCTCACGATCGCCAGATCGCTCATGTCGGTAACGAGATCGCGCACGAAGCTGCGGTCGATCTTGAGGGTGTCCACGCGCCAGCGCTTCAGATACGAAAGACTCGAGTAGCCGGTGCCGAAGTCGTCTATGGCGATGTGCACGCCGAGCTCGCGCAGCTTCCCGACCATGTCCTGGCTCGCCTCGCGGGCACGCGCCTCGCGGCGCTCGAACACGGCACTCTCGGTGAGCTCGACCTGCAGCATCGCCGGCTCGAGCCCGTGCTGCTTGGTGAGCCGGGAAATCGATTCCGCGAGGTTCGAGCGCTGCAGCTGCACCGCTGAGACGTTGATGGCGACCGGCACCAGTTGTCCACCGGCTTGCCGCCAGTGCGTCATGTCTTCGAGCGTGCGCTGCAGCACGAACTCCCCGATCGGCACGATGAGACCGGCTTCCTCGGCGATGGTCACGAAGCGCTCCGGGCGCACGTAGCCGTGGCTCGGATGCTTCCAGCGCAACAGCGCCTCGAGCGCCACCACTTGCTGGTTTTCGAGTTCCACGATCGGCTGGTAATGCACTTCGAGCTGGCGACTCTGCAGCGCCGTGCGCAGGCTCGACTCGATGGCGATGCGTTCTTTCAGACGCTTGTCCATCGCCGGACTGAAGAGCTGGAAGTTGTTGCGGCCCTTGTCCTTGGCCTGGTACATCGCGGTGTCCGAGTGCCGCAAGAGCTCGCCCACGTCGGTGCCGTCGCGCGGATAGAGACTGACGCCGATGCTGACGGTGGTGACGAGCGTGCGCCCATCCACGACCATCGGCGCGCTCAGCGCCTGGGTGATGCGGGCGGCGGTGTCGCTGACGGTCTCGGTGCCGGTGATGTCGCGCAGGATGACTACGAATTCATCGCCGCCCATGCGCACCACGAGGTCATGGGCGCGCACGGTGGCGCGCACGCGCTGCGCCACGGTCTTTAAGAGCTTGTCGCCGGTGTCGTGGCCGCGCGAGTCATTGATGTGCTTGAAGCGGTCGAGGTCGAGGAACAGGACCGCCATCATCTTGCCGCTGTTTTTTGCCTCCTCGATCAGCCCGGGGAGCGAGGCGGCGAGGTAGAGGCGGTTCGGAAGTCCCGTGAGATGATCGTGGTGCGCGAGGTGATCAAGCTGCTGCTGCTTTTCCAGGAGTTTGCTCTCGGCGCGGCGCCGCACGGTGACGTCGTGCACGCCGAGCGCGACCACCTCACGCGTGCCGAGGGTCATGCGGTGGCAGGTGCCCTCGACGTTACGGACCGAGCCGTCCTTGCAGTGCTGGTGCATCTCCACCGGTGAGCGCAGCGTCGCGGACTGCAGCTGCTCCAGGAGACCCGCCGCGTCCACGCCCTCGCAGGTGAGCACGTCCGAGAGGTGCAGCGCGCACAGTTCCGCGAACGTGTAGCCGACGCTGCGCATCATGGCGGGATTGCCCGAGAGGATCTGGTGGGTCGTTACGTCGACGACCATGGCGCTCGTCGGCCACTGCTCGAAGGCGTCCTGCTGGGTGGCATCGCGCTCGCGCCAACGCCGGCTCTGCGGCCGCAGGCGCCACACGATCGCCAGCGCGACGCTGGCGCACACCACGCCGCCCAGCGCGCCAAGAGCGAATGCCAACTGGTTCACACTTTTCCCTATGCCGAATCTCAGGAAGTGTGGCGGAAAGGGCCCGCGGGAAGTCGTGCGCCGCGCACAGTTCGGGCCCTGAGTTCTCGTATTGGTGCACGCTTGGGCGGCCGGTGGCGGCCACGCGAAAAAAGCGCCTGGAGATCGCCTCTACGCCGGGGTCGCAGCGGCCGTGTTGAAACCCGCCTCGAAAGTGACCCGACACGGTGTACCGCGCGCGAGAACGGCACCCTCGCCCGCCACGATCACGGCATTCTCACCGAACATGATGCCGCGCAGCGCCTTGCTGAAACGGAATTTCCGCAGCGCCGGCAAGGGATCGATGGAGGGCTCGCCGGTGCGGTGATCGAGCGAGGGAATTACACAGCGCGTACAGGGCTTCACCAGACGCAGTGTCACGGGGCCCACCGTGAGCGTGTCGATGTGGTCCTCGGCCCAGGCGGGCAGCCCGTTCACCACGAGGTTCGGCCGGAAGCGTTCCATCGGCAGAGGTTCTGGCAGGCGTTGATTCAAATCCGCGAGCGAGGTCTCGTTGCACACCAACATGGGGTAGCCGTCCGGAAAGCCGAGCGGCGCCGGCGTGCTGCCCGCAAACTCGCGGCTGGCCGCGCGCTCCATGTCCGGGGCAACCCGCACCAGTCGCACCGGCCGGCCAAGGATGCCGCTCACCCACTCGTGAGCGGCGGCGCCCTGCTCCACGCCCACGCAGCTGTCCTTCCAGACGTGCACCGGCACCTGCGGACCGGTGAGGGTAAGCGGGACCCGCAGGGTGGGCGCATCGGGGGCGCTCAGCACGAGCGCATCCTTAGTGATCTCGGGCACGATGCGCGCCAGGCGCGGATGGGTGCGCTGGCTCAGGAAAGTCCCCTTGGCATCGACCACCATCCACTGCCGGTCCCACTCGAGTCCCGTGGCGCTCACGCGCACTTCCCGGTAGGGGATGCCGCGCATGGACTTCACCGGATAGACGAAAAGAGCCGTCAGCGTTGCCACTCATGCCTCCTGAGGCATTGGGGTGCGCGTCAAGGGGAACGTGCGCCGCCTTGAAGTCTGCCATATGCTCATGCGCGCGCCATATGCACCTTCGGGCAATGTGGGAGCGTCCATGCCGATCCGCAAAAAGAAGACCAGGAAGCGTGCGTCCGTGGGCGGAATCGCGCGTGGCGCGATGACCGCCATGGTCAGTGCCAGTGTCATCTTCGGCGGGCCGCAGGCGCAGGGGCGCACCCAGAAACCCCCACTCCACGGGCGGCACTGGATGGCGGTCACGGGCAAGCCGATGGCGGCGACCGCGGGCGCGAAAATCTTCGAACAGGGCGGCAACGCGGTGGATGCCGCCTGCGCCATGATCGCCGCGGACGCGACCATGTGGGCGACGCTGTCCTGGGGAGGAGAGACCCAGGCACTCATCTATAACCCCAACACCGGCAAGGTGATCGGCATCAACGGACTGGGGGTAGCTCCCACCGGCGCAACCCCCGAGTACTTCCATAAGCTCGGCATGAAATACCCGCCGGAGTTCGGCCCGCTCGCCGCCGTCACCCCGGGCACCCCTGGCGGACTCATGACCATGCTGGCCGAGTACGGCACCATGAGCTTAGGCCAGGTGCTCGCGCCCGCAATCGAAATGGCGGACGGCTATCCCATGGAGGCGCAGCTGGTCAACACCATTGAGCACTACAAGGCGCAAATCAAACAGTGGCCGGATTCCAGGCGCGTGATGCTGGTGCATCCGGGCAAGGAGCACGAAGCGTCCGAGCCGGGCGAGATTTTCCGTCAGCCGGATCTTGCCGCGACGCTGCGCAAGCTCGTGGAAGCGGAGAGTAAGGCGCGCGCCGCCGGCAAGGACAGGAAGGCCGCGATCTATGCCGCCTATGATCGCTTCTACCGCGGCGACATCGCGCGCGAGCTCGTGAGCGCGGTGCGTGATCTCGGCGGACTTTTCACGCAGGAGGATCTCGCCAACTGGAAGGTGAAGATCGAGGAGCCGGTGCACACGCGCTATAAAGGGGTGGATGTGTACAAGCTCACCACCTGGGTGCAGGGCCCGGTGATGCTGCAGGCGCTCAACATCCTGGAGAACTTTGACTTGAAGGCGATGGGCTACGACAGCGCCAACTACATCCACACGCTCTACCAGGCGATGAACCTCGCCTATGCCGATCGCGACTTCTACTACGGCGATCCGGACTTCTCGCCCGCCCCGCCGATCAAGGGCCTGCTCTCCAAGGACTACGCGCGCGAACGCGCGAAGCTCGTGCGGCCCGACCACAACGACCCGGACATTCGTCCCGGCGACCCGTACCTTTTCGAGGGCGGCAAGAATCCGTATCTGTCGATCCTCGAGCAGTGGCACACGAAAATGCCGGCGCCGACTCCCACCAGCATGACCGAATTTGACCGCACGTTCCGCCTGGGCACCACCAGCGTCGAAGCGGCGGATAACAAGGGCTGGGCGGTGTCGGTGACTCCGAGCGGCGGCTGGACGCCGGCGGTGATCGCCGGCCGCACGGGCATTGGCTTGAGCCAGCGCATGCAGTCCTTCGTGCTCGATGCGCGCGAGAATCCCTACAACGTGCTTGCGCCGGGCAAACGGCCGCGCGCCACTCTCACCCCCTCCCTCGCGTTGAAGGACGGCAAGCCGTTTCTCGTCTTCTCGGTGCAGGGCGGCGACACCCAGGACCAGAACCTGCTGCAGTTCTTCCTCAACATCGTCGAGTTCGGCATGACGGTGCAGGAGGCGACCGAGGCCGCCAACATCACGAGCTACCAAATGCGCGATTCTTTTGGTGAGCACCAGTCCTTCCCCGGACGGCTCACGGTCAACAGCGCGACCCCGCCCTGGGTGCGTAAGGAGCTCACGCGCATGGGTTACGCGCTCGAGTTTGAGGAGCGCACCTCAGGACCGATCAACGCGATTTTCGTCGACCAGGCCCACGGCACGCTGTGGGGCGGGTCGAGCAATTACGGCGAGGACTACGGGATCGGGTGGTGATCCAATTCCCGATCGAATGGTTATGCCGGACTTGCCGGTTCCCATAGCTCGATCGGATTGCCTTCCGGATCGTGCAGTCTGGCGAATCGCCCGTAGGGATATTTTTCAGGATCCACCTTCACCTCAATGTTGGACTTCTGCAGCTGCGCGACCATGGCATCCAAACTCCGCACCCGAAAGTTCATCATCCACGCTTGCTGCTGCGATCCGAAATAGTCCGTATCCATCGCAAACGGAGTGAATGCGGTCGGGCCGGCGGCTTGTTGCCACACTTGATGGTCAATCCCGAGATTGAGTTCATACCACTGCGCCAATTTCTTGGGGTCGCGGCTGCGGAAGAATAGTCCGCCGATACCAAGTACACGTTCAGCCGGTGAATTCATCTGCGCCTCCACTATATCTGGCGTGACACTCTCGGCTGTTCTGACGGCGGCAAGCGTTACCGCGCCGATGATCACTGATCTGCGGTCGATCAGCATTTTTGGAACCCCCTACCGGCACACCAGTACGATCTTTCCTGAGCCACCTTTTTGCGCCAATGCGTGCGCCTCGCCCGCATCGCGAAGGGGCATCCGGCGACTGATTGGCAGTAGGAACCTCCCGTCTCGGACGTCATCGGCAAACTCGCGAACTTTCGAGGCATCGGGACGCGCGAGCACCCGGGTGACAGTGACCGTCGGATTCAGTTTGGACGTCCCGTCTGGGAACACCGAGGCATAGCCGAAGGTTCCACCATTCTTTACTCTGCCGAATAGTTTCGCGGCCGTTTCGCCCCCTACCGTATCGGCAACTCCGTCCACCATCGCAAGCCCCGCAATCGCGGAATCGTCGTCGATGGCTACAGTATCGGAGACACCCAGCGTCCGCGCTTCCGCCAGCTGCCGAGCGCGGACGCCCGCAATCACGTTGACCTCGAGTTTCCTGGCGGTGTGCACGGCGGCCCGCCCGACGCTTCCCAATGCCCCGGTCACGAGAAGGGTCTGGCCACGTTGCGCCCGAGCCGCCACCCGTACGAGCTGATCACCCGTCAACGCTATAAGCGGTAGGGCTGCGGAATCGACCAGGTTCAACCCGTCAGGCAGATGGGTGAGCGTGGAGCCTTCAACCGCTACAAGCTCCGCATAGGCCTCCCAGGTTAATGCCAACACGCGATCACCCGGCTTGAAGGTGCGAATGTTGCGCCCGACCGCCCGGACCACCCCGCTCACGTCTCTGCCGAGAATGGCCGGTAGCTTTAGTGGAAAATCCTTTTGCCGCGCGCCCGATCGTATTTTCCAATCAATGGGGTTCACGCTGGTCGCCGAGGCTTCCACCAGCACAGAGTCGTCGCTCAACGTTGGCTCAGGAACATTGTCCTCATATTTGAGGTTTTCAGGACCACCGTATTCGTACAATCGAACTGCTTTCACTTCAGCCTCCAAATCCGAGTAGCGTCCTGGGTGCCGCGCAAGGGCGAGACTCGTTCAGTGTACTGAGAGACTCCAACGGCAGCTAATTGACGACAATTTCAGTGCCGGCGGTTGAACCCATGAGATGAGATGAAGAGATCAGATCAAGAAACCACCCGATATGCCCTGCTCAATTTTGCACGCCAGTCGCTGGTCAACTTTGGAAGCCCGTTGACAGTCGTCGTGCAGGGAGCGCAACGTAGCCCACTCGCGAAACCATGATACGGCGCCTACCGAGCTTTTTGGCAACGACGTAAGCGCTAGATGAACAGGATCCTCGCGCCAGTGAGTTGGTCCTGACGGCGTCCAACATCCGCTAAGAGCTCGAGCACCCGGCTGCCCACTGTGTCGGGAGGGACCGAAATGGCTATCAGAGGCATCGACGAAACGCAGCGCACCGCTGCTAAGGTCGCGGGACTGGTTTACCCGATCTCGTTCGTCATCGTGGTGGCGGTCAATTTCGGCATCTTTGCCCGCCTGCTGGTCGGCAGCCCGGCGGAAAACGCGCGGAACATCCTGGCGCACGAAATCCTGTTCCGTATCGGAATTGCGGGCGACATGGTGTACTGCGTCGGCGTTGTCGTGGCGCTCACAGCGCTGTACGTCGTCCTCAAACCGGTTAGCCAGGGCCTTTCCTTGTTCATGGCATTCGGGCGGCTGATCCACGGCCTCACCTGGCTCCTGGCGACGCTCAATCTCTTTACCGCTCTGCGCCTGTTGAGCGATGCTGATTACCGTGAGCTTGGAGCTGACCACCTGCCGACCCTGGCGCAGCTATACCTCAGCGGTGTCGACGCGTACTACGTTGGTTTGCTGTTTTGGGCACTAGGAGCCACTGTTGGCAGCTACTTGTGGTTCAAATCGAACTACATCCCCAGAGCCCTAGCTGTCTTTGGGATAGGCTCGTCGGCATGGTGTGCCGCCTGCACCCTCGTCTTTTACGTATTTCCCAACTTCCCAAAGGTGGTGAACCTGTGGTGGTTTGACACGCCGATGGTGATCTTCGAAATTGTGCTCAGTTTTTGGCTTGTGTTTCGGGGCCTAAGAGCCAGTGGAGAAAGCCCAGGAACGTCCGCAGCGGCAGACCATTGAACCCGGCGCGCCGTCTCGTGCGGACGCGGTCGCACGCTGTGACCAACACTCCGATCTCGGCTCAGATGAACTACAGGAGCCGATCCGAATACGCGATCGGGTGGTGAGGGGATTACCCAAGCTTAGTGCGTAGCGATACCTTGGCGCCGGCCCTGGAATGTCGGATGACCGTTGCAATGATGGGGTGGAGACGCCGCTCTGCCAACGTCGCAAAGTCTCGTTCCAATCCGCGATAGTTTCTAATCAGGGCGTCGCCAAACTCGGTGACCAGCATCCCGCCTCCGTCCTTGCCTCCCGTGCTTGCCACCGTCACGGGCTCCCGGAACGATTGCTTCAGGCTCTCGACCAAAAGCCAGGCGCGGCGATAACTCATCCCAATGTTGCGCGCCCCTTGTGACAAGGAGCCTGCATCCCGAATGGCCTCGAGAAGACAGATTTTCCCCGGACCAACGCTGGAATGTTCCGCGAAATCGATCCTGAATCGAACCACAGGAGCAGCCATAGAGATTCCTCCTCACGACATCATAGCGAAGGCGAGTCTCCTGCCCCAATCGGGACTTTGCGGTTTACGACAGAGCCGTGTTATATATGGCCAAATATAACGCCTGCTAACCAGGCTCGATCGACCATCGCGATCGTGACGGCTTCTTCGGGAGAAAATACAATGCGCTCTGTCTGCTGGTGCGCCCTTGCGGCGCTTGCTGCAACTTTGGTTTTGAACCCTGCGGCGCGCGCCGCCGACCCCACCCCCGCTGCCTGCGCGAGCGTCCAGGAGTTCATGGCCACCGATTGCCCGCTGACCTGGCACGGCATCACCCTCTACGGCGCGTATGACATCGGCGTCGGCTGGGTCAGCCACGGCTTACCGGAAAATGCCTATAACTATGAAGGCGAATCGCTCGTCAACCGCAACGGCAACCAGTCCCGATTCCTCATCGCGCAGAACAACCTGTCGCAGACGGGTCTGGGCATCAGGGCCAAGGAGGAGTTCCTGGACGACTGGTACGTCGTGTTCAACGCTTCGACCGGCATCAATCCGCAGTCCGGCCAGCTCGCCAACATGGCAGCCACCAACACCATCAACGCCGGCCTTCCCAGGAGCAGCTATTCGTTCGTCGGCGACGGCGCGCGCGCGGGCCAAACCTTCAATGACGAATTCTTTGGTGGTATATCGTCCACGGATTTCGGCGCGCTGACCTTCGGTCGTCAGCGCGCGCTCGGCACCGATGCGATGCTGGCTTACGATCCGGCCAGCGGCGCCTATTCCTTTTCATTCATCGGCTATAACGGCCTGATGGCTGGCGGCGGCGACACCCAGGACACCCGTTGGGACGACGCGGTGAAATATCGCCTCACCTATGGTCCGGTCCATTTCGGCGCGATGTATAAGTTCGCCGACGGCCAGGGCGGCTGCTACTCCGCCTCCCCCGGCTGGACTGCCGCCACCTGTACGCCGGAAGAGTCGCATAACACCGCCTATGGATTCGACTTCGGCGGAACCTACGACAAGTTCTCCGCCGACGTCGTCTTCCAACAGGTCAACCAGGCGATCAGCGTAGTCAATCCCTTGCTGGGGCCGGAGAGTCCGACGCAGCCCTATCAGTCGACCTTCAACAGCATCAATATGAACCAGATCGACGGCGCCAACCTGATCGGAACGACCAATACCGAATATGGCATCGTGACCGACAACACCGCCGTCATGGTCGCTGCCAAATATACCTGGGACCCATTCAAGTTCTTTGGCGGCTATGAGCACATCCGGCAGGTTAACCCTTCGAACCCGTTGGGCGTTGGCGCTTCCGCCCAGGGCGGATATCTGCTGAGCGGCGTCGAAGACAACAATCTTGATTCACCCAAGATCGTGCAGGTCTGGTGGACGGGCGTGAAGTACGCTTACGACAGCAAAACCGACATTACCTTGTCCTACTATCATGAGGACCAGAACGACTTTCGTCTTCCGCCGACCTGCTCGGCCACCGCCGGGTTCCGCAGTTCCTGCGCGGGCACCCTCAACGAGGTCTCGCTCTACACGGATCACCACTTCACCAAGCGTTTCGACGCTTATGCCGGCATTGCGTATTCCAACGTCAGCGGCGGGCTCGCCATCGCGATTCCTCACGGACCCGGCGTTCCCTATTACTACAACAACAATCTTGCTCCGACAGTTGGTGCTCGTTTCGCCTTCTGAGCCTTCTGCTGCCTACCAGCCCCAGAACCGCGCCCGCGACATCGGAATGAGATGCTGCCCGCCGGAAGCGCTTGAGGGCGTGGAGGAGAGCTTCGCCGACAGGAAGTCGTAGATCCCCTGCTCGCCCATCTTGCGAGCGTCCGCGAGCTCGCCACCCTTGGTGGAATAGATCACCTGGTTATCGGCGCCGAGTTCCACCACCGCCGGAATGCCCATCTTGATGGGATTGCCATAGCGATTGGCGAGATCCAGGTTCTTGTCGAAGTTGCCGACGTCGATTTTCACCACGTGGAACTTGCCGTCGATGAGCGCGGCGCTGCTGCCGTGCAGTGCCTTGTCGAGATCGCGGCAGTCCTTGCACCAGTTGGCGCCGAAGACGAGCAGCACGTTCTTGTGATCGGCCTGGGCGGCGGCGAGTGCGTGCTGGACATCGGCCGGCGCGTCCGCTTTTTCGTTGTACGGCCATTCGGCAGCGTTGGCCGTGCAGGCGACGAGCGCCAGGGCCACGAGTGCAAGAAACCTGTTCATCTGTTGCTTTCCCCTGTCGGATCGCGACCCTATGGGTGGCGTATCCGGATGATGCACCGAGCAGGACAGTCGTAGAAAGAGCCCCCTTACAGGGGCCGCCGGCCGTCCACACCGCCCATATATGACGCCCGCCAGCGCCGGGGGTTCCCAAGCGTGACCGTGCCCACACTTCTGGCAGGCCCCGGTCGCCGCGCAGACCCCTGCGCCGTTATAAGGAGTAAGAGAGCATTATGATCAACCCGAGCCGCCCAAAACCACCCGGATTTCCGCCTGGCAGCAACCCCGCAGCAGCCCCGAATCAGGGACCGCGGACCACGCCGGGCACGAGTGCGCCCGCCCGTCCCGCTGCGCCAGCCGCGGCGCAGACCCCTGCTGGCAACCCGACCCCTGGCGCTTCGGCCGCTGCCGGCACCGGGAACGTTGTTCACGACTCGCGTGGCGGCGCGGTGTGGGACTGGCTCAAGCACACCGGCCGGCAAGCGCTCGACAGCACTTCGCGACTCCTCAAGAAGCTCGAATTACCGGAGCTCAAGGTCGAGGACACGCACGATGAGGAGTTGCGCGTCCTGCCGGACGCGTCATCCGGCGGTGGCTTCGATCCGTATAACCAGTCGACCAAGCCACGCGGGCCGATAAAGAAATAAACCGACTCGCCCGCCGGCCCCCGTGAGGGGGGGCCGACTGTCAACGCGAGAGTCGTGGGTCTTCTTTTCGATCAGAACGTGTAGGTCGCACCGACGTTGAAGAACCGCCCCACCGCACCCGCCTGCGCCATAGCCGGGCTGTACGGGGCGTTGCTGGGGGCGGCGCCGTAGGTCTGCAGGTCGACCGGCGGCGGCGTGTCGAACACGTTCAGGATCGAGCCGTGAACCTCCCAGTTCTTGTTGAATGCATACCGCGCGTACAGGTCGACGTCCGTGAAGGACTTTACGTCGCAGTACTGCAGCAGAGGCGCGGCGGCAGCCGGGAACGTCCCAGGGAAGCGCGTAAGCTGGGGACCAAGTACACCACCTGACTCGATCGCAAACTGGCACGTGTTGAATCCAGAGGTTGGGTCGGTGAGGTTGTAGGTACCCACGTAGTTCACCGAGGCCGTCACGTTCCAGGGACCTAAGTCCCACGCCAAGGACGCCGTGGCACGATCCTTCGGATTGCCGGTGTCACCGGAGATGATCTGCGGGCCGTGCGTGCCGGCGAGATCGACCGAATCGCCCGCGATACCGAAGATGTAATGGAAGGTATGCGAGTAGTTCAGGCTGGCGTTGAGCCGTCCCGCGCTGCCAATATCGAAGCGACTGGCGAGGTCCATGTCCAGACCGCTGACGTGCGTCTGGGTCAGGTTCAGGTATGGGAACTCCTCGGCCAGTACCGGGCCGACCGGCGTCAGCTCCTGGGTCGTGCAGTTACCCGTGCTGGTGCAGAACGGCAGGGTGACCTGCGGGCCACGCACGATAGGGAACAGATTCCCCAGGTTCTGGCACACGGGATTGTTCGGTGATGACTCGCACAAGGCGAGCACGTTGAAACCGGACTGTATGTCCTGGTTGACCTTGATGTCCCAGTAGTCGAACGAGATGCTGGTGTTGTCCAGCGGCGTGAGGATGATGCCTGCGGTCCAGTTCGTTGACTTCTCCGGTTGCAGGTCG
>Ga0182015_10002761_pt1 | contig 20616 bp, 17 predicted proteins | sample 712P3MmetaG_FD_120478 | JGI IMG/M metagenome (GOLD analysis project Ga0182015, IMG submission 120478) | Permafrost microbial communities from Stordalen Mire, Sweden - 712P3M metaG | ecosystem: Environmental > Terrestrial > Soil > Wetlands > Permafrost | place: Sweden: Stordalen | collected...
ATAAAAATCCGCAGTCAGATCTTCATCCGGCACAAAGTGCGCGTGATATCTTGATCCACCAGCGATTAGTTCGCGGCCCAGACGGGAGTCTTCGTCGACTTCGAGCATATAAATGCTGGCATGCGGCGCTTCGCTGGCAATGGTTTGCTGCACCGAGAACATCCAACTTTCGACACTCTGATGCGGCAGGCCTGCAATCAGATCAATGTTGATGTTTGTAATTCCCGCTGTGCGCAGGCGGGCAATGTCGTCGAGTATGGTCTGCCGGTCATGTAACCGCCCCACCGAAGCCGCCTCTTGATCTACGAATGATTGCACTCCGAGGCTCACGCGATTCACGCCACAGTGTTGAAGGGCTTCAATCGCCGTTGCATTCAGGGTCCCGGGAGCGCATTCGACGGTTATCTCCGCCCCTGATTGCACGTCGAAATTTTGTGCGATAGTGACAAACACCCGCAGCAATTGCGTTACATCGAGTAGAGTGGGAGTTCCGCCGCCCAGGTAAATAGAATCGACAACGCGCTCATGCCGCCGCTCCATCTGTGCTAGAGTCTCGTTGGCACCTTTGATGTCAGCGCACACGTGGTCTACGTAGCCCTGGAACACCGAACGGGAGAAGACGTCGGAGGCAAAGTTACAATAGCTGCACTTGGTGCGACAGAATGGCACCGAAACGTAGAGGCCAAGAGACATGTGTAATGATTATCCCATTTTCTCGGCACGTCGCGCGCCCGGCTGCATCAAACTCATGCTCTCGCTTAAACTCTCGGAACTTGCTCGTATCCGCCGGGTTTTTATCCTAGGGACTTCGAAATAGGAATTACAAACTGACAAATGCTTCCGCGCGTGGTTATCACTGGAATGGGCGTGGTCAGCCCCAACGGCATCGGCAAGGAAGCTTTTTGCCGCGCCATTCTTGCCGGCAAATCCGGAGTGAAACGTATTTCGCGCTTCGATCCCTCCGATTTGCCTGTGCATATTGCCGGCGAGATCCCGGAATTTGACGAGCTAGCATGGGTAGATGCGCGCGAACGTAAACACGTCTCCCGCGTCGTACCGCTGGCGGTGGCGGCCTCAAGCGAAGCCATCCGGGATGCGGGACTGGATCCCGCGGGCATGTCGATGGATGAGAAGCGCGAGATCGGCGTCATCCTCGGCACCGGCGGCGGCGCTCAGGAATTCTCCGAAGAACAATATCGACTGTGGCACTCGGGACAAGTAAAGCACGTTAGTCTGTTCTGCATTCCGAGCGGAACCATGGGCACGATTCCCAGCGAAATCAGCATGCGCTTTGGCTTTCGCGGCTACAGCCATGTGGTCACTGCAGGCTGCACTTCATCTACCGACTCCATCGGTTATGCCTATCAACATATTCAGGCCGGAGTGCAGCCCATGTTCTTAGTCGGTGGCGTGGATTCTCCGATTACAGCGGGCATCATCAAAGGCTACACACTGCTGCGCGCACTCACTCAATCATGGAACCATGCCCCGGAACGCGCCTCCCGGCCATTTTCCGCCGACCGCGATGGCTTTGTTATTGCCGAAGGTTCGTGGATGTTTATCCTCGAAGACTACGTGCACGCTCGCGCCCGAGGCGCAAGCATTTACGCTGAGGTCGCCGGGTATGCCTCCACCTGCGAGGCCTTCCATCGTGTGCGCATGAGCGATTCGCCGGAAGAGCCCGCGCGCGCGATTACTTTGGCTCTCGAAGAGGCAAGCATCACCGCGGAAGATGTGCAATACGTGAATCTGCACGGCACCTCAACCGAAATGAACGACCGCGTGGAGACTCGGGCCCTGAAACTCGCTCTGGGCGCCCACGCGAACCGGATTCCGATGTCTGGACTCAAATCGCAAATCGGACACGCGCAGGGTGCCTGCGGCTCAGCCAGCCTGGCCGCAACTCTGATCGCCATGGAGCACGGAAAGATTCCGCCCACCATTAACCTCGACGTCGCTGATCCCGAGTGTGATTTGGATTACGTGCCCGACATCGGACGTGAAGCTGCCATCGAGCACGCGATCTGCAACTGCGTGGGATTTGGATCGAAGAACTCAGCGCTGGTACTAAGAAAAGTCGCGTAGAAGTACACCTGGTCCGAATCCATATGAACCAGACGGGAGAGGACGCGCGTCCTCGATTGCGAATTGGTTCTGCTAACATCTATTTTTGACCTCGAGGGAAACGTACATGGTACGGGGTGTAGTTCCTCGCCAACCCGCAAAGACCGGGCGCCACGAGGGCGTTCAACGTCCGGTGCAGAAAAAGGCGGCGCCTCGTCCGATGCGATCTGGCAGCTCGCAAGTCCCGAAAAAGCCGCCTGTAAGGAAAAGCGCAAAGGGTTATGATCCGGTTGCGCCGGAGCGTGTGGCTGAAATTCTGAAACGGCTCGACCAGCTTTACCCCAATGTAACTTGCGCCCTAACGCACAACAATGCGTGGGAATTGTTAGTGGCGACTATTCTGTCCGCTCAGTCAACCGATGTGAACGTCAACCGGGTAACTCCAGAATTGTTTCGCAAGTACCCCACAGTCGCCGATTTTGCCACACTCACGCCGGAGCAGTTGGAGCCCGATATTCGCTCGAGCGGATTTTTTCGTAACAAATCAAAAGCCGTTGTGGGTGCCGCGAAGTTACTCGTCAGTGAATTCGGCGGACAGGTTCCCGACGACGTCGCCAAGCTTCTCACTTTGCCCGGGGTCGCACGCAAGACAGCCAACGTCGTGCTGGGCACGTGGTTTCGTAAGGCTGAAGGTGTAGTGGTCGACACCCACGTGACCCGCATCGCGCGCAGACTCGAACTGACGAAGAACTCCGATCCCGTCAAGATCGAACAGGATTTAATGAAAGTAATCCCGCGCGAAAAGTGGATTTTATTCGCCCACCAGATCATTTGGCATGGGCGCAAGTTGTGTACAGCGCGACGGCCTAAGTGCGTGGATTGTGCGCTGGAGAATATCTGTCACGCTGGAGATAAAACCTGGAGCACGGTCGAGATCCACAAGCATGCGAAGTTGTAGCCCGCAAGCAGCGAAGATGAAGAACCCTTACTGCTGGCCGTGGGCGACTGCGGGAACCATCTCCTCTGCAGCTCCGATAACACGACCCTGTCCTGGCTCCTGCAGGAATGCAATTAGTCGCAAATTGCCCGCATCCGTTCCGGGATCGAGTTTCAGCTGCAAATCCTGGATAAAGGTTTTGCCTTTTCGTATGGTGCCCACCTTTACAATACTTTTTACTACCGCCGTATGTGTCAACTTGCGTCCGGCATTCTCGCCTCGAGCAACTTGCGATTCTGCACGATTAAGAGCGACAACCACGTAAACATCCGCCTCACGCAATCCGAAAGACGGTGCCAGCGCGTCAGTTTCCAGATGGGCATGCAAAACATCAGGCGAGCCCAGCGACACAGACGACAAGCGCAACGCAACCTTCGGATCGGTCGCGGCTTTCTGTAGGGCTTTGTCAGCTTGACCCGCGTCGCTGCCTACAAGCTGGGTGCTTCCGTCCACGATCATTTGGGGAGTGTAAACATCGCTCAGACCCAGACGCTTGGCGTAAGCACCCTGGCGTTCGCTGTAGAAACGCGCGGAATACGGGTCTTTCCAGCCTTCGTGGTTCCAGTAGTCGACGTGCTCACTAAGCACGATCATCTCTTCCCCGGTTATGGGTTGCTGATCCAGTTTCTGCAGGAGTGCATCTGCCGGAGGGCAACTTGAACAGCCTTCCGACGTGAACAACTCGACAAGCACCGGACTTCGTCCATTCGAATTTGACGGCAAGTCAGACGCCTGCAGCAGCGCCGTCGCGGTAAGAAGAAACGAGCCAGCGGCAATAAGCAGGATTTTCATCACGGCGGTCAATTGCTTCCCTTGCTTGGTTGGATGCGCGAACCGGCTGAAAGTTAGCAAATTAAGACCAGCCTCTAAGTCCAGCGAAACCAGCGCAGGGCAAGGATGAAGGAAATTCCTCCCCAGAGCAGGAGCACCAGCAACCGCCCGGCCTGATTTGCAAGTGGAGCACCCTCGAGAATGGTAGCGCGTAAAGCATCGTTAAGCGCGGTGAGAGGTAACGCATGGATTAAGGGATGGATGGCCGCGGGAAAACGCTCATACGAGAAAAAAACACCGGAAAATATCCACATCGGCATCATGATCAGATTGATGAGCCCACTGATGCTTTCAATTTTTCTAGCGCGACTCGCCGTGAGCAAACCTAACCCGGAGAATCCTAAGGCGCCGAGCGCTCCGATCGAAAGAATGGCGAGAATTGATCCCAGCACCCGCATGTGGAAGACCAGGACGCCGAAGCCAAGGAGCACTCCGGTTTCGATAACCATGAACAACAAACGGCTGGTCGCCAAAGCCAACAGAAAGTCGCTGCGCCGCATGGGCGTGGCCACGAAGCGCTTGAGCAGCTTGCGCTGCCGCATGTCGACCAGCGCGAATCCAACTCCCCACATGGCGGCATTCATGACGTTCATGCCGATGAGCCCGGGAATTAGAAAATCGATGTACCGCGATCCTGGCTCGCCCGAAATAACAGCAGATGTGGATAGCACATTTCTACGGCCTGACGCGGCTTGCAAAGCGTCATCGACCTCAGTCCGCGAAAGCACACTCTCCGGACGCGCCGGGTCGTAGAGGTACTGCAACCCTCCCTTGCCATCGCTTTCGACTACGAGATCATACTTGCCCAGGCGGAATCCCCGCTGCGCTTGCGGCGAGTCGAGCACCTCAGCGTGAATCGAGGATTTCTGCGGCGAGCGTTGTAGAAGCGCCAACGTGTCCTGCGTTTCTGGCCCTGCGACAATGGCAATCGAGGTAACGTCTGCCGGCCTGTTGCGGAAGGCAATCCCGAGTCCTAAGGCCAGCAACAAGGGGAATCCAAATACCCAGAAGAGCACCTCCGGTTCACGCAACATTTCCTTCATGCGCGCCATCAGCAAGTGGGTTAAACCCGCCCAGCGTCCATTGCGCAGGGTCCTGGACGGCGACGATCGTGCGGACGCTGCCGGAGTTTGTTGAGCAATGGTCATGCTGTCCAATTTCTCATGGCAAATATCGTCATTATTCTTCTCGCAAGTGCCGGCCCGTGAGGTTGACAAATACGTCTTCCAGGCTGGCTTGTCGCGTGGTGAGGCGCAGAAGTTGTGAGCCCTGTTTCTGCACCGCATTGAGCAGTGCAGGAATAGTCAGGTGAGGCTCGCGCACCGTCAAGCTAACCAGACCATTGTCGTGACGAACCGACTCTACACCGGGCAGCCCCCGCCACGCATCCATAGTTGCCGCTTCGCCGGAACTGCCACTGGCCTCGAACTCCACGACGTGATGTCCGCACAATCGTTCGATCAGATCAGGAGGCGTACCTTCTGCAATGACCTGTCCGTGATCCACAATCACCAGGCGGTCGCACAAGCGTTCAGCCTCGTCCATGTAATGCGTGGTCAGCAGGACTGTGCCTCCATCGCGCTGGAAATTGCGAATGATGTCCCAGAGCTGGCGGCGGCTTTGCGGATCGAGTCCTGTGGTTGGCTCGTCGAGAAAAAGAATTTTGGGATTTCCCACCAACGCGGTTGCGACCGCTAAACGCTGGCGTTGCCCACCGGAAAGTTTACCCACAAATGCGTCGGCCTTCTCTCCGAGTTGTAAATCGTCCAATACCTCTTCCGAGGAACGAGGCTCGCGGTAAAAGCTGGCAAACAGTTCGATAGTTTCGCGGACAGTCAACTTCTCGGAGAGTCGTGTCTCCTGCAACGAAATGCCCAGCCACTCGCGCATTTCGCGTGAATTCTTCTGCCAGGCATGCCCGAAGATCGTGACCTTACCGGAAGTGGGATCGAGCAGGCCTTCAAGGATTTCGATCGTAGTCGTCTTCCCTGCCCCGTTGGGTCCTAACAGACCGAAGCATTCCCCAGCTAGGATCTCGAGGTTGAGGCCGCGCACGGCTTCCACTTTGCCGTCATAAGTCTTGCGCAAATCTCGGCATTCAATGGCGGCAGGCACGCGACGATTCTAACGTAAGGCTGTTGAGCTTTTGTTAATTTTGCTTTTAACCACTAAACGGCTGCGCTCGTTTAGAATATTGGTCGGCTTACCAAATAGGATTTCCTATGCGAGTGCCACGACGCGGCTTCACTTGACAGTACCCTTCCTAAAGCGCCCGTGCGTCGTTTGCGAGTTGTCAGCTGAACATTCTCGAAAGGAAATTTACCTATGTTTAGGAAGCTCTGGCTAATAGCCCCTCTGTCGCTGCTTTTGTGTGCCGCGATCGCATCTGCACAGGAAACTCGCCATTTCACTTTTCACTACGGCTTTACGGTGAAAGACGTTCCCGCCGGCGAGAAAATACGAATCTGGATTCCGCAAGCGCATTCCGACGCGTTTCAAACGGTGAAAGTCGTCTCGGCGACGGGCGACCTCTCACTTAAGAAGACTCACGAGTCGAAATACGGAAACGAAATGTATTACGCCGAAACTTCGAAAGCGAAGCAATCGGAGTTGCATTTCGAGGTTGTTTATGACGTCGTCCGCCACGAGCGGCTTACGCTGGGCATTTATTCGCCACATCTTGAGGCGGTAAAACTTAGCGACCGCGAGAGAAAAGAATTCCTGGCTCCCGATGCGCTTGTGCCGACCACGGGCCTGCCCGCCGAATTGGCAGTGAAAGTTACAGAAGGCAAGACCAAGCCGCTCGACAAGGCGCGCGCCATCTACGATTACGTTTTCACGACTATGCGTTATGACAAGACCGGCACCGGGTGGGGACGTGGTGACGTACTCTACGCCTGCGACGCCAAGAAGGGCAATTGCACCGACTTTCATTCGCTGTTCATCGCCATGGCGCGTTCACAGGGAATTCCGGCACGGTTCGAAATTGGATTTCCCCTTCCGTCTGACAAGCATTCGGCAGAAGTTGCCGGATACCACTGCTGGGCTGACTTCTTTGACCCGCAGCACGGATGGATTCCTGTAGACATTTCTGAAGCATGGAAGCATCCGGAGAAAAAGGACTATTTCTTCGGCGCACACGATGTCAATCGTGTGGAATTTACCAGGGGACGCGATTTGGAAATGAGTCCGAAGCAGGATGGAAAGCCGCTGAATTATTTTGTGTATCCCTACGTAGAGGTCGCGGGAAAAGAGTATCCCAATGTTTCAACGGCATTCTCGTTTGCCGACGTCGACAACGGCGTTGCAGCAGTTCGCTGATGCCCGCGCAGGGGCGGAAGCCCTCGTCCGCCCAACGGTGCGAAGCGCCGCGGCAGCGCTACACAGCTTGCGGAAAAACCTTGCTTCGGCGACTGGAGCCTCGACGGGGCGCGGCTTTCCAGCCGCGCCTTACATCGTTTTCAAAGACTTACGGCACGGCTAGGAAGCTGTGCCCCTTCAAAACTCTGACGCCGGGCGTTTTCCGCAAGCTGTACGGCGACTGGCTCGCTTGCGCTCGCTGCCCGGACGAGGTGTCCGGGCCTCCGTGGTCGCAGGAAATATCAATCGCCGTCTGGATTCTGTTTGCCGTTAGACATTGTGTGTTGCGCTGGAGGCATGGGCTGATCGCCTTTGCGATCGCGCCAGAGGATCGCGTTCAGCACCTCGGGATTCGCCGCATCCGGGCGGGAAAAGTCCATCTCAGCGGATTCTCCCGCACCCTGGCCTTGAGACGGATTGATCTGATAAATCAGACCGTTGTCGCGATTGCTCCAGTCGGCTGTAAATGCTGGCTGGTTGCCGGAGCCCAAAAATAGAGGAGCCATCACGGGTGCATAGCCGTCATTCTGATTCATCGGCGGCAGACCGAGCAAAGTTTCTACCGTGTGAATCATGCCCACGGTGGTGTAGAAATGGTGGTCGACGAATGGATGCTCCGCAGAAGCTGGGGAATATTTGCTGATCACCAAAGCGATGGAACGGTGAGCGTCGACGTGATCTGCGCCGTTCTGGGCATCGTCTTCGAGAATGAAAATCGCCGTATCGTCCCAGTATGGACTGTGCGACACCGCTTCCACCACGCGGCCAACGGCGAGGTCATTATCCGCGACACTGGCTGCTGGGCGCGGCTTTCCTGGAGTCGTGCCATGCGTATGGTCATCTGGTAAATACAGCAAAATGAAAGCCGGTAGTTCGGCTGCTGCTTTTCCTTCCTTGTGCGCGCGCACAAAACCATCGAATTCGTTGAGAAATTCATCGGCACGCAGCTGGTCGGGATACTCGGTATTGAAGTCGGGAAAGAGAGGATCGAAATGATCGCGCAGCATCGCCTTCGTAGCTTTTTCCGCTTTTACCATTGGAACCGGCCATGGCCAGGGACTCGACGACCCGTGAGGCTGGCCAACATTCGACGGCAATAGTTCTCCTTTTCTTACTGAATCCTTTGCGCAACTCGAACTGGGCGGCGGACCATCTTCGTGGACCGCCATTTTGTTTTCTGTCGGCTTGCACCACTCCGCGTAAATAAACTCACCGTAGTCGCGGTAGCTGACCCCGTGGCTGGCCACGTTATCCCAAATGTAGCCTGTGCCTGGGTCGTTCACGTCGGGTTCATTTTCATCGAGAGGAATTTCGTCGGCCACGCTGCCCTGAAAATCATAGCTTCGCTCCTTGCCGCGATAATTGATCTGCCAGTTCTGCTCGGTGTAGTCACTGGTAATCGCGGCCGTCGACCAGTCATGCCCGTCGCCAGAGACTTCGCCACTATCGTAGAAATTGTCGAGCAGGCCGAATTGCAGCGCCAGCTTATGTTGATTGGGCGTTACGTCCGCGCCGTACATGACGAGTGACGGATCGCCGTTGCCGGCTTTCAAATCGCCGAATACCTGATCGTAAGTGCGATTCTCTTTGATGATGTAGACCACGTGATGAATCGGATTCGAATCTTGCGCGAATTGTACTGCGCCTGCGCTGGAGTGCACTAGATTGCTTTCCTCGACCATCCGCGTGAGCTCTGGCAGTTGCTTTTCAATATCCGGGATTTTGAGACGTGCAATCGAACCGTAGAGCAAAGTTGGAATATACGGATGCTCGTGAGGTCTCTTCTCATTTCTCAGACTGTTTGGACCACTGTTTGGGCCGGTTCCCTGCCCCTTGGAGGTGGCGATCAGCAGATCGTCACCGACCGTGGTTATAGCACTGGGATACCAGTCTGTAGGAATAAAGCCGGAGGCTGGTTGAAGCGGAATCTCCGATGGTCCCGCCGCCCGGTTTGTGAACGCAGCATGAGTAAAAAAAGTTGCGATTGCGTTTACTGAAGCATTGGCGACGAACAGACGGTCTCCGGATTTGGATAAGGCCAGCGCAATGGGATAGGTTCCCGCGTATTTCTGTCCGGGAATAGTTGTGTCGAGCAGCCATTGTGGCCGGCCTGTGCCAGTGGACACGACAGCTACTCTGTCTACGTTCGAGAGCGCTACGTATAGAAAATTCTCATCCGGACTCAGCAGCATTGCCGTCGGATGCGAGCCTGGGGCGATGGGATCTTTCGGCTCAATCAAGGAAATCCAGCGCACGACAGTTCCGTTCTCCAAATTGAGTTCTGCTACCTTGGAAGCATTCCACAAACTGCACCAGGCGCGGCGGCCGTCGCGCGATGCAACTACGGCGTAAGGAAATGAAGACGGAATCATTTCGTGAGTACTCACGTCGAACTGCTCAAGCACGTGCCCGCTTTTAGAGTCGATGAGGATAAGGCTGTCCGATAGATTGTTGGCGACGAGCACTCTGTCGGGTTCGCCGTGGCCTGAGATCACTGCCAGGCCCGCAGGATACGGAGAAGCAGTACCAGTATTGGGCCTGCGTGCTCCTTGGGCAATTTTCTTACCTGCTGCGACAGCCAGCGGAAGAATCTTTATGAAGCGGTCCCATGACAACTTGCCCTTATGAAAGCGATAAACGGCTATCCCATTTCCCGTGTCATTGGGCTTCTCACCGGTTGGGTCGGTGATGGAACCGATGGATGCATACACATGCTTGCCATCGGAGCTGAACCCGAGGCCAAGAAAATAACTCTGATGAGCCTCTTCAGGCAGTCGACCTTCCGGGAAATCGGTGAGTTGGTTTGTGCGCAAATCAAGTATTGCGATCGATTGGTGAGCCTGATTTTGCTGCGTTCCGTACCCGTCGTTGAGAATCGCCGCGTACCGACCATCGGTGCTTAGAGCCATTGCTGCAGCGAAGCCGTTCAGGGGCGCCAAAAAACCGGGGGAAGGAACGGTTAAAGTCTTACTCGTGGGCAGAGAAATCTGCCGCGGCCCTGTGGGATTTTGCGCTAAAAGCGGATTGATCGCCTCGACAGCGAATAAGAAGGCGATCAGACGTATGGTTTTACGCAAAGCTCTTCTCCTCGGGAATATTCAGGTTGTGGAGGCCGGGCGAGGACGCCCGTCCTCCATTAAAAATAAAAGCGCCTAAAAAGAAAACCGGCCAGACTGGCTGACCGGTTTGGGTTCTTATTTTGTGCCTTTAATGCGTGTCCGCGCTGGTCTGATGAACCGGCTCCGTGGCAACATTGTGACGAACATCCGCACCCCGCACCCAGAAGATGACGTCTTCTGCAATGTTGGTCGCATGATCGGCTACCCGCTCCAGATTACGGGCAACCAGCAGCGCATCCAGCGCCTGCCGCGTAACCTCGGGGCGCTCGTTCATGGTTTTGACCAGCGTAATGAAAGCTTCGTCTTTCATGCGATCGACCACGTTGTCCATCTCAAGTACCGCCTGCGCAAGTTCAGCTTTTCCTTCGATGAATGACTCGAGCGAACGGCGCACCATGGCAGATACCGCAGCCGCCATGCGCGGAATATCGACTGGCAGATCTGCCTTTGGAAGTTCCGCCAGATCCATGGCGCGTTCCGCAATGTTGACCGCCTGGTCGCCGACTCGTTCCAAGTCCGAGTTGATCTTGGTAACTGCGAGAATGAAACGCAGATCCACGGCTATCGGTTGTTGCAGAGCCAGCAGATCGAACGCTAGCTCGTCGATTTCGCGCTCCGCCACGTTAATCTGGGACTCGCCTTCGAGCACCATGTGGCAGCGTGCCAGATCGCGGTCGATGTAAGCCTGGCAGGCGCGATCCACTGCCTGCTCGGCTAGCCCGCCCATGCGGAGTAAACGGGCGCGAAGATCGTCCAGTCCTTGCTGAAAGCGGGTGCGCATTATCCAAACCTGCCTGTAATGTAATCCTCCGTTCGCTTGTCGGACGGAGTAGTGAAAATCTTCTCGGTCTTGTCGAGCTCAATCAGCTTGCCCAGGAGAAAAAAGCCCGTGAACTCGGCTACGCGGGACGCCTGCTGCATGTTGTGCGTGACGATTACAATTGTAAACTTTTCCTTGAGCTGGAATATCAATTCTTCGATCTTACCGGTAGAAATCGGATCGAGAGCCGAGCAAGGCTCGTCCATGAGTAGCACCTGCGGCTCGACCGCCAGCGCGCGGGCAATGCAAAGCCGCTGCTGCTGTCCCCCCGATAAGCTGGCACCCGACTTCTTGCGCAGCGTGTCTTTCACTTCGTCCCAAAGGGCGGAGAGTTTCAGCGAGCGCTCTACGATTTCATCGAGCCGGGCGTGGTCATGGAAGCCGTTGAGCTTTAATCCCGCAGCCACGTTGTCATAGATCGACATAGTCGGAAACGGATTGGGTTTCTGAAAGACCATGCCGATGCGTCTGCGGACTTGTACGGCAGATGTGCCGTTGTAGACGTCAAGGTCTCCGATCCTGATTGAGCCGGTGGCACGAGCGTCCGGGACGGTCTCGTGCATGCGATTAAGACAGCGCACGAACGTAGATTTACCACACCCCGAAGGCCCGATGATCGCCGTAGCGTGGTTGGCTGGCGCCTCCATGCTGATGTCGTAAAGCGCCTGGGTTTTCCCGAACCAGGCATTCAGCTTGTCGACCTTGATCCCCACACCCATGGTTCAGCTTGCTCCTTTGAGCATGCCACGCCCGGCGACAATGCGTACGGCGCTCACCGCTACTACGATCAGCACAATCAGGATTAGCGCTCCTGCCCACGCTTGGCGATGCCATTCATCGAACGGAGAAATGGCATAGGTAAAAATCTGCAATGACAGCGCGGCCGTGGGCTGAGTGATTTTCCAATTCCAATACTGATTGCCAAATGCGGTGAATAGCAGCGGAGCCGTCTCGCCGGCCACCCGCGCAAAGGCCAGCATAACACCTGTGATCACGCCCGAGGTGGCGGTGCGCAAAGTAATCGACAGCGTGGTGCGCCAGCGAGACACGCCCAACCCGTAAGCCGCTTCCCGCACCGCGTTCGGCACCAACAAAAGCATTTCTTCGGTGGTCCGAGTGATGGTCGGAATCATCATGATTGCCAGAGCCACTCCCCCGGCTAATGCAGAAAAATGTCCCTGAGTGAGCACCACGATCGCATAGGCTACGATGCCGATCACGATCGAGGGCACGCCATTTAATACATCTGCGGTGAAGCGAATTACATTTCCGAACTGATTGCGCCCGTATTCAGCCAGATAAATTCCCGCGCCGATTCCTATGGGCACGCCAATGACGCTGGCAATCAGCAGGATAAAAGCCGAACCGGCGATAGCGTTAGCCATGCCACCGCCAGCTTCGCCGACCGGCTTGGGTGTTTGCGTGAGGAACGCCCAATTGATTGAGCCAATGCCTTTATAAACCAGATATCCGAAGACGGCGCCCAGCGGAAGCAAGACCAGGACTACCGCAGCAACGGCGGCGGCCGTGGCGAGCGAATCCAAACTTCTACGCCACAAACTGATTGGGCCAGCGGCAAAGTCGGAAGTAGCAGAAGCTGTGTCAGGCATGGCTTCTCGTCACCGTGCCGCGCGTCACTGTCCAAACCAGAAACTGCGCCAAGATGTTTACGATAATCGTGACAATGAACAGAACCAATCCAATCTCAATAAGCGCGCTAAGGTAGGTGTTGCCGGTGGCCTCGCTGAACTCGTTGGCGATAACGCTCGCCATCGTGTAACCCGGTGCGAACAGCGATGCCGCAATTTCCGGGCGGTTTCCAATCACCATCGTTACAGCCATGGTTTCGCCTAGCGCCCGGCCCAGGCCCAGGATTACGCCTCCAAGAATGCCAGCACGCGCATTTCGCAAGACCCCGGTGCGAATCATTTCCCATCGGGTCGCCCCCAGAGCCAGAACGGCTTCTCTCTGCTGTTGAGGGACAGCTGTCATCACTTCTCGGGTAATTGAAGAAACGATGGGCACGACCATGATGGCCAGAATAATTCCCGCCGCCAGCATGCCAATGCCGTAAGGCGGACCCTCGAATGGGCCTTGAAATCCGAAACGGTGCGCGATTCCTGATGTCCACCCAAAATAGCGCGCCAAAAAAGGCTCGCCTAACTGGCGCAGAAGAGGCACCAACACGAAAATAGCCCACAATCCATAAATGACGCTGGGAATCGCTGCCAGAAGTTCCGTGGTAAAGGCCAACGGTCCCTTTAACCAGCGCGGACACATTTCGGTGATAAATACGGCGACACCGATTGCGAGAGGCACCGCAAGCAGCAGCGCGAGGAAAGACGATACGAGCGTGCCATAGACAAACGGCAACGCTCCGAATTGTTCGTTGACGGGATCCCATTCACTGCGGAAAAAGAACTTTAAACCGAAGGCGTGCCACGACAATCTTGATCCGCTCATCAATTCGTAGACAATCAGTCCAACCAGTGCGAGCACACATAGCCCGCAAGCCAGCATCGCGAGATGGAAGATACCGTCAGCCACTCGGCTGCTGCCAGCCTTAAGTAAAGGCCCAACCACGACGTCGGAATTGGCTGCAACCTCTGATTTTGCAACAGGTTGCGGTCCCGTCAACGGTGGCGCTCCTAGGGCTCGGTTGGCCATTATCGGAAGGCTAGCAGAAAGTTGTTACAGCAGTGTTAAAATACGCGCTGCTGGGCTGTGGGCGAGCTTGCTAGTCGCAGTTCACTGAGGAATAACTTCCGGCGGTTTCTGGATTGCATTTTGTTGGAATTCCCGTGTAATTTTTCGTTCCCTTAGTCTCGGCTGACTATGCCAATTGACCTAAAACGTAGCCGCATGGCTTTTCAGAAATTGGGCCGCGAGGTGACCAAGCTAACCGGGAAACCTGCGCCCGAAAGCGTGCATAAGTTTCGCACTAACAGCCGTCGCGTCGAGGCGGTGCTCAGCGAAGTCGTCCCCGAACCGAACCGGAACGACAAAAAGTTGCTGAAGCTGCTGTCTCGATTGCGCAAAAAAGCAGGTCGCGTAAGAGATTTGGATGTGGAAATCGCATCGCTTCGCAGTTTGAAAATTCCCGCCGGCAACGGACACAAATCACAGTTTATAGACGCTTTGGTGCAGGAGCGCGCCAAACGTGAACAGAAACTGGCTAAGACTTTCGATCATCAAACCGCAGCCAAAGTGCGAAAACGGTTGAAGCGCGCCACCGACGATATTGATATTCCGAGGAATGCCGAGCCACTGACTCAGACTCTCAGCAAACTGGCGAAGCTCAGCCCAGATCATGCCCCGCTCACGGAAAAAACTCTCCACCAATACCGCATCATTGGCAAGCGGGCGCGGTACATTGCTGAGTTGGCTGACGAAGACCCCGGGGCTAAGCGCGTTGTGGACCAACTCAAGCACATGCAGGACGTGATCGGCGATTGGCATGACTGGCTGAAACTGACGCAGAGAGCAGAAAAGTTATTCGGCGGCGTCCGCGACTCGGCGCTTGTGGCCATGCTGCGAAATGTGACCCAGTCGAAGTTCCGCGAAAGCGTGGACGCGGTTGCGGAAACACGAGCCTCGCTCTTTGCCCAGAAATCTCATGCGGTTGACGCTGCTGTGGCCCCGGCGCGAAAACCTCCCGCAGAATCGCCCACAGTGAATATCGCAGTAGCCTAAAGCTTACAAATTCATACATTTCTTTTTTTCCTACTTGACTAGTCATCTGACTAGTTATACACTTAGTTTCATATGGCGCCCTGGCAGGTTCAAGACGCGAAGGCCCGCTTCAGCGAATTGCTGGATGCCACGATAAAGAATGGCCCCCAGGTAGTGACTCGGCGAGGTATTGAGACAGCGGTTCTTGTTCCTATCGAAGAGTGGCGCCGTCTGCGAGATTCTTCTCGTCCCAGCCTTAAAGAGTTGCTGGTTGGGCCTGGCCCAAGATTTGAGAACCTGGTTCCCAAACGCCGCAACATTCGTCGCCGCTCACTCGTTGAGTTCCGGTGAACCGCTACTTGCTTGACACTAACGTGGTTTCCGAACTTCGCAAACTGAAACCTCACGGTGCGGTGCTCACCTGGTTAAACGAACTACACGAAAGTCAGATATATCTCTCGGCCGTGACTATCGGCGAACTGCAGGCCGGAGTGGAACTGACTCGAAAACAAGACCTGCAGAAAGCCGCACAAATCCAATCTTGGATTGACCGTTTAGAACAGTCTTATCAAGTGTTGCCAATGGATTCTTCGTGCTTCCGAGAATGGGCTCGCCTGATGTTTGGAAAACCAGACAATTTGATGGAAGACCTGATGATCGCGGCGACCGCGCGAGTTCACGAATTGACCCTGGCCACGCGGAACGAACGCGATTTCGCCGCTTCCGGGGTGCGAATTTTCAATCCTTTCAAAACTATTCCTTAGATGGACCACCGTAAACTGTTTCACATTTCTTCCAGCTTCCGGCTCTTCGGCGGTACACTGTTTGCCTTCCGCCATGCCGACATTTGCCGCCGTTGATATTGGATCGAACTCCGTTCGGCTGAAAATTGCGCGTCTGACCAAACACCGGCTTATCGAAATTCACGAAGATCGCGAAGTCACGCGCCTGGGCGAGTCTGTATTCCGCAGCAGTTTTCTCTCTCCGGAAGCTATAGCTGTGACCGTCAAAGTGCTGCGCCGGTTTCATCGCGCAGTGCAGAACGCGGGCGCGGATTCTGTGCGCGTTGTCGCCACCAGCGCGTTGCGCGACGCCCGCAATGCCCGTGCATTCCTCGAATGGGTGCGCTCGACGACCGGGTGGGACGTCAACATCATTTCGGGGCTCGAAGAAGCGCGCCTGATTCACTTGGGCCTGGTTTCAACTCGAGTAAATTCCTCGCCGGTGCTGATGGCTGACTTAGGCGGAGGCAGTTGTGAGCTGACTATTTCGAGTGAAGGTCACATCCGAAATACGGTCAGCCTTCCCTTAGGCGCGGTTCGTCTGACTAATGACTTTCTGCGGCACGATCCTGCTCGCAAATCGGAGATGCGTCAGTTGCGGGGATTTATATCGCGCGAAATGGAGCGCATCGCCGACCGGATTAAACGTGCCCGTCCCAAGGTTGTGATTGCGACATCGGGCACGGCCGAGTCGCTGGCTGCGGTCTGCCACGGTCTCTATAAAACCAAAGGATCTCGCGCGACCACCGTATCGAAGACGCAGTTGCGACGCATTGCCAAACTGCTTGCACGGCTGCCTCTCGAAGACCGCAAGAAACTTTCCGGTGTAGGTCCGCGGCGCGCCGAAATTATTGTCCCCGGCGCCGCAGTTTACCTCGCGCTTCTCGAGCGCTGCCAGTTGCAGGGATTTCGCTATTCGCCACTGGGATTGCGCGACGGGCTGTTGGCGCAAATGGCGGCCGAGTACGATCGCACCACGCGCTCGGGTAAGCAGATTGAATCAGAACGCTGGGATTCGATCCGGGCCGCTGTGGCGCACTATCGTGTCGATATGCGGCACGCTATGAATGTGCGGGCCTCAGCCATGCATCTTTTTACCGCCCTAAAATCGGTACACACTTTGCCACTGGAGTATCAGGAATGGCTGTCCGCCGCTGCCATGCTGTACGAAGTCGGCGATTACGTAAACCGCAACGGACGGCATCGGCATACTCATTACATAATTTCCCACTCGGAAATTCTCGGCTACACTCCGGAACAGCGGCGGGTTATTGCAGCCATCGCGCGCTATCTGGGGAAATCACGACCCACACCCGGCGATGCGCCGATCAAAACACTATCGAGCCTCGATCAGGAGTGCGTGCTTAAAGCTTCCCTGCTCCTGCGTCTAGCTCGCGCCCTGAATCTTAGCCGTACCGCTGCAGTACGCACCGTTCGTGTCCGCGTCCACGAAGGCGAAGTTAAATTGACGCTAATTACGAAGCAGCGAAGCAGTGTCGATCTAGAATTGTGGGCGGTCGAGAAAGAGAAGAATTATTTTCGCGAGGTCTTCGGCCGCGAGCTCGCAGCGGCGGCGGAGTAAAGCGAGCGCAGGACCTTGGGTGTGACACTCCAATTCAGAAGCGCAGCGTTACGGCCCATTTCTACTTTTGCCACTGCTCCCTTTTTCAACTCAGTTCCAGCCTCGCATCCGTTCTCGCTGATGCTGCGGCCCAGAAATTCACTGAGATTAGGGTTGTGGCCGACAACCATTATTGACTCTTGCTTGGCGTATTTTTCCAGCAACTTGCGAAAATCCGCGAACGCAGCGCCCGGCCGCAGTGCATCTTCAAATTGCAATTTACCCTCATAGCTCAACTCGTTGCCCACCAAAGACGCGGTCTGCGCGGCGCGCTTCAGCGGACTCGAAATAATCACGTCTACCTGAACATCTAGTACAGCCAAAGCTCGCCCTACGATTCCGCACTGCTCGATACCCTCCTTGTCGAGCGCACGTTTTTCGTCCTTCTTCGGATTAACCAGTGGCTTGCCGGCGTTGGCGTGACGCAGAAAGTAGATAAGCATGCCGGGTTATCGCTCCTTCTTAATCAGCGTTCTTCTTGTTCTTGGATGCGCAGGCTCGGGAATCGCTTCCAAAGCCTGCTTGCCCTCCGCCAGCCGGATCAGGAAATCCTGAGCACTAAAGCCCCCCGCCGGCGGTCTGCGCTTGCCCTGTGCGCGCCAGGCGCGGACGTAGCTGCCATCCTTTTGTAAAATGCGCGCCTTGATGTTGTCAGCCAGGTACGACTCCAGAATCTCATGGCGGACGCGCTCCCGCAATAACGCATCCTTGACCGGGAAAAGGACTTCCACTCGTTCGTAGAGGTTGCGTGGCATCCAATCCGCGCTTCCCAGATAAACTTCCTCTTCCCCGCCATTCGCAAAATAAAAAATGCGGCTGTGCTCGAGGAAGCGGCCAACGACGCTGCACACGCGAATATGGTCGCTCACACCACGCACTCCTGGCCGCAGAGCGCACATGCCGCGGACGATGAGATCAATTTTCACTCCTGCCTGTGAAGCCCGGTACAAAGCCATAATAACGTTCTTATCCAGCAAAGCGTTCATCTTGGCAACGATGTGCGCCGGACGACCATGACGGGCGTGCTCCGCTTCACGCGCAATCAGAGCAAGACAATGTTCCGCCAGGTCTAGCGGGGCGACCATCAGCGGCTCGTAGCTTGGGTGTTCCGCATAGGCAGTCAGGAAACTGAATACATCGTGAACTGCACCCGTGATTCCTGGGTCGGCCGTCAGCAGACTAACGTCCGTATAAATGCGAGCTGTAGTGGTGTTGTAGTTGCCGGTGCCCAGATGCGCATAACGCCGCATGACGCCATCGGGATCTTGTCGCACCAGCAGTGATAGCTTGCAATGGGTTTTCAGTCCAACCAGACCGTGAAAAACCTGAACTCCCGCGTCCTCCAAATCCCGCGCCCATCGAATGTTCGAAGCTTCGTCAAACCGTGCTTTGAGTTCGACCACAGCCGTAACTTCCTTCTTAGAAGCTGCCGACATCAGAGCGGGAACAATCAGTGAATGTTCGCTGGTGCGATACAGCGTCTGCTTCATGGAGAGCACGCGCGAATCCTCAGCAGCCGCTTCAATAAAAGAAACTACCGCATCATAGGAATCGAATGGGTGGTGCAGCAGCACGTCATGGCGGCGCAGTTCTTCGAAAAGGTCTTGCGATTTAGCAGTGAGCCGCAGCTCACGCGGCAGAAAAGGCTTGAATTTGAGTTCAGGGTGCTCGGTTTGTTCATAAATATTGAACAAGCGAGAAAGATTCACCGGACCATTGACAGAAAAAACCTGCCACGCCTCCAGTTCGAAGTTGGTGCGCAGCCGCTCAATAATTTCAGGATCAGCCTCGGACTCGATTTCCAGGCGCACTGCATCGCCTTTGCGCCGATTATGCAGTTCGGTGCGCACCGATTCCAGCAGATTGCGAGACTCTTCCTCGGCCAGATAGAGATTGCTGTTGCGTGTGACGCGGAACGCGGCGGAAGAAACGATGTCATAGCCGTGGTACATTTGCGCGGCGTGGTAGGCGACCAGGTCGGCAAGGAAAATGAAGTCATCGGTTCCCTGGGCAGGAACGCGGATCAGCCGCGGCAACGCGCGCGGCACCGTGATCACCCCGACATAGGTCATCGACGAACGCCGCCGGCGGCGCAGCAGAAAAGCAACACAGAGAGCCTTATTGATCACTCGCGGGAAAGGATGCGCTGGATCCACCGTGACCGGCGTCAGCAGCAGATCGAGTTCCCGCTCGCAGAACTCGTCAACGAACGCCCGGGCCTTGGCGTCGAGTTCGTGCAAACTGAGCACGCGAATGCCATTTTCAGCGAGCTTGGGGCGGAGCTCCTCATTCCAACAGCGGTATTGGTCGTCGACAAACTCATGTGTTTCGCGCGCAACCAGATCGCGCTCTTGCAAGAGCGTCAGCCCGTCCGGTCCCGCCTCTGTGTATCCATCTTCAATTTGCTGTACAAGTCCAGCGACTCGCACTTCGAAGAACTCATCCAGATTGCTGGCACTGATGGAAAGAAACTTGACCCGCTCCAGAATCGGATTCCGCTCGTCCTGCGCCTCTTCCAGCACCCGGCGATTGAATGCCAGCCAGGAAGCTTCGCGGTTGATGTAGTAGGCCGGATTATCAAGTGACGCGCGAACCATAAATTATGACGATACAAAATCCGATGCTTAAATCTCGCCTGCGGTTTCACTTCTGAGAGGACGCTGGAATCGTATGCGCAGCCTTGGCCGCAATTCATTCTGCGATCACGAATTGTAACTCCGCGCCTGCTAGGCAGCGCAGAAATGTATAGTGCCTGCCCAACTGTAACCGGGTCTTGAGAACATCGCCCGACTGGTAGAGTTTTTCAGCCGCTTGCAGAGCGGGAATCGCAACCGCTGCCTGAAGTAAGAAGAATAATATTTCATCCTAAGCAACAGTATAAGGCATGGCTCGGGGCAATGTCGTTTTGCAAAAAAGGCGCCAGTTCCCAGACTGGCGTCCCATCGGCTCGGCCACTGCTCCTCAAACCTGCCGACGTTATAGCGAGAGAGGAATCACCGGAAGTCAATGAGCGCTAACGCCTAGTTACGCCAACTGTCCCTTATCCCTTAGAATTGACCCCAATAAGGAGAGCAAGAATGGATTTTGAGGTGAACGTGCGGGAGCGCATTCTGAAGCCTGTAAACGAGGTGTTTGATGCGGTTGTGGACCAGAAGAAGATGTCCAACTACTTTATCTCAGGTGCCAGCGGCCCCATTAAGGTAGGCAGGGTCGAGTGGGAGTTCGGCGATGTAGGCGCTAAAGTGCCGATCGACGTGCTGGAGGTGGAGCACAATCGTAAGATCGTCTTGGAATCAAGCGCGCTCGGGCCGCGGATTCGCACAACCATCCAATTCGCGCCCGACGGTCCC
>Ga0182015_10002762_pt1 | contig 20616 bp, 16 predicted proteins | sample 712P3MmetaG_FD_120478 | JGI IMG/M metagenome (GOLD analysis project Ga0182015, IMG submission 120478) | Permafrost microbial communities from Stordalen Mire, Sweden - 712P3M metaG | ecosystem: Environmental > Terrestrial > Soil > Wetlands > Permafrost | place: Sweden: Stordalen | collected...
CGCCTCGAGCACAGCAAAGAGCTGTGGGACTCCGACATCCTCGCTACGCGCGACTACGCCGAGGTCCTCGCCCGCAACGACATTGACGCGGTCATCATCGGCACGCCCGACCACTGGCACAAACAGGCTTCGATCGACGCCATGAAGGCGGGCAAGGACGTCTACTGCGAAAAGCCGATGATCCACCTGTACAGCGATGGACCGGCCATGATCGAGACGTCCCGCGCGACAAAGCGCATTCTGCAAGTGGGCAGCCAGCGCGTCAGTTCGATTGTGTACGCCAAGGCGAAAGAGCTGCTCGCCGCAGGCGCGATTGGCCAGCTCAATATGGTCACCGCGTGGTGGGACCGCAACTCGTCGATCGGGGCCTGGAACTACACGGTTCCTCCTGACGCCTCGACCGAAACCTGCGACTGGCCACGCTTCCTCGGCACCGCGCCGAAGATTCCTTTCAACGGTGAGCACTTTTTCCAGTGGCGCAAGTGGAAAGCCTACGGCAGCGGCGTCGCTGGCGACTTGTTTGTCCACCTTTTCAGCGGAACGCACTTCATTACCGGCGCGCACGGGCCGACGCGGGCGATGGCTACCGGCGGGCTGCGCTTCTGGAAAGATGGACGCGACGTTCCCGATGTGCTGCTTGGCCTCTTCGACTATCCCGAAGGCTTCAACCTCACCCTGCGCGTCAACTTCGTCGACGGCGGCACCGAAGGCGAGGGCTTCATCTTCTCCGGCTCCGAGGGCACCATGGAGATCGCCGGCAACTCGGTCAGCGTGAACCGCGTTCCACGCGAAACCGAACCCGGGCTGATGATCGGCTCGTTCACCGATGCGATGCAGAAGCAGATCACTGCCACCTACCGGCAGAAGTATCCGCTGGTCGAACCGACCGAGCCCACCCGCGTGGGCTACGACAAGTACGTCGCGCCTCGCGATTACAGCGACAGCTACGACCATCTGAAAAACTTCTTCGCATCGGTGCGCTCGCGGCAGCCGGTCATCGAAGATGCCGTCTTCGGATTCCGCGCCGCCGGCGCGGCACTGCTCAGCAACCTGAGCTACGAGCGCGACGCGATCGTGAAGTGGGATCCGGAAGCGATGAAGATCGTGTAACCCCCGCTAATCGAGCGCCCGCACCCAAATGTTCCGGAAGCTGATCGGCTCGCTCTTGTCGCCGTGCGCCTGCAGCTTGATGGGCGCGCGATCATACGCCTTGTAGAACGGCTGCCCGATGTACAGCGTTTGCCCCTTTAACTGGAAGTGATTCTGCACCAGCACGCCATTAAAGAAGGCCGTGACGTAGGCCGGAGTCTTCAGTGAACCGTCGGCGTTGAACGTCGGCGCGGTCCACACCACATCATAGCTCTGCCACTCGCCCGGCTTGCGATTCGGGTTCACCAGCGGCGCGCTCTGCTTGTAAATGCTCCCCGCCTGGCCGTTCACATACGTCGTGTTGTTGTAGGAGTCGAGCACCTGCAGTTCGTAGCCCGCGTCGCCCGGGCCCAGCGAAGCCAGAAACACGCCGCTGTTGCCGCGCGCCTGCCCGCTGCCGGTGATGTTCTCAGGAATCTTCCACTCGATGTGCAGCTGGTAGTCCTTAAAGCTGCGTTTGGTTTCGATGTTGCCAGTGCCCTTGGCCACCAACAGCACGCCATCGCCAACGATCCACCGGGCGGGCGTGTGATCCTGCGCTGAAACCCACTCGTCCTCATTCCTGCCATCGAACAGAACGATCGCGTCCGAAGGCGGCGCCGAGTCCGTGGCCCCCGGCGTCACGATGGGAGGCACCGGCGTCCAGACTTCCGTCTCTTCCGGCTTCGGTTGTGTCGCCGGTTGTTGCGCGAAAGCAGAAACGGCGACGCTCCCGAGCGCCGCCATAACAAAGAACCTCAAAACTTGTCTGCGCATAACGCAACGAGGATACCTCAATTGCCACAGGGCTGGCGGCAATCGCGATGCGCGGTCATCCCGACACGGCAGCTTTGGCGAGCGAATCAAGAACTACGTGGTTGGAACGAACCTTATATCGGTAACCAAGCCGGAAGAAATTGCGGAAGGCAGAAGGCAGACGGTCGAGGCGCTGTGCGACATTCTCCACAAAACAGGCAAAACCCCAGTCGAGCTCGTCGGCCGCTGGGGCACAAAGCTCACTGAGGAGCAGATCATCCAATTGCGAGATTGGATGAAGGCACTAAAGGTTTCCGTGAACTAGATGGAACCATGATCGCTGATCCTATCGGTCGGCGCGGAGGAACGGCTAATGTCGTCGAGGCGTGCAACCAGCGGAAATTTGTTCACTAAGGGCGTCCAGAAAGACCCCTTCTCATCGACTGATGCCCCGACCTTACATCGAGCCGCCACGTCGAACGTCTGCAACGTAGTCGCCGTTGGCAAGCGTCGAGACGGAGGGACCAGATATTGGTGTATCCAGCACAAGGCTGACGCAACGGCAAAGTATGGGAAGCCGGCCAAAGTTTGCCGGGCTGCGCACATTCCGCCAATCGACCCCAAGGAAATGTTCTCCCTGAACATCGACAAATATAAGGGGGGCATTGCGCTTTGGGGGGCCGTCCCCATCTATGACACCACGACTCTCCCTATGGACCGAGGCATCCACGTTCACGCGCGCAGACACGTCGGTGCCAAGAAGGAAATGGACCGAACCTTTCGGGCAGTCCGAATTATGGGTGATCGCCTGCCGAAAGAGGGCATCTTCGTCTCCGAACTCGATGCCATCTACTGCATGGCCACGTCAGTGTTCGGTTTCGAGATGGCGCACGTAACCTGCTCGTACTGTGGGCGGCACTTCAGCGATGATCGGACCGCCATCGGAAATCCCATTTCCGGCATTCGAGAAGCATGCGGTGTAAAGAAGCAGAAGACCAAGCCAGCCGGAAGAAAACTCGATATTCGGCAGGCGGACTATCCGGGAGGCATTCAGATCTGGGGCTCCAATCCTGCACTAGTCTGGACCAGTGACGATGCTGAGGAGGAAGGGATTCACGTGCATGCATTCGCCAAAGCTGGGGCACACCCTGCGAAAGACGATACGTTTTCGAAGGTGGTCATCGATGGAATCGAATTGGATCCACGAATGGTCCGGGTCCTGATGGCACAAATGTCGCTTCCCTCACTGAAGGATAGGGTGACAGTTATTACTTGCCCATCCTGCAAAATAGCGCCCTTTGAAACCGCCGAATCGGCATTCACACCAACCGTGGGACACGCTTGTGGACGATGCGGGCGCAAACTAACGGCCCGCGGCAGGCTTCGAAAGACAATTAGCAATCCACTACTTGAAACATTGAGCCGACTCGCCAAGCACGCTGTGAGAGAGCCGCAGCAGCATGACTTGGGGCTGCTGCCTGAGACTCTCTGACGCTTTCGGTCGGCGCTCGCCCCAATTGGCGGAATCCTCAGAAATTGTCAAGCCCCGCACCTCTTCACCAAAGTAATGCCCCCTCATTCCACACCATTTCCACCCTTATACCCGCAAAGATATTTGGCGTGTTCTTAGGCTGGACTTGGTATTCTGATAATAGGGGGCAAAGAAAAGAAATTCCCCCTCGAGATCAAACCAGGAAAAGGCCGCCCAGCGCGGCCTTTTCCTTTTCCGGAGGTACAACGATGGCCGGCTTCTGCACCGCGCTGTCACCCTGCGATCTCCCCACCCCCCGGGGACCCCTCGCCAAAAGGCCCCCGCAAGAAACCCATTTTCAGCAGCTTGCCACAGTCCAAAACAGCCCTCCCAGAACTCCCTTCAGATCAGGGGCTTGCCGGAGTCCCATGGGGGGAGGGGGGGTGGGGGTTCAGGCTACCAGCCACCGGCTACTGCCTGTAGTTAGAATGACTCCAGGATGTCAGCGACTGCGGCCTGCGCAAATTCACGCGCCAGCCGTCGCGTGGCCGCCGAGTCTTCCTGGATGTAGCTCGCCAGATCCTGGCTCTGCTCGTACTGCTGCCGGAACGTGTACGACCGATTCTGCCAGATCGTCTTCTGTTGCCGGTCGACGAGTTCCAGCTCGGTTACGATCGTCACCAGATAGGTCGACGTCTGTCCGGTCGTGTTGTCGTAGGTGAGCGGAGTGATCTGAAATCTGGTGATGGTTCCGCGCAGCGTCGCGTCCGCATCCTCATCTTCACCGGAAACGATGCGATACGAACTCCGGCTGGTGAATTCGCGAATCACGGCCTCGGTAAAGACCGCCTGCGTGTGGTACGACTGCGTGTTGTTCTTAAACGCCGGAATCGCCAGCGTGCGCACGTTGCCCGGTAGATGAACCGCGGAATTGACGGTGTGATAGCCGCATCCGCTCACGAGGAGCAGGGACAGAAGACCAACAGCGGCAAGGCGCAAACGCATGAAACATTCTCGCAGATGCGCGAACTTTCAGGAGCGGCAAGTGAAAAGGGCAGCTCGCAAGCGAGCTGCCCGTTGTTCTGCATGTATCGCGATTACGCCGGCGACGGGCTGCCTTCCGGCAATGTGCCGGTACGGCCTGTGTCGGGCTTCAGCACCTGCTGCACATCCGCAACGCCAGGTCCACCGCCTGAAGGCCGCAGCGGCGGCAGTTCCTTGTCGTCGATGAGCGCGCGGATCTCGATCGCGTCGAGCGTTTCCCGCTCCAGCAGCGCCATCGCCAGCCTGTGCATCACCGGCTGGTTGGTGTTCAGGATTTCCCACGACGCCTTGTACGCTTCGTCGACCAGACTCCGCACTTCGGAGTCGATCTGCCGCGCCGTCTCTTCGGAGAAGTCGCGGTGCTGAGCAATCTCGCGGCCGAGGAATATCTGCTCCTCCTTCTTGCCGAAGGTCAGCGGTCCAAGCCGGCTCATGCCGTACTCGCAGACCATCTTCCTGGCCAGATCGGTAGCGCGCTCGATGTCGTTGCCGGCGCCAGTCGTCATCTGCTTGAGGAAGATTTCCTCGGCGATGCGGCCGCCCATCAAAATGGCAAGCTGCGTCTCGAGGTAGTCCTTGGTCACGGTGTGCTTATCGTCTTCCGGTAGCTGCATGGTCACGCCCAACGCCATGCCGCGCGGAATAATGGTGACCTTGTGCAGCGGATCGGCGTGAAGGCGCAACGCCGCCACCAGAGCGTGTCCGGCTTCGTGATAGGCCGTAACCCGCTTCTCTTCGTCGGTGAGCAGCATCGATTTGCGCTCGGCGCCCATGAGGACTTTGTCCTTGGCCTGCTCGAAATCGATCATCAGGACCGACTTGCGGTTGTAACGCGCCGCGTTCAGTGCCGCCTCGTTCACCATGTTGGCCAGATCGGCGCCCGAAAAGCCCGGCGTTCCCCGCGCCAGAACACGGAGATCGACATCGTCCGCAATAGGAACTTTACGAGCATGAACGCGCAGCACTTCTTCACGTCCGCGAACATCGGGCCGTCCGACCACCACGCGCCGATCGAAGCGCCCTGGCCGCAGCAGCGCCGGATCGAGCACGTCAGGCCGGTTCGTTGCCGCAACGAGAATCACACCGTCGTTCGACTCGAAGCCGTCCATCTCCACCAGCAGCTGGTTCAGCGTCTGCTCTCGTTCGTCGTGACCACCGCCAAGTCCGGCGCCGCGATGGCGTCCGACCGCGTCGATTTCGTCGATGAAAATGATGCAGGGAGCGTTCTTTTTGCCCTGCTCGAACAGGTCACGTACGCGGCTTGCGCCGACGCCGACGAACATCTCGACGAAGTCAGAGCCGGAAATGGAGAAGAACGGCACGTTGGCCTCGCCAGCCACAGCGCGCGCCAGCAGGGTTTTGCCGGTTCCAGGAGGTCCAACCAGCAACACACCCTTGGGAATCCGTCCACCCAGCTTTTGGAACTTCTGCGCCTCGCGCAGGAACTCAATGATTTCTTTCAGCTCTTCCTTGGCTTCATCGACGCCGGCAACGTCTTTGAACGTCACCTTCTTCTGCTGCATCGAGAGCAGGCGAGCACGGCTCTTGCCGAACGAAAGCGCCTTATTTCCACCACTCTGCATCTGGCGGATCATGAAGAACCACAGCAGCGCGATCAGGATCAGCGGCGAAAACTGCAACAGCCAGTTCCACCAGCTGTTGCCGTCGGTGTTCTTGACCGTAACGCTGACCTTGTTCTGATCGAGGACATCGAACAGGTGCGGGTAGTTCGCGGGAACGACGACGTGGAAGGCGCCTTTGTCGGCGCGGAAATGCCCGCTAACCTCGGGTCCAGTGATGGTGACGTCGGCCACCTGGTTCGATTCCACGTCTCCCAGGAACTGGGAGAAGGTGACTACCTGCTCACGCGCTCCCATCATGTTGCCCTTCTGGAACAGCTGCCAGAGGACAAGAAGACAGGCAATGATGAGAACCCAGAACAAAATTTGCTTAACGGTCGAGTTCACCTTGGGGAAGACCTCTCTTTTTCACGCGTTCCGGCCAGCCAGGCTCACCCGAAAGATCTGGACCGGACTCACAACCATTTAGACGCCGCAAAGTCGCACCGGGAGTCAAAAGACGCGCAGGAAATATGGGAACGACCGATTGGCTCCGGACCAGTTCGTGCGGATATCCAAGTATTGTACGTCGCGGCTCGGCCTTCTACTAGTCCCATCGTATGCCACCAACGGGTGATCGGTGGCCTCTCCGTGTACCATAAAGTCCAGGAGATGTCCGCAACCAGTACAATCCCTTTGGCTCGTGTGACCTCGGGTTCCGTCACACTGCGGATTCTTCCTACCTCGCTGCAGATTTTCCTCTGTTATTTCGCCATCGGCCTGCCTATGGCGATCCTGCCGAGCGTTGTCCATCTCCAGCTGCACTTCAACACGGTGCTCGCCGGTCTGGCGATCAGCGCCCAGTATGTGGCCACGGTACTCAGCCGGCCGCAAGCGGGGCGCATGGCGGACCAGGTCGGCTCGCGGCGCACCGTGCTTTCCGGGCTCGTGGCCTGCGGCTGCTCCGGAATTTGCCTGTTTTTCTGCGGCTTCCTCGCTGCGCTTCCGCTGGCGTGCCTGGGGTTGATTCTGATCAGCCGCCTGATCCTCGGTTTTGGCGAGAGCTGGCTGGCGACCGGTTCCTCGCTGTGGGGCATCGGCCGTGTCGGCCAGGAACACACGGCCCGTGTCATTTCCTGGAGTGGCATCTGCTCCTATGGAGGGCTGGCGGTTGGAGCGCCTTTGGGCGTCTGGATCGAAAAAGCGTGGGGGCTGAGCGGCGTAGGCGTGGTCAGCGTCGCTGTTTCCTGTCTGGGCCTGTTCACTGCGTGGCCGATCGGCGAAGTCGCGACGCCGGAAGGCGAGCCGCTCGCGTTCCGTCAGGTCCTGAACCGGGTGTTTCCGAACGGAATGAGCCTGGCACTGGCTACGACCGGATTCGGCACCATCGCGTCGTTCATGGTGCTGTTTTATGCGCATCGGCACTGGGCCGATGCGGCGTTTGCTCTCACCAGTTTCGGTGCGGCTTTCATTTTCGCGCGGTTGCTCTTCGCGCACAGTATCGACCGCTGGGGTGGCTTTCCGGTGGCTCGGGTTTGCCTCACGGTGGAAATCGCCGGGCTGGCGATCCTCTGGCTCGCGTTCAATCCCGTCATGGCGTTCACGGGCGCCGCTCTCACCGGTTTTGGGTTCTCTCTCGTCTTTCCAGCGCTGGGCGTAGAGGCGGTCAACTGTGTCACCCCGGAAAACCGTGGCTCGGCTCTGGGAGTGTTTACGGCCTTCGCGGATCTGTCGCTGGGCCTGACCGGACCGCTGGTTGGTTTGATCGTCGCAGGAATGGGCTACTCGCCCATCTTTCTCTTCGCGGGGCTGATGGCCTCTGGCGCTCTGGGATTGACTCTGGTGCTGAGCCGACGGCCAGCATTCGCGCGGCGCTGCGAGTTCGCGGCAGCTGACTGACGAAGCGAAGGCACAGCCTTGTATCGCGCGTCGCAAAGCTTCGATGTAGTGGTAGTCGGTGCAGGTGCGGCCGGACTCATGAGCGCCATCGAGGCGGGCAAGCGCGGCCGGCGAGTCCTTCTTCTCGAACACGCAGACCGGGTCGGCAAAAAAATACTCATCTCCGGCGGAGGACGCTGCAACTTCACCAACCTTCACACCCGCCCCGACAATTTCCTCTCTGCGAACCCGCACTTCGCCAAATCGGCACTAGCCCGCTACACTCCCGCCGACTTTGTCGCCCTCGTCGAGGGCTACCGCATCGCGTATCACGAGAAAACCCTGGGCCAGCTTTTCTGCGACGGCTCCGCGAAACAGATCGTCGCTATGCTTCTGAGCGAAGCGGCCAAAGCCAATGTGACAATCGTTCTCGAGACCAAAGTCGAGGAAGTCCGCCGCGAACCCCGCGGCCCAAAGGAAGACCGGGGCTTCCGAGTCCTCACCAATACCGCCGCCTTTACCACCGAAGCTCTCGTCATCGCCACCGGCGGCCTCTCGATCCCCAAAATGGGCGCTACTGGCTTCGGCTACGACATCGCCCGGCAGTTCGGTATCCCCATCCGCGAATGCCGGCCCGGCCTCGTGCCTCTGGTCCTCTCCGGCGTAGAGCTTGCCACCTACAGCGATCTGTCCGGCGTTTCCGCCGACGTGGCAGTTTCGCTCGGCAAGCGTCGCTTCCGTGAAAAGCTCCTCTTCACGCATCGCGGCCTCAGCGGCCCCGCCGGCCTGCAGATTTCCTCGTACTGGAAGGTGACCGATCCGTTGCAAGTCGATTGGTCCCCCGATCACGAATTCCTTGCCGCCCTGCGCGAACCAGGCTCCCGCCGCGAACTGGCCGCCGTCAGGTCAGCCCTCCGCGCCAAACTCCCAGCCCGCCTTGCCGACCGCCTTCTCGAAGCCGCACCGCCGTCAGGCTGGACGAATCACGCCGTGGCCGAAATCGAGCGCCGGCTGCATGATTGGTCCTTCACCCCCACCGGGACCGAAGGATACGAAAAAGCCGAAGTCACCGCAGGCGGCGTCAGCACCGACGCCCTCTCCGCACAAACCATGGAATGTCGCAATGTCCCCGGCCTCTACTTTATTGGTGAAGTCGTCGACGTCACCGGCCATCTCGGCGGGTTCAACTTCCAGTGGGCGTGGGCTTCCGGCGCAGCCGCAGGACGCATCGTCTGAACTATCTATCGCTGCGCGGAAATAAGGCCCGGAGCTGGCTGAACGCTGTCTGCCGTCCTTCAAAACCAGCGAGTCATGAGCACCTTTTGCTCGGTGTAGAAAGCCACGGCGTCTTTGCCATGCGCGTGCAGATCGCCGAAGAAGGAGTTCTTCCAGCCGGCGAAGGGGAAGAACGCCATCGGGGCGGCGACGGCCATGTTGACGCCGACCATGCCGACCTCGACGCGGCTCTGGTACTCGCGCGCGGCCTTGCCGCTCTTTGTGTAGATCGTCGTCGTGTTGCCGAAGTCCGAGGAGTTGACGAGATTGATAGCGTCGTCGAGATCTTTGGCGCGGATAACGGAAAGAACGGGTCCGAAGATTTCTTCGCGCGCGACGGTGGCTGTGGGCTGCACGTGGTCGAGCACGGTGGGACCGACGAAGGCGCCTGACGGGTCGGCGTCGACGGAGCGCCCGTCGCAGATGGCCTTCGCGCCTTCAGCGACGCCTTTCTCGATGTAGCCGAGGACGCGCTTTTTCTGATCCTCGCTGACCAGAGGGCCGACCTGAATGCCGACTTCGAGGGGGTCGCCGACGGGCAGGGCTTTTGCCTTTTTGACGAGCAGATCGAGCAGCGGTTCGGCAACGTCACCGACCGGAACCAGAACGCTGCCGGCGAGACAGCGCTGGCCTGCTGCTCCGAAGGCTGAACCCATGATGGCATCGACGGTCTGCGGCAGATCGGCGTCGGGCATCACGACGAGGTGATTCTTGGCTCCGCCGAGAGCCTGCACGCGCTTGCCGTGCGCGGCTGCTTCTTTGTAGACGATCTTTGCCACCGGCGACGATCCGACGAAGGAGATGGCTTTGATGAGCGGATGGGCCAACAGCGCTTCGACGACTTCGCGCCCGCCATGGACGAGCTGGATCACACCCGCAGGAAGGCCTGCCTCCAGCAACAACTCGACGACGCGCGTCGGCGTCATGGGCACGCGTTCCGAAGGCTTGATGAGGAAGGTGTTGCCAGCGGCGATGGCGAAGGGATACATCCACAGCGGCACCATCGCCGGAAAATTGAAGGGCGTGATGCCGGCGCACACGCCGATGGGCTGGCGGATCGTGCGGCAGTCGATGCCTTTCGCGACGTCGTTGAGCGAGTCACCCATCATGAGCGACGGCATGCCGCAAGCGACTTCGACCATCTGAACGCCGCGCTTCACCTCGGTCATCGCGTCTTCGAGGGTCTTGCCGTTCTCGCGGGTGAGAATGGCGCCGATTTCACGAACATTTTTCTCGAGGAGCGTCTTGAAGCGATAGAGGGGCTGCACACGGTCCACAACCGGCACCTCGCGCCATTCCAGCCAGGCGCGATGCGCGTCTTTCACGGCGCGATCCACATCGGCGGCGTTGGAATAAGGCAGAATCGCCAGCGTCTCGCCATTGGCGGGGTTGACGATGGGCTGCGAAGTCTTTCCTTCGGGCGCAACCCAGCGGCCGCCAATGTACGACGAGGTGACCGCGACGTCTTTCGCTTCGGAAACAACAGTGCTCATGCTTCTTCTCCTGCGAGTTCGGTAACTGGGGACTGGACTGTGGCGCCGCGCATTAATACGGTATAGAGGGAACCAGAGACGAAGAATCCCAAAAACCATGCATAGTCGTAAAGCCAGTGCACAGCGGGAACGAAGCGGCCGATGAGGACGAGGCCGACGCCCAGCACCAGCGCGGCGATGGCGCGGGGATTGACGCCGCTGTGGTATTCGTAGATTCCGTTGCGCATGTAGAGCGACTCGAGGTCGAGCTGCTTCGAGCGAATGATGAAGTAGTCGGAAACCATGATGCCGGCAACCGGGCCAAGCAGGCCCGAGTAGCCGACGAGCCAGCCGAAGATGTAGTTGTTGAAGCTCGAAAGCAGCTTCCAGGGCATCATTGCCAAGCCAAGGAAGCCGGTGATCAGGCCGCCGGTGCGGAAGGATATCCACTGCGGGTTGAGGTTGGAGATGTCGTTCGAGGGCGAGACGACATTGGCGGCGACATTGACGTTCAGCGTGGCGACGAGCAGGGCGATCATGGCGATGAAGGCAACGACCGGCTGATGGAAGCGGCCCATCAGCTCAATCGGGCTCCAGATGGCGTGGCCGAAGATGACGGCTGAGGCTGACGTCACCGCGATTCCGATGAAGGAATACAGCGTCATCGCGACGGGTAGTCCGAAAGCCTGGCCGACGACTTGGGCGTGCTGGGTTTTCGAGTAGCGGGTGAAGTCGGGAATATTGAGCGCCAGCGTAGCCCAGTAGCCGACCATCGCCGTCAGCGAGGGGAAGAAGAAGCGCAGGAACGTCCCGGTGGAGTGGAAGTGGCTCGGCTCGGAGAGCATGGGACCGAATCCGCCGGCCTTGTGCAGGGCGAAGCCGAGCAGCAAAAGTGACATGATCAGCATGAACGGCGCCGAGAATCCCTGGAGGAAGCGGATGCTTTCCACGCCGCGCCAGACGACGACCATATTCAACGCCCAGAAGCCGAGAAAGCACGCCCAGACCGACCACGGAGCCGCTTCGACGCCGGGCCAAATCACAACGAGCATCGCGTGGATGGCCTGGCCGCCGATCCAGGACTGAATGCCGAACCATCCGCAGGCGACAATGGCGCGCAGGATGGCCGGAATATTGGCGCCGCGCGTCCCAAACGATGCGCGGACCAACACGGGAAATGGGATGCCGTACTTCGCGCCGGCGTGGGCATTGAGCAGCAGCGGGATTAAGACAATCAAATTGCCCAGCAGGATCGTGGCCAGCGCCTGCTTCCAGTCCATGCCGCCCGCGATGAGACCCGAGGCAAGCATGTAGGTGCTCACCTCCATCGACATGGAGAACCACAGCGAGATGTAGTTGTAGGTTGTCCACGTGCGATGCGCAGGAGTGGTCGGTGCGAGGTCGGGATTGTAGAGGCTGCCTTCGGGGACGATCACTGCCAGGCGCCTCCGCGAGCAGCGCGGCGCAGGTACGAGCCGCGGCCGGCCTTGCCGAGATATTTTCCGTTCTCGACGATCCGTTCGCCGCGCGAGTAGACCTGCTTCGCGTTGCCGCGGACTTTGAACCCCTCGAACATCGAGTAGTCAACGCGCATGTTGTGCGTCTTCGCGCTGATCGTATGTTCTGCTTTCGGATCCCAGAGGACGAGGTCCGCGTCGCTGCCGGGCGCGATCGTTCCTTTCTTCGGATACATGCCGAAAATGCGCGCGGGCGCCGTTGAGGTGATCTCGACGAAGCGATTCAGAGAGATTTTTCCCTCGTTCACGCCGTGGTGATGGATCAATTGCATCCGGTTCTCGATGCCAGGACCGCCGTTGGGAATCTTCGTGAAGTCGTTCACGCCGAGAATCTTCTGGTCGGCAAAGCAGAAGGGGCAATGGTCGGTGGAGACGACTTGCAGATGATCGTCTTTCAGCCCATCCCACAACTTCGGTTGATTTTTCTTCTCACGCAGCGGCGGTGTCAGGACCCACTTCGCGTCCTCGAAGGAGTTGTGGTTCATCGTCTCTTCGAGCGAGAGCAAAAGATACTGCGGGCACGTTTCCGCAAAGGCCGGCAGCCCGCGGTCGCGCGCCTCGCGCACCTGATTCAGCGCGTCTTCGCTGGAGAGATGAACGATATACACCGGCGCGCCGGCGATCTCGGCCATGGCAATCGCTCGCTGAACGGCCTCGGCTTCGGCGACCGTGGGACGTGTGAGTGCGTGATAAATGGGCGCTGTTTTTCCGTCAGCCAGCGCCTGCTGCACGATGACGTCAATGACGCTGCCGTTCTCGGCGTGCATGCAGATGAGCGCGCCATTCTTCGCCGTCTGCTGCAGCGCCTTGAAGATGGTGGCATCATCGACCATCAGCACGTTGGGATAGGCCATGAACAGCTTGAAACTGGCCACGCCCTCGCGCACCATGTCGTCCATGTCTTCGAGACCCGACGTGCCGAGGTCGGTGACGACCATGTGCAGCCCGTAGTCGATGCAGGCCTTGCCCTCGGCCTTCTTCCACCAGGTGTCGAGCGCGGCGCGCATCTTTGTACCCTTCGGCTGGATGGCGAAGTCGACAATGGTCGTCGTTCCGCCGATGGCCGCGGCGCGCGTGCCGGTCTCAAAGTCGTCCGCTGAGGTGGTGCCGCCGAAGGGCATGTCGAGGTGCGTGTGCGCATCGATGCCACCTGGCAAAATTAACAGGTCGGATGCGTCGACCACGGTGTGGCCTTTGGGATCGATGCCCGCGCGCACGTCTTTGATCGTCGTGCCCTCGATGAGGACGCTCGCGGCGAAGGTCTTCTCCGCAGTGACAACCGTGCCGTTCTGGATCAGCAATCCCATGTTCAGTTGCCCTTCTTAATGCTGCGTCAGTGCAGGAGGCTTGCAGTCTCCTGCCGCCGTGCGCTCTGCCCACGTCTCCGGCTTCGCGCCGGTCGCTACTTCGACCATGGTGATGCAGTTCTCGACCGGGCAAACCAGCGAGCACAGATTGCAGCCCACACATTCTGTTTCGTCGATGCGTGGGATGCGCGCCAGCGGAGTTGCGTTTTTGCCGTTCGAAGCCGCGGCGTGCGCATCAAGTTTTGGGATCGGCGTTACTGTGATGGTGGTGCGGGTCGCCGCTTCGATCGACGCCGGCTTCGTGTGCAGGTCAACCGGCCCATCGACGGGTCCGGAAACGCGGTCGAGATAAATGCACTGGTGAGCGCCATCCCAGCAGGCGATGTAGCAGAGCTCGCAGCCGATGCACTTCGCCTCATCGATATGAGCGACGATTTTGTAATTCAGGTTGAGGTGTTTCCACTCCGTGACTTTCGGCACAGCCAGCCCGCGAAAATCCTCGATCGAGGCGTAGTTCTTTTCCTCCATCCAGTTCGCGAGGCCGTCGATCATGTCTTCGACGATGCGGTAGCCGTAGTGCATCGCCGCGGTGCAGATCTGCACCGTGCCGCAGCCGAGCAGGATGAACTCCGCCGCATCTTTCCACGTGGCAATGCCGCCGATGCCGGAGATGGGCAAGCCCCCGGTCTCTGCATCGCCGGCCACCTGCTGGACCATGTTCAGGGCGATCGGCTTCACGGCCGGACCGCAGTATCCGCCGTGCGAACTTTTGCCGTCGACGTTGGGACGAGGAATGAGCGTGTCGAGATCGATGCCGGTGATGGAGTTGATGGTGTTGATCGCCGATACCGCATCGGCTCCGCCACGCTTCGCCGCGCGCGCGATCACGCGGATGTCCGAAATGTTCGGCGTCAGCTTGACGATCACCGGCGTGCGCGCCTTTTCCTTCACCCACGTGGTGATCATCTCGGTGTACTCGGGCACCTGGCCAACCGCTGAGCCCATGCCACGCTCGCTCATGCCGTGCGGGCAGCCGAAGTTGAGCTCCAGTCCGTCCGCACCCGCGTCTTCAGCCTGCGCGACGACGGTGTGCCACGCTTCGCGCTTCGACTCGACCATGAGCGAAGCGATGATGGCGTTCTTCGGATAGCGCTTCTTCACGTCGGCAATCTCGCGCAGGTTGACTTCGAGCGGGCGATCGCTGATCAGCTCGATATTGTTGAGCCCCATCATGCGCTGGCCGTTCCAGTCGATGGAGGAGTAGCGCGAGCTGACGTTGACGATCGGCTCGCCGATGGTCTTCCAGACTGCGCCACCCCAGCCCGCATCGAAGGCGCGCATGATCTGCTCGCCGCAGTTGGTCGGCGGAGCCGAAGCCAGCCAGAAGGGATTCGGCGAACGGATGCCGGCGAAGTTGACCGCGAGATCTGGCGCTTTAGGCATGGGCAGCCTCGAACGCCTGCGCAATCGCAACGCCTGCACGCTTGCCGTCAGCGACGGCATCGACGACTTCGCGCCCGCCGTTCACGCAATCGCCGCCGGCAAAATATTTCGGGTTCGAAGTGGCGCCGGTGGCGCGATCCACGGCCACGCGACCGTGGCTCAGCTCGAGCCCGCGGCAGGCGGAAAGCAGCTCCAGCAGCGGCGACTGGCCGATCGCGTAGATGATCTGCTGGCAGTCGAAGTGGAAGTTCGATCCAGAAACCGCTGCGAGCACGCCATCTTCGCCGACGGCGGCCTGCACGCATTCGATGGAGCGGATGCCGTGCTCGTCGCTATGAATCCTGACCGGCATGACCCGCCACAGGAAGCGAACGCCTTCCTGTTTCGCGTGCTCGTACTCGAAGGCAAAAGCGGACATGTGCCGCTCGGCGCGACGATAGAGGATCGCGACATTCGAGGCGCCCAACCGCCGCGCCGCATTGGCCGCGTCGATGGCGGTGTTGCCCGCGCCGATGACCGCGACGCTTTCGGCAATCGGCGGCGGATCGGATGTTTTGTAGCGGGCGATGAACCGCAGGGCGTCGATGACGTCGCGGTGGTCATCGCCGGGAATGCCCAGACGATGCGCCGCTCCTAACCCGACGCCGATAAAGAGGCGATCGAATGTGCGCTCCAACTGCTCGAGGTCCTGCCGGGTGCGAATCTCCGTCTCGTAGCGGAACTCAACGCCGAGGCCGCGAATCAGCTCGATTTCCTCGAGGCTCGCGCGCGCGGGCAGCTTGTACTCGGCGACGCCATAGGTGTTTAGCCCACCCGGCAGGGGCCTGCGCTCGAAGACCGTCACCTGAAAACCCCGCTGCCGCAGCTCAGCCGCACAAGCCAGCGATGCGGGACCTGCGCCGATGCAGGCAATCTTCTCGGGATGCTCCTCCTGCGATTTGCGGAGCAGCGTTCCACCGGCGGCTTGAAACGAGTCCATGGCGAAGCGCTGCAGGCGGGCAATCTCAATCGGCTTTTTGTTGTAGCGATGGAGCACGCATGCGCCTTCGCAGAGCACCTCGACAGGACAGGCGCGCGAGCAGCTGGCGCCGAGCACATTCGCATCGAGAATTGTCAGGGCCGAGCCGCGCAGATTGTCGCGGGCAATTTTCCCGATGAAGCGAGGCACGTCGATGTGCGTAGGGCAAGCCGCCATGCAGGGCGCGTCGAAGCAGTTGAGGCAGCGGTTGGACTCGGCGATGGCCGCCTGCGCCTCGAAGGGAGGATGCAGGTCGGGAAAGCGCTCCGCAATTTCCTCGCTCTGCCGCATCGCTTCTCCTCAGGGCCTCACCAGGTCCGCGTACATGTCGGGCCTGCGGTCGCGGAAGAACTGCCAGGTCTTCCGCACTTCGGCGATCTTGTCGAGATCGAGGTCGGCGGTGAGCACCTCGTCCTTGTCCCGCGAGGCCTGGGCAAAGATTTGACCACGCGGATCGCAGAAATAGCTTTGCCCGTAAAATTCGCCGATGTTCCACGGCGCTTCGGTGCCCACGCGATTGATGGCACCGATGAAGTACCCATTGGCGGCCGCGTGCGCCGGCTGCTCGAGCTTCCAGAGATATTCGCTCAGACCGGCAACCGTCGCCGAAGGATTGAAGACGATCTCCGCTCCATTGAGGCCGAGTGCTCGCGCGCCTTCAGGAAAATGGCGGTCGTAGCAGATGTACACGCCGATTTTGCAGAAACCCAAGTCGAAGACCGGGAAACCAAGATTGCCGGGACGAAAGTAGAACTTCTCCCAAAAGCCAGGCGCCACATGCGGGATGTGGGTCTTGCGATATTTGCCGAGATACTGTCCGGCGCGATCGATCACCGCGGCAGTGTTGTAGTAGACCCCTTCATTTTCGACCTCGTAAATCGGGACGATGAGCGCGATGGCCAGTTCCTTTGCCAGCGACTGCATCAGCTGGATCGTTGGTCCATCCGGAACTGGCTCGGTCGAGTCGTACCAGCGCGTGCTCTGTTCGGCGCAGAAGTAGGGTCCGTAGAAGATTTCCTGCAGGCAGACGATCTGTGCGCCTTCGCCGGCTGCCTGGCGGATCAGGCCGACGTGTTTGTCGATCATGGCCTTCTTGATCCGGGCCAGCGACTTCTCGGCAGGCTCCACGTTGGTGGCCTGGATGAGTGAACATCGAACAACGCGCGGCATGAATCAGCCCCTTTTGCGAAATAAAGAACTGCTGCCCTGGCAACGCCAGGTACAAGATCGAAAGCAGCCAAAATCGAGCAGGAGATCATCAGTCTACTTGAATTCGACTGGCCTGCCACGGATTTCGGACGCCCAACGACCATGGAACGACACGCTCTTAGGCGCGGCTTCCGTGCGGTGAGATCGGCTTGTTATACTTTTAAGGTTGGTCTGCGTGCGGAAGTGGTGAAATTGGCAGACACACCATCTTGAGGGGGTGGCGCCCAAAAGGCATGGGGGTTCAAGTCCCCCCTTCCGCACCAAAATTTTCGGCCTGAGTTTCTCCGGCACACCCCGAGGTTCCTAAGAAAACCGTGATTATTCTCGTAACGACCATCCACGTCATCGTTTGTTTTCTGCTGATCATCATCATCCTGCTGCAGCAGGGCAAGAGCGCCGATCTGGCTGCCGCTTTCGGCGGACAGGGCTCGCAGACAGCCTTTGGACCGCGCTCGACGGCGAACCTGCTGACGAAATCCACGACCTGGCTGGCGGGCATTTTCGTTATCACTTCCATTACCCTGACGGTTCTGCTGCAGCACCAGACGACGCATCGACACTCGGTGCTGTCGGGTACGACCAGCTCGCAGTCGACGCCGAAGAGCAAGTAAGCGGCGGTTTGTGATCCTCGAAACATTTCCGGTTGGGCCGCTGCAGTGCAACTGCGCGATTCTCGGCGATGAGACGAGCGGCGAAGCGATGGTCGTCGATCCCGGCGACAATATTCCGCAGATTCTCTCCTTTCTGGCAAAACATCGGCTGACGCTGAAGCAGATCGTTGTGACGCATGGGCACATCGATCATGTTGGCGGCGCGGCGCAGCTGAAAAAGGCTACGGGTGCTCCGATTCTGCTGAACCAGAACGACCTGCCGCTGCTGAAAATGATGGACGAGCAGGCCGGCTGGCTGGGCATTGAGACGCCGGAAATCGTTCCGCCGGATGCGAGTGCCGAAGACGGCATGACGACCGGCATCGCCGGCCACACGGCTCTGATTCTGCACACGCCAGGACACACGCAGGGCAGCATCTGCCTGCATTTTGCGCCGGAGAATCTGCTGCTGGCCGGCGACACTTTGTTTGCCGGGTCGATTGGCAGGACCGATTTGCCTGGCGGCGACGGAAGGCAGATTCTGCGCTCGCTGCATGACCGGCTGCTGACGCTGCCTGACGAGACGCGGGTGATTCCGGGTCATGGACCGGAAACCAGCATCGGCGAGGAACGGGAATCGAATCCGTTTTTGAGAAGCCTGTAGCCGGTAGCCCGTAGCTGGTAGCTGGTAACGCGCCGCAAGTCTTTCTACATCCGGTCTGTCTGGCGCTGCCTGTATCATCGAGGCATGACACAGCTGGAAGCGCTGTATCGATACGATGGCCATCCCACCGAAACGGCGATGTTCTCGCTGGGCAATTTGCGCGAGGTGTACGGGGTTCGGCGCATCAAGGTCGACGAAGAGCTGAAGACCGTTCGGGTCGAATACGATGCGACGCGGCTGAGCAGCCCGACCATCATCCAGTTGCTGCGGCAAACCGGGTTGGTGGTCGTGGAAGAGCTGGGGCTGATTCCGCAAGCCGGCAGCCCGTAGCTGGGAATCCGGAGCTGGAGACCAGAAGGAGAGCCGAGCTCCGGCGCTGGCAGGGACGCCCATCTGGAGTAACTAAAGTGCGGTAGCCCCCTACCCCCCTCCCCCCACCACCTTGGTGCGGAATGGTCATTGATTTGACTGGGGTTAGGTGGGGCTGACTAGCTCGACAACAGGCTGCGAGGCTGGATGTATTTGAAAGCGGAGCAATTGCGAGGCGGTCGTCTGTGTTACACAAGCGGCTGTGTTTGTTACACAGGCGGCTGTGTTTGTCATAGAGGCGGCCGCTTCTGTTACAGAGGCGGTCGCGTTGGAGGACAGGCACGGCGGCGGTGAGGCGGTCGCGGGTTGCGCAGCCGGGTTGGGTTGGGACGGGCACGGGATTCCTTCGAAGTACAGGGACCAGGGAGTAGGGAATAGGTGGAGTAACCCCCAGGGTGGCAGTGGCATCATGCTGCTGCGCCCGCCAAGCGTGAAAAAGGCCGCGCTGGGCGCGGACTTTTTTGTTTCTTATCCCCTATTATCAGAATATCAAGTCCAGCACTAAAATCCGCCAAAATTTATTGATGGATAAGTGGCTTTGAATCACCAAAAGTTACTTTGGGTAAGTGGTGGAAACTTGACAAGAAAAGGAGATTTCCGGATTTAGGGTCAGGGCAAGAAAAACGCCCGGGCGGAAGAGCCCTCTTCCTTTGGCAGGTACCCCCGAGTTGGAGAGTCCGATTTCCTGCCGTTGTCGGACAGCGGAGTTTCAAATTGGAACTCGACACGGTACCGAGGTTTGAACCTCAGCAAGAGTGACACCCACCGCACAGGGAATCGGCTCAAGCTTCTTGCTATGGGGTGAACCTGGCCGGGGTCTCGTGGTTTTTTTGTGGGTTTCTTCTCGCCCGTCCCCCTCGCTGGCCAGTTCCTGCCGATGTTCTGACGCAGACACGAAGGCTCCTGTTTGAGGAGGCAAGCTTTCCCTGGCCTGAGGGCCGGGGCTTTACCCCATTCGACTCGCTCGCTGAGGGCAGGCTCTGTGCCGCTGTACAGCACCCGAAATGCGATGCGACTAGCTGGCGGCGAGGCGTGAAGTGATGATGCCGACGTGGTCGATGCCGAGGGCGCGGCTGATATCGATGACTGCGGCGACCGATGCGAAGTCGAGGGTGGGGTTTCCTTTGAGGAACAACACTTTTTCGCCGCGAATGGAATAGATGCGACTTAGTTCGGCGGCTAACTGGGTTTTTCCCTGCATGTTCTGGTTGTTGATTTTGTAGAAGGGACCGGCGGGACCGGCGAGGATTTGGACGACGATGGTTTCGGCCGGCGCGGGTTGGCTGTTCTTCGGCTGCTGGGGAAGGAGGGTCTCGAGGCCTCGGGGAGCGACGGGAACGATGGCCATGAAGATGATGAGGAGCACAAGGAGGACATCGATCAGCGGCGTGACATTGGGGTCGGCGGTGAGGCTTTTGGGGGCGCTAAGGTTTGTCGTCATGGGAGTGCTCCTCCAGCTCCAGTGACACCAGAGAGGCAGGCCGTGTTCCCGGGCGAATCCGTCTCTCGCCACTCCAGTGCGGCGCGGGAGTCGTTTGTGTGGCGGAGAGCATCAACAGCTCAGTTCGGAAATGTTGCACCGGAAGTATCGACCGCTGAGGTGAGAGCTTCACGACCCCGAAATCCTGACTGGTGAGATGCTATGAACATGCCTGCGCATTTGCGTCGCGATCATGAAGAATTGCTGGAGAGCCTGGTGGGCGGCAAACTGCCGCGCAATTTAACCTGGAGCGCCGTGGTGGATCTGATCGGTCAGATCGGAGAGGTTCAGCCGCACGGGAACGATGAGTTCACTTTCATCGTTGGCTCGCAGAGGGAAGTCTTTAAGCGTGCCAGCGCCCACAACCTCGAGGTGGAAGAGATTGCCCGTCTGCGCAGGTTTCTGCGAGCGGCGGAAGTCCAGGGGAAACCGGCCG
>Ga0182015_10002764_pt1 | contig 20603 bp, 14 predicted proteins | sample 712P3MmetaG_FD_120478 | JGI IMG/M metagenome (GOLD analysis project Ga0182015, IMG submission 120478) | Permafrost microbial communities from Stordalen Mire, Sweden - 712P3M metaG | ecosystem: Environmental > Terrestrial > Soil > Wetlands > Permafrost | place: Sweden: Stordalen | collected...
ATCCGCCTCCCGTAAAATGCGAATCTTGTCTTCCGTCGTATATCGTTTGCCTTTCATCGTCTGGTCCTTTCTTAAGTCCCAGACTAACTCATCAGGTGGCCCGAAAAAGTGAAGTCACGTCAGTGGTGGGATTTGTTTATCGAGGTTAGGATCCGGATTTTGGCTGTCTGGGCTGCGGTGAGATTGGTTTGGCGTGAAAGTCTCTCCAATTGGTGAGTGTCAAATTCTGCACATCATTCATCACTGTCGCTCATCTTTTGCCGGTTTCATATCGCACCGCCCACTTTATTTTGCCAGCCGCATTTCCCAAGCAAACAAGTTGAAAATAGTTATTCACAGGGACAGCCAATGTCCAACCTCCACTGTTACGCTCTGATGTCAAAATGACACTGATTGAACTGGAATTCGTGCAATTCGTGACTTATATTTCACGACTCGGTTTGGAAATGGGCATAAATCATAAAACAGTTAGAAAATCTGGCTTTTATACGGAATCCGATTCAAATAGAAAACATGTTTTTATCAGTTCCCACCGTTCATAATTGCTGCCCTCCTTCTGCTTGATGAGGGTTTGCATGACATCATTCCATGTCCGGGTCACCAACATCGGATCGGTGGCGGTGAGATAAGCCCGTGCAATCTGAATATTGATGGCCGGCTGGCGTTGCGCTTCGTTTTTCGCATTGAACAGGCGTTTGGCTTCGGTGACGTCCCGCGTGCGCAGGCTCTCCTGCTCATGCGATTGTTTGTCTTCGATATACCAAACGCCGCTGGCCCGGCAGAACAATCTAAATTTGTCAGTCATGTCGTCACTCATGTTGATGAGGCTACGACAAGTCGGATTAGCGTGTAGTGGGAGAGTTAAACCGAGCAGGTCAGAGCCTTTTCGGGTCAAAATTTCACTCACGTTTTTACGCACAGTTGACCCAAAAACCTTGCAGAAAGCCCCGTTTTACAAGCAAACAGGCTGGAGGCGAGGGTCGAAATCGAACATCAAGTTATGTCCGTTTCAAACCGTCACAACTCCCAGCAGCATAAGCCTCTGCGCTCGTTCCTCAATGTTTTCAACCCTCTCACAACGGTTTCCTGACTTCAAGAACTATTCGGCAGTATTGTGAAACTATTTCCAACCCAACCCCCAACTATTGCCATACTATTATTTTACTGGAGCTTTTACTTGAGGTTGATTTCAAAATGTGTCTGCTCGTTCAGAGGTTTGGCTGTGCAAACCGGCCTCTCAACAGTAACTTTGAACGATATGACGGGCATTGCTGAAATCTTTGTGGGGCTTTTGCTTACGGTGGCCGTTCTGGCCATGCTGGCGCGCAAACTCCATATACCCTACCTCTTGTTGCGAGTTGGTAATGAAACTTACATGTCGCCGCCGGGCGCTCGCCTTGGAGACTTCCCACACCATTCCAGCGGTCAGTGCCCGATTTCGGCGGCGTTCAAATGCTGATTATAAATATGCTTGAGTCACTGGATTAAATAAGTGACCGGGGCGGGTTAACCATGCCGCGCGAAACCCCGGTGAGCCGACCGGCAATTCCGAAAATCGTCCGTAAAACCTGACCTTGAATTATCTCGGCACCGGCGCGGCCAATGCGGGTTGAAGGAGTGCCAGGCAGGCGCGGGCCAGTCAGACCAGCGCCCAAAAACCGGGGTGTATGATTATTTTGTGGCGATGAAACTGTCGTTTGTTTCATACTGGCTCCATGCAACCAGCCGTGAGAACGCTCCTCTATTGGCTGGGGTTTTTCCTCAGCGTGGCACTGCCACCATTTGTGTGCGCAAACGAAGACGATTCCGCAGGCCAAGATTATGTCGTCAAACTCTGGGGCACGGATGACGGCTTGACCGAAAGCTCGGTTACGGATGTCGCGCAAACCCCGGAGGGCTATTTATGGGTCGGCACGCTCTTTGGCAGCGTGTTGCGCTTCGATGGCACGAGCTTCGCCAAATACAACTCCGCCAACACGCCGGTATTTTCACAGAAATGGGGCGTGCCGCGGCTGATGGTGGACCGGGCAGGCACGCTTTGGATCAGCATGGTTGATGGCGGCATGACCACGTGGGACAAACAAGGTTTTCGCTCGGTGTTCAACAGCACGAATCAGCCCGCCCGCTTGTTGTGGTCGGCGCCGGGCAGGGTCATATTTATGTATGACGACGGGAGATTGCTGGCGGGCCAAAAAACGCGCGAGCAATGGAACTGGCAGACGGTGACGCTGCCGGATGTTTCGCCACAAGGCCAGCAATGCGCCGATGCCGAAGGGGGGATCTGGTATTTGCAAAGCCAAAACACCATTGGCATCTGGAGCGGCCAGGAAACCAAAACGGTCGCGTTGACGGGCGGCCTGAGAGGTCAGAACATAAAAGTGCTGGCCGCCGACGCGCAGGGACGGATTTGGATTGGCACGGACCAGACGCTGGCCGTGTGGCGGACGAACCATTTTGAAGTGATGACACCGACCAATGGCGAGGCAGGGCTGAACGTGACGAGAATTGTTCCCACCGGCGGCGGCAATATCTGGGTGGAAGCCAACGGCCGGATGCGGCACTGCGCCGGACGACAATGGTTGGGCGAATCCGATGGCTGGAACCGCGAACTCGGCGGATGGACAATGTTGCACTTTGTGCAGGGCGACAGCGAAGGCGGCATGTGGGCCGGGGCCGGCGATCTGGGATTGATCCACGTTGCCGCGGACGGCGCGTTCCAGCGCCTGACCATGCGGGACGGATTGCCCAGCAATGTGGTCCACTTTGCCTATGAGGACCACGACGGAAACATCTGGACGGGTTACGACCGGGGCGGCCTGGTGCAGTTGCGGAGGCGATTGTTCAGGGTAATCGGGAAGGAACAAGGGTTGGGCGACAGCCTGATCAACACCGTGTGCGAAGACGCGCAAGGCAGCGTGTGGATTGGCACGCACAGCGGCATCGTGGGCCATTATGAGAACGGCGCCTGCACGAACATCGTTTTGCCGGAATCCGCACGCACCCAAGACAGTTGCGTCGTGGCCGACGCGCGTGGACGGGTGTGGGTTGGCGCGCAGGGCATCGGCCTGGTGATGTCAGAAGGCGGACAATGGCGGACAATCGCCACGGAGACGCAACTGCAGGGATATCCGCGACTCCTGTTGCCGGGCCGGGATGGGTGTCTCTGGGTCGGAACCCTTTGGTCGATCATCAGCGTCACGAATGGAACACTTACCTTTAAATACACCTCGCAAAGCTCCGGCGGTCACCCGTCGGCGTTGGCGGAAGCGGCAGACGGCACGGTTTGGGCGGGAACACTGGACGGACTACTCCTGCACTGGGACGGTAAACAATTTGTCCCGCTGGCGCCGCCGGACCGGAAATCGCTGGGACGAATCTGGGCGTTGTGGGCGGCACCGGACGGCAGTGCGTGGGCGGGGACGGAGGAAGGAGGTTTGTTGCATTGGAGCAAAGGCAAATTTTTTCGATACACGATGAAGAACGGGCTGCCATCGGACTGCGTCGTTCAGATTTTGGGCGACGCCGCCGGCAATTTGTGGCTGGGAACGCGCGCCGGCATCGCCCGCATCCCGGCCGCCGCACTGGCTCAATTCGAACGCGGCAAATTGGACGAACTGCCGGTGAGTGTCTATGGGCGGTCGGACGGTTTGCTGACGATTGGCAGCGCGATCGTCTACCAGCCGAACTGCTGGCGCGGACGGGACGGCACCTTGTTTTTTGCCATGGCCAACAGCGTGGCGACGGTGAATCCGGCAGCAGTTCAAATCAATCCCCTGCCGCCGACGGTGGCGCTGGAAGAATTGTGGGCGGATGACAAACGAGTTGGGCCGGGAAACATCGGCGCAGTCCTAACGGCTCATGAAACCTCTGAAGTCCGCCACGACGCCACGCCGGAAATCAAGGTTGGTCCCGGACGCGGGGATCTCGAATTTCATTATGCCGGATTGAGCCTCAGTTCGGCGGCGAATGTCCGGTTCAAATACCGGCTCGATGGTCTGGAAAGCGGATGGAACGATGCTGGCGCGGAAAGAAAAGCCGTCTACCGCCATGTCCCGCCGGGCCGGTATGTATTTCACGTCATGGCTTGCAACAGCGATTCAGTCTGGAGCGACGACAGCGCGCTGCTGACAGTGACGGAGAATCCGTTTTTCTATCAGACGGCCTGGTTCCGCGGCGGCACCGGGTTGCTGGCGATGGCGGGGTTGACCTTCATTGTTGTGATTGCGTTGCGACGGCGGATGCATCGGCGGCTGGAGCGATTAAAACGCCAGCATGAGCTGGAACGCGAGCGGTCGCGCATCGCCCGGGATTTGCACGACGACCTCGGCGCGGGCCTGACCGAGATTGGCCTGCTTGGCGGGCTGCTTCAGGACCCGTCGCGGTTCCCGACATGCAAGCAAGAGGCATTGGACCGGATAGTCCAACGCAGCCGCGATCTGGTGGTGGCGCTGGACGAAATTGTGTGGGCGGTCAACCCGCGGAACGACTCGGTGAATTCGCTCGGCGGTTATCTCTGCCGCTACGCGCAGGGTTTTCTGGAGCCGACGGCCATCCGCTGCCGTTTGGAAATGCAGGAAATGGAACCCGATCAGCCCTTGAATTCGGAACAACGGCACAATCTTTTTCTGGCTTTCGAGGAAGCCTTGACCAACGTGGTAAGACATGCCGGCGCAACCGAAGTCCTCGTCAAAATTTCCGTCGAGGAAAAATGCCGGTTATACATCGGCATTGAAGACAACGGACGCGGCCTGTCGCCGACAGTGAAGGAAGACGCGGACGGTTTGATCAACTTTCGCCAGCGAATGGCCCGGATCGGCGGCCGATGCGACATTGTCAACCGGCCGGCCGGCGGAGTTTCGGTCAGCTTGACATTGCCGCTTGCCGCGGGGCGGATCAAGCAGTATGAGTGACGGCAAAACAACCCGAAAAACCAGTCCCATATTTTTTCTGCCATCAATTGTCCGTTAAAAAAATGATCACCGTGGCGATCGTAGAGGATGACGCGGGTATCCGCCGCAGTTTGGAATGGCTGCTGAAGACGTCGGTGGAATTTTTGTGCGTCGCGGCCTGCAAGAACGCCGAGGAGGCGCTGCGCACGCTCCCGAAGGCGGCGCCGCAGGTCATACTCATGGACATCAATCTGCCCGACCGTTCGGGCATCGAATGCACCGCCGGCATCAAGGAACTGCTGCCGTCGGCGCAGGTGGTGATGATCACCGTATATGACGACACCGAAAAAGTTTTCAACTCCCTGCGCGCCGGGGCGAGCGGCTATATTCTCAAACGCGCGACGCCGGAGCGGATTTTGCAGGCCATCCGGGAAGTCCACGCCGGCGGCGTGCCGATGTCGAGCGAGATAGCGCGCAAGGTTCTCGGCGTGTTTCGCGACCCGGCGCCGGTGCCGGCGGAGGATCAGAATCTTTCCCGACGCGAACAGGAGGTGTTGGAACTCCTGTCCCAAGGTTTCGCGAACAAGGCAATTGCGGACAAACTTTTCATCAGCATCGAGACCGTGACCTGGCATCTGCGGCACATTTACTCCAAGCTGCACGTGCGTTCGCGCATCCAGGCAGCCTTGAAATTTCTCGGCCGCCGGAAAAGCCTGTGAGTTTCGCGCCGACCGACGCTTCAACTACCACAGGTTTTTGGGGCTGGCCGGTTTGGAAACATCCCGCATACATTAGAGGGAGTGAATCCACATCAAACGAACCGTCGGGGCAATTCCCCCGGGGAATTGCCCCGACGGGATTCCCTGCAAGGCTGTGGAACGACGGGGCCAGGGTTCACTCTCATCGAATTACTCGTGGTCATCGCCATCATCGCCATTCTGGCGGCGATGTTGCTCCCGGTTTTGAGCAAGGCAAAGCAAAAGGCGCAGACTACCTACTGCATGAACAATCTCAAGCAGCTGCAGCTGGCGATAGAAATGTATGCCGATGACAACCATCAAGAATTTCCCGACAACGCCGGGGCCACCATCACCTTCAATGCCTGGGTCACCGGCAACATGAGTTGGGACTTTCCCCCCAACTATGCCAGCACCGAAAACACCAATACAATTTATTTGACCGGCGGCGAGATCGGGCCGTATGTGGCCGAGAACATCGGAATATTCAAGTGTCCGGCAGACATTGATCCCGGCCGACTGGGTCCGCGGGTGCGGAGCTACGCCATGAACGGTTTTGTGGGCGACACGATGAATTTCAACGGGAAAGACAATCCCGGCTGGCGGCGATTTTTGAAAACCAGCGACTGCGTCAACCCCGGCCCTTCGCAGACATGGGTGTTGATCTGCGAATGCCCGGACAGTATTGATGACGATTATTTTAAGATGTCCATGACGGGAGGCTCCGCTGCCAACTGGGTCGAACTGCCCGCTTCGACCCATGAGGGGGCCGCCGGAATGTCTTTCGCCGATGGCCACTCGGAAATCAAGCAATGGAAGGACGCAAACACCCAGGCACCCGTACGCCGGGTGCATCCCTGTCCGGACTTTGGCCTGAATTCGCCCGATGACATGGCCTGGCTGCAACAACGGACCAGCAGCGAGCAATAAATCCATTGAAACCGGCCGATGTCGTGACATTACCCCAGTATTTGGGGGCTGGCCGGACTTAATCCGGCGCGCATAATCAGCAGCGATGAATTCATCGCCACAGGATTGTCGGCGCCGGGGATTGGACACTGTCATCCAACCTTTCTTCGCGGCCTTTGCGCTAATGCTGGCGGCGAACCACAGCGATGCGGCGGTGATCAGTTCCGCCAGCGGCGTGTCCCTGCGTGTAGACGCCAGCACCGGCAGCTATCAACTCAGCGCCAAACAGCCGGCGTGGGATTTCAGCGGCAGCGTGAATCAGCCCCTCAAAAATGTGGCTGCCAATCAAGGACATGATGCCATTGGGGGATATCAGCAACTGGCCTTCGAATGGCAGGACGGACCGACGCCGGTGAGCGGGCAAATCCGGGTATACGATGAAAAGCCGCTGGCGCAGTTTTTCCAAACGTGCGGCGCGGGAACTGAAATGCCACCGCCCGCGTTTCCGGATTTCACGGCGATACCGGGCGAGTTGCATGTCTTCAGCTACGGTCATCATGAATTTGCGCCGCCTCGTTTCGAGGCCACCGAAATCTCCACCCCGTGGCTGCTCTTCGACAATGAAGCCAATGCTTTTATCATTTCTCCGGCGTCGCATTTTATGGTGGCGAGCATGGCGGGTGACGGACGGAAGGAGGTGGCCAGCGGGTTTAATCCGAAGTTGCGGAACCTGCCGCCGGGATTCACCCAGCAAACCCTGGTCGCGTTCGGCCAGGGGATCAATCGAACCTGGAATTTATGGGGACGCGCACTGCTCGATTTGCAACACGCCGAGCGCCCCCCGGCCGACGCCGATACGGTGCTGAAATATCTTGGTTACTGGACCGACAACGGCGCCACATATTATTACAACTACGACGCCAGCCTGGGCTACGCCGGCACCCTCCACTCGCTCGCGGAACGCTGGCGACTGGATCAAATACCCATTCGCTATTTGCAACTGGATTCCTGGTGGTATCACAAGAGCACCACCGAGCCTGACGGCCAGCCGGGCAGGGAAAAAAAGGCAGACGGCCTGCCACCGGGCGAATGGAACCGATATGGCGGCTTGCTGGAATACAAGGCTGACACCAAACTTTTCCCGAACGGACTGGACGCATTTCAAAAAGCCATCGGCCTGCCGCTGGTCACGCACAATCGCTGGGTTGATCCGGCAAGTCCTTACCATCAACAATACAACATTTCCGGCATTGCGGCCATCGATCCCAAATGGTGGGACCTCATCGCCGAATACATGAACGCCTCGGGCATTGTCACCTACGAGCAGGACTGGCTGGACCGCATCTACACCTATTCCCCGGCGTTCAGCAGCAACGTGGAAACCGGCGCGGCCTTTCTGGACAATATGGCGCGCGCCTGCCAGGAACAGGGCATCACGATGCAATATTGCATGCCATACCCGTGCTATTTTCTGCAAGGCAGCCGCTACGAAAATCTGATGACCATCCGCACCAGCGGTGACCGGTTCAACACAAACCATTGGAACGATTTCCTCTACACCTCGCGCTTGGCCGCTTCGCTGGGGATCTGGCCGTGGGCGGATGTTTATATGAGCAGCGAGACCGACAACGTCCTGCTCTCCACTCTCTCCGCCGGACCCGTCGGCATCGGCGACGCCAGCGGCGCGGAAAACAAGGCCAATCTTCTGCATGCCGTGCGCGCCGATGGAGTGATCGTCAAACCCGATGCGTCCATCGTGCCGCTCGACCGCAGCTATATCGCCGACGCGGAGAAAAAAGCGGCGCCGCTGACGGCGAGCACCTACACCGACCGCGGCGGAATCAAAACCGGATATGTGTTTGCCTTCAACCGGCCCGAGACGCCGGACAACAAAGTCAATTTCACGCTCGGCGAACTCGGTGTGAACGGGCCGGCATTCGTTTATGATTATTTTTCCGGCGCGTCACAAAGCCTGGATGCCCGCGCCACGTTCTCCGCGCCGCTGGCGAGGGATGCCGCCGCGTTTTATGTCGTGGCGCCGGTCGGCATAAGCGGCATCGCATTTCTCGGCGACAAGGACAAATTTGTCGGCACGGGGAAACAGCGGATTGATTGGCTGCACGATGAAGCCGGCAGGCTGACGGTCGGCATCGTGCTGGCGGGAAATGAAAAATCCGTCGTGCTGCACGGTTATGCGCTGTCGGCGCCGAAAGCAACGGTGCTGGCCGGTGAAGATGACGATATCCAATACGATCCTGTCACCCGGCATTTCACGGTGGTGATCAACGTTGACACGAACGCGCCGGTTGACAAATCGTCCAGCGACCCCGTCCGCAAAATGACGGTGATATTGGAAACGCAGACGAAATGATCGCGCCATTCGGAAGTTTTCAGCGGAAAGGATTGGAAGGCAAAAGTTCCAAACATCAAGCTCCAACCTCCAGGGAAACCTCACGTACCAGGCTCCAAAACCCGCGCAAAGCGCGATTGAAGCTTGGAGCCTGGCGGTTGTGGCTTGGAGCCTCGTTCATCATCGCGGCGCCGGTTTTTCTCGCGGCCCAAACAAAAGCCCAGCCGGCAGCCAGCGGCTTCTGGCAGGCGCAAAGCATTTATCAGATCATCACCGACCGCTTTTACGACGGCGACCGGTCAAACGATAATGCCGACGGCAATTACGATCCGGCCGGCCACCGGGGCACGTCCATACACGGCGGCGATTTCAAGGGCATTGAGGAGAAACTGAATTACATCAAATCGCTCGGCGCGACGGCCATCTGGATTTCGCCGGTCGTGCTGAATGCGCGCGGCGAATTTCACGGTTACGCCGGGCGGGATTTTTACAAGGTGGACCCGCATTGGGGCACGATGACGGATTTGCAACATCTGGTTCAGGCCGCGCACGCGCGGGGAATCCTGGTCATTGACGACATCGTGGTGAACCACGGCGGCAACCTCGTGGACAGCGCCGATCCGGGCTACCCGGCTTTCAAATATCCGCCGGACGGATACCATTTGCGCTTCCGCAGTCCCGCCAACCAATATCCGCCGCCATTTGATCTCAATGCCACCAACCCGTCGCTCACATCCCTGTTTCACAACAACGGCTACATCCAGGATTACCATGATCCAACCCAGCTCGAGCTGGGCGAACTGAGCGGACTCGATGATTTTCGCACCGAAACGCCCTATGTGCGGACGCAGATGGTGAACATTTATGAGTATTGGATCAAGCAAGCGGGCTTCGACGGCTTCCGCATCGACACCGTCAAGCATGTCGAGATGGGATTCTGGCAGGAATGGTGTCCGGCCGTCCGCGCGTTCGCGGCGGCGCACGGCAAGCCGGACTTTTTTATGTTCGGGGAAATCCTGAACCATTCTGACGCGATGTGCAGTTCGTATGTCGGCGCAAAAGACGGCGGCCCGTTCAAACTGGACTCGGCCCTGGACTATCCGCTGTATTTCATGATCAACAGCGTGTTTGCGACCGCGACCGGTGACACAAAACAGCTTGAAGATCACTACCTGTCGGTGGCGCGCGACTATGATCCGTCGGCGCAAGATCAACTGGTGACGTTTCTTGACAACCACGATCAACCGCGCTTCTTGAGCATCGCCGGCGCGACCATCGACCGGCTCAAGGTGGCGCTCGTGTTTCTCCACACCGCCCGCGGCGTTCCGTGTCTGTATTACGGCACGGAACAGGCGTTCAATGGCGGCAAGGACCCGTGGGATCGCGAAGACATGTTCGCCGGACAATTCGAGTGGGGACCGTCGCGCGGCGACAACTTCAACATGACGCATCCGCTGTTTCAATTCGTCGCCAGGCTGAACAATTTCCGGCGGTTGTATCCGGCGCTGCAAACGGGTGTTCAAATCAACTTGTGGAGCGATCCGCAGGGGCCGGGTTTGTTCGCCTACTCGCGGCGGCTCGGCCCGCAGGAAGTGTTCGTGGTTTTCAACACCGCGGTGACGAACCAAACCCTGCCGACATGCCCGATGACGTGCCCGGCGGGAACAACCTTGGTCAACCTGCTCGACGAAAATGAAACTGTCTCCGTGCCGGCCGGCGGCCAAACACCGCCCATGGTCGTGCCGGGCACGTCCGCAAAAATTTTTGTCGCCGCATCCGAACTTCACCCGCTCGACCCGGTGGTGACCGCCATATGTCCCGCGCACGACGCCGGGGAGATTCCGCCGGCCGCGCCGATTGATGTTCGCTTCAGCCAGCCGATGGACACCGCCAGCGTCGAACGCGTGTTCTCAACGGAGCCGCCGGTGAAAGGCGCGTTTTGGTGGTCGCGTGCGCGCGATGAAATGAGGTTCACACCGGAAAGCCCCGGCTACCAGCCGCTCACGCTGGTCACCGTGCTTCTCGGCGACTCGGCGCGCGCCGCAGATTCCGGCAGGACATTTTACGCCGGGTTCGAGTCTCGTTTTCGCTGCGGCGGCACTGGCAAAGCCTCGCCGCCAAACTAAATTCAGATTCCACGAAATCCCCAGTTTTTGGGGGCTAGGCGGGACACGGCCGACCCGCTTAAATTAACCTCAGTCAAAACACCCGATCCAATTAAATTATGAAGACCAAACCTGTCGTTCTTTCGTCCCTGTTTTTTGCCGGCCTTTTGCTGGGCACCGCTTGGTCAGTTTGCGCAGACACGCTGATCACCTTTCAGTGTGACATGACCTATCAGGTTCAAAACAACACATTTACCAATGGAGTCACCGCCGTCTACGCGCGGGGAACGTTTGACAAGTATGGAGCCGCCCCCTATACCAACAGTCCGGGCTTCCTGTTGACCAACAATTTTGCGGCGATCAATACAAATCTTTATACGGGAATATTCGATGATACCCTTGATACCAACGGCGCCCAGATGCAATATAAATTTTATATCGTTGGCTACCCCAATAGCGGCTATGAAGTGACCGCCGATTACAGCGATAACCGGGTCACCCTGCTTCCCGCGGGCAGCGGCCAGCTGAGTCTTGTTTTGCCCGTTCAGTTTTTCAGCGACCAGGGCCCCAACCTGGCATCGCCCCAAATCACCGTCGCCAACGTCTGGTTTCAAGTGGATATGTCACAGCAAATCGCGCTTGGGAATTTCAATCCCGCCGTCGACACGGTGCAAGTCAATGGCAGTCTGGGAAGCGGCAATAATTTTGGTTTTGGGCAGGGCAGCACCCCCAGCGGCAACATATTGACCAATGATCCCACAATCCTCAGTACGAATCAGTTTGGTTTGGTGAGTTCCAATGTGTATGTCGGATATCTCGCGAGTCCCATTGCCGGCTCTCCGGGGCAGAATGGACAATTCAAATATATCATCCAGCCCACTGCCAAATACGAAGCCCCCGGCAACGTTAATGGAGATGCGCAAAACAGCAATAACCGCTTCTTTTTCCTGACGTCTTATCCAACGAACCCGACTGTCTTTTTCAGCGATCAGCCCTACGCGCCGATTGGAACAAACACGATCACCTTCTCGGTGGACATGACCGTTCAAGCAGCGATCGGGGCAATCGCCGGTCAACAAGTTCGTTTGAGCGGGGATTTCAACAATTGGGATACGACGGGCGTGAACACCTGCACCAATAATCCCAACGCCGCCAACACCAACATCTACTATGCGACTGTCGTTATCACCAATGGATACGGCGCCACGACACAATTCAAATTTGGTTACGTGAATGGCAATTACGAAAACAATCCCTCCCATACCTACCCGGGCTTTCCCACGGTCACTGCCGGCGATCCAAACCGGCAATTCAACATGCCCAGTGTCACCAGAAGCAATTTGACCCTGCCCACGGTTTATTTCGACGACATTTCAACCAACACCGTGCTGTCGGCACCCACCATGGTGACCTTCACCGTGAACATGACCAATGCGGTGGGAGACGATGCGTCAGTGTTCGACCCCGACACGGAGAATGTTTATCTTAACGGCATGGACATAACGAATTCGGTGGGAAACTACTCGTTTGATCCGTGGACCAACGCTCCGGCGGGCAACCCGTTGGGTAATTTCCAGATGGTCAACAATCCGGCGGGCAGCGAGATCTATACGATCACAGTGCCGGTTCCGTCGGGATCGATTCCGGCGGGATACCCGTTGGAGCTTTCCTATCAATATACCTACACCGGCCTCCCCATCGAGGCCCTTAACGGCACCAATCATATCCGTTACATCCGGTCCACGGGGTCCTATGTCTTGCCGGAAGATAAATTCGGCAGTATGGTGCAGGAATCGGCGTTCGGCGATCTGGCTATCGGATCAAGATCAGCCGGGAATGTTCCGATCTCCTGGCTGGGCCTTCCGGGCGTCAGTTTGCAGACAATGACAAACCTGACCAGTGGCACGTGGCTGGAATTGCCCAACACCTATGGCCAGAACTCGACGAATTACCCGGTGGGCACCGGCGCGAGTTTCTTCCGGTTGATCCAGTCGTTTTGATTGATGAATCAGCATATAGCCACCCGCTCCACGCCAGGGCTCGTGCCCTGGTGTGGGCGGGAAATCTGCCATGTATCTGCAAACAAAAAATAATGTCAGGCAGGGCGGCGGCGGCTTCACCTTGATCGAGCTGTTGGTGGTGATTGCCATCATTGCCATCCTGGCCGCCATGTTGTTGCCAGCCCTCTCCGCCGCCAAGATGAGGGCGCGGATGACGATGGACATGAGCAATAAAAAACAGTTGATGCTGGCGTGGTATATGTACGCCGGGGACAACAGCGACACGTTGGTGCTCAATGCCGATCAGTCGGTGGCCGTCGACGGTGTTCAGTCGTGGATTCCCGGGCTGTGTCACATGGATTGGGGCACCTCCATGGATAACACAAACCTGACATTCCTCGCGACCAATCAACTGGCCCAGTATTGTGCAGGTGCATATCAAATTTACACCTCGCCGGGGGATGTCTTTCTATCTCCCCTCCAGCGGGCGCTGAATTTTGGCGAACTTTTTCACCATCGGTCCAGGAGCGTCGCCATGGATGCGGCCGTGGGCGGCCCCGTGGGAACCGTGGCCGGTAGGAATGGCCAGAAACCGCCAAGCTCAGGCTCCCTGAACCAGCTCAGTCCCTTTTTCGTTGCGGGCAAGATGAGCCAGTTGATGAATCCGGGGCCAAGCACGAGTTGGGTGTTTATCAATGAGCACCCGGACAGCATTGACGACGGAATTTTTTACGACGATCCGCGGGCAACGGGCGGAACGGGATCTCTGATCGAGGTGCCCTCAAGCTATCTGGGCGGCGGCTGCGGTGTTTCCTTTGCCGACGGTCATGCGGAGGTTCATAAATGGACAACCAGCGCGTTCCTCGTTCCGGTCACCTACACAAAGTATCCGGGTACCGGGGGTGTCACTTTTACCCAAAACGCGGACCTGGGTTGGCTGGCGCAGCACACGCCGGTGGATTAGGTTTGATGGCTGAATACGGTGTTGATGTTACAACCATTAAGGCATGTGGCGCTGTTTTAAGACATTACAAATCCCCCAGTTTTTGGGGGCTATGAAAATGTTGCGACCTCACGTATATTGAGGGCGGATGTCCCCATCGGAATAATTGAAACTCAAAAACATTGTAACGTTATGAACAATCGAAAACAAATCAAAGGATTGGCAGTTGGCTTGGCCGTGGTGGCTTTTGCCGTTTATCCGGCCAAGTGTCAGGACACCATAAATCAGTCGGGTGGATCTGGCTTTACCTATACCGGTAGTAACACGGGGCAAGGGAGCGCCAACAAGGGACGCGAAATCTACTCCGCAACCCTCGCCAATGACGCGAACAATCTCTACCTCACACTTGCTCTCAATCCAAATGGCAACGCCACGACTCAGGGCGGTTTTGATTATCTCATGGTCATCACCTCCGGCAATCCTTCCGCCGGTGGCGACACCTCCGCCAACGCCACGACCCACGGCAACGCGTATGACCGCGCCATATCCATTGACGGTGGTTTCGGCGGCATGACGGATATGATCGGAATTTACACCCCTAATAGCAGCAGTCCCTACAGCTTCGGATTTAACGATTGGACCTATACTGGCGGTAGCTGGGTGGAACAAAATAACTACGCCACTGGCGTGACCATCGTCAATGGCTCGGGAGGCAACCCCACTGAACTCACCCTCACCGCCCCGTTGAGTGATTTCCCTAATCTGACTCTCACTCCCGGCTCAACTTTCGATTTCGACATTGACTCCACGGGCACCGGCTCAGGTCAGACCGCTTATGGTGACTTGGCGCTTCCAGGGGCGGTTCAAGGTGGAACCTATTATGTTAATGGTGGATCTGCGATGTCCGGTAGCGGAACCTATAGCGCCACCTACCAATTCAACGAGACCACCCTGGACCAATACACGGTCGGGCCGGTGCCCGAGCCGGCCACGCTGGCTTTGGCGGGTTTAAGCGGGTTGTCCCTGATTCTGTTCCGTCGCCAGCGCAAGTAACCATTTGTTTTCAATTGCCCCGGTGCGCCGGCGTTGAACCGCATTGCGGAAGCCCGATCTGGCCGTCTCCCGGGACTTGCCCGGCTTCATTGTCTTGGACGCCACCCACCTGTGATGCGGTGTTACCGGACGGCGATGCCTTGAAGGCGGCTCCGGAGTTTCTGGAGCAGCCGCGGGATGAGACGCAAAAGAAATTGAGAACAAGCAATGAAACTGATGCTGGCGGGATTTGGATTTGGAAGGATACTGCTCCACTTGGCATGCATCTGCCGGGGTGGACAGCTTCATTTTCATTTGCCGGGCATGCAACGGCAATGCCGCCAGTGGTTGGGACATGAATGATGCAAAAAAAGAGTTTCGTCATGGAGACTGGAAGCGTGATGCGTGTTGTTGCGGTCGCCATTACGATGCTCACGTTCGGCTGTTGTGGCGCCGGCCCTAACCAGGACTCACGCCGCCACGGCCGCTGACCATCAGCCTTCAGACTGGGCCAACGGGGCGAACCGGCTTTCCGGTTTCAACCCGGTGCAGACGAATTCACTCTGGCGGGACGTGAAAAATCTTGGTGCCGCGGGAAATGGAGTCACGCTGGACACGGCGGCCATCCAGTCAGCCATCAGCGCCTGTCCGGACGACGGATTTGTCTGGCTGCACAACGGCACTTTTCTTTCGGGCACAATTTATTTGAAAAGCAACATGACGCTTTACATTGATCCGACCGCGACCTTGCTGGGGAGCGGATCGACCAATGATTATTCAATTCTAAATCCGCCCGCCAGCAACACTCAAAAGCACGAGTGCGACAGGTCCCTCGTTTATGCGGAAGGCTGCACCAACCTCGCGATTGATGGTGGCGGAACGATCAACGGGAATGGCCGCACCCATTTCAGATCGCCTGGCGGGGCCTTGAAAGTTCCGGAAGCCTGCCGGCCCATCTCCATTTGGACGGTACTTTGCGATCAGGTCAGGATCCAGAATATCAAAGTCGTGGATGCAGGGATGTGGAGCGTGGTCAACCTGCAATCGGATCACCTGGTGATTTCCAATGTCGATATTAACGACCACGGATTAGGCGGGAATCGGGACGGTTTTGACGTGGTGGATTGCTGGCACACGGTCATTGCCAATTGCACCATTGATTCCGGAGATGATGCCATCTGCCTCAAGAGCGGGAACTCGCGCGGGGTGAACGATCTGCTTGTGAAGAATTGCAGGATTACCAGGTCGCAATCCAACGGCTTGAAATTTGGGACCGCCAGCACGGGAACGTTCACTAACATCACGTTTCAAGATTGCACGTTGCAAAATATTTCGCACTCGGCGATGGCGGTTGAATCGGTTGACGGCGGCGCGATCATCGGCGTCACGTTTCAGCGGATCAGTTTTTCTGCCTGTCAAAACGCCATCTTTATTGGTTTGGGGAAACGGCGCGGAGCGGCGGTGGGCAGTGTCAACGGCATCACCTTTCGGGACATCACCGGCTCCGGCATGAAGGACTCGCGCGGCTGCCCCATCTCGGGATGCGTCACCAACGGCGTGACCTACGACGTGAAGAACATCTTGTTCGACAATGTGAACATCTCTTTCAAAGGCGATTTAGATTCAGTTCCGGCCAATCCGCCTGAATATGCCGGCCAATATCCTGAAAACACCATGTGGGCCAACCTGCCATCCTACGGCTACTACATCCGGCACGCGACCAACGTGACCTTCACCAATTGTTTCACCAGCGCAGCCTCGGCGGATGCCAGACCGTGGATTGCCACCAACGATGTTCCAAATCTCACGGTGATCAGCCCAGCCTTGTGAATTTATCATTGACTGATTCGATTGCGCCAGACTGAATATGAAACCATCCCAATTGACGATCGTGATGCCTGTTATTGTCGCTGCCATTGCGATGTTCACCATGGCAGGCTCTGCGCCAGCCCAAATCATTGCTTACGATGATGCCGCAGCCTACTTCACTACCTCCAACTGGACCAATGGTGCGAACCAGGGTTTCGGTTTTACTCCGTGGGTGCTGACTACAAATGTATTTAGCGGCGGCGGCTACCGGGGCTGGTATCTCAATAATGGTTACGCCATCGCCTCGGTCACTAATGTTGATGGCACGGCCTACACCAATTGTTCCTGGGGAATTTATGCCAATGGAACCGCCCCGTCCGGCGGCAACCGAACCGTTGCTTATCGGGGCTTTTCCAGCTCGCTAACGACGAATGTGACCTTCGAGCTTCAGTGGATGTCCGAAGGCATCGGATCTGCCGCGACGAATTATGGCGGATTTGTTTTGCGCAATGGCAACTCGACCGGCGGAGTCGGCACCGATGAAAGCGGCTATCGGTTTGAATTTTATTATGTCGGCGGCGGCACGAATTCCTATCTGGTCAAGGACGGCAACGGGATTACTGCCGTTGGGATTCCTTTTGCCGCAGGCTATGGAAATTCTGTTGGCAGCCACGTCGGCGCCACCGGCCTGGATTGTGAATTTACTCTGGAGCCGAACGACACCTACCGGTTTGTTGTCAGAAGTGCCACGAACGACGAGGTGCTGGCCTTCCTTGATGGCCAGCCACTCACGGGCACAGCCGGATCAACCATTGACAGTGTGGCGCTGTTTGCCAACCAGACAATCGGCAGCGATACGAGCGGAGGCGACCAGAATTACAATCGAATGCAAATTGTTTCCACAACGCTTGTCCCGCCGGTGATTGTCAATGTGCAACCGGCGAACGGCAGCGTTTTTGTCAATCCACTCACCAATGTTTCCTTCGAGGTGGATTCGTTGGGGCCGTTTCTCACCGGCGCGAACGTGACGCTGCTGCTCAACGGCGTCTTACAAACTCTGGCATTCAACACCAACGGGGCAGCGCAACAACTATTGGCCACTAACACCATTCCGCTGGTGACCAATGTTCAATACAGCGCCACGATTATCGCCCTGGACGCCAACGGTAACAGCGCGACCAACTCATTCACATTCAATACCTTGCAGACCAACTCGCTTTGGCTGGATGTGAAAACTTTCGGCGCGACCGGCAACGGCGTGACCTTGGACACCGCAGCCATTCAATCGGCCATCAACGCTTGTCCGTCAAACGGGTTCGTTTGGCTGCACAACGGCACTTTTTTGTCGGGGACGATATTTTTGACCAACAACCTGACGCTTTATATTGATCCGACCGCGACCCTGCTGGGGAGCGGATCAACCAACTATTATCCGATTCTCAATCCGCCCGCCAACAACAGCCAGCAGGTCAACTGCGACATGGCTTTGGTATATGCGCAAAGTTGCTCTAACGTGACCATCACCGGCGGCGGCACCATCAATGGCAACGGGCGCAACTATTACACCTCCGGGGTCGAGGCCACGCGTCCGATCTCTATCTGGACGGCGCTGTGCCATCAAGTCAACCTTCTAAACATCAACATAGTTGACGCGGCGATGTGGACGGTGGTCAACATGCAATCGGATTATCTGACCATCAGCAATATGACTGTCAACGATGACGGTTTGAACGGCAACCGCGACGGCTGCGACGTGGTGGATTGCTGGCACGTGACGATTGAAAATTGTACCATCGATTCCGGCGACGACGCGATCTGCCTCAAGAGCGGCAATACGCGCGGCATCAACGACCTGCTGGTGAATAATTGCACCATCACCAAATCCCAATCCAACGGCTTGAAACTGGGCACCGCCAGCACGGGCACTTTCACCAACATCACGTTTCAAGACTGCACGGTGCTGAACACGGCGAACTCGGCGATGGCAGTGGAATCGGTTGACGGCGGCACAATCAGCGGCGTCACTTTTCAAGGAATCAATTTTTCTGGCTGCCAGAGTGCCATTTTCATCATATTAGGAAGCCGCGATGCTGGCGTGTCGCCGGGCATCGTCAATGGGATCACCTTTCAGAACATCACCGGATCCAGCATGACGGATACGCGTGGTTGCCCCATCTCCGGTTGCTTCACGAACGGCATCACTTACCGGCTGAGCAATATTCTGTTCGATAATGTGGACATATCTTTTGCGGGCGATTTAGGTTCAATTCCGCCATCCCCCCCGGAATATATTGGCCAATATCCTGAAAACACCATGTGGACCAACCTGCCAGCTTACGGCTATTATATCCGGCACGCAACGAATGTGACTTTCACCAATTGTTTCACCAGCGCCGCCTCGCCGGATGCCAGACCATGGCTTGCCACCAACGACGTCTCCAATTTGACTATCATCGGTCCAACGTTGAACATTCTACCGGGTGCCGGGAGTGTGGTTTTGCAGTGGAACAAAGGCTTCACACTACAGACCGCCACGAACGTCGATGAGGGTTTTACTGATTTGCCCGGATCTACCAGTCCCTATACGAATTTACTGTTGACCGCGCCCCAACAATTTTTTCGGTTGCGCCAGTGAAGGGAAATTCGGCTTAAACACCGGGCTGACGAGGTCCACTGTTGTGGTTCACCCGGTGGGTTGGTCTTGTGGCTTTCTGACCTGCCACCGCTTTTGGGTTCATTCGGAAGCGAGTCATTCGTTATCAGCTGATTCCGGGTGGGGACGGGATGGGTGATGCCTCGACTTTTTTGCCCAGCTTAACGCCGTCCGCAAGGACCAGCGCGGACGCGCTGGCCGGAATGGTGAATGGTGAATTGATTGAGGCTGGCGAATTGCCCGTGATTGCCAAAGAACAATTCGACCGCACCTTTTCTTCGGATCCCATAAATGCACCGGCTTAAAATGTTGACCGAAACAACCCGAATTGCAAAAAGCATTTTCCCATTTTACCTGCCTTGCAAATTGCTTTGGAAATTTTTGCCGAAGCAAAACTTGTTTTTCAAATTCCCAAGAAATCGAAGTTTTTGTGGAAGAAATTCTGCTGGCACGCTTAAAGCTAAATAGAGGTCGGAAGGTGCGAGTATTTGCGAGTCAGGCTTACTGGAGGTTAATTCCATTGATTTGCATTCATCTGAGTCAAAGCGAGTGGCCGGAATCGCGCCCCTGAAATTTTCAGAGAGATTGAGGTGTCTGTTAAAAACAGCGAGTGTGCTATATTTACTCGCCAGAATTTTTCACTACTTTTCATCCCTTTCACTGACAGTCAGGCTGCCCTCCGGTCGGCGGCGAAGTAGCTGCCGTAACGCTTGGTCCCGTCCGTGATGAAAAACGCCAGTTCCTGTCCGTTCCATTCGACTTCGTCGAGCAAACCGATGTTGTTCATCTTGGTGCCGGCACGCCTTGTGGCCACGGTCGTTGACCGAATTTGGTAACGCCGGCCGGCGACAACTGCGGTCGGAAAGTTAATGCGGCGCATTAACCGCCGCGTTTCACTTTTTCCGCCGCCGCACTTCTTCGAGCAGCATCCGCGCAAAGGTTTCGGCGTGTGGGTTGGGGCGTAAAGCCGAAAGGCCAATCATCACGGTCGCGCTGGGCAACATCGGCGCAAACGGCCGGGCAACAAGAGTCCGTGGCATGATGCTGAGGATGCTGACCGGGTTCACTTTTCTGGTCCAGTCCATGAGTTAGTCCTGGGACATGGTTGAGTTTATGTTTTTGTTTGTTCTTTGTCCATCCCTTGCGTAGGGAGGGCGAAGCCTGACCGGAGCTGGG
>Ga0182015_10002765_pt1 | contig 20603 bp, 14 predicted proteins | sample 712P3MmetaG_FD_120478 | JGI IMG/M metagenome (GOLD analysis project Ga0182015, IMG submission 120478) | Permafrost microbial communities from Stordalen Mire, Sweden - 712P3M metaG | ecosystem: Environmental > Terrestrial > Soil > Wetlands > Permafrost | place: Sweden: Stordalen | collected...
AGCGGCCATCCTGGGATCCACAATTTGAACCTCTCGTTGAACAGCGTCGAGCAATGACCCGGGGTTGGCTAGGATGCGCACCACAAGGACCCGGCGTGGCGGCATGTCCATCCGAAAGAGCGCGGGAATCTGCTCTTCGCCAAGCGAGCGGTACTTGCCGGTCTTTACCACTCCGATGACTTCGCTTTGCGCTTTCGCGTCACCCACGGTGATCAGCTTGCCGATTGGGTTCTGGCCGGGCCATAGCCTGTGGGCCAGCGTACCGTTCACCACGATCACATTCGCCTTGCGATCCAGCTCACCCTGCGCAAAATCACGCCCCCCAAGGAGCGGAACTCCCATGGTTTTGAAGTAGCCAGGCGCGACGCGGAAAACATCAACCGGGACACCGTTCGGTTTTGTCCCGGCAAGGCTCTCATCGGTCACGCTGGTCTGTTCTCGCGATGTGTCGAGGGGGAGATGATTCACGTAGCTCGAAGAGACCACGGCGGGCAAAGCACGGATGTGCGTCGCCAATTCCCGATAGAAAGCCTCGATCTTCCCATCGCTGTAACCGAGGCTGCCCGCATCGAGCGTGGCGACGACTATATTTTGCGTATCGAAGCCGGGGTCGATGGAACCGGCGTTGAGCAGGCTTCGTACGCAAAGGGTTGCGCTGAACAATAACAACGCGCAGATGGCAACCTCGCCGACCATAATCACCGTCCGAAGCCGCGATTTTTGATAGCCACCCGAGTGTGTTTCGGCCTTGATCACCTGCACCGGATCGATTCGCGTGTCCCTCAATGCCGGGGTTAGTCCGAAGACGATTCCCGTGATAAGCGCAATCAAAAACGTGAAAACGAGTACCCGCCAGTCGAGCGGCAATTCGATCGAAATGGGGAGACTCGTTGGAATCAGATTCAGCAGCAGGCGAGATGTCAGCGAGGCAAGCAGCACAGCGGTGCACCCGGCGATGAGTGACAGCAGCAGGCTCTCCACTGTCATTTGCCGAATCAATCGGCCGCGTCCTGCTCCCAAGGCCGATCGAATTGCCATCTCCCGCGCCCGCCCGGTTGCCTTCACCATCAGAAGACTCGCAGCATTGGTGCAGGCGATTACAAGCACCAAACCGAACACGACCATCAGCATCCCGGTAAAGGCGGTCACGTAGCCGCGGAATGGGCCGGGCACGGGCGCGAAGGTAAAGAGCGTTTCACCCATATCTTTATTTGTGTCGGCGTGAGCGAGCTCGAGTTCGCGGGCCAAGACGCTCATTTCAGCCTGTGCGCTCTTTGTGGTTTGGCCGGCGGCAAGCCGTCCATCAACGAGAAGCCAGTTGCTGTTGCGACTCGTCAACCGGCCAGGGTCATGGACCAACCGTTCAACCATCGACAACGGAGTCCAGAAGTCTGGCGCCATGGCAACTTCGAATCCCGTAAACCCGGGCTGGGCGACCCCGATGATGTCATAGTTCAAACCATTCAGCATGATCGGCTTGCCAATGATGTTGGGATCGCTCCCCAGGCGTTCCTTCCAGAAGCCATGCCGGAGAATCACCAAAGGTTGTGGGTTGTTCGGCTGGTCGTCCGCAGGTGTGAACGCACGACCCATCGCCACGCCGACTCCGGCAACGGAGAAGGCGTTGCCGGAGACCAGCTGGCAGTGCAAGACCTGTCCGTGACCCGAGCGGTTCCAGATAATTTCTTCCGGGTCCCCATCGTAGGCTAAAATCCCCGAGAATGATCGCGCGTGGTCGCGAAAGAAGGCATAGTCAGGGTAGGTCAACGGCATGAAACTGCCGATGCCGGAGGCATTCCGCGGATGCTCCCAAACCTCGCGCATCTCGTTTGGCGCCTTGAACCCCGCCGGGGGCCGCAGCAGCAAGGCATTCACGAAAGTGAATACGCACGCATTCATTCCGATGCCCAAGGCGAGGGCGACAACGACCCCGGCGGTCGAGCCGGGATGCTTGCGCAGCATGCGCGCGCCGAACCAGAAATCGCGCCACAGCGAAGAGAGGGAGAGAAAGGTCCGTGCTTCTCGCTGCCGCTGTTGCAACAAGGCGGCATTGCCAAACTGCCGCCGCGCCGCGTCCGCAGCGTCCTTCCGGGACATGCCCTGGCTTACGAATCGGTCCGTCAGCAACTGCAGGTGCTGCTGCAGTTCGTCATAGAACTCGCGATTCAAGCGTCTCTGCGCAAACAGCGCTTGCATTCTGGCCCAAAAAACCCGAAGATCCCGCAGCGCTCTCATCCTTGCCCTTCCTGGCTCAACACACGCGCGACCACTCCCGCAAACCGCTCCCAGTTCTCCGTCTCAACTTCCAGTTGCTTCTTGCCAAGCCGGGTAATGGAGTAGTACCGCGCCTTGCGATTGTTTTCCGAAGTGCCCCATGCGGATGCGATCCAACCCTGCTGCTGCAGGCGCAGAAGCGATGTGTAAACCGTGCCTTCGTTCAGTTGCAATACGTCTTCGCTCAACTGCTCGATACGCCGGGCAATGCCAAAACCGTGCAAGGGCCCCATAGAATGGAGGGTTTTCAGCACCATCAGGTCCAGCGTCCCCTGCAGCACCTCCGACTTTTTATCACCCATCGCATCTCCCTTGGACATACCAAAGAAGCTACTACATCTCCTTTGCAATGTCCATAGGAATAGTCTTGATCGAGAAACGCACTTCAGTCCCGTATACGTGAAGGATATCGATGAGCGCATCATTACCAATGCACTCAGGGAGATTCTGGGGCCACGGCGTTCTGGACGGTGAACGTGCGACGCAATGATTATTCTTCATGGCCTGAACCCACATCCGGCTCGCACCTTCTGCGGAGCAACATGGGCATGTCCGTCAAGGCTTCAAGATTGCCGATTGCGCAGAGTTGGACTTGCGAGGCGATCAGTTTGGACTGCGGGTCGGACCCATGCTTTTGTACGTGACCTTCGGCATCGTGGTGCATGAAGCTGATGGTCCGCACCGCCTCGGGCGTCAGCCCTGAGCAGGCGTTGGCGCGGGCGCAGTCCATCTTCGAGCTCTGATTCCTCTCCTATATGGCCATCACGCCGCCCAAGAACGCCGTTCCCGATGCTAACGTTCTCTAGTCCTGACACTGCTACGAGTGCCACAAGGATATGAAGACAGATATGCGAGAGCAGGCAAGAAGTGGCACCGTGCTAGATGATGTGACTGGCTGGCGGTGCCCAGAAGAAGCCAGTAAAAATGTAAAGGTTTGGCGTGCAGGGTATCGAAAAGAAGACACCTGCTCGGAGGCAGGAAACCGAATGGTCATAGAAACTCTCACCGGGCAAGTCGACACTGCAACCGCATTCGATGCAGCTTTGACACGATGATTGTTCCTTACCTTTCGCATCATGACCATTGATCGTGGCAGCCTGCCAGGACGTTGTGTCCAGAGGACGGATTTGACGGTTTCACGGCCGCCGGAGCGCGCCAACGGTACCCTTTGTGTTCCGAGTGGATCAGTCTTCGTTACTCAATATGGTGAATGAGCAATTGTGACCTTACATCGAAAATCTTGGTCCTTTATCTTCACGGAACGGGCGCTCTACATGGCATCACCCGCAACCCGATATTGCAGTACCTGAGGGGGGAACTAATGCAAACAATTGTCACACCTGAACAAAAAATAGACCAGCCGCTGCGAGCGTTAATCGTTGAAGATGACAAGAGCGACATCGCCCTCTTGCTGCTCACTCTGCGACAGGGAGGCTTTGAAGTGACCTATGAGGTGGTGGCGACTCAAGCCGCCATGCGGGTGGCGTTGCATCATGGCCAGTGGGACCTGATCATATCCGACCACGCTCTGCCCCAATTCAGCGGGCCCGCCGCCCTGGCGTTGACTCTTGAATTAAAACCAGATGTGCCTTTCATCATTGTTTCCGGTGAAATAGATATCAATCTAGCTGTGGCGTTGATGCAAACGGGTGCGCGAGACTACGTGCAGAAAGCGGAGTTGGTCAGGCTCGTTCCTGTGATCCACCGGGTATTGCTCGACCGCGAGGTTCGCAACGACAAACTGCTGGCGGATCAAGCGCTGGTCGCTTCGGAGGCTCAGTATCGCCGACTATTTGAATCAGCCCAGGACGGAATATTGATCGTGGATGCAGAGACAGGGCAGATCCGGGATGTCAATCCTTTCTTGCTGGACCTTCTGGGCTTTTCCAGAGAGGAGTATTTGGGGAAAAAGCTCTGGGAGGTTGCGGCTTTTCAAGATAGTGCGGCATCCAAGTCAGCCTTTTTGGAACTACAGCAGAAGGGCTACATCCGATATGACAATATTCCGCTTCACTCTAAAGCCGGACACAGCGTTGAAGTGGAGTTCGTTAGCAACACTTATGACGTCGGTCTAAAGAAAGTCATCCAATGCAACATCCGTGACATCACCGAACGCAAACACGCTGAAGTAGCATTACAGCAGCTAACTGCCGACCTTGAGCGGCGGGTGGATCTGCGCACGGCCCAAGTCGAGGCGCTGAACAAGGAGTTGGAGACCTTCAACTACTCCGTTTCCCACGATCTGCAGGCCCCCCTGCGACGGATTGACGGTTTTGTGACCGCGCTGGAGAGAGCCTGCGAAAACCAACTGGATTCCCACGCGAAGGAGCTGGTAGTCGAGATTCATTCATCCACAAAACACATGACAGTCCTCATCCAAGCCCTATTAAAATTGGCTTCCTTGGGGCGGTCCGAACTGCAGTGCAATCCAGTGGACCTCAGCTCACTTTCCCACATCATCGCTAGAGAACTGCAACAAGTCGACCCTGGCCGGCATGTGGAATTCATCATCCCGGATGGGATCTGTGCCTCGGGTGATGCTGCCATGCTACGCATCGTAATGGAAAACCTGATCGGAAATGCCTGGAAGTTCACAGGTCTCGCAGATTTCGCCCGGATTGAGCTGGGGGTGACATACGCTGCAGGTAAACCAACTGAATATTTTGTACGCGACAACGGCGGTGGATTCGATATGCGATACGCCGGCAGGCTCTTCGGTGCCTTCCAACGCCTCCACCTAGCCGAGGAATTTCCGGGGACCGGTATCGGATTGGCCACTGTGCAGCGAATTATCAATCGACACGGCGGTCATATCCGGGCTGAAAGTTCGGTCGGCCAAGGAGCAACTTTTCACTTTGACTTCGACGGTGTTCAGAATGCTCCCGCATCGTACAAAGCTTCATCCGCTGCTTTAAAGGACGGATACGGTGACAGGCTCTTCAAACGCGAATGCCAGCGGTAGAGGATGGCTCCCCCCCGAAAATGCCCTGGAGGTCAAGCCTGTCGATGTTCGTGCTCCCGCACCAAGCGATATGACCTCACGAGGTCTGCGATGGACATGATTTCAATATCCAGCGCAGGGCATTGGCCTGTTGGCAACAGTTGAAATAACTTGGAATCTGCCCGTCGTTCGAGAGGAACTGGTATCAAAACAGCCCAGCGCGATTTCCTGCCCGACGAAATCTGTTGCGGCAGGGAACATTTGAAGAAAGTGTTACGTAAAGTTCTTCTATTGGCATTGCAAAGGAGAAGGTGATAACTTCTTTGCAATATCCAATGGAGAAGGCATGGCAGCTGACAAGTCCGAGGTTTTACAGGGAACGCTGGATTTGATGGTCCTCAAGACGTTGCAGGCATTGGGCCCGCTGCACGGTTTCGGAATTGCGCGGCGTATCGAACAGTTGAGCGAAGACGTGCTTACGTTGAATGAGGGCACGGTCTACACGTCGCTCCTGCGCCTGCAGCAGAAGAGCTGGATTGCGAGTGAGTGGGGCGTCTCCGAGAACAACCGGCGGGCGCGGTTTTATCACATCACCAGGCGCGGCTTGAAGCAGCTTGCAGTCGAAACGGAAAACTGGGAGCGCATCGCCGCTGTCATTGGCCGCGTCCTGGCGGTCGAGGCAAAAGCCTAGCCATGTCTGACCGCGCGTTCACCTTTGTGGCCAGGCTGAAGGCACTCTTTGCGCAGAGACGCGCCGACTCCGCCTTTGACGAAGAAATGAGCACCCATCTGGAGATGCTTGCAGAAAAGTACGCGGGCCAAGGGATGACTACCCGCGAGGCGGCGCGGGCAGCGCGCCGGCAGTTCGGCAACACAACTTTACTGAAACAACGACAGAGAGAATCGAGGACGACCATGTTCTTTGCGAATATGTGGCGGGATGTGCGGTATGGTGTGCGGCAGTTGGCAAAGACGCCCGTTTTTACGATTGTTTGTGTGCTCACGCTAGCTCTTGGTGTGGGCGCGAATACGGCCGTCTTCAGCGTGATGCACGCCGTACTCATGAAGATGCTGCCGGTGCAGGACGCTTCACGCGTCTTCTATCTGCACACAACAGGGTGGCCAGACGGCGCCCATCAGACCGGCGACGCGAACACCTCCTTTTCCTATTCCACATATCGAGCCTTAGGCGAGCGCAGCGGTTTGCAGGAGGTCATGGCCTTTATCCCAATGTCTTCGAGCGGTAAGGCCCCGGTGCGGGTCGGAGCAGCGCCAGAGGAGGCTGCGGGCGACATGGTAAGTGGCAACTACTTTCGTGGGCTGGGAGTAGGCACGGAGCTCGGTCGCGGCTTTGTTCAGAAGGACGAGGACGACCACACGCCTGTGACCGTAATCAGCGAGAGTTTCTGGGCAACGCACTATGGGCGCAGCCGCGATGCAATTGGAAAGACGCTCTACATCAAGTCGGTCCCTTTCACCATCGTAGGTGTTGCGAGCAAGGGATTTGAAGGCACTGAGGGCAGATTGCCGCTGGACTTCTGGATTCCTCTACAGAGTAGGCCGGAGTTCAATGCGTGGGGTTCACCAGCAGAAGACGGCATGTACCTGACCCAGCCGAACTTCTGGTGCATGAAGCTGATGGTCCGCACCGCCTCCGGCGTCAGCCGTGAGCAGGCGTTGGCGCGGGCGCAGTCCATCTTCGAGCAGGCAGCGTACACCGGCGTTTTCCCCAAGCATGCAGGAGATCCCACCTATCAGATCTCCTTCACTGATGCTAAGCAGTTCGACAGCCAGGACGACTCCTTCGCCCGTGCCCTGAAGACATTGATGGCGATGGTCTGCCTCGTACTTCTGATTGCCATGAGCAACGTGGTGATGCTGCTGATGGCGCGCAATGCGAGCCGGCAGCGAGAATTCAGCGTACGGCTCGCACTTGGCGCTGGCCGCAAGGAGATGGTTCGCCAGTTACTTACGGAGAGCCTGCTGCTTGTCGCGCTGGGCGGCATCGCGGCGTGGGCCTTTGCTCTGGGAGCGACGCATGCTCTCGGCTCGTGGGCGCATATTGAGTCGAACCTACAGCCGGATCGAACCGTGCTGTGGTTCAACTTGAGTGTGCTGTTTCTATTGGCGCTGGTCTTTGGACTTGCCCCGCTGCGGTCTGCCATGTCGAGCGGCCCGGAGATGGTACTGCGCAGCTCTGCAACCGTCTCACAGTCAAGTTCGCAAAAGATGCGCGCCGGCAATGCCGTGATCGTGACCCAGATTGCCATGTGCGTTGTCTTACTGGTGGGTGCGGGCTTGCTGCTCGGCACTCTGCGAAACCTGTTGAACACGCCGCTGGGGCAGAAGCCCCAAGGCTTGCTGGTCTTCAGCGTGCACCCGCAACATGCCCTTACCGCCGGGGAGAGCATCGCCTTCTTTGTTTCGCTACAGCAGAGGCTCCGTACCATTCCAGGTGTAGAGAGCATTTCGATGGCGATGAACCGGCCCGGTTCAGGATGGTCCAACAACAACAGCGGTGTGCTTGTGGACGGTCACAAACCGAACGGAATTGAACCGGAGCAGGCAAGCTTTCGAGGAAATATAGTAGGCGCGGACTACTTTCACACGATGGGTGTGCAGGTCGTGCAGGGAAGAGATTTCTCCGATGCCGACACCCCGTCCGCTGCAAAGACTGTGATCGTGAATGAGACCTTTGCGAAGAAGTACCTTGGCACCTTGAACGCCGTAGGCCACGTTCTCACCGACCCGAAGGGCACCGACCCAAGCCTCATCATTGGCGTCGTGAAAGACCATAAGTACACCAGCATCACCGAAGAAACGAGGCCAATGCTATGGACCGCCTTTACCCAGGGCGGCGCCATAAACCAACTGAATGTCGAGATGCGGATGCCCGGCGACCCCTTGGCGATGTTGCCGACGGTGCGAAGAATCATAGCGCAGATCGACCCCGACATGCCCATGCTGGAGCCCATGTCGCAGAGCGCCGCCTTCGAGCAGTCCATCTCCCAACAGGCCCTCTTCGCTCGCCTCGCAGGCTGCTTCGGCATGCTTGCCGTCCTGCTCATCGCGACCGGCTTATACGGAACGCTAGCCTACCGTGTCAGCCGCCGCAGCGCGGAGATTGGTGTCCGCATGGCCCTCGGCGCACAACGCTCGCAGGTGGTCTGGATGGTTCTTCGTGGAAGCCTGCTGCTATGCGCGGCTGGTGTTGTACTTGGTGTGCCGCTCGCGATAGCTGCTGGAAAAGGACTCGAAAGCTCGCTGTACGGAATGAAGTCTCTCGACCCGGCGAGCTATGCCTTCGCCATTGTCGGTGTCGCGCTGGTTGCCCTTCTGGCAAGCGCTGTGCCTGCAGGTCGCGCTGCGAATGTAAGTCCTACAAGCGCGTTGCGCATGGAGTAGATTTAGGTCGGTCGAGAGCATATGAAACGCCAAGAGCATGGCGCGTGAGGTTGAATCAAGACACTGGCGATCAGAAGAGGTAAGGCACCAGGGCTGCGCTCCGACGGACATACTGGGCATACGTCTCTCCAAACTGAGAGTGCATCCACTGCTCCTCCATGCTGAGCTTGGCCCAGAACCCGAGGAACATGAGGACGAAAACGACGAACCCGCGCACCTCGGAGACCGCGATCGCGAGGCCGAGGAATCCGCCCAGAATGCCAGTGTAGATGGGGTGGCGCACGACGGCGTACGGACCGGTGGTGATCAGCTCGTGATCCTGCTTAATGCTGACGGAGCTGCTCCAATTCCGGCCGAGGTGCTCACGCGCCCAGACGGCGAAGAGCAGGCCGCCGACGGTGAGGGCGGCTCCCAGCCAGAAGGGCCACAATCCGGGCCGCCAGAGACGACGGTAAAGCCAGGGCAGCGGAATCCAGGTTGTCGAGAGGAGGACAATCGCGACGATGACGGTGAGGGCGCGCAGGATGCGCGAGACAGCCGGTTCGAGGCGCCGGGTCTTCTTGGTATTGGCGGCCTTGATCTGCCAGTAGATTAAGAAGGTAATCCAGACGGCGGGAAAGAAAGATTTGTAGAACCAGATCATGGCGGCCTCCGGGTCGCTGAAGTTGGTTAGCACCTATATAAAGCGCGCAATCGTCGAGGAGCGGCGCAATCCTGCGGACAAAACGTAACTGAGCACAATCGAGCCGGCAATCACCGCGAGCCCTTTGCACAGTGCTGGGAGCGGAATAGGAAGCAACGACCATTGCTTTAGCGGTTTTCGAGGCGCAACCATCCGCCCGCAGCTTTTGCAGCGTGTATGGGAGCAGGGATAAACGAACAGGTTCGAAGCGCTTTAGACGAAGTCCCTCTTGTGCGACTGAACGAGGAACGCGGCGCCAAGCATTACCGCGATGATCCCGATCTCAAGAAGAATGAGGACGCTCGCGGTCGTGCTCCAGTGAACGGCCGGGGAGGACATGGTGCCGCCGATTTCAGGAAAGCGGACGATGGACCAGCCAATCAGGTTGAGCGAAAGCGCTCCCACCTGGCTTACGCCAACGGTCCAGCCGTGCGATTCAGTGGTAACGGCTACGGCGGTGATCAGGCATGTGCTCATCAGAATCTCAACCGACATAATGACAACGAAGGGAATGAGGCCGTGCCGAAAACCGGGCAGAAAGAGGATGCTGAGGACCATGGCGGCGACGAGTGCCAACCAGAAGACGAGAAAGATGAGCAGGCTGCCCACAATCTTCGAGGCCGTGTATTCCTTGTAAGAAATGGGCAGGGTCATCACAAACGGGAGAGTCTGCAGCTTTCGTTCATCGGCGATAGTGATCATCAGCATCGCGCCGATGCCGATCATGATCGTGACCAGCACGATCATTCCAAATAGGATGGCCAATTGCGTTCCATGCCATGCGGCGACGACCGCAATCGTGACCAGACCGGCGACCAGCGAAACTACGATTATGGCGCGGTTCAGATACCAGTCTTTGAGAATCAGTCGTTTCACAACCGGGATGTTCATGCCGTCATCTCCTGTCTGCGGCTTTCGACGTTGGCAACGAAGATCTCTTCGAGAGTCATGGGGTCGACTGCCTGCACGGCAACACCCGCATCCGCACAGGCGGCAAGCATCGCAGGTTCATAACTGTCGGTTGTGAGCACCGGCAAACGGCCGCTGCCGCCGACCTCCACAATTCCCGGGAACTTGGGCAGAGTTGCGGACGGAGGCAGGATGAGTCGAATCCTGCGCCAGCGATCGAGGAATGTTTCTTTGTCTGCGGAGCTGATGATGTGCCCGCGATCGATGAATGTGATGTGATCAGAAATTTGTTCCACATCGAGAGTGTTGTGAGACGAGAAGAGGAGGGTGCATTCCTCGTCGGCAAGAACCGCCACCAATTCTCCCAGAACTTCGCGGCGCGCGACCGGATCGAGGCCGGTGGTCGGTTCATCCAGCACCAGCAGCCGTGGACGCCGCGCGAGAGACAACAGCAGGGCCGCCTTTACGCGCTGTCCATGCGAGAGACCCTTGACTTTCTGCTGTGGCTTCAGGTCGAAGCGCTGCAACAGGGTTTCAGCGTAAGGCTGATCCCAACGGGGAAAAAGGGAGCGAATGAACCCCATGTGCCACGCCAGCGTGGCCCCCCCATAGAGCCGCATGTCTTCCGACACGAACCCGATGTCGCGCTTGGCGGCAGCCTGGTCGTCCGGCATCGCGTGGCCCAGCACGGTCACCACTCCCATGTCCTGATGAACCAATCCCAGCAGAATGCGTATAGTGGTGGATTTGCCGGCTCCGTTCGCTCCAATGAACCCCATGATGCTTCCGGTCGGCAACTTCAGGTCGATGTTGTTGAGAGTGAAATGAGGATAGGCCTTGGTCACTCCCGAGAGTTCTACCGCCAGTTTGTTCATACAGTCTCCCTTGCCACGCTTTCTTCGTTTTCGCTGTGCTGGGCTGCGGTTTCGCGCAACCGCAAAACGATTTGATCGCTGTCGAGTCCCAGAAGCGCTCCGATATGCACCACCTGCTCGAGGTGTTCTGCAAATTGCTGCTCAAAGAGACGTGCACCCAGCCCTGGATCGGAAGCGACAAATGACCCTTTGCCGTGCTGCGTGTGGATAACGCCCTCACGTTCCAATTCAAGGTAGGCCCGCTTCACAGTGATCACGCTGACGCGAATGGCGATCGCCAGCGCGCGAATAGAAGGGATCTCTTCTCCCGGCGCCCATTCGCCCATGGCTACCTTCTGCTTGATCTGTTCCAGGATCTGCAGGTACATCGGGCGTCCGTCAGATTGCGAAATGAGGAACGAGGTATCCATCTGTGTATACTGAGTATATACAGTAAAGAATGGCTGTCAAGGGAATTTTCAAGCACGCGCCTTGGCGGGGAACTTGAGTCAGGAACTGACTTCGAGTGGAACCCCTTGGTTGAGACACTGAAAATAGGATGGATCGCCAATGCACTCACGCAGATTCTAGGGCCACGGCGTTCTGGACGGTTAACGTGCAACGCAACGATTATTCTTCACGGCCTGACCCCACATCCTGTTCGCACTTTCTGCGGAGAAAGTTGGGCGTGTCAGTCAAGGCTTCAGGATTGCCGATCGCGCAGAGTTGGACTTACGAGGCAGGCCGATGTCCGCGGTCTTGCGTTGCCGCGCCGGCCCAGTGGACTTTCGAATTACTAACTGGGTTTCGAGAGCGTATTCAGCCCCCCTCTGCCGCTTCAACTTGGACATCTTCTCCAACGCCTGGAAAGAAATTCTGCCCAACTGTTCGCGAGGCACGCTGATGGTCGTCAAGGGAGGACGCGCGAGAAAAGCGAAAGAGATGTCGTCGATCCCTACAATCGATATGTCTCCCGGTACATCGACCCCTGCCGCTTCCAAAGCGATCAATGCCCCCATTGCGATCAGATCACTGCCGCAGAAGATAACCGTAGGGGTTTCCGGCGCGGAGAGGATAACCTGCACCGCCGACGCTCCTGCGTCCAGATTCGAGTTACTGTGAGTGACCGGGTAAGGATCGAGTCCGCGCTGGTTTAATCCCGAGATCAAAGCTTGTTTGATGTTCGACGCGGTGCGGTTCGTTTCCGGGCCGGCAATCACCGCGGCCCGCTGATGACCGAGGGAAACGACGTGTTCAATCGCCTGAATGATGCCTCGTTCATAGCCGATCGTAATATTGCTGACCAATCGGTCGGGCGGCACCAGGTTGCAAAACACCACGCCAATGTTTTCCTCCGTCAATGACGAAGTGACACTGTTATCGATGGACGAGGTCATGATCGCTACCCCGCGAACATCGCTTTCAATCAGTTTTTGAATGATCGATTCCGTCCGCTTCTGACTGTATTCCGTGTTCAGCAGCAGAACGTCGAAACCGCGATCCCAGGCCTCGGACTGGAACCCACGGATAAGCTCAGGGAAGAAAGGATTTACGATTTCGGAAATCACCAGTCCGAATAGGTCGCTCTTGCCCGTTGCCAGCCGTCGAGCGTGAACATTCCGATGGTAGCGAAGCTCATCCACCGCTTCCAGAACCCGGTTGATTGTTTCTACCGCTATGTACGGGCTCTTGCTCAACACACGTGAGACCGTCGCAGGAGAAACCCCGGCCCGCTTTGCGACCTCACTCATCGTATGAGCCATCACACTCTCCCGCTTTTTGAAACATCAGTATCCGCGCAGACGCTTCCGCGCACGCTACCCAAAACCGGAACGCGTCCATGTACGCAAATTCGTGTCCGGCGAAAAATCCTGGTTGATTCAGGTTCTTACAGAATCTATCAGAGACGAACGTATCACGCAGGCCTTTCACGCGCTTCGAGGACGCTTTATCAGGAGATTAAAAAAATTACGTTGACAAACAATTCGCTTCCGCTACGATCTTCTGCACGCGCTTTCGGAAAGCCATTGCGGAATCTGCAGAATCCTTGCACTCTCCCCTCCGCACTTCCTCAATCGCCCCGATCCAGTTCGGTGCCCGGCTGATGTTCTAAACTTGCCCCCGCTGCAAAAGTAAAAGCAAAGGTCACCCAAGGAGTAGCGATGACATTTCAAGCAGGGCCGAGTACAGCAAAGAAAACCACCCCGGGTTCTGTTTCACGACGCAAGTTTCTCAGGAACACAGGGTGGATGACCGCGGCCTTAGCCTCCCGGCCCGCCTGGTCGAAGATCATCGGCGCCAATGACCGCATCAATGTCGCGCTCATCGGTCTGGGTGCGCGTGGATCGGAGCATCTCAATCTGCTGCTGCAGCATCGCGCCAACAAACCAGACATCGAGGTCGTTGCTCTCTGCGACGTTTACCAAAAGCGTTTGAACATGGCGTCCAGGAAGGCACCCGCTGCCAAAACCTATGTTCATCATCAGGAGATCCTGCAACGCACGGATATCGATGCGATCTTCACCGCTACCCCGGATCACTGGCATGCTCCGATCACCCTGGCGGCCATGGAAAGCGGCAAGGATGTGTATGTAGAGAAGCCCATGACGCATACGGTGGAACAGGGCAAGGTAGTGGCCCACCGGGCGAAGGAACTCAAGCGCGTTGTGCAAGTCGGGGTGCAGGGTCTTTCCTGGAACCGATGGCACAAGATTCGCGAGATCATTCAATCCGGCATGATCGGCCAGGTCGTCGAGGTGGAGGGAACGTACAGCCGCAACGCGCCGGGCGGGGACTGGAACGGCGGTGAGTGGTGGTCGATCGATCCCGCGGCCGGCCCCAATGCCACCGGCGACGAGCACATCGACTGGGAGCAGTGGATTGGAGAGGCACCCCACCGGGCCTTCGACGCCGATCGCTTTTTCCGTTTCCGCAAGTACTGGGACTACTCCGGCGGCATCGCCACCGACCTGCATTACCACGTCGTCGCGCCCTTCAACCTGGCGGTCGCGCTCGAATTTCCCACCCGCGTTTCCGGCATGGGCGGCCAGTGGGTTTATAACGACGGACGCGAAGTCCCAGACACCTTTCTCACCGCCGCCGACTATCCCAGCAAGTGGTCGTTGACCGTACAGTCGGCACAGGTCAATGAGAATGGACCGGCGACCATGATTCGTGGCACCAAAGCCACCATTCACCTGAGCGATGAATGGGAAGGACCACCCTCCCGCCAGTATGCCTACGCGGATATCATCCCTGAATCTCCCTACGTGGAGGAGTTCGCAAAGAAGTACCACGATTCCATCGTGCGCATCGATGGAGTCGGTAACGAAGGCGACCTGAAGCACTTCGATAACTTTCTCGACTGCGTGCGCAGCCGGCAACAGCCGAACTGCCATGCCGATCTCGGCTATCGCACATTGATCGCTACCGACCTGTCGGTACGTTCCTATCGCAATGGCAAGATGTATTACTTCGACCCCGATAAGGAAGTGGTCGTAGAGCATTGACGATGGCCGGCACGGCCCAGGCTTGGCTCCGCAGGTATGCTCATTCGTGAGGCGAGAAAAATGAAGAAGTGTTTGCCAGCGCTGCTTTTGATTTATTTCGGGTTGTTGTGCGTGACTCTCACCGCTGCCGCCCAGTCTGCATCGAAAGCGATTCTGGGCCGGTGGGATCTGACTATCACCGCGCCCGCGGGCGAGTTGCCCTCCTGGATCGAGGTTTCCGAAGTTGAGGGAGCGCCGAAGATCGTCATGGTCGGAGTGACCGATCATGCCACTCCGCTCAAGACTTTCAATGTCCATGGAACTCAGTTGGAGTTTGTCTCTCCCAAGGGGGAAGAGGGCTTTCCGTCCGACATGTCGTTCAAGGGCAAACTCACCGGTCATGAACTGGTGGGCACGGTGACCGATCCGGCTGGCACCATCTGGACATGGAAAGGGGTTCCCGCACCCGCGCTCAAGCGAAAGACTCCTACTAAGTGGGGAAAACCTGTCACGTTGTTCAACGGCAAGGATCTAACCGGCTGGGTTCCGCGCAGCCAAAGTAAAGAAGCCTCCTGGAAAGCGGAAGACGGCACGCTGGTAAAGGACGGCAACGGCCCCGACCTTGTCAACACCTCTAAGTTCCAGGACTTTAAGCTGCACATTGAGTTCAACTGTGGGGTCAACGCAAACAGCGGCGTCTTCTTGCGCGGCCGTTACGAAGTCCAGGTCGAAACAGAATCGGCAGCCGAGCCCAATAGCCACCACACCGGTGGCGTGTACGGTTTTCTCGACCCAACACCGGAGCAGCCGCGAAAGGCCGATGTCTGGCAGACCTTCGACATCACCCTGGTCGGCCGTTACGTTACGGTGGTGCAGAACGGCATAACCGTCATCGACAACAAGGAAATTCCCGGGATCACCGGAGGCGCTCTCGACAGTCACGAAGGCCTGCCTGGGCCCATCTATCTGCAGGCGAGCGAAGTGGGGCGGGTGGCCTACAGAAATATCGTAATCACCCCAGCCATCGAGTAACCCGCAATCGGAAGCATACGGCCTGCGGGCCGTACGTATCACGAAAGATCACTGGCTTTGTATCAGGGCACGGCTTTAGCCGTGCCGTAAAGTTCAAGCCACTCGCCGGCTTAGCCGCAGAGGTACGGTTTTTCGTGATCGAGGATCGACCTTCGTGGGCTAAACAGGAACATCCCTCCGCGCTTTGTATCAGGGCGCGGCCCTTTATATCCGTGCCGCAAAGCATCACGAAGCCACCAAGTCCCGGCGGGACGGCCGAAAATAGCCCAGGACTTAAGTCCTGGGTCAGGTCCACCTACAAGACAAGTCCCGTCAGGGACGACCGAGAATAACCCAGGATGAAATCCTGGGCACGGGACGTCTCGCCGCGGAAAATCTTCGACGAAGCAAATCGCCGTTTGAGGAACGACTAGGTTTTCCGCAGCCTGTTTAGCCGTGCCGCAACCACCGAAAATGATCTGGGCTTTAGCCCCTGTGTGAGAACAAGGCTTCAGGAATTTTCCCCTGCCACGAACTCGGCCCTGTGTGAGAACAAGACTTCAGGAATTTACGGCTGTCCCAACCGGTCGAGATCCATATTGAGCAGCAGTACATTCACCCGCTCTTCCCCCAGAAAACCAAACTGCCGTCCCTCCACATGTTGTTGCACCAGGTCGCGCACAGTCGTGGCCGGCAGGTGCCGGGCGCTCGCGACGCGAGCCACCTGGAATATCGCCGCCGCGGGCGAGATATCCGGATCAAGACCAGAGCCGGAGGCAGTCACCAGGTCAATCGGCACCGGCTGGCTTGGATTCTCCGTCGCATAGCGCGCCACATCACCGTCGATGCGCGCCACCAGTTTCTGGCTGGACGCCGCGTAGTTTGAGCCCCCTGAAGAAGTGGCGTCATACCCGTTGCCAGCAGCCGAAGGGCGCCCATGAAAATACAGATCTGAGGTAAAGCTCTGGCCAATCAGCGGGGAACCCGTCACCTGGTTATTGGTGACGATCAATTCTCCGCCAGCCTGTCTAGGTAGAAAAATGCGCCCGAAGGCCGTAATCGCCAGCGGATACAGGATGCCGAGCACCACTGTGGTCAGGAGCGTAAAGCGAATTGCAATCCTACCTTCATTACGAAGCATAACTACCTCATGACCCGATCAGGACAAGCCCAGGCCGGTTAAACAAACGTCGATCAGCTTGATTCCAATGAAAGGCACGATCACCCCGCCCACTCCATAGACCAGCAGGTTGCGCCGCAACAGAGCCTGCGCCGATCTGGGCTGATACGCCACCCCGCGCAGAGCCAGCGGAATCAGCGCCACGATCACCAGCGCATTGAAGATCACCGCGGAAAGAATCGCCGAGTGCGGCGTACTCAGGTGCATGATGTTCAGCTGATTCAGAACCGGAAACACACCGGCGAACATAGCAGGAATGATCGCAAAATACTTGGCCACATCGTTGGCGATCGAGAAGGTGGTCAGAGCGCCGCGGGTCATCAACAACTGCTTGCCAATCTGAACAATTTCGATCAGCTTGGTCGGGTTCGAATCCAGGTCGACCATGTTACCGGCTTCTTTGGCCGCCTGCGTGCCCGAGTTCATCGCTACGCCCACGTCGGCCTGGGCCAATGCCGGGGCGTCGTTGGTGCCGTCCCCGGTCATTGCGACTAACTTGCCCTTAGCCTGTTCCCGGCGGATCAGATCCATCTTGTCTTTGGGTTTGGCTTCAGCCAGAAAATCGTCCACGCCTGCTTCGCGGGCAATCACCGCCGCCGTCAGTGGATTGTCTCCCGTGATCATGATGCTGCGGATGCCCATCGATCGCAGCTTTGCCAGTCTTTCCTTCAAACCACCTTTCACAATGTCTTTGAGGTAGATCACGCCCAGCGCGGTCGAGTTTTCCGCAACCACCAGCGGAGTTCCACCCATACCTGCGATCTGCTCCACGCTCTCGCGCACCTTCTGCGGCAGGTTCGTCCCTTGCTCTGTGAGAAAGCGCGTGATTGCGTCGACCGATCCTTTGCGGATGACGTGGCCGGCAAAATTTACCCCGGACATCCGGGTTTGCGCGCTGAAGGGAACAAACTCGGCGTGCAAAGCGGTGAGGTCGCGTCCGCGCAAACCATATTTTTCCTTTGCCAGCACCACGATGGAGCGGCCTTCTGGCGTCTCGTCAGAAAAAGAGGAGAGCTGTGCCGCATCCGCCATCCGCTCGGCGCTGATGTTCGGCGCGGGGATAAACTCCGTCGCCTGGCGGTTACCCATCGTGATGGTGCCGGTCTTGTCCAGCAAGAGTGTATCGACGTCGCCCGCCGCTTCGACCGCGCGGCCAGACATCGCCAGCACGTTGTACTGCACCAGGCGATCCATGCCCGCAATCCCGATTGAGGAGAGCAAGCCCCCGATCGTCGTGGGGATGAGGCAGACCAGCAGGGAAACGAGGACGAAGATTGTCTGCGGCGCCTGCGAATACACCGCTATGGGTTGCAGCGTAGCTACCGCCAGTACAAAGATGATGGTCAGCCCCGAGAGCAGAATGCTGAGCGCAATCTCATTGGGCGTCTTTTGCCGTTGCGCGCCTTCTACCAGCGCGATCATGCGGTCCAGAAATGTCTCCCCGGGATTGGAAGTGATTTTGACCATGATCCAGTCGGAGAGCACCTTGGTGCCGCCGGTCACCGCCGAGCGGTCGCCACCCGCCTCGCGGATCACTGGCGCCGATTCTCCCGTGATGGCCGATTCGTCCACCGAAGCCACTCCTTCGATCACTTCTCCATCACCAGGAATATATAGACCGGCCTCGACAAGAATGATGTCCCCCGATCGCAGCGCGGCACTGGAAACTTCTTCCCGGGCCGAATCCCTTGACTGACTCTTCAAGCGAACGGCCATGGTCTCGCCCTTGGCCTTGCGCAGTGTGTCGGCCTGGGCCTTGCCCCGGCCCTCCGCCATCGCCTCGGCGAAATTGGCAAACAGAACGGTGAACCACAGCCACAAGGTGATCTGCAGGTTAAAGGCGAAGCTGCCTTGGTGATGAAGCACGCCCTGGATTAACAGGACCGTCGTGAGCACGCAGCCAATTTCGACCACGAGCATCACCGGGTTTTTCACCATGATCCGCGGATCCAGCTTGCGAAAGGAGTCGAGCGCCGCCTGGCGCATGATCGCGGGATTCCAGAGACTTTGTTTTTCTGCCATATCGTTTCTCCCCGCGCTCTAAAGCAGTTTCGGGATTGGTGTAGACCGAAGCGATCGGTATTTACGTGGTTTTCTCCCAAGGAAAACCACACCTCGCGACTTTTATCAGAGCACAGTAATTCCGAAACTGCTCTAAAAGGTTTTCCCTGCGTGAAGTTGCAGGTGTTCGAGAATCGGCCCCAGGCTGAGCGCGGGAAAAAACGTCAGTGCACCAACAATCACGATCACGCCCACCAGCAGCACCGTGAACAGCGTCGTGTTGACCGGGAACGTTCCTGCGGAAGGTGGAACACTCTTCTTGAGCGCCAGGTTCCCCGCCAGGGCTAGCGTCGGAACCATCATCAGGAAACGGCCCGCCAGCATATTGAACCCCAGCGTCATGTTGTACCAGTTGGTGTTGGTGGTAAGGCCGGCAAAGGCAGACCCGTTGTTGCCCGCCGTCGATACGTAGGCGTAGAGAATCTCAGAAAGGCCGTGCGGCCCGTTGTTCGTGAGGCTGGCCAGCGCGTTGGGTGACAATACCGCGATCGCGGTCAACACCAGCACCAGCAAAGGAAAAATCAGCACGTACAGCATCGCCATCTTGACGTCGTAGCCTTCGATCTTCTTGCCCAGATACTCCGGTGTGCGTCCCACCATCAGGCCGGCGATAAAGACCGAGAGAACGACAAAAATCAACATCCCATAAAGTCCCGAGCCGACACCGCCAAAAATCACTTCGCCGAGCATGATGTTGACCAGCAGCACCATGCCACCAATCGGTGTGAATGAGTCATGCACGGCATTGATCGCGCCACAGCTGGTGTCCGTCGTGATGGTGGCGAAAAGCGCGGATTGCGATATGCCGAGGCGTACTTCCTTGCCTTCCATATTGCCGCCGGAGTTGACCAGCGTGGTCTGCTGATCTACTCCGTGCAGCAGCGGATGTGGCTGGGCCTCGGCCCAGTAGCAGACGGAAAACCCGGCGACAAACAGGATGGCCATGGCGGCAAAGACCGCCCAACCATGACCGGCAGAACCTGTCATTTTGCCCAGGGTAACGGTCAGAGCAGCGGGGATGAGAAAGATCAATTCGATCTCAATAAAGTTGCTGAAGGGTGTGGGGTTTTCAAATGGATGCGAGCTATTGGCGTTGAAGAAGCCGCCGCCATTGGTGCCCAGCTCTTTGATCGCCTCTTGCGAGGCGACTGGTCCCTGGGCCAGAACCTGGGGTGCCGCGCCGTGCTGCAGCGTCGCCACCGAAGTATACGGCTTCAGATTTTGGATAACTCCCTGGCCGATCAGCACCGGAGCAATCACCAGGCAGATCGGGAGCAGGATCCACAAGATCGCGCGCGTGGTATCAACCCAGAAGTTGCCGATGGTGGCCGATTGCTTGCGCACGATACCGCGGACCAGGGCGACCGCGACCGCGATGCCAATCGCTGCGCTCAAAAAATTGTGATAGGTCAATCCCACCATTTGCGTGAAGTAGCTCATGGTGGTCTCTGGCGTATAGACCTGCCAGTTGGTATTGGTAGTGAACGATGCAGCCGTGTTGAAGGCGACAGTCGGAGACACGCCGGCCAAATGCTGCGGATTCCAGGGCAGCAGCGCCTGCGCGCGTTCGATCACGTAGGTCAGCAGCAGGGAGACGACGCTGAAGACCAGCATCGCTACCGAGTATTGCTGCCAGCTCATCTCCTGGTCCGCATGGATACCGCAAGCGCGGTACAAAAGCCGTTCCAGGGGTCGGAGCACCGGATCGAGAAAGGTTCTTTCCCCTTCGAGTACACGGGCGATGTACAAGCCCAAAGGCCGCATCAGGAGCAGAAGCACCGCGAAGAACACAACAAAT
>Ga0182015_10002767_pt1 | contig 20598 bp, 19 predicted proteins | sample 712P3MmetaG_FD_120478 | JGI IMG/M metagenome (GOLD analysis project Ga0182015, IMG submission 120478) | Permafrost microbial communities from Stordalen Mire, Sweden - 712P3M metaG | ecosystem: Environmental > Terrestrial > Soil > Wetlands > Permafrost | place: Sweden: Stordalen | collected...
CATCGAGGCTCCTGCTCTCACCCTAGCGGCCGGGTCGCCATCTCCAAGTGAAGTCCTTTCCCGTCGAACGGATGCGACAGCGCCACCGCCTCATCGAGCTCGATCCCGAGCCCGGGACCGGTCGGAGGGATGACGTAGCCTTCTTCCCAGCGAATCGGCTTTTTCAGGATTTGCGCGTGGAATCCACCCCATTGCTGGATGCTCTCGAGGATCAAGAAGTTCGGTGTGCAGGTCGCGATCTGAATGTTGGCGGCGCCGACCACGGGACCACAATAAAGATGCGGAGCGATTTGCGCATAATGCACTTCCGCGAGCGCCGCCACTTTCTTGGCCTCGAGCAGTCCTCCCACGCGCCCGAGATTCATCTGCAGGATGTTGGCGGCGCCCGCAGCGAGAACGCGGGCGAACTCGTACTTGGTGGTCAGCCGCTCGCCGGTGGCGATCGGAATGCTGGTGGCGCGCGCGACCTTGGCCATTTCCTCCGGCATCTCCGGGGGCACAGGCTCCTCGAACCACAAGGGATCGTACTGCTCGAGCCGCTTCGCGAGCCGCACGGCGCCCGAGGGGGTGAACTGTCCGTGCGTACCGAGAAGCAGATCCGCCTTGCCGCCCACCGCTTCGCGCACCTTACGGACCAGCTGCACGGTGCGCTCGATCTGTTCCTGCGTCGGTTGCCGCGGGTCGAACACGGAATATCCGCCGGTCGGATCGAATTTGAGACCGGTGAATCCAAGCTTTACATACTCGGCCGCGCGCGCGGCCGAGCGGTCGGAATCGTGATAGAAGTCATCGCCCTCGCCCTCGGCCGGATAGAGGTACGTATAGCTTCGCAGCCTCTCGTGCACTTTGCCACCCAGCAACTGATAGACCGGCCGATCGACCGCCTTGCCGATGATGTCCCAGCAGGCCATTTCGAGACCGCTCACCACGCTCATGAGCGAGAGGTCCGGGCGGAGCGTGAAGCCCGAGCCGTAACTATCGCGCCACATCGCTTCGATCTGGAAGGGATCTCTCCCGGCGAATCGCCGCGCGAACACGTCCTCGATCATCGCCGCGATGATCTTGGGGCCGAACGTCGCCGCGTACACCTCGCCCACGCCTTCGATGCCGCACACGGTCCTGAGCTTCAGGAAGACGAAGTACAGGCCTCCGTAGCTCGGCGGGGGATTTCCGACCACAAATACGTTCACGCTATCGAGTTTCATGTTGCTCCATCACGTCCCTGACAAGATGATGTCCGCCCCGCGCTGCGCGACCATGAGCGTCGGCGCGTTGGTGTTGGCCGACGTGACGGTCGGGAACACCGAGGCGTCGACGACGCGCAGTCTCTCCACGCCGTGCACGCGGAGCGCCGCATCGACCACGGATTCACCGATGGTCCGGCCCATCCGGCAGGTCCCCACGGGGTGATACACGGTGGCGGCTCGCGCCCGAAAATCGGTGACCAGATCGTCCTCGCTCATCCGCAACAAGTCGGGCGCGAGCGGCTCGCGGATCAGACCTGTCATTGCGCGAGTGCGCGCGATCGCCTGCAGCAGTCGCCCGCCGTATCTCACGTCCTCCACGTCCTTGTCCGTGGACAGATAGTTCGGCACGATGTGCGGCGGCTCGCGAAAATCCCCGCTCGCCACGTCGATGCGTCCGGTGCTGGTCGGGCGGGTCGGCTGAAAACACAAATAGAACCCGGAAAATCCGTCTACCTGGATGCGCTTGCGCGTCGCATCGCCCACGCCGTAGGTGACCGGATTGAAATACAGCTGCATGTCGGGGCGTGCGGCATCAGGGCGTGCGCGAACGAATCCGCCGAACTGATTGACGCTCAAGCTCAAGGGTCCGCGCCTCGTGAGGAGATATTTCGCGCCTGCGATCGCCTGAGCGATCGGGGAGTGAAGCTCATCGTTCAACGTGGGGCGGGTTGCTTTGAATGAATAGACGACCGCCAAATGGTCCTGCAGATTTCCGCCGACGGCGGCGTTGTCGAGGAGCGGCGTGATTCCATGAGCTGCAAGCGTGCTGCCCGGGCCGATGCCGGAGAGCTGCAGGAGCTGCGGCGAGTTCACGGCGCCGCCGCACACGATGACCTCTCGTTCCGCGCGAACGGAGCATGCCGCAGCGCCACGAACGTAGTCGACGCCGGTGACGCGTCGACCTTCGCAGCGGAGCTTGGTCGCCCATGCTTCGGTTTCCAGCTTCACGTTGCCGCGGCGAAGGGCGGGGCGAAGGAACGCATCGGCCGCGGACCAGCGACGGCCGTCGCGGATCGACACCTGATAGCAGCCGAACCCCTCGGGACTCGAGCCGTTGAAGTCATCGGTGACGGGCAACTTGAGCTCGGCCGCGGCCGCGAGCCATTGCTCGCGCATGGGATGCAGGAAGGGCGTGACATCCTTGACGTCGAGCGCTCCGTCGGTGCTGGCACGGCCATCCGGAGCCACGCGACGCTCGGTCTTCTCGAAATAAGGCCGCACATCGTCCCATCCCCAGCCTAAGTTTCCCAGCGCGCGCCAATCGTCGAAATCCGCCGGCATGCCGCGGCAATAGACGAGCGCATTGATCGAACTCGAGCCGCCGACGACGCGGCCGCGAGGCCAGTACATGGCACGGCCGTTCAGGCCAGGATTCGGGGCAGTCTGATATTTCCAATTCACCGTGGGGTCGGCGAAGGTGAATCCGTAGCCGATGGGTGCTTTGATCCAGAAGCGGGCATCCGATCCGCCCGCTTCGAGAACGAGCACTCGATACCGGCCGCTCGCCGATAGGCGATCGGCCAACACGCAGCCTGCGGTCCCCGCACCGACGATGATGTAGTCGAAGCTCTCCACTGTCGCGAAAGCTTAATCTTATCCGTCTCTCTTGCTATGCCATTTCGCGATTCGCCCATGTCATTTTTAGGTACACGGCTGACCGCGCCGGCCGGGGCGTGGCCTATGGGATCCTCCCCGCCCCGTCGCATATCCGATGCGAACCCTGTATGGTGCGCAGGATAAACGACAGGCCGGATCTACGTGAGCAGTACCACCGTCGACCTCGCTGATACCCGAACGCCGACCTCTGTGTTGCGCTGGTACGTATTGATCCTCACCTGCTTCATCTACGCCATCAACATCGCGGATCGTTATGTCGTCTCCACGGTGCTGGAGCCCATCCGGCTCGAGCTGCACTTGAGCGACAACGGCGTCGGGTTTCTGAGCGGCACCCCGCTCGCACTGTTTTATGTCGTCTTCGGGATTCCGATTTCCTGGATGGCGGATCGGATGAACCGGCGCAACATCCTGGCGGCTTCCCTGATCATCTGGTCCGCGTTCACGGTGCTCTGCGGCCGTTCGCGCAACTACCTCGAGTTTCTTCTAGGCCGGATCGGCGTCGGCATCGGCGAGGCGGGCGGAACGCCGCCCTCGACCGCCATCGTGTCGGATTACTTTCCGGCCGACCGGCGCCCCATGGCCATGACCGTGCTGGCGCTCGGTGCGCCTGTCGGCGCATTCCTCGGCCTCAATTTCGCCGGCTGGGTGGCGAATGCGTACACCTGGCGCATGGCCTTCATCGCGCTCGGCATCCCCGGCCTTGTGGTCGGCGTGATGGTCTATTTGACCGTCCGCGAACCGGCACGCGGCAGGCTCGATGGCATTCTGGACGAGATCAAGCCGTCGCTCTGGCAAACGATGAAGTTTCTGTGGAAGCAGAAGGCCGCCTTTCACGTGGTCGTCGGCGGCGGACTCTGCGCCCTTTGGGGATGGGGACTCATCTTTTGGACCACCACGTATCTGCAGCGCGCCTACGGGTTGAACGTCAGCCAGGCGGCCGATGTGACGGGAAATATCCATCTCATCGGCGGGGTGGCTGCGAGCATCGGCACGGCCTGCCTGCTGTCGAGGCCCCGCATGGCCGATCCGCGGCGCGTCGCCCTCTTTCTCACCCTGGGAATCGGGCTCGCCACCATTCCCTCCATTCTCGCCTACTGGACGCACTCGTTGTTTTTCTGCCGAGCGATGTTCTGGCTGTTCATTCCGGCGATCTACTTCTACATCGGGCCGGTCTTCGGTCTGTTGAACAATCTCTCGCCTTGCCACATGCGCAACATGTTCATCGCGATCTCGCTGCTGGTGGCGAACATCCTGAATCTCGTGGTCGCGCCGCAAGCCGTAGGGGCGCTCTCGGACTGGTTCGCGGGCAGCCACGGGGTCGACGCCGCCTCCCTCCGGCTGGCGCTGCTATGCCTGGCCCCGACGGGTTTCTGGGCGGCTTTCCACCTATGGCTTGCTTCGCGCACCATCATCGAGGACCAGCAAAGGGCCGTCGGTTACACGCGGTCCTGGGCGCCCTGAGGAAACGCGCGCGCCGTGACCAAGGCTTCCATGGATCGCCGCTGGTTGCCGCTGAACGCCCTGCGCGCGTTCGAGGGCGTGGCACAGCATCTCAGCTTCACGGCGGCGGCGAACGCGCTGCTGATCTCGCAGAGCGCATTGTCGAGGCACGTGATCGCCCTCGAGAAATTGATCGGCGTCCAGCTGTTCGAGCGCCGGCCGCACGCGCTGGTCTTGACCAAGGCGGGGCAGCACCTGCTCGCGGCGGTGACGAAATCCTTCGACCGCCTGGAGTATGCCCTCGACGACATCCGCAACGACGGCACGAGCGTGCTGCGCATGCTGCGCGTGCAGATGCCGCCCACGTTCGCGGCGCATCTCGCGGTTCCCATCCTCCGCGATTTTCGGCACACGGCGCCGGACGTGGAGATCGATCTGGTGAGTCCGTACAGTGTCGGCGCGCCATTGAGCGACGTGGATGTGGCGGTGGTCTACTCCAAGCCGATGGTCACGGATATGGTGCGCGATCTGTTGTGGCCGGCTCGGTTGAGCATCATCTGCCATCCAACCATCGCGGAGAAGCACAAGGACAAGGGCCTCGCGGGCTTCATCGAGGCGAACGAGTTGATACACGTGCGTTTGTCTGAATTGCCGCGCCACCACCTGTGGTCGCAGTTTGCGCGCCAGTCGGGCCTTCACGGCCTCAATGTCGAGCGCGGATTGGTGTTCGATACGGCCTTGCTCGCGGTCCAGTATGCCTTGAGCGGGGAGGGGATCGCGCTCATCGACACCTATCTGTTCGGCGACTACATTCGTACGGGGCGCCTGATCACGCCGTTCGACAACGTGCTTGACGACGGATATGGATACTATTTGATCACCCATCCCGAGGGGCTCGGCGATACCGCGATCGCCTTGTTCCGCTCCTGGCTCATCGAGCGTTTCGGCAACGTCACGAGCACGGCGGCGTCCAACCTGCATTTGGCGGTATCCAACGAGTAATTCAATGAAGAGCCATGCGCAAGTAGTAGTGATCGGCGGCGGGGTGGTCGGCGCAAGCGTGCTGTATCATCTGACGAAGGCCGGCTGGAAGGACGTGGTCCTCGTGGAGCGAGCGGAATTGACATCTGGATCGACCTGGCACGCCGCCGGCGGGATGCACACGGTCAACGGCGACCCCAACGTCGCGAAGCTCCAGCAATACACCATCAACCTATACAAGGAGATCGAACAGATCTCCGGCCAATCCTGCGGAGTCCACATCACCGGCGGCATCATGCTCGCCGGTACGCGCGAGCGCCTCGATTGGCTGAAAATGACCAAGGCTCGCGGCCGCTACCTCAACATGGATCTCGAGATCATCTCCGTGGACGAGGCCGCGAGACTCTTTCCGCTGCTCGACAAGAAACATTTCGCGGGCGCGCTTTACGACCCCATCGAGGGCCACGTGGATCCCTATGGCGTCACCCACGCGTATGCAAAATCCGCGCAGATCGGCGGCGCGGAAATCGTGCGGCAGAATCGGGTGCTCGATCTCAAACAGCGCCCCGACGGCTCCTGGGACGTAATCACCGAAAAAGGCACGGTGCGGGCCGAACACGTGGTGAACGCCGGGGGGCTCTGGGCGCGCGAGGTGGGCCGCATGGTCGGCATCGAGCTGCCCATCCTGGCGATGGAGCACCAGTACCTGATCACCGGCGACATGCCCGAGCTCGCCGGCAAGCCGGAACAGCTGCACGCGATCGACTTCGAGGGCGAGATCTACCTGCGCCAGGAGCGTGGCGGCATGCTCATGGGAACCTACGAGCGGGCGGGCGTCCCTTGGTCTCCCGAGACCACGCCCTGGGACTTCGGGCAGGACCTTCTCGCCAACGATCTCGATCGCATCGCGCCGAGCCTCGCCGTCGGCTTCGAGCATTTTCCGGCCCTGGAATCGGCAGGCATCCGAAAGGTGGTGAACGGGCCGTTCACCTTCGCCCCGGACGGCAATCCGCTGGTGGGCCCCATCCGCGGACTACGCAATTTTTGGGTCGCATGCGGCGTCATGGCGGGGTTCAGTCAGGGGGGCGGCGTGGGTCTTGCGCTGTCGCGCTGGATGATCGACGGGGACCCCGGCGCGGACGTCTGGGGGATGGACGTGGCGCGATACGGCGATTGGACCACTCTCGCCTATACCAACGCGAAAGTGCGCGAGAATTATTCGCGTCGCTTCCGAATTCGCTTCCCGAACGAGGAGCTTCCTGCCGCGCGGCCGTTGCGCACGACGCCGATTTACGAGCGGCTTCAGGCGAGGCACGCGGTGTTCGGCGACTATTGCGGGCTCGAGCATGCGCTGTGGTTTGCCCCAAGCGCTGAAGAGGCGCACGACGAGGTGAGCTTCCGGCGCTCGAATTCCCATCCCCACATCGCCAAGGAATGCCTCGCGGTGCGCGACGCCGTGGGGCTGTTGGAGATCTCCAATTACGGCAAGTTCGACGTTCGAGGTCCGGCCGCTGCCGAGTGGCTGTCGCACACCATGGCGAACCGCGTGCCGAACGTGGGGCGCATCGCGCTCACGCCTATGCTCAACGAACGCGGCAAGCTCATCGGCGATTTCACCGTATGCCGCGCCGCGGACGATCGCTTCTTCCTGATCGGCACTTACGCGGCGGAAACGTACTACATGCGTTGGTTCGAGCGGCATCTGCCGGCGAGTGGCGTCTCGGTGCGTCCGTGCGCGATGGAATACACGGGTCTTGCGATCGCCGGTCCGCATGCCCGCAGATTGCTGCAAGGTCTGGTGCGCGAGAATCTGTCGACTGCCACGTTCCCCTTCATGTCGTTCCGCCGCATGGAGATCGGCATGGTGCCGGGTTATGTCGGGCGGGTGTCGTTCACCGGCGAGCAGGGTTTCGAGATCTGGGTAACCACGGACTATCAGCGCGCACTCTACGATCTGTTGATTCGAGCCGGCCGGGAGCAAGGCCTGAGCCTCTATGGCGGGCGTGCCCTGAACTCCATGCGCATCGAGAAGAGCTTCGGAACCTGGGCGCGTGAATATCGGCCGATCTACGGGCCTTTCGAGGCGGGTCTCGGACGATTCGTCGACTTCAAGAAAGACCGATTCATCGGCCGTGCGGCAGCAGCCGAGGAACGCGACGGCGGAGGGGCGCTCAAGCTGGTCTCCTTCAAGATACAGGCCACCGATGCGGATGCCATCGGCGATGAGCCGATCTGGCATGACGGCAAGCCGGTGGGATGGGTGACATCGGGCGCTTACGGCCATCGGGTGGGCGCGTCGCTCGCATTGGGCTACGTACCCAGCGCCCTGGCACGCGAGGATTCCGGATTCGAGATCGAGATCATCGGCGAGCGGCGGGCCGCGGTGCGATTGATCGAGCCTGCGTACGACCCTGGCGGCGCGTTGATGCGGGCCTGATTGGAGGAAGGGGAGGGCTCATGCGGGTCACGTCGGACGATAAAGCCGAAGGCTACAACGGCCTGACGGAGGTCATCCAAGGGCTGCCTGCGGAAGCGTATTTCGATCCGCGCCAGTACGAGCGCGAGCTGCAGCGCATCTGGTATCGCAATTGGCTCTATGTATGCCGCGCCCGCGAGGTTGGGGCGAAGCGTTCGTTCCGCACCTTCGAGGTCGGCGATCAAAAGATCTTGCTGGTGCGGGGTGATGACGGCGTGCTCCGGGGCTTCCACAACACCTGTCGTCACCGGGGCGCGCTGCTCTGCCGCGAAAGCGAGGGGACGTTCAAATCCCCCTCCATCGTCTGTCCGTACCACGCGTGGGCTTACAGTCTTCACGGCGACTTGTTACGCACGTCATCGAAGGCGCATGCGGAGGGATTCGAGCTGGCCGACTATCCGCTCTACGGGGTCAACGTACACGAGTGGCGCGGATTCATCTTCGTCGCGTTGGGCGAGGATCCGCCGGCGTTCGATCGCATGTTCGATACGCCTTTGAATCGACTCGAGGCATGGCCGCTCGAGGACTTGGTTCTCGGCCACACGCTCGAGAAGACGGTGCGCAGCAACTGGAAGATCTTCTGGGAGAATTACAACGAGTGCCTGCACTGCCCCGGTGTGCATCCCAAGCTCTCCAATCTCGTGCCGATCTTCGGGCGCGGACTTCTCGAGGAGCGGGACGACCCGGAGTGGAAGGATCATCGGGCCGACTCCGATCCGAGGTACAAGGGGGGCCTTCGCGACGGGGCGGCGACCTGGTCGAATGACGGCAGGCTCACGGGTCCGGAATTTCCAGGGCTCTCCGACGAGGATCGCAAGCTGGGACACGTCTACATGACGGGCTTGCCGTCGATGTTCATCGTCGGACACGTCGATTACGTACGTGTGGTCCGGCTGCTTCCGTCCGGCCCGGAGCGCACCGAGATGCGCGTCGAATACCTGTTCTCGCCGCAAGCGCTGGCGAGGCACGATGCCGACATTCGCAACGCGGTCGACTTCACCAATCTGGTGATGACCGAGGATGCGGATGTATGTGAGCTCAACCAGCGCGGCCTGCATGCGGGGCCGCACGTGCGCGGAGTCGTCATGCCCGAGGAATACGTCATCCGCCAATTCCACGAATGGGTTGCCGCCGAATTGACGCGTGTCTAAGCGCAGCTCATCGATTGCAGCCGCGTTGGCGGCCGCCGCCTCGATGCTCTTCGCTTGCGGCGGCCGCGACACGTCTTCCGGCGCAGGCTCCCCGGGCGGCGGCGGTCAGGATCAGGTGCTCAATATCTACAATTGGGCCGATTACATCGGCTATCGCACCATCGCAGAATTCGAGCGGGCGACGCACATCAAGGTCGTCTATCAGACCTATGATTCGAACCAGACCCTGGAAGCGAAGATCATGGTGGGCCATTCCGGCTACGACATCGTCAGCACCACCACCGGCTTCTATGGGCGCCAGATCCGTGCGGGCGCGTACCTTCCGCTCGACAAGAGCGAGCTTCCCAACTTGAAGAATATCGATCCTTCCGTGCTCGCGATACAGGAGGAAGCCGATCCGGGCAACCGATACGCAGTCCCCTACCTGCATGCCATGAACGGCTTCGCGTACAACGTGGACGCGATCAAGGCGCGCATGCCCGGCGCGCCGGTGGACAGCCTCGCGATGCTGTTCGATCCCAAAGTCGTGGCGAAGTTCGCCGACTGCGGCGTGACGTTCTTGGACTCGCCGGAAGATGTGATCGAGCTGGCGCTCGCCTATCTACACAAGGACCCGAACTCTCGATCGCTCGAGGATCTCCAATCGGCCGAGCGGACGGTCATGGCCGTGCGCCCGTATATCCGCAATTTCGATTCGAATTCCTATTGGCATCAACTGGCCTCGAAGGAAGTCTGTGTTGCGATTGCTTGGTCGAGCGACTACTCGGTGGCGCTAAAGCGCGCCGCCGAGGACGGCACCGGGGCCCATCTGGCCTTCACGCTGCCCAAGGAAGGCTCGAACATCACCTACAATGCGTTTCTGATCCCGGCCTCGGCGCCGCACCCGGAAGCGGCGCATAAATTCCTGAATTTCATTCTCGAGCCCAAGGTCATCGCCGAGATCACCAACGACATTTACTACGGGAACGACAATCTGGCTGCGCGCCCGTACGTCAAGAAGGAAATCCTGGACGATCCGGCCGTCTATCCGCCTCCGGCGCTTCGCGCGAGGCTGTACTTGCCGGCGGAGATCGGGCCTGACTACGACCGGGCGCGCACCCGGGTCTGGACTCGCATCAAAACAGGGCAGTAGGGCGCTGAACGAGCGTTCAGGGAGCATTCGAGCCCCGTTTCCTCCGCGGCCGTAAGCACCGCAGTTCATCGGGGTTTTTAGCGTTTTTGCGACGCACAGCAAGCTCTTCGCGAGCTTGGAAATGTTAGTTTGCGCCCCCACTTCAAGTGTCTCGCCCGCGATCGGCGCGGGCGCTTCAAGGACACACGGATCAGGAGATTCAGATGCTTAGTATCATTGCCCGTTGGGGCCACAATGTGCTGCTCGCCGGCACCGGTTTGTTGACGGTCGTCTTCTTTTATCTCGCCAGGTGAGTGGCGTCAGGTTGCGGAGATCGGGGTCGTCGGTGACGCCTCGAGATCCGCCGGGGTAATCCGCTTGGATTTCCATAGCACCCGGCCGTAGTAGCATACGTAATAGCCGATCAACACAAAGAATATTCCCACCGTCAGGGGCGTCTTCGCCATGTCGGCATGGGCATCCGGCGCCGCGTTACCCGGCATCGGGAATCCGCCGGTCGCGTACAGTCCGGCCAGCCGATATACGATTCTGCCGAGCACGAGCGCCGAGACGGCGATGCCCGTATAGGTGTGCGGAAGGTAGAAAAGGCGGTCGCCGTCGCGAATGAACCGCGTGCGCGACGCGCCCCAGAGCGCGAGCGCGATTCCGGCCGCGGCACCCGCGGCTTCCGCCGCCGCATAGACGCCGCCACGCAGTGCCGCGCGCGATAGAACCATCGCAAGCACCAGCAAAATGACCATGCGCACGATCATGCGGGTCGGACGCAGCAATTGACGGCCGAAATTGCGACGGAACCGCCGGTAGACCATGAAGACCACCAGCGCCGCGAAGATCCAAGGCCAAATTCGTGAGTACACGGGCGACATCTGGCGGATACTACACGAGGGATGAGTCAGTCTATCGCGCAAAAAAACGGCGGCTCGCTTACCCGAGGAGTGGGCACGTGGGGGGCGATTGCCGTCAACGTCACCAACATGATCGGAGCGGGCGTGTTCCTCAAGACCCGCGTCATGACGTGCAACGTCGGCGGGGCGAAAATCGTCATGCTCGTGTGGGTCGCGGCGGGCCTCCTGTCGCTCGCGGGCACATTCTGCTACTCCGAAATTGCCGCGCTGATGCCGGAGGCGGGCGGAGATTACGTATATCTGCGCCGCGCGTTTGGCCGGCTCGTGGGATTCCTGTTCGGATGGATGGCCTTTGCCGTATTTCGATCGGGCGCGCAGGCGGCCTTGGCCGTGGGCCTGGCCATCTTCATGAACGTTGCGCTGGGTGGCGGGCTGGAGCAGTGGCATCTTGGGGGCACGCTCGCCGGCATACGCATCGAGATCAACGGTCTGACGGTCGCCACCCTGTCCGGGATCTGGCTCGTCACGCTGATCAATTGCACGACGGTGGCGACCGGAGGCCGCACGGCACTCGTGGTGACCATCGCCAAAATCGGCTTGGTGGTGGGCGTCGGGATCGCCGCCTTTCTTCTTGCCCCGGGAGCCATGGCTCATTTCGAGGGTTCTGGGCTTTCAGGGACCTGTGAGGGCGTAGCGGCGAGCGCGCGCGGCGGCGTTGCGGGCTTCGGCGCCGCCATGCTCGGAGCGCTGTGGGCCTATGACGGCTGGAACAACGTCGCTCCGCTGGCGGGAGAGATCCGGGATCCTCAGAAAAACCTTCCTCGCGCCTTCATCGGCGGCACGCTGCTCGTCGGCGCGATCTATCTCTTCGTGAATGCCGCGTATTACTACACGCTGACGCCGCTCGAGATCGCGAGCATACCGGCAAGTTCTTCGGTCGCCACCGAGACGCTGAAGCGGTTTCTGGGCCCGGCGGCGGTCTCGCTCACCGCCGTGGCCATGATGATCTCCTCGTTCGGATCCCTTCACGCGAGCGTGCTCTCGAACTCTCGGATACCGTTCGCCATGGCACGCGAAGGCCTCTTCTTCCGCGGGCTCGCGAAGCTGTCGCCGCGCTCCAATGTGCCCGTGAGAGCTCTGATCGCCCAAGGCGCCTGGGCGAGCGTACTCGCGCTCTCAGGCACCTACGACACGCTCACCGACTCGGTCATATTCGCATCCTGGCTGTTCTATGGTTTGGCCGCAGGGTCGCTGTTCGTCTTTCGCCGGACCATGCCGGATGCGCCGCGCGCGTATCGCGCGACGGGCTACCCGATCATCCCGCTCGCATTTCTTTTGCTCACGATGGCGCTGCTCGTGAACACCTTCGTGGCGACACCGCGGCAGGCTTTGCAGGGCATCGCCATGTTGCTCGCCGGTTTGCCCTTCTACTGGTATTGGTCGCGACGGCCGATCGGGTAGGAGGCGCCCTACATCTGTTGTCGCACCAGCCCGGTTTCCATCGATATCCGGCCGGGATAGTGTTGCGCGCAGATTTGCACACTTCTGGCTTGCGTTGGGAGAACAATATGTCAATAAGTACCATCCTCCTCATTCTCTTGGTTCTGCTATTGATCGGCGCATTACCGACGTGGCCGTACAGCGGAGGCTGGGGATACTACCCGTCGGGCGGACTCGGCCTGGTGGTGATCATCCTCCTGGTTCTGGTCGTCGCCGGCCGCATATAGTGCCGGCCTCGCGCAACTGCTCGCGGCATTGTTTGCGCGCCAGTAGTTAGGTCGGTCCCGCCGGCGCCGAGGCGACCGGCGGGTCCTCCATCCAACGCCTATGCGCCATTGCATGTTTAGATCATTGTCTGCTTTATTGCTGGTATCGGCGCTCTGCATGAGCGCGGCGCTCGGGCGGCCATCGACCGCCGGGCTGCACTTTGATCCCCGTGGCTGTCCCACGCATCTCGATTTCGTCGTGCTCGCATCCTTGGCGGACTCGGTCAATTGGGTAGGCCTGTGGGCATACCGGTTGGAAGACCAACCGCGGCCTGACTGCGGCTGATGCCGTCGCCTCTCAGGGAGGCGAGCTTGTCAGGGAGGCGGGCTTGCCGGGTTCAACGGCAGGTCCACCGATCGGCGCTCGTCCCAGATCACGTAAATCCCCGTCGCGATCACGATTCCCGCGCCGAGGATCAAGCTCGGCGAGGGCGTCGCCGCCCAAAAAATCCAGTCGATCGCGAAGGCCCAAAGAATCGAGGTGTATTCGAAAGGCGCCACCACGGCGGGAGGCGCCCGCCGGAACGCGTCGGTAATCCAGAATTGTCCCAGTGCGCCGGCCACTCCCGTGACCGCGAGCCATGGCCAGTCGGCCGCGGGTATTTCGTGCCAGCTGCCGATGGACAGAAGCCCTGAGCCGATCCCTACCAGCGTCAGGTTCCAGAACACCGTCGACATGATCGAATTACCGCGCCCCAGTGATCTCACCGTCAACGCGCTCAGCGAGTAGCAAACGGCGGCCCCAGCCGCCGCGAGCGCGGCCGTCAGCGGCAGGGCGCCCCGGCTCCATGGATGCAGGATGACGAGAACTCCCGAGAGCCCGATGACGATGGCGGCCCAACGCCTTGCGGTGACGCGCTCGCCGTGCAAGGGAACCGACAGCGCAGTCATCAGCAAGGGTGCTGCCAGGAACAGAGAGTACGTTTGCGCCAGCGTCATCCGGTTCACCGCATACACGAAACTCGTGAGCATGCAGATGCCGAGCACGCCGCGTCCCACATGAAGGAGAGGCTGCGTGGCGCGCAGCATGGGCCAGGAACGCCGATATCCGATGACCAACACGAGCCAGATGACCGATGAGAGGCAGCGCATGCATGAGACCTGAAGCGGGCCGTAGTGCGAGGAGAGCCGCTTCAAGGTTGCATCCATGATCGAGAACGTGAACACGGCCGCCACCATGGAGGCGATGCCGCGTAGGCGCGGAAGAGAAAGGGGGGACGTACTCATGGATCTGCGTGGCGACAACGCCGCAGCATAGATGACGAGGCCGGGCTGCGCCAGCCTCCGGCCGGCTCCGTCGATTCACATCACGCCGGCCGGAATCCTCGCTCCCTGCGCGCCCAGCGCCCGGCGCTGCACGTCCATGAGCTTCAAGATCATCGGAGTCAGGATGAGTTGCATGGCAAGTTCCATCTTGCCTCCGGGACATACGATGATATTCGGCCTCGACATGAACGAGTCGTGAATCATCGAGAGCAGATACTGAAAGTCGATTCCCTTCGGGTTGGCGAAGCGGATGACGACGAAGCTCTCGTCCGCCGTCGGAATGTAACGGGCTGTGAACGGATTCGAAGTGTCCACCGTGGGTACGCGCTGGAAATTGACATGGGTCTGGGAGAATTGCGGACAGATGTAGTTCACGTAGTCGGGCATGCGGCGCAGGATCGTGTCGACCACCGCTTCGGTGGAATAGCCGCGGGTGTCCTTGTCTCGATGAAGCTTCTGGATCCATTCGAGGTTGATGATGGGCACGACGCCGATGGTGAGATCGGCGTGCCGGGCGATGTTGATCTCCGGGGTCACGACGGCGCCGTGCAATCCCTCGTAAAACAACAGATCGCTCTCTTGGGGAACGTCCCTCCACGGGGTAAACGTGCCCGGCTCCTGTTCGAAGGACTTGGCCTCCTTCTCATTGTGCAAGTATTGGCGGATCTTCCCGCGGCCGTTCTCGCCGTATCCGCGAAACAGGGCCTCCAACTCCTCGAACAAATTGTTCGCCGGACCGAAGTGGCTGAAGTGGTTATCGCCGCGCGCAGAGGCCTCAGCCAATTGATGCTTCATTTCCTCGCGATCGTAGCGATGAAACGAGTCGCCCTCGACCATCACGGCTTTGATCCGCTCCCGGCGAAAGATCCAGTTGAAGGTGCGGCTCACCGACGTCGTGCCGGCGCCCGATGATCCAGTGACCGCGATGATGGGATGTTTGTCCGACATATCGTGCCCTTCTAGCGTGAGCTCAAATCGTTCTGGATGAACAAGGACCGCTCCTTGAACAGCGGCGAGCTGTAGATGCGATCCAGACCCTGGTCATGCTCCAGGTGGTATAGCTCGATCCGTTCCACTTCCGATCTGCAGCCGAGAATCAGCGGCACCCGTTGATGCAACTCGCTCGGCACCAAGTCGAGGAGGCGTCCCCGGCCCCAGGAGGCGGCGCCTCCGGCCTGCTCGATGATCATGGCCATCGGATTGGCCTCGTACAGGAGCCGCAGACGCCCCGGCTTGGCGGGCGCCTTGGTGTCTTTTGGGTACATGAAGAGTCCGCCCCGGATCAGGATTCGATGGACCTCGGCGACCAGCGAAGCGATCCAGCGCATGTTGAAATCCTTGCGCCTGATACCGCCATGTCCGGCGAGGCATTCGAGGACGTAGCGTTTGACGGGGGGCTCCCAGAAGCGCTCATTCGAGGCGTTGATGGCGAACTCGCTGGTCTCCTCCGGAATGGTCATGTTCGGATGGGTGAGTACGAATTCGCCGAATCCGCGATCGAGCGTGAATCCGTGCACCCCGCGGCCCAAGGTCAGCACCAGCATGGTGGTGGCGCCATAAATGGCGTAGCCCGCGCAGAGCTGAGCGGAGCCCGGCTGAAGAAAGTCCTGAATGCCCGCCGGTTGCGACTCGCGGGGGGCCTTGAGTACCGAAAAAATGCTGCCGACCGGCGCATTCACGTCGATGTTGCTCGATCCGTCCAGAGGATCGAACACGAGGAGATATTTCCCGCGCGGATACTCATCGGGGATCCGATAGGGCTCATCGAGCTCCTCCGAGACCATCCCGGCCAGATGGCCGCCGAACTCGCCGGTGCGCAGAAAAATGTCGTTCGATATCACATCGAGCTTCATCTGCCGCTCGCCCTGGACGTTGACTTCATCCGCCGCTCCCTGGGCCGCCCCCAGGGCCCCGCGCCCCACGATGAAGCTGATGCGCTTGCAGGCGAGCCGCACGTGATTCAGAACGGCCGTGAAGTCTCCTGTCGCCTCGGGGAATCGGCGCTGTTCCTCGATCATGAATTCGGTGATGGTTCTCTTTTCCCTGGTGCTCATGGTTTCCCCCGGCTGTTCTATGGGCATTCTTCAACGGCGTTGAATCGCGACTCCATCTCGTCGAGCAAGCGTTCGTGGCTTGCAAGCGAGGGCAGCACCCAATCGGCCCCCGCGAAATCCTCGTTCTTCGTCCATTGAGTCGGGGTCACCACCGTGAACAAGGCCGCCGCTTTGGCGGCCCGCAAGCCCTGCGAAGAATCCTCGAGAGCCACGCAGCGAGCGGCCGGCAAGTGCAGCTCGCGCAGCACGAACCTGAAGATATCCGGGGCCGGCTTCTTGCGCCCCACATCATCGCTGGCGCCCACGACGGCAAAGCGCCGAATTCCCCCATCGCCGAGCGCAGCGCCGAGCAGAGCCTCGATATTGGCGCGCGTGGTGGTGGAGGCGATCGCGAGCGGCACGCCGGCGCGCTCGGCGGCTTCGATCAGCGGCTCGACGCCTTCGCGAAGCGGTGCGGCTCCTTGCTCGATGAGGCGGGCGTAGATCGCGGTCTTCGTCCGGTGAATCTCGGGGATTCGCGCCGCCAGCAGCCTGCGCTCGGTGGGCCAGACCGGAAGCGAGTCGACGAAGGCTCGCAGCCGTTCCTTGCCGCCCGCCGTCGAGAGCAGTCGGCTGTACGCTGGGGCGCTCCACCGCCATTCGAGCCTGAGGCTCTCGAAGGCGTCATTGAAGGCCCGGCGGTGCGTTTCCTCCGTATCCGCGAGCGTTCCATCGACATCGAATATGAGCGCCTCGATGCTCATGGCTCACCCTGCGTGAAGACTCGGCTCGGGCGGATATCCGCATCGTCGATCGTCATGAGCTCGTCCCGCGTGAGCTTCGAGCCGGCGCGGGCGAACAGCCGGTTGGCCTGCCTCAGGCGTGCCCGATCGAGTGCGTTGCGTATCGAGCGCGCGTTCGCAAAATGGGCCTGCCGCATGCGCAGCGGAATGTAATCGCGCAGCGCCGCGGCCCCCGAAGAGCTCAGGCGGTATTGCATCGACTCGAGCATGCGTGCGGCGATCGACTCCAGTTCGGCCGGCGAATAGTCTGGAAAATCCAGATGATGAGCGATGCGTGAGGACAGCCCTGGGTTCGAGCGAAAGAAGGTCTCCATGCGCTCGCGATAGCCCGCCAAGATCACGACCAGGTCGTCGCGATGATTTTCCATGACCTGCAGCAGGATCTCGATCGCCTCCTGTCCGTAGTCGCGCTCGTTCTCGGGACGGTACAGGTAATAGGCCTCATCGATGAACAGCACGCCGCCCATCGCTTTCTTCAGCACTTCCTTGGTCTTGGGCGCCGTGTGCCCTATGTACTGCCCGACCAGATCGTCCCGCGTCACCGCGACCACATGACCTCTGCGTAGGTAACCCAATCGGTGAAGGATTTGAGCCATCCGCATCGCCACCGTGGTTTTGCCGGTGCCGGGATTGCCCGTAAAAGACATGTGGAGCGAGGGGGAGCCGGCGGCGAGGCCGACCTGCTTTCGCGCTCGCTCGATCAGAAGGAGGGCGGCGATGTCCCGCACCCGGGCCTTGACCGGCTTCAGACCGACCAGTTCGCGATCCAATTCATCCAGGACATCGCCGATGCGCGTATCCGCGGACAACGCCTGGACGTCGACACTCTGCGTAATGTCGTGAGGGCCGCTCGAGTCGGGCGCGGGGTCATTCAAGGTGCTATTCCGGGTAGCGGCGCCCCTCGGGGGCGCAGGCCGCGTAACTTTCGATGGTGTATTGGATTCGCCGGCCTTCCATTTCGTGGCGCTTCAACTGAAAGCCCGGCTCGTCCAAGGGCCGCTGCACGATGAACGACAAGCGCGTGGTCTCGAAGCCGCGGGTGGAATCGAAAGCGTTGAGACGGATGTAGGCTCGTGGGTGTGCCTGCCGGCACGCCCCGAGATCGCCCATCACGCCGGCGGCATCGCGCAGATCGAACATCGGGTTGCCCCACATTTCCCAATAGAAATTCCGCGGATGAGGGTCATCGGTATGCTCGATGCCGATTGCCCAGCCCTGGTCGAGCGCATAGTCGATCTGTGCGCGGATTTCCAAGTCGGAGAGATCGGGGAGGAACGAGAAAGTCCCTTGAGTGATTCGCATGGCAGCCTCCGACGGCGCGTTACGCGGTGACTGCCGTCGGCACGAAGTCCGCGGTGTCCGTCGATTGATAGTTGAATGTCACGTCCTTCCAGGTGTCGAGCGCGGCACGCAGGGGGGAGCACCACTTCGCCGCGGCGGCAAGAATCTCAGGGCCATCGTTCCAGATGTCCTGGCCTTCGTTGCGGGCCTTGATCATGGTCTCGAGAGCAACGCGGTTGGCGGTCGCGCCGGCTTGGATGCCCTGAGGGTGGCCGATGGTGCCGCCGCCGAACTGCAGGACGACGTCCTCACCTAGATAAGTGAGAAGCTGGTGCATCTGACCGGCGTGAATGCCTCCGGACGCCACGGGCATGAGCTTGCGCAGCCCCGCCCAGTCCTGGTCGAAGAAGACGCCGTACTCTAAATTGCGGAATGTAAAGCTATCTCGGCAAATAGAATATATTCCCTTGATAACATTGGGATCTCCCTCTAGCTTTCCGACGACCGTTCCCGCGTGAATATGGTCCACGCCGGCCATGCGCATCCACTTGGCGATGACGCGAAACGAGACGCCGTGGGTCTTCTGGCGTGTATAGGTTCCATGGCCGGCACGATGCAGATGCAGAATCATGTCGTTGCGGCGTGCCCACTTGGCCATGGACTGAATGGCTGTGTATCCGATCACGAGGTCGATCATCACGATGCACGAACCGAGTTGCTTGGCGAACTCGGCGCGCTCGTACATATCTTCCATGGTTGCGGCGGTGACGTTGAGGTAGTGCCCCTTCACCTCGCCGGTGGCAGCCGAGGCCTTGTTGACGGCTTCCATGCAATACAGGAAACGGTCGCGCCAATGCATGAAAGGTTGGGAATTGATGTTCTCGTCATCCTTGACGAAATCCAGCCCGCCTTTGAGCGCTTCGTACACCACGCGGCCGTAATTCTTGGACGACAAGCCAAGTTTCGGCTTGGTCGTCGCGCCGAGCAGCGGCCGGCCGAACTTGTCCAGACGTTCGCGCTCGACCACGATTCCGGTTGCAGGCCCTTGGAAAGTCTTGAGATAGGCCACCGGGATTCGCATGTCTTCGAGCCTCAGAGCCTTCAGCGGCTTGAAGCCGAACACGTTGCCGATGATCGATGCCGTCAAGTTGGCAATGGAGCCTTCCTCAAAAAGATCAAGGTCATAGGCGATATAGCTAAAATATTGCCCAGGAGCACCGGGCACCGGATCCACTCGATAGGCCTTGGCGCGGTACGCATCGCAAGCGGTCAAGCGGTCGGTCCACACCACGGTCCACGTGGCCGTGGAAGATTCGCCGGCCACCGCGGCCGCGGCCTCAATGGGGTCCACCCCCTCCTGAGGGGAGATCCGAAACACGGCGATCACGTCCGTGTCCTTGGGCTCATAGTCCGCATCCCAGTAGCCCATCTGGGCGTAAGGCATGACCCCGGATTTATATCGATCTCGTGCAGATGCCATCTCAGTGGCTCCTTGGGTAGGACGCGGCGGGCGCCAGATGGGTCCGACTGTAAGCGCTGCCATGCATAAGTTATAATCAGAAGCAGCGGATCTTTTATAAGCTAAACCTTATATATTCCCCCGAGAAAGGGGCCGGTATGTCCATCCAGCACGTGTCATTGAGACAGTTGAAGGTCTTCGAGGCCGCGGCAACGCATCGTTCTTTCTCGAGGGCCGCGCAGCTTTTGCATCTGACCCAACCGGGGGTCTCCATGCACATCAAGGAGCTCGAGGCCAACGCGGGGCTGCCGCTGTTCGAGCGGGTTGGGAAACGCTTGTTCCTGACCGAGGCCGGACAGGAATTGCTGGCACGAACGCGCGAGATCCTGCGCGCGCTCAAGGATGCGGAAGACGCGCTCGACGGCTTGAAAGGCCTGAAGCGCGGACGCATCAATCTCGCGGTCGTCAGCACCGCAAAGTACTTCGTGCCGCGGCTGCTCGCGCGGTTCGGCAAGCAGTTTCCCGAGCTCGAGGTCAAACTGTCGGTCAACAATCGCGACTCCGTGATCGACCAACTGGTCGCCAACGAAGTGGATATGGCCATCATGGGCCGGTCGCCTCAGGCTCTGGAGACGGTGGCGGAGGCTTTCGCACAGAATCCCCACGTCATCATTGCGCCGCCGGACCACCCGCTCGCGGGGGAGCGCCGCGTCGCCGTGGATCGCGTCGCGAAGGAGATCTTCATCGTGCGCGAGCCGGGGTCGGGAACCCGCCTTGCCATGGAACAATTCTTCGAGGAACGCGCATTGTCCTGCCGGGTCGGCATGGAGATGGCCAGCAACGAGACCATCAAGCAGGCCGTCATGGCCGGCATGGGGGTGAGCTTCATCTCGCGACATACCATCGATCTGGAAATTCAAACTGGGCGTCTCGCGGTCTTGAATGTGAGCGGCACGCCGGTCATCAAGCAATGGCACGTGGCGCATCTGTCGAAGACTCGCTTGTCGCCGACTGCCGAGGCATTCAAGCGGTTCGTCTTGACCCAGGGACGTGATCTTCTGCGCGGCGGCCCCGTCTGACGGGAGCGCTCGCGTCCGGGTC
>Ga0182015_10002768_pt1 | contig 20585 bp, 17 predicted proteins | sample 712P3MmetaG_FD_120478 | JGI IMG/M metagenome (GOLD analysis project Ga0182015, IMG submission 120478) | Permafrost microbial communities from Stordalen Mire, Sweden - 712P3M metaG | ecosystem: Environmental > Terrestrial > Soil > Wetlands > Permafrost | place: Sweden: Stordalen | collected...
CGGCCTGGGCGATCTTGTGCGTCTTCTTACCAATCACCGAGAGTGGGGTGGCGTCACGTGCCACGAAGGTGATCACTCCCTCTTGGGGTTGGTAGACCCCGGTGAGTGAGTTGAACAGTGACGTCTTGCCCGCGCCGTTCGGACCAATGACGGCGAGGATCTCACCCCGGCGCATCTCGATCGAGACGTCGCGAAGCGAGACCACGCCGCCGAATCGCAGCGTCAAATGCTCGGCGCGAATAATCAGATCGGTGCTGACCTGGTCGCTCACGGCTCGTCACCCGAGAGAACCTCGTCGGAGTGGACGTCTGCGCCGCCTTCGGCGTCGGCGAACTCTCGAGCGCGCCGACGCGACGGCAAGAGACCGGCCGGTCGGAAGATCATCATGATGATGAGGAGCGCCCCGATGTACATGTAGAGGTCCTGGAGTTGATATCCCCACGGTTGGTAGTTGTCGAGGTAACTCGTGGCCGTCTGGATGACGATCGCCCCGAGCGCCACACCCCAGATCGAGCCCATGCCGCCAAAGATGACCAGCACCAGTACGGCGACCGAGACCTGGAACGTGAACAGACCCGGCGTGACGATGCCCACGAGCCCGGCGGTCATGACACCCCCGAAACCACCGCTGGCCGCACCCACGGCGAAGGCCATGACCTTGTACTTGAGGGGATTGATGCCGACGGACTCTGCCGCCACTTCGTCCTCTCGGATCGCGACCCACGCGCGACCGATTCGTGAATGTTCGAGTGACGTGAAGACGATGATGAAGACCGCGATGAAGAGCAGACAGAGGTAGTAATAGGGCGTTGGATCAGTGCCCCAATGGACGTGCAAGAAGCCGAGATTCAGCGACGGGTGGCGAACGAGGGCCGAACCCACCCCGCCGCCCGTGACGCCACTCTGCGTCTCGACGAAGTCGTCGATGATGAGCGCGAAGCCCAACGTGACGATCGCCAAGTAGTCGCCGCGCAATCGAAGCGTCGGCGTACCTAAGAGGACGCCGAAGACCATCGCCGCGACAATGCCAATGGGGATGACCCAGAGGGTGGGAATCGGATGGTGGAAGAGAGCCGGCTGGGGTAACGCGCCCGTCAGCCAGGCGGTGGTGTACGCGCCAATCGCGTAGAACGCCGCAAAGCCCAGGTCGAGCAGTCCCGCGAAACCGACCACCACGTTCAGGCCGAGGGCCAGAAGGATGTACACGCCGATCTGCTCGACGATGAGGTACACCCAAAACTGCTCGTGCACGAACTTGGGCAGGAGGATCACGAGAACGAGGGCGACCACTATGAGCGCCACGCGCGTTGTCCGATGGTTCGTCAATTCCTTGGGGAGAGCGAACACGACATTGGCTTTCCGACGAATCGCTCGAGCTCGCGGGCGATACAACGAAACGACCACCCACACGATTACACCGAGGGTGAAGAACAACAGCCAGCGTGGCGCCGCGAAAAGTCCGAACCACGACACCCGTTCGAGGAACGAGCCGTGAAGGCCCGTCGTCGGAGGAGCGGTGCTCGAACCCGGCGTACCGGTCATGAGGGCGATGACGGCCGTGATGACGAGTATCAGGAAGAGTCGCTTCAGATTGGCGAAAGAAAAGAACGTCACGCCGTTCTCCCCGACTTTTCACCCAAGATGCCGGTCGGACGAATGATGAGCACGAGGACCAGAATGAGGAAGGTGTAGATCTCCGTCCACTGCACGTTGCCCTCAAAGGCGAAGGGGACCGTGAAACTACCGAAGAGTCCAATGAGCATTCCCCCGAGGGCCGCGCCGCGAAGGTTGCCGATACCGCCGAGGACAGCGGCGGTGAAGGCATAGATACCGATCTCGGTGCCGGCATTCTGGACGATGCCGCTCTGGAGCGAGTAGAGGAATCCGGCCGCTCCCGCGAGTGCTCCGCCCAAGATGAACGTGATGGTGATGGTGCGATCGATGTTCACCCCCATGAGGGACGACGTTTCGGCGTCTTGCGAGACTGCACGAATGCCTCGACCAAGGCGGGTCGCTCGCACGATACGATCCGCCACAACCAGCATCACGATGGCGGCAATGATGCTCACGATCGTGAGGGTGTGGATCGGTGTGCCAAAGAGGGTGAAGGCAATCTTGCCCGGCTCAAAAACTTGCCCGGGAAAGATATTCACGCCGTAGCCGAACTCCTTGCCGGCGAGTGTTTGAATGAAGTACGACGCGCCGATGGCGCTGATCAGAAAGGCGAGCTTAGGTGCGTGTCGTCGTCGAAGAGGACGATAGGCGACCTGTTCGACGCCCATGGCGACAAGAGCACTGACGAGGCCGCCGACCACGATGCCGCCGAGAATCAGACCTATCGAACCCCAGCCGGAACCGACGCGATCGCCGAGCACGCCCCGGGTCAGAAAGACGCCAGCGAAACCGCCGCACATGAAGACCTCGCCGTGGGCGAAGTTGATGAGTCCGAGCACGCCGTAGACGAGCGTGTAGCCGACCGCGATCATCGCGTAGACCGCACCGTTCTGAAGTCCGACTGCAAGGTACGTCCAGAACGCTGTGTGAATCTGATCAAACCCGCTCAGCCAGAAGTGCTCGAATCCCATAGCGTTGCGTCGTCCTTAGGGCTCTAATACGTCACTGGGGCCGGCGAAACGCTCCGGCCCCAGTGACGACCATCATCGATGGCTCAAACTATCAGCCCTCGTTGACGAGGAACGTGATTGTTCCACTCTCCACTTCGGAAATGGCAGATGTGCCAGTGTCGTTCTTCAGGTCTCCGTCACCGGCGAACGCAATCGTTCCGGTAATGCCCTTGAAGTTCACCTTGTGCAGGTTCGCGACGACTTCCTCACGCAAGTGCGTAGACACCGTCTTAGGCGCACTCGTCTTCACCAAGGCCGCGATGATGGCATTGGTCGCGTCGTAGGCCTGCGCGGCGTACTCGGCGACGGACGCCTTGATCTTCGTCAGCTTGAAGTACGAAGTGGCCAGCTTGCCGGTCAAGAAGTTGACCTTGCCCGCGGCGCCTTCAGAGAGGAAGACACCGTTCGCTGCCGAAGCCGGCGACGTCGAGGTGATGAGCGCAGGACTGTTCGAGCCGTCACCGGACATGATCACGTGGGCGCTCGCGGTGTAACCCGCACCGGACAACGCGCTGAGCAACAGGCCGAAGTCCGGCGAGTAGCCACCGTAGAACACGGCACCCGGAGCAGCTGTGGCAATCGCCGTCGCAGCAGGCGCGTACTCAGTCGTTGTGCCACCACCACCGGTGTTGACGTTCGGTATCTGCTGGGTCGTGACCGTGGCGCCAAGAGCCTTGGCGTCAGCCGCGACAACCGTCGCGAGTCCGTCACCGTAGAACGAGGCGTCCGAAATGACGAGCAGGTTCTTGACGTTCTTTACCTTGACGAGGTAGTCAGCGTCCGCCTTACCCTGGACGGAGTCGTCCGCAATCGTACGCATGAAGTTGCTGTCCGAACCCGACGCAAGGGCAACGGCGGTCGCCGACGCACTTACCTCAGCGACGTGCGCCTTCTTGTAGTACGGAGCAGCGGCCTCGGAGGCACCGGAGAACGCCGGACCAACGACGGCCACCAGGTTCTTCGTGCCCACGGCCCGTTGGGCCGCCGCGGGTGACAGGGAAGAAGATCCCTGGTCGTCGAACTTCTCCGACTTTAATATGAACTTGTATTTGCCACTGGCGTTCGCCGTGTTGATCGCGAGCTCAACGCCGCCAATGATGTAGTCGCCATAGTTGGCGTCCGAGCCCGAGAACGGACCTTCCACACCGATCGTGTACGTCGCCTTGGCTGTAGCGGCCTCGCTTGTCGATGACAAGGTTGCCAAAGGTATCCCCGCAGCCAGCAGTGCACCAACTGAGGTGACCACCACCGCCTTATTTAAACGAAGCTTCATGAGCGACGTCCTCCCTATACTTTGTTGATTCACTTCTCATCTCCGAATTCTCTTGTGCGTCACAAAAGTGACACATACGAGCGTGATCGAAGATGTTCTAAGCCGATCTGGCCACCCGAGAACGATAGCAGCGTCGAAATGCAAAAAATAGTTCACCCCCACTGAAAACGCCGAACGAGCGACCGTCGGTCATAGAGCATCCGTCATTGACAAGTGTCCTCGCGCAGCGTGTGCCACAGGGAACGAGACCCTCGCAAACACATGAATGTGCCAGCCCCACCTACATAGGCAGAATGCACTCCATCGACGAACGGGTGGACCTCGTCATCTGATATTCAAATGGGTGACAGCGGTGATCGCGATGCGCTCCATCTCCTGTTCGTGTGCGCGGTCACCATCATCGTGACGACCAATGAAGCAACGTATGTACCACCACCGAAGGATTCGCGAACGCAACGTTCCCTTCGCTACATTTTTCTCAAGACATACGAACAGGTGTTTGATTTCCGCTGCCGACTGGACTATCCTACGAACAACTGTTCGTACCAGAAAGGAAGCCCGTGGCTGAAGTACTCACTCCCATGCGTCGCCAGATCCTCGAGTTCATCATCACCTGTCAGCGAGAGCGCAACTTCCCACCGACGATTCGAGAGATCGGTGACCACGTGGGACTTAAATCGCCCGCCACCGTGGCCAATCACATCGAAGTGCTGAAGCGAGCTGGGTACATCGAGAAGAATGCTCAGCAGCCCCGCACGCTGACGGTGCGATTAGACGTCGAGAATCCCGCTCCCGATCAGAAGATCCGCTACATCCCCTTCGTTGGCGACGTCGCGGCGGGTACCGGCGTCCTCGCCCAAGAGATCGCGCACGAGCTCATGTCCATCCCCGAGCAGTTCGCCGGCCGTGGCGACAGCTTCGTGTTGGAAGTTCGGGGTGAGTCGATGAATGAAGCGGGAATCTTGTCGGGCGATTACGTGGTCGTGCAGCGGCAGAACACGGCCAACAAGGGCGAGATCGTGGTCGCCGAGATTCCCGGCGGAGAAGCCACCGTGAAGCGCTACTTCCCCCAGGGATCGCGCGTTGTCCTCAAACCCGAGAACTCGACGATGGAGCCGATGGAATTCGACGCCCGTGACGTCTTCCTCTTCGGCAAGGTCATCTCGGTCTTGCGAAGTTACTGACTCGTCGACTTTTCGATCGATGCCCGTCGGGGCAACTTCTCGCCTCAGCGCAACCAGTCCGAGAGAACAGCGGCGAATTGATCCAGCTGCGTCAGCGTCACGAATTCGTCGCTGCGATGCGCTAACAACGGATCGCCGGCGCCGAAGTTCGTAGCGGGAATCCTCAATTCGCTGAACGTCGCCACGTCGGTCCAACCGACCTTTCCCTTGGCCGGTTCTCCCGTGAGCGCGACCAATGACCGTAAGCGCTCATTGGTCATCGACGGCTGCGAGGAGGGCGCCCAGTCCACGAGGCGAACAATGTCGCCGTCGTCAGTGACCTCGCTGAGAAAGTCGACCAACCACGCAAATGCCTCGTCTTTCGAGCGATCCGGTGCGACGCGGTGATTTAGCGTGCACAACGCTCGATCGGGTACGACGTTCGGCGCCACTCCCCCGGCAATGTCGACGACCTGGAGTTGTTCCACGAACTCAATCCCGTCGATGACGGTGACCCGCGGCTCGTAACTCGCCACTTTCGAGATCACGTCACCCAGTCGGTGAATCGCGTTTCGCCCGGTGAACGGTCGCGCTGTATGAGCGCGCGCCCCGGTGATCACGACCGACGCCCTCAACGATCCCTGACACCCCGCCTCCACGCGCCCGTCGGTCGGCTCGGCGAGGATCGCGGCGTCCGCGTCGAGCAGTTCCGGTCGCAGGAGGGCGATCTCCGAGAGCCCGGACTCGCTCCTCGAGATCTCCTCGCGCGCGTAAAAGACCCATGTCACCTCGACGGAGCGCGGTGTCGGAATCGATGCCAACTCGAGCATCACCGACAACGAACCCTTCATGTCGCAGGCGCCGACGCCGCGCAGTTCATCGCCCACGATTGAGGCCGCGTTCGCGTCACCCGGCACGGTGTCCAGATGTCCCGCGACTAACAGCCGCGTCGCGTGATGGCCCGTCGTTCGCGCCACCACGTTGTCGCCGATTCGCTCCACGTCGAGATCGGGGTTGCGCGCGAGCACGACCGCCACGTGATGCGCAATCGTCGCTTCACCGCGGCTCACCGAGTCGATGGCCACCAGTGCGAGTGCGTCATCGAGACGGCTCACGTGGCCACGCCGTGTTCGCGCAAGATGTCGTTGAGTTTGGCCTTGTCGTGGCGTTCACCCTCGTTCATCCATCGGATGATGAGAACGCAGGGCAGGTAGAACTCACCGCCCTCGAATTCGCGCTTGCGAGTCGACGACACCGCTACGCAGTAGTTGGGGACGAATCCGCGCGACACCTCCTCTCCCGTGGCGGCATCGATCACCGGAATCGTCGGGCCGAGGGCCGTGGCCACCCCCAGCACGGCGCCCCTCCCGACGCGGGCGCCTTCCGTGACGATGCAGCGGCTGCCGATGAACGCGTCGTCTTCGATAACGACCGGTACGGCGTTGGGCGGCTCGAGGACCCCGCCGATGCCGACGCCGCCAGCCAGGTGCACGTTGGCCCCGATCTGCGCGCAACTTCCGACGGTCGCCCAGGTGTCGACCATCGTGTTCTCTCCGACCCAGGCGCCGATGTTCACGTAACTCGGCATCAGGATGACCCCGCGACCGAGGAAACATCCGCGCCGGGCTGAGGCCCCGGGCACCACGCGCACGCCGCGACGCTCGTAGTCTCGCTTCAGTTCCAATCGGTCGAGGTATTCGAAGGGACCGACTTCGGACCTCTCCAAGCCGCGCAGACGAAAGAGCAGCAGGATCGCCTTGCGGACCCATTCGTGCACGATGACGTCACCGGCAGGTCCGATCTCGGCGACGCGCAGTTGCCCGTCGTCGAGTTTGGTGATCACGAGCTCCACGTCACGACGCGCTTCAACGTTCTCCGGGGTCATCTCCGCGATGTGGTCGAACCACTCACTGATGCGCGTTTCGAGATCGCTCATCTGGTCATCGTACTGGCGAGGCTCAGTCGCCTCGTAGTCTCGCGGCCGCGAGGGCGAGGCGTTCGTCGCTTTGCACCACGGCCACTCGCACGAAGTTCCGTCCGTCCTCGCCGTAGAGTTCGCCCGGGCTGACGACGAGCCCCGAGCGTTCGGCGACCTCGCGCGCGAGTTCCCAGCCGTCGAGTCCCTCCTTCGAGCACCAGAGGTAGAACGAGCCTTCGGGCATCGGGGCGTGCACGCCGAAGGCGCGTAGGGCATTCGCCATCATGACCAGACGAGCGCGGTACCGCTCTCGTTGGACCGTCACGTGTTCGTCGTCGTTGTAGGCGACCGCGACCGCCGCCTGCACCGGCGCCGGCACCATGAATCCGGCGTGCTGGCGCACAGACTTGAGGAAGTTCACCAACTCCTCGTCACCGGCGTAGAAGCCGGCGCGTATGCCGGCCAGGTTCGATCGCTTGGAGCTCGAATGCACCGCGAGCACCCCGACACTGCCGTGCTCGAGGATCGACCTCGGACGACCCGCCCAGGTGAACTCGGCGTAGCACTCGTCACTCGCCACCGGCACGCCGTGACCGCGACCCCACTCGGCGATCGCTTCGAGGTCGTCGAGGAACCCCGTCGGGTTCGACGGCGAGTTGGCCCACAGCACGAGCGCTCGCGCGGCGTCGTCGGGATGGATCGACGCGAGGTCGAGATGGTTGTCGCGCACGGCGACCGGCACCGGGCGCAGTCCGGCCAGCGTGGCGCCCATCGCGTACGTCGGATAGCTGATCGCCGGATACAACACCGTGTCGCGCTCGGGCGAACGCAGGTGCAGGTAGCCGGCGATGGTGCCGACGAACTCCTTGGTCCCGACGCAGGCCGCCACGTCGCTGATCGCGATCGTCACGCCGAAGCGCCGTTGCATCCACCCCGCGGCGGCGGCGCGCAGGTCGGCCGAGCCCTGAGACGTCGGGTATCCCCGGGCGCCGGTGCCCTTCGCCAACTCCTGCATGACGGCGTCCGGTGGCGGGTCGATTGGCGTGCCGATGGAACACTCGATCGCACCGCCCTCGTGCACGTCGGCGAGTTTCTTCAGTTCGTCGAGTCGATCGTAGGGGTACGGGGGCGGCGTGAAGCTCACGCCGGGACCCGCCACTCGTCGAAGTGGGCCACGCTCACCGAGTCCAGGAGTACGCGAACGACGACGCTGTCGTCGGTGATCGACGTGTCGACCACTTCACCTTCACGGTGCGCACGCGCCAAGAGGTCGCCCCGGTCGAGTGGCAGGTGCAAGGTCACGACGCGGTCGTTCACGCGCAGGCGATCGCCGATCGCGGCGATGACGGCCTCGAGATTCTCGTGCGTCAAGGCCGAGACCCACACGCTCCCCTCGTGCAGCTTCGCCAGCTCGCGCGCCCGCGAACCCGGGGCGTCGGCCTTGTTGAAGACCAGCAACTCGGGCACGTGGTCGGCGTCGATCTCGCGCAACACCTCGCGCACCGCGGCAACCTGCTCCTCGGCGTGGTCGTTGGCCCCGTCGACGACGTGGACCAAGAGGTCGGCCAGCTGCACCGACTTCAACGTCGACATGAAGGCCTCGACGAGGTCGTGGGGCAGGTTCGAGATGAAGCCGACGGTGTCGGTGAAGAGGACCGTCTCGCCGCCGGACAGTTGGCGCTGGCGCGTGCGCGGGTCCAGGGTGACGAAGAGTCGATCCTCGGCCTCCACCCCGGCGTCGGTGATGGCGTTCAACATCGAGGACTTCCCGGCGTTGGTGTAGCCGACCAGGGTCACCTCGCGGTGACGTCCTCGTGCGCGCCCCTGGCGCTGCACGCTGCGCGTGCGATCGATCTCTTTGAGCTGGCGGCGAATGGCGTGAATCCGATTCACGAGGCGGCGCCGGTCCGTCTCGAGCTGGGTCTCACCGGGTCCTCGAGTGCCGATACCACCGGCCTGCTGGGAGAGTGATCCGTCGGCCCGTCGCAGTCGGGGCAGGCGGTACTGCAAGAGGGCCAACTCGACCTGCGCCTTGCCTTCGGGCGTGCGTGCGTTCTGCGCGAAGATGTCGAGGATCACCGCGGTGCGGTCGATGGCCGTTCGCCCGAGGATCTTCTCCAGGTTGCGCTGCTGGGCCGGCGAAAGATTGTGCTCGAAGACCACGGTGTCCGAGTCGAGGGCGAGGCATATCTCTCGCAGTTCCTGGACCTTGCCCGATCCGAGGAACGTCGCGGGATCGGGTGAGTCGCGGCGCTGCACGACTCTCGCGACCACGTCGGCGCCGGCGGTATCGACCAACAACGCCAGTTCGTCCAGTTGGTAGTCGAGTTCGTCTTCCGACACACCGGGAAACTGGACCCCGACGAGGACGATCTTCTCGCGAATGGTGCGATCGATGAGGGTGTTGGGTATATAGGTCACGCTTCGAGCCATTCCACGTTGGCCACGAACTGCACCGGACCGCTCAGCGTCGCCACGGCGCCGTCCAAGGTCACGCGCAGCGCCCCCCCGGGGTTGTCCACGGTGACGTCCGTGCCGCACATCTCGTCGCGATGCGCCACCGCGACCACGGCGCACGATCCGGTCCCGCAGGCCTTCGTCCAGCCCACGCCGCGCTCGACCACCTTGATCGACAGGTGGTCGTCGCGCTCGACGGTGAGGAATTCGACGTTGGCGCCGTCCATGCCGGTCGAGAGTTCGTCGGCCAGCTCCTCGCGCATCGCGTCGGTCCACTTGGGGTCGTCGCGAACGACGACGTGCGGATTGCCCACGTAGGCGACCCCGAGCGTGCCGGGCATCGTCTCGCCGAAGGTGACCTCGCCCATGTCGACGCTGCCGGAGCCGGTCATGTCTTCCATCTTCAACGTCACGGTGCGCGTGCCGGTCACCGTCGCCACGTCCAGGGTGTCCCAGGTGCCGCCAGTCGTGCGGCGAACGGCGGCCGCCAGGCACCGGATACCGTTCCCCGACATCTCCGCCGTGGAACCGTCGGCGTTATAGAGCGTCATCGCGACTTCCGACCCGACGCTCGCAAGCAGCAGTCCGTCGGCACCGATGCCGAAGTGGCGATCACAGACCGCTTTCGCGCGCGCGGGGCCCCACCACGGCGCCGAGCCGTGTTCACTCACCTCGACGAGGAAATCGTTCCCCGCGCCGTGCCACTTCTGGAGAGATCGCAACGCCATTTCTTCTAGTCTCGCACGTGCCCGTCGGGACCATTCAGCACGTCGAGCAGGCGCGTGCGGGCCTCGAAGGGTTCGTCGAACCATTCGATGCGAGGGTCGCGCAGGAACCACGAACGCTGCCGACGCGCGAGCCGCCGGCTCTGGATGATCGCGTCCTCGACGCAGGATTCGAGCTCGGCGCCCTCTTCCACGTGACGCAGCAGTTCGCGGTACCCCACGGCTTGGCGCGCGGTGCGACTCATGCCGCCCGGTTCGTTCGCCAGGTTCGTCACCTCGTCGAGGAGACCCTGGTCCATCCACGTGCGAAAGCGCGTGGCGATGCGTAGGTCCAACTGCTCGAAGTCGCTCTGCAACGCGACTTGGACCACGCGGGCGGGTCCGTAGGTGACGAGGCCCTCGCCGTAGGAGGAGAACGGTCGTCCGGCACCGAGGGTGACCTCGAGCGCGCGCACGACGCGACGCGCGTTGGTCGCCTCCATGCGACTCGCCGCCAGTGGGTCGAGTACTTCGAGTTCGGCGTAGAGCGACGGGAGCTCGTCGTGGGCGCGCGCTTCGAGGAGCGCTCGAACGTGGGGGTACTGACCCGGTATCGCGAGGTCGTCCAGCACCGCGCGGCCGTAGAGCCCGGTGCCGCCGACGTAGAGGACCTGATGGCCCGCTCGCCACACGTCAGCGGCCGCGACGCGCGCCGCCGCCTGGTACTGCGCCACCGTGAACTCCTCACTCACTTCGACGAGGTCCAGCAGGTGGTAGCGCACCTCGGCGCGTTCGGCGCGCGTCGGCTTCGCGGTGCCGAGGTCCATGCCGCGATAGACGGTCATGGCGTCGACGCAGAGGATCTCAACACGGTCGTGATACTCGAAGGCCAAGGAGTGCGCGAGCGCCGACTTGCCCGACGCCGTCGGCCCGACCAGCGCGACCGCGACGCGTTCGGTACTCACGAGTGCAGCAGAGGGATCCGAACCTTGTGCCGAGGGCCGCGCACCGTTTCCGCGTACTCACCCAGCAGGTGATACGGCGCTCCGTGCACGACGTCCACCATCACGAGCGAACCGGCGCGCAGAGGCTCGTCTCCTTCAGCGAAGTGAATCAGCTTGCCCTGACGCGTTCGGCCCGAGAGCATCAGTTCGTTGCGCCGCGACGGGCCCTCGACGAGGACCTCCTCGCGCCGACCGACGCGCGCCTCGTGCTTCACCAACGCCGAGCGGTCCAGTACCTCCTTGAGACGCTCGAAGCGAACTTTGATCACGTCCTCGGGAATGAACTGGGACGTCATCGACGCGCCCCGGGTGCCGTCGCGCGGCGAGAAGATGAACGTGTAGGCCGAGTCGAACTCACAGGCCGCCACGACCTCGAGCGTCTCGCCGAAGTCGGCGTCGCTCTCACCGGGAAACCCGACGATCAAGTCGGTCGTGACCGCGAGGTCGTGAATCGCGGCGCGCGCCCGAGCGAGTCGGTCCCGGTACCGATCGACCTTGTAGCCTCGACGCATCGCCTTGAGGACCCGGTCCGAGCCCGACTGCAGCGGAAGGTGCAGTTGCGGACAGACCTTCTCGGTGTCGGCCATCGCGGCGATCGTCTCGGGTCCCAGGTCCTTGGGGTGCGGACTCGTGAAGCGGATCCGTTCGATTCCCTCAACGCGACCCACGGCGCGCAGGAGTTCGGCGAAGAGGGGGCTTCGCCGCGTGATGTCGCGACCGTAGGAGTTGACGTTTTGGCCGAGCAGCGTGACCTCGGTGACGCCCGACGACGCGAGCATCTCGGCCTCGATCACGAGGTCGGCGAACGGTCGGCTGATCTCTCGGCCGCGCACGGCCGGCACGATGCAGTAGGCGCAGGTGTTGTCACAGCCCGTTTGGATCGTGATCCAGGCCGCGAAGGGCAGTTCGCGCACGGCGTACAGGGCCGGTGCCATGTCGCGGTTCGCCTCCGGGTCCGGGGCGTCGAGAACCTCGACGATCGGGCCTTCGATCCGCGAACGCTCGAGGAGGCGCGGCGCCGCGGCGAGGTTATGCGTGCCGAAGACAACGTCGACCCAACCGGCGCGCTCCACGATCTGGCCGCGGTCCTTCTGGGCCATGCACCCACCCACCGCGATCTGCATCTCGGGTCGGCGTTCCTTGATGGCCTTCATCTGACCGAGGGCGCTGTAGAGCCTCCGGTCCGCGTTCTCGCGAATCGTGCAGGTGTTGAAGATGACCACGTCGGCCTCGGACTCGTCGGCGGTCGCGACCATCCCTTCGGCGACCATCAGGCCGGCGAGGCGCTCGGAGTCGTGTTCGTTCATCTGGCACCCGAAAGTCCGAATCGTGAATTTTTTGGGCGTTGCCACCCTTGAATCCTACTGAACGAGGGTCGGTTTGGAGTTGGCCGCGTCGTAGGTGACACCGGCCCCGGCGATCACCACGCAGACCATTCCGACGAGGTCCCAGGGATGGATGCTCTGGCTGAGCACGATCAGCCCGATGGCGAAGGCTACCGCGGGATCGAGCGCGAAGAGCACGCCGGCCGTCGACGGCTTGAGTCGGCGAAGCGCCTGCAGTTCGCACCCGAAGCCCAGCACGATCGCCATCACCGCGACCAACGTCAGACGTCCGAGCGTCGCGGGGTGCGAGAGGACGAAGTGCGAGGAGCCAATCGTCATCGGCAACGTGACCACGGCGGCGATCGACATGGAGACCGCGAGACCACCGAATCCCTCGGCCTGTCCCCCGACGCGGTGCGCGGAGAACACGTAGGAGGCCCAACCGAGACCAGACCCCGCGGCGAAGAGGACGCCCTCGTAGTTGAGTCCGGCGCCCGGTCGCGCGATCGCCAAGACGCCGAGTCCGGCGAGGAGCACGAAGGCGAAATGACGCGCCGATCGCTTGCCGAGCGCGGACACCATAAACGGTCCGAGGTACTCGATGGCGACGGCCGCCCCCAGGGGGATTCGCGCGATCGCTTGGTAGAAGCACTGATTCATGAACGCGACCGAGATACCGAGGGCCAGAGCCCCGAGCCACTGCTGGCTCGTCCAGGCGCGAAGGTTCGGTCGCGTGAAGGCCATCAAGACGACGGCGCCGAGGACGAAACGCCACGCACTGGTCGCCGACGGTCCGATCTGACCGAAGACGTGGGTCACGATGGCGGCCGACCATTGGATCAGTGACGCGCCCAACAACATGTACCCGGCCCCGCTGACGACTCGTGACTTCGAGTTCGCCTTCTCTTGGCTCAATTCGTCACCAGGCCGGTGGGGTCAGCCTCGAGCACGTGGACGACGCCGGCGACGCCGCGCTCGTGGAGGAACGCTCGCGCCGCGATGGCGACGCCCTCGGCCCGCTCACTCGTCGCCAGACCCAACATCGTGGAACCGGCGCCCGACCAACACGACCCCACCGCACCGCTGTCGCGCAACGTCTCGAGCAGCGGTTTGGCGAACGACAGGAGTCCCATGCGATACGGCTGGTGGAGATAGTCGTTCATCGCGCCGGCGACGAAGTCATCGTGGTCGGCGAAGCCAGCCAGCAACAGTCCCATCGCACTCAGGTTGTGGACCGCGTCAACGAAGGGCACCACGTCGGGCAACACGCGGCGCGCCTCGGCGGTCGAGAGTTCCTCGTCCGGAACGACGATGACGAAACGCCACTCCGGGTCCAGAGCGAGCGAGCGCGCCGTGACACCACCGCGTTCGTTGGAGCCCGCGACGACGAGTCCGCCGAGCAGCGACGCGGCCGCGTTCTCCGCGTGACCGTCGACTCGAGCGCCGACGGCGAGCGGGTCCGTCTCCCCGGCCGCCACCGCGGCGGCCACGGCCAGCGCGGCCGAGGAGCCCAGTCCTCGCGTGAGCGGGATATCGGACTTCACGTGCATCGAGAAATTCGAATGTCCGAGGACGTCGGCGGCCACGCGCGCGCCAAGGTTGCGTTCGTCATCGAACTGCCCGGCACCACAGCCCTCACTCGTGACCTTGAAGTCGTCGGAAAGTTCGAGTGTGACCTCGAGGTACAGCGACAGCGCCACCGCGAGACAGTCGAAACCGGGTCCGAGGTTGGCCGAACTTGCGGGGACGCGCGCGAGCATGGCTTTACAGTATGCGGTGCCAGAGCGTGGGCGCGGCGACCGAACGAAGCGCGACGAGCGGTATTGGCCTCTCCAGACCGTGGACTTCGATCCAGCCGACCACTTCGCCGCGATGGATCGTGTCGCCCAAGCGTCGCAGTCGCAGCGTGAGGGGATGTGCGTTGTGTTGGTCCCACCAGTACACGTGGCTCTCGCGAGCGAGACCGAAGGGCGCGACGTCTTTGCCAAAGCCAATCGTTCCGAGGACGTCCCCTTTGGCGAACGAGACGTCGACTTGACTGTTCTCGGCGGATTTCGCCAACGCGAAGGCGGCCTTGCCAGCGTCGGCGAGCACGTTACCGCCGTGTTGGCCGAGCACCACCGCGTACACAATGTGGCGCTGACCATTCAGCCGATAGGCCACGGCCATCACGTCACAGCCGCCGGCCGAGGCCGTTCGCCCGGACTTGACGCCCACGACGTCCTTGGACCCGACGAGCGGGGTGAAGGAGTTGACGAATCCCGCGACCGGAAGGTCCACGATGGTCTGATCGACGATCGAGCGCACGAGGGGTGAGCGCATCAGTAGCGTCGCGAGCTTCGCCTGATCGAGCGCCGTCGACACGGAGTCGGCCGAGACACCCGTGTCATCGGCGTAGTGCGTGTGGCGCAGTCCCAGTTGCTTCGCGGTCTCGTTCATCCGCGCCACGAAATCCTCCGGCGTCGACGACACCATCGAGGCGAGGATGTCGGCGTAGTTGGCCGCCGAGTGCACGAGCACGCCGTCGAGCAGATCGATCTCGCAGAGTTGCTCCCTGGTTTCGACGATGACCGCCGAATCGTCTTCGGACTTGTCCTCCTCGTAACTGAGGACTTCGTCGTCGGTCACGACGATGCACGGTCCCGTCTGACCCGTGGCGAGGGGGAACTTCTTCAGCGCGACGTAGACGGTCATCATCTTGGTGAGACTCGCGATCGGGACGACTCGGTTGTGCCAGGCGGTCGTGACGCCGAGCGCGGGGACGTCGATGGCCGCGCTGCCTTCACTCGGCCAGGCCAAGGGCGCCGGCGTGTAGTCGAAGCTGCCGTAGGAACCCAATGAGAGTCGCACCGTGGGCCGTTCATGGAGGAACGGCAACTGCATCGACACGATCACCGCACTGGCGAGAGCGGCGCCGAGGAGGATCGCGAGGAATCGTCTGATGAGGCCGCGACGGCCCGGGCGACGAGACGATCTCCTGCTCACGAACTACAGCGAGGTCTGTTCGTCGTACTCTTCGGCGGTCACCAACACCTTGCGGGCTTTGGACCCGTCGCCAGCGGCCACGATGCCCTCTTGTTCCAGCTGGTCCATGATGCGACCGGCCCGCGCGAAACCAACGCGCAGTTTGCGCTGCAGCATCGACGTTGAACCGGACTGCGTCCGGATGATCAAGTCGCGCGCCTGAGCCAGTACTTCGTCGTCGTCGTCGCTCGATCCCCCACCCATCGAACCACCGCGACCTGTCGGTACGTCCAGCGCGACGACGTTCTCGCGGCGTCCACCCTGCGCGCGCCACGCCTCGACCACACGCTGCACTTCGCTCTCTGAGACCCACGGTGCCTGGAGGCGCCGCGCCACGTTCGACGACGCGGTCACGAGCAGCATGTCGCCCTTGCCGATGAGGCGCTCCGCACCGGCCTGGTCGAGGATGACGCGACTGTCGGCGAGCGACGAGACGGCGAAGGCGATGCGACTGGGGATGTTGGCCTTGATGACGCCGGTGATCACGTCGACGCTCGGTCGTTGCGTGGCCAACACGAGGTGGATGCCCACCGCGCGCGCCATCTGCGCGATCCGCACGACCGACTCCTCGACGTCGCGCGCGGCCACCATCATCAGGTCGTTCAACTCATCCACGACGATCACGATGTAGGGCAGTTCTTCGGGCCCGGGTGGTCGCTCGACGTCGGACTCCAGGCCGGTCGTGCGCGCGAAGATCTCGGCGACGCGCTCGTCGTCGCTGGTCGCGGGCTCCAACTCGCCGCGCGCGATCATCTGCTGATAGCTCGTGATGTCGCGCGCGCCGCTCTCGGCCAGGATGTCGTAGCGACGCTCCATCTCCTTCACGGCCCACGCGAGCATCCCGGCGGCCCTCTTCGGATCGACGACGACCGGCGCCAAGAGGTGCGGCAGGTCGTTGTACTGGCCCATCTCCACGCGCTTGGGGTCGACCAGCATTAAGCGCAGTCGGTCCGGCGTCGCGCGCATCACCAACGCCGTGACGATGGAGTTGATCAGCGAGCTCTTGCCGGCGCCCGTCGCCCCGGAGATGAGGACGTGGGGCATCTCCCCCAGGTTGGCGACCAGCGTCTTGCCGGAGATGTCGCGACCGAGGGGCACGTCCAACGGGTGCGTGGAGTTCGCCGCCTCTTCGGAGGCGAGCAGGTCGCCGAGCGCGACGAGCGTTCGTTGTCGATTCGGCACCTCGACGCCGATGGCCGAGCGTCCCGGAATCGGCGCCAGGATCCGCACGTCGGGCGAGGCCATGGCGTAGGCAATGTCCTTGTGCAGGGTCGTGACGCTCGAGACCCTCACGCCGGGGCCGAGTTCGAGTTCGTATCGCGTCACCGTCGGTCCGACGGTGAAACCCACGAGCGTGGTCTCGACCCCGTGAGCCGCGAGCGCTTCGACGAGTTCACCGCCCATGTCCTCGATGGCCGCGCGGTCCTGTTTGACGTCCTTGGTCCGCACGAGGAGCGACGGCGACGGTAACTCCCAGTCGCTCTCCATCTCGGGGTACTCCTCGTACTCCTCGGCGGACTCTTCCTCTTCTTCTTCGTACTCTTCCTCGTACTCCTCGTCGTACTCCTCGGGGGCGACGAAGACCTCGGGTTCCGGGACGACGCGCAGGCGACGCGGCGCGGGCGCTTCGACCTCCTCGTCCTCGTCAGGGGTCACCGGGCGTTCACGGCTCGACCACCATCGAGCGAGCCACGAACCGATGGCGCGAAAGAACGTCGCGGTGCCGTGGTAGAGGGCGCGAAGCCCAATGCCGGTGCCGATCATGAGGGCGACGATCAGCAGCGCCAGGAGAACCACCAGCGCACCAGCGATTCCAATGAACTTGTCGAGGCCACCGCCCACAAGTGCCCCGAGCCATCCACCGGCGTGCGCGAACTCCTTGGTCGTCGCGTGCACGGACGGTCGTCCGCCCGCGAGGTCACCGATGCCAGAGATGCTGACCAGTCCGAGGACGATCGCCCAGATGGCGCGAGCGCGCTCGACCTCGACGCGTCCCGCCACGAGCGCGACACCGAGGGCGATCACCATGATGGGCAACGCGAAGCGGCCCACGCCGAAGGCAACCGCGAGACCTTTCGAGATCCCCCGACCGACGGGACCGAGCGCGCCGGCCTCGGCCAGGGCGCAGAACGCCCCGATCACGACCAACAGGAGGATCCACAGGTCGCGGGTGTGGCGTTCCCAGACGCTGGGACTCGCCGCCTTTCCTCGAGCCGTCTTTTTCACCGGCTTTTTCTTATGTCGCGCCTGTGCCACAACCATCAAACTTACCGAACATTCTTTCGTATTCGGGGGCAATCGCCATATGCTGACCCCGTGCCGTCAACTCCCCACGACTCCTCCATCGAACTCGCCGCACGCCTCGATTCCAACGCGCACGTCTGTCGCTTCGTCTCCTCGACTCCGCTCAGCTCTTCGATCAGTGAGGTCGTTCTCGCAGGTCAGGCCGCCCTACTTTGCGGCGTTCCGGGCAACGACGTCATGGTGCAGCTCACGAACCCGGCGGGCAAACTGGTGCGACGTCGCTACAGCGTGCACGCCGTGGATGAGGATCGCGATGAGTTCACCCTGTGGATCACCACCGCCCACGAAGGGCCGGGCAGCATCTGGGCGCGCGACGCCCAGTCGGGCGACGACGTCGACATCGTGGGGCCGCGGGGCAAGATCGTGATCGATCCCGGGGCCGACTGGCACCTCTTCATGGGCGACATCACCTGCCTCGGTTCGGCCTATCGAATGGCTCAGAGCGTCGAGGCGCCCGGCAAGGTGATCTTCATCGTCGAGACCGACCACGCCGACGACGCGTTGACGACGACCTTTGACGAGGGAATCGCCGTCACCGGCATCTTCGTCGACCGCATGGGTCGGGCCAAGGACGACCCCGCGGGACTCATGAGCGGACTCTCGGCCTTCGCCTTTCCCCCCGACCGCGGCCACGCCTACCTCTTCGGCGAGTTTCACGTGATGAAGGCCGTGAAGACGGCACTGCTCGATCGGGGCCTCGACGACGAATCGATCTCAATGAAGGCGTTCTGGCGAGTCGGTCGCACCAACGCCGATCACGGCGAGCCCGAGAAGGGCGACTAGAGAACGACGACGGCTGCCAACAGAATCGGCTGGCGGCGGTACTTCTGTCCGAGAAGGCGTCCGGCCGCGCGTTGGGCGAGCTTATTGAGCGTCTCTTCATCGCGCGTGCCCTCGCGAATCGCTACCTCGAGTGCGGCGCGCACTTCGCTCGTCACGGAGTCGATCACCGATTTGTCCTGGTCGCCCTCGAACCATCCCCGCGCCGTCAACCGGACCGGCTGGATGATGGTGCCGCTCTTCTGGTCGACGCCGGCCGAGATCTGCAGCACGCCGAACTCGGCCAGCATCCGTCGCTCCTCGAGGGGCCGTTCGTCCAAATCGCCCGCGCTGCCGTCGATGTAATGGAATCCGGCCGGCACCTGACCGGCCCGTTTGATACCCGTCTTGTTCACTTCGATCTGGTCGCCGTCCTCGCAGATCAAGACGTGCTTGGGGCTGAGTCCCATGGAGTGGGCCAACTCCGCGTGGTGCACCATGTGGCGGTACTCGCCGTGGACCGGGACGAAGTTCTGTGGTCGCAGCAGTTGGTGGAACGTGCGCAGCTCACCCTGGCGGGCGTGGCCGGAGGCGTGCACCGGCTCGTGACCGGAGTGGATCACTTCGGCCGCTGCGCGGTGCAGGTCGTCGATGACGCGACCGACCGTCCACTCGTTGCCGGGAATCGGGTGGGAACTGAGAATCACGGTGTCGTCGGCGCCGACCTTCAAGAACCGCGCGTCCCCGCGCGAGAGCTTCGACAGCGCGGCGAGCGGTTCGCCCTGAGAACCGGTGCAGATGACGCAGACCTCGCCCGGCGCGTAGCGATCGATGTTCTCGATGTCGATCAAGTGCGCCGCGTCGACGTGCAGGAGGTTCAACTTGCGCGCCAGTTTGACGTTGGCCTCCATCGAGCGACCCATCAGCACGATCTTGCGGTGCTGCTCGAGGGCGACGTCGATGATCTGCTGCACGCGGTGGATGTGGCTGGCGAAACACGCGACCACCATGCGTCGTTCCGGACGCTCAAGGAAGAGCCGACGCAGGGCGCCCCCGACCGAGCGCTCCGATGCGGTGAAGCCCGGTTCCTCGGCGTTGGTCGAGTCGGCGAGCAACAACGCGACCCCTTCGTCGCCGAGCGAGGCCAGACGAGAGACGTCGGTTCGTCGACCGTCGATCGGCGTGAGGTCGAGCTTGAAGTCGCCCGAATGTACGACGATGCCGGCGTTGGTGCGAAAGGCGAGCGCCATCGCGCTGGGGACCGAGTGCGTGACGGGAATGAACTCGACGTCGAAGGGTCCGATCTTGCGCTTCTCACCATCTCTGATTTCGATGAACGTCAGGTCCTTGGCGACCTTCGCCTCGGTCAAGCGGTGTCGGGCGAATCCCAGTGTCAACGCCGAACCGTAGATCGGGACGTTGATGTCCTTCACGAGGTAGCGCAGCGCCCCGGTGTGGTCCTCGTGCCCGTGGGTCAAGACGATTGCGTCGACCTGGTTCTTTCGCTCGATCAACCAGCGAAAGTCCGGCAGGATGAGGTCGACGCCGTACATCGTGGGCTCGGGGAACATCAACCCGGCGTCGACCACCACGAGGCGGCCGTCTTGTTCGATCACGCAGCAGTTTCGACCGATCTCGCCAAGGCCGCCGAGGAAGGTAACGCGAACGGTGTCTTTAGCCACGCGAAGCCTGGAGCGCGGCCACGATTTTCGCCGCGTCCGCATCGAGAGTGTCGTCACTCTCTGAGTGCGGTAGTCGGCACTGGCCGACGTCGATCCCGAGATAGCGCAGGGCCGCCTTGGCGGGCATCGGGTTCGGGTACATTTCACTGGCCTCGAAGGCGTAGCTGGGCGCCAGGCGTTCGTTGAACGCCCGCGCCCGGACCCAGTCACCGCGCTCGACGCTCTCGATCAACTGGACGAACTCCCGGGCGGCCCAGTGGGCGGCCACCGACACGAGACCCACGGCGCCAAGGGCCATGAAGGGCAGCACGACGGTGTCGTCGCCGCTGTAGAGGTCGATGTCGTCAC